>ERZ1645187.2576-NODE-2576-length-15822-cov-17.168136_pt1 | contig 15822 bp, 12 predicted proteins | sample MGYA00575352_ERZ1645187 | MGnify/ENA primary metagenome ERZ1645187 (study PRJEB40837, sample SAMN11349314) | freshwater sediment metagenome | isolation source: river sediment | host: Sediment | place: India: Wazaribad , New Delhi | collected 2017-02-21 ... | reverse complement strand
GGCGGGCATGACGGGCGAGGGCCGGCGAGCCGGCAACGGCGGCTCCACGAAAGCAACCGGCGCCGGAGCGGGGGCCGACATCGACGGAGACGCGGACGAGGCGTCGGCCTTGATGCCGTAATAGGCCGCGATGCACGGATCCTTGCGCTTCATCGCTTCGAGTTCGCCGACGCGCACGGTGACGATGCGGCCGCCGTCGCAGACGTAGGCTTCGTCCGCTCGCGCGCTGATCGCTCCGACCGTGACGAGGACCGGCAGCGCCAGCGCGGCGGCGAAACCGGCGCGCAGCAGCGGCGTGGCGAGAGCATTGCGGCGTCGGATGGTCGCGCGCGACATGGCATTCTCCGGATCGGCGGATGGTCATCCGTCACGATATGGAGCAGCCGTTAACGCACCGTTGAGCCCGCGGCCGTCACCCTCACGGATAGCGCCAGAACGGTCCCTTGCTGGTGTCGATGCGCTTCAGCAGCGGCACCCGCTTCTCGGGCGGACGCTGGCCTGTCTCGATCAGCGCGCCGATGTCGGTCAGCAGCGCGTTGCTCTCCGCATAACCCGAATGGTGCAGGCCGAGACTGTCCATGCTGACGGCCGTCGCGTCGATGGTATCGACGCCCGGCACCACCAGCGGCACACCGCCCGGCACGTCGCCCGCGCGCGGAACGCCGCCGTTGAACCGGCGCGAGACGTTGAGCGCGCGATCGTTGGCGGAGGCGTAGAGCGTGATGCCGCCGGAGGCCATGTCCTTCAGCCGCGAAGCGATGTTCTCGAAGCCGTCGCGATCGACATCCGGAGCGGCAAGGATGATCTGGCTGATCTGCACGCCTTCGGGCTTCGAGCGTTGCAGGTCCTGCAGCACGCGCAGCAGGAGCTGGTTGCCCATGGAGTGCGCGATCAGGCTGACCGACCTGGCCCCCGTCTTCTGCGTCACGAGCTTCAGGAACTCCTCGAGGAACGGCTCCGCCTGCGCCGCGCTCTCGCGATCGTAGGTGTAGCTGCCGATGCCGCCGCCCGACGGCCAGCTGTAGACGAACGGAGCGCCGTCGAACTTGATGTCGTAGGCGACCTGCGCCGCGCGGTAGACGGCGTTGTCGAAGGTCGTGTTGTAGCCGTGGATGAAGACGAAGGCGTGATCCTTGAAGCGCGCCGACGTGGCCAGACGCTGCTTCACGAGGTCGATCATCTCGGCCTCGGTAAGGTTCTTGATCTCCTGCAGCGTGAAGTGCTTCTTCGGGTCCTCGGCCTGCTCGTAGATCTTGTAGTTGAAGTACGGAATCGTGATCGCCCACGGCCGCTCCACCTGCGGCACCTCGTGCTGTTTCGGCACCGTGACGAGGGCGCGGCCGAGATCGAGTTTGCGGGCGCGCGTCGAGCCGTAATCGACGCGCTTGTCGTTGGCGACCTTTTCGCGATCGGTCCCGAAGAACACCGGCACGACGGTCCAGTCGGTCTTGTCCTCGCCGGCACCGGCCGCGGGCGCGGGAGCGGGGGCCGTGGTGATGGGGGCGGTCGGCCTCGGAGCGGCCGTGATGGGAGCCGGAGCCGGCGGCGCCACCACCGGGACCGAAGCCGCCGGAGGCGGGGGTGGCGGAGGCGGAGGTGCTGTCGCCGCATCGGGCGCCTCGGCAACCGCTGAAGGGGGAGGTGGCGGTGCGGCTGCCGGAGCCCTGGCCGCGGGTGGCTGGCCGAAACCGCGCGTGCCGCTGCCACCGCCGCCGGTTCCCGTACCCGACATGCCGAGGCCGCCGAGATCGCCCGCGGGTGCCGCGTCACGCGGACGGGTGAAGCCGTCGAGACCCCGTGTCGTCCCGGGCGAGGCCGACTTCGGCGGGAGACCTCCACGACCGTTGGCTTCGACGTTTCGTGTCTCGGTATCGGTTGGCGCGGCGCCACCAGCGGGCGGAGTGCTTTCCGGTGCACGCGGCCCCGAACCGCCGGTCGGCTCGGGTTCCGCGGCTCTCGGCTGTTCGAACCTGTATTCGCGCGGGCCGGCGCCGCCCGCGCCTTCGGCCGCTTCGGCAGCCTTCTTGCGGGCTTCGGCGACCTGATCGGCCGGCATATCCTTCAGCTTGCGCTCGGCCTCGGCGATCTGCCGCTCGACGCGGGCTTTCGCCTCGGCGGCCTGGCGCTCCACCTCGGCCACTTCGGCACGCCGCTGACGTTCCTGCTCCGCAGCGGCCGATCGCGCCTGCTCCGCTGCCCGACCCGCGTCGGCCTCGCGCGTGGCCTCGGCGGACGGGGCCGGTCGGCTCGCCGTGGGAGCCCTCTCCATCGGCGCCCGCGCCGCCTTCTGCATGGAGAGCGTCGACAGCAGCGCGAACGGCGCCAGCACCACGCCGACCAGCAGCAGCCTCAGCGTCCACTTCAGCCACGCCGGCAGACCGCCGACGGACGACCACGCCAGGGCATAGAGCAGCAGGCCGGTAACGGCGGCGATGAGGCTCACGACTGTTTCGGAAAGCTCGGGCATGGCGGGTCCTTCCACCGAAATCGGGAACTGCCGGCCCTGGCCCCCGGGGGAGCGCGTCGGCCGACGAATTTCAACGCGGGAACGAAACACGGTTGCCGTTGCATCGCAAGCCCGACCCGTCTCGGCTGGCGGGAGGCGGCTGGATCATGCCACGTCCGCTTCGCGCTCGATCCCACCGCTCGGCGCGCAGCGGTCCGCTCCAAGCCGTTGTTCCAGAGCGGGTTCACGCCCTCGCTGGACGCGTCGACGCTTACACTTCAACCGATCAGGCTCTAGCTGGACGCCTTGGCGCTTCTGTGACATCACCCGGCGAGACCGCACGCCAGCAGAACGAGGGCCAACCAATATGTCGAACCGCGCGCCGCACGGCCGGGCCACGCTGAAAGCGGCCGACTACGTGGCCGGCGTGCGCGCGGGCGACCGGGCCGTGCTGGCCCGCGCCATCACGCTGGTCGAAAGCACCAAGCCGGAACACCGCGCGCTCGCCCAGCAGGTGCTGCAGGAGCTGTTGCCGGAAACCGGCAAGGCCATTCGCCTCGGCATTACCGGCGTGCCGGGTGTCGGCAAGTCGACCACCATCGATCAGCTCGGCATCAACCTCGTCGAGGCGGGCCACAAGGTCGCCGTGCTCGCCGTCGACCCAACCTCGAAACGCACCGGCGGCTCGATCCTCGGCGACAAGACGCGCATGACGCGCCTGTCGCAGGCGGCCAACGGGTTCATTCGCCCGTCGCCGACCTCGGGTACGCTCGGCGGCGTCGCCCGCAAGACGCGCGAGACGATGGCACTGGTCGAGGCAGCGGGCTTCGACGTGGTGATCGTCGAGACGGTCGGCGTCGGCCAGTCGGAAACGACCGTCGCCGACATGGTCGATTTCTTTCTCGTGCTGCTGCTGGCGGGCGGCGGTGACGACCTGCAAGGCATCAAGAAGGGCATCATCGAAATCGCCGACATGATCGCCATCAACAAGGCCGACGGCGACAACATCGTGCGCGCCCAGGCGGCGGCGAGCGAGTATCGCGGCGCGCTGTCGATCCTGACGCCGGCCTCGGCAACGTGGAAGCCGCCGGTCGTCACGATCTCCGGGCAAACCAACATCGGCCTCGACGCGCTGTGGGCGAAGATCGTCGAGCATCGCGAGGTGACGACGCGCTCCGGCGAATTCGCCGAGCGGCGCCGCGCGCAGGCGCTGTCATGGATGCAGGATCTGATCGAGGAGCGCCTGATGAGCGCGCTGCGCGAGAACCCCGCCGTCGCCGCCGCCTTGCCCGGCATCGAAGCCGACGTGCGCGACGGCCGCCTGCTTCCGACGCTCGCCGTCGAGCGCATCCTCGCCATGATGGGCCTCGGCGGTCGCGAGCCGGCGTGAAGCCCGCCCGCCGCGCCTTTGCGGAGCCATTCACGCGTGAAGCACGCACCGCACATCCTGCTGACCGGCTTCGGTCCGTTCCCCGGCGTCGCGGTCAATGCGTCGGCGCGCCTCGCCGCGCTTCTGGCCAAGCGGGCGCGGCGGCGCTGGCCGCGCGCACACGTCGCCTGCGCGACGCTGCCGACGGAATGGGTGCGCGGCCCCGAACGGCTCGCGGCGCTGTGGCGGAGGCACGAACCCGATATTGCCCTGCACTTCGGCGTCACCGCGCGCGCCCGAGGTCTCGAGATCGAGCGCACTGGCCGCAACCAGTGCCTCGATGCCGAGGATGCCTGCGGGCAGCGGCCAGCGGCCTCATGCAATGTAGATGACGGCTCGGAGAGCTGCACGAGCACCCTGCCGCTCGACACGATCGTGGCGCGCCTGCAGGCCGCTGGCATCCCGGGTTGCATCTCGGACGATGCCGGAAGCTATCTCTGCAACGCCATCCTGTATCGCTCCTTGCATCAGTCGCGCGGCTCATCCCGCATCGGCTTCATCCACATCCCGTCGTGTCTCGTGGGCGCCGGAGCGGACGGCCTTTCACCGCTCGCCGCTTGCCCGCTCGACTGGGAGCAGGCGCTCGACGGCGCCATGATCGCTCTGAAAACGACCCTCGAGGCGCGGTGAACTTCGCCTGCGCGAGCAACCTGTCGCCGCTCCCATCGAGGAAGGATACCTTCCCGAACCGAACCGCCCCGTTTGCAGGTCCGAGCGCCAAACCTGCCCTTCACGAATTTCTGACAGGCTGGAACGAAACGGCGCCAGCCCACGGGCAGCGCGACGGCAGCACATCATGCGGGGCACATGGACCATAACCGCCGCACGTTCGTCACCACCGCGCTCGGCACCGTCGCCGTGCTCGCGGCTGCGCGCGCCGACGCCGCCCCGCCCACAACCGCGCTACCCGCCCCAGTCCCGGACCTCGTGCCCGACACGGGCAACGACGTCTCAGCGCTGCTGCAAGCCGCGATCGACCGTGCCGCAGAGCGCAAGGTTGCCCTCGTGCTGCCGTCGGGCCGCCACCTCGTCTCCGGCGTGACACTGCGCACGGGCAGCGTGCTCACCGGCCGGCGTGGCACGGTGCTCTTCGCAAGCAAGGCCGGCGCCGTTCTCACTGCAACCGGCGCGAACGATCTCCTGCTGTCGGGCTTCGCCATCGATGGATCGATGCTCGGCACCGCCGACGATGCATTGCTCGCCTTCAAGTCTTGCGACCGCGTGCGGGTTGAAGACCTCACGATCGCCCAGGCGGGAGGACGCGGCGTGCTGCTCGACGGCTGCTCGGGCACCATCACCGCCTGCCGCGTCAGCAACGTCGATACGGCAATTCACAGCATCGACGCTAGCGGCCTCGCCATAACCGACAACGACATCGCCGACTGCGCCAACAACGGCATCCTCGTCTGGCGCACCGCGAGCGGCGAGGACGGCAGCATCGTCGCGCGCAATCGCATCGCGCGCATTGCGGCGAGAGCAGGAGGCAGCGGTCAGAACGGCAATGGCGTCAACGTATTTCGCGCCGGTGGCGTGCTGGTCGAGGGTAATCGCATCTCGGACTGCGCCTATTCGGCGGTGCGCGCCAATGCAGCGTCGAACGTACAGATGGTCGCCAATTCATGCGCGCGCATCGGCGAGGTGGCGCTCTACGCCGAGTTCGGCTTCGAGGGCGCATTGATCGCATCGAACGTCGTCGATGGCGCCGCGAGCGGCATCGCCGTCACGAACTTCAACGAGGGCGGCCGTCTCGCCGTCGTGCAAGGCAACCTGATCCGTAACCTCGCACGGCGCGAGTACGAGCCGCAGGACAAGCGCGGCGAGGGCATCTCGGTCGAGGCCGACGCCAGCGTCACCGGCAATACGATCGAGAACGCCGCGACCTGCGGCATCGTCGTCGGCTGGGGCCGCTTCATGCGCGACTGCGTGGTGACGGGAAATCTGGTGCGCGGCTCGCCGCTCGGCATTCTGGTCAGCGCAGACGCGAACGCCGGCTCCTGCCTCGTTTCCGCCAACATGATCTCGGGCGCCAAGGACGGCGCCATCCGCGCGCACGATCACGGCAAGCCGTTCGGCCCCGACCTCGTGCGCGAGGCGACCGACAACGGCCGCGTGCGCATTTCCGGAAACATCAGCAGCTGAGTTGTGACGCGGCGAAAGCACCCGCTGCGTTAGCTTCACCACAAACATGCGCAGGCAGTGCGCATGCGGGCGTCTCGAACGTGATGCCGTAGCGATCGCGGAGATCGCGGAGATCGTCGGCATAGATGCGCGAAAGGTAATCGAAATCCTCAGCCGACATCGGCGGCGCACCCGCCTTCTGGTGCGAGAACACCAGCCTCGACTCCGGGTAGCGGCTGAAGCGGTCGACGCCGAGGAAATCGCAAACCTGATCGAGAGTGCTTTCCGGCTTCCCCAGCAGTTGCTCCTGGCGCAGCAACAGAACCCGATCTCGCGGGAACAGTGCGAAAACGCTGTCGAGTTGTGCGCCGTAGAAACCGCGCTCGACGTAGGAGTAGACCCGATGGACGCCGCCATCGGCTCCGGACACGCGCGCGCGCCCGCCGCGAATCGCTTCGCTGAAGCTCAGCGTCTCGGCATTGCGCGCCAGCTCCATACGCCAATGGGACCAGGCGCGCTCGGCCGGATGGCGCAAGGCGACGATGAGTTTGATGCGTGGGTTGTAGTGACGGATACGCTCGAGGCAGTGCGGCCAGTACGTGTAGATTGGTGTCGCCTCACCGCGAAGCTGCCCAGGTTGCGCCTCGGCGAACCAGCGATCATAACCGCGCTCGTAGTCGGGCGCGCTCCAGTCGATGGAGTCGTTGTCGAAGTAGTGCATCTCCTTGCGGTGGGGCAGATGCAGCTCGGGATGCTGGCGAAGGAACGCGTGCAGCGCCGAGGTTGCGGCCTTCTGAACGCCGGCTATGAGAAAATCGACGCGCATCCTCTCCCCCGCCCCGAGCACCACAAAAAGTACGTCGCGTCGCGGGCAATGGAAAGCGGATTAGGCACTGCGATCATAGGGTTGCAGCGCATCCAAGCATGGCTATCTTAGGTTGTGACATCAGCGGACCATGCGCGGGATCGTCCCCCACACCTCCACCTCGTAGAGTTGCAGACCGTCGTGGTTCGTCAGGGCGACGCGCACGAAACGCCCGGTCGCTGTCATCGGCAGATCGAGAACCGTCCAGGGCGACCCGTCGTGCGTGTAGAGGCGCCGCCAGCCGTGGCCGTCGTCACTCGCGTCCACAACGAGCTTGAGGCAGGTTTTCAACTGCGGGTTCTGCCGGTTGAAGAGCCGCAGCTTGCCGATGCGCGCGGTGCCGCCGAGATCGACCTGCCACCACGGCCTGTTCTCGTAGTTCGTGTGGATCAGATCGTGCGGATCGCGACCGCCCGTCTTGCCATCGACGGCGTGCTGCGGTCCCTGGTCGACGCCGGTGCCGGCATAGATGCTGCTCTGGCGCACGGGCCGACCGAGCGCGAGATTGCGCACCTGCATTCCGGGCGCGGCGCTGCCGGGAGCCGAGGAAGTGCCCGCATCGCTGCCGGGATCGCGCGGCGTAGCAGCCCCGCCGCCGTCCTGGCGTTCACGCGGATTGGTGCCGTGGATCGTGCGATCCCGATCACCCGCCGGCCCGCCCGCACTCGGACTGGAGGTATCGGCCCTTGGCCCCACCGACGCCCCACCCGAGCCGGCAGACGAACCTCCCGGGCCGGCATCGGCCGTCGGCGGTGCCGAGGCGCCCGGGATCCACTTGTACGAATAGACGACCTTGCCGGCTGCATAACCACCATTGGCCGCACCGATTTGATAGCGCAGCCGCGCTTCGTTGCCGCTGCCGGTGCCGAAACCCTGAGGTACGATGTGCAGCTTGGTCGAATTCCTGAGACCGGCGGAGGCATCGGAAGGGGAGATCGAGCCGAGTTGCTCCGACTCGCCGCCGGGGCCGCTCATGCGATAAATCCACGATCTGGAATCGAAGTTGGCCCAGCCCTTGACCTGCACTTCGACACCGTGCTCGAGCGTGAGCTTCTGGCCCGGTCGCAACGCCGCCGGCAGCGGCTGCCACCACACCTTGATGCGCGACCAGTGCGGCTGCAACGAGCGGTTGGGCACGCGCTTGCCGAACGTGACGTGCGTCTCGCTGGCGTCGTCGATCCTGACCTCGATCGGCGGGCCCGGATCATACTTGCTGTGGCCGGCGACGCACGGACCGCCCGGCGGCCGGCACGGCTTGTCATCGACGCCGTAATAGACCGGCGCCTCGCGCTGCCAGAAGCCCTCGCCCGCTGCCGCTTTCCCGGACGCGAAGGCGCAGACGACCGCGATGCTTGCGGCGCTCGCGGCGCCGGCAAACAAGCGACTTCGCAGTGTGGTCGGGGTGCTCATGTGCGCGCTCCTATCGAGGCCGGGGCACCTCTGCGAGACGGGCGTTGAGCGTCCTTCCCGCAGCGTCCCTGCGGATGAGCGGCCATTGCTCCACTTGAGCGACCGCTGGTCATTGCGTCCCGTCAACGAAGATGCAATCGCCGCACGTGGATCGACCATCCCGGTTAACGCGACGTCGCGGCCAGCGATGCAAACATTGCCCCGTCGGTCCGCGATCTTCCGCAGCGCCTCGGCTTCTGGCTGTCGCTTTCGCGGATCAGCCGACCAGCGCGGTGTCGAGGCGTTCGAGCGCGCGCTCGAGGGCAGGTGCGGTGCGGATCTCGCCGACCTCGATGCCGCGCCAGCTTTTCAGCACCTTGCGCGCCATGAGCCCGCGCGCCTCCGGCACGATGCGCTCGACCAGCGCCATCACCGCACCCGCGGACGCGCGCGTGGTGCCGTCGTCGATCTTCAGCGCGAAGCCGAGCCCGTGCTCCGGGAAACCGCCGGCATAGACGCCCTCGGCACCGGTCTTCATGTAGATGCGGCCCGGCAGCTTGCGCATGACGACGGTATCGGCGCGACCCGGGCCTGCGACGAGCTCCGGCTCGGCCCAGCACGCCTTGAGGATGCGGTCCACCGCGCGTCGCCGCTCGGGCGGTAGTCCGGCGCCCGTCACCAGCCGCGCGAACAGCCGCGCCAGAGTGGCGAGCGGCATCGCCCAGTTCGGCACCGAGCAGCCATCGAGCCCCATCACGTCCTCACCGAGCGGCAGTCCGGAGAGACCGCTCAGAACGTCATGCACGCGCCGCTGCACGGGATGGCGCGGATCGAAATAGCCTTCGATCGGTTCGCCGAGGTGCAGCGCCGTGGCGATCATGCCGGCGTGCTTGCCCGAACAGTTGTTGTGCAGCTGGCTCGGCTCGCGGCCGGAGCGGATCAGCGCCTTCATGGCGGACGAGCCGAGCGGCATGTGGGCGCCACAGCCGAGCGCGTGCTCGTCGAGTCCCAGCCCGGCGAGCATGTGGGCGGCGAGTTGCGCGTGCCGCTCGAGGCCGGTGTGCGACGCGCAGGCCAGCGCGATCTCGGCGTCGCCGAAGCCGTAGCGATCGGCGGCGCCGCTTTCGATCAGCGGCAGGCACTGGAACGCCTTGATGGACGAACGCGGAAACACCGGGCGCTGCACATCACCGAGACTGAGCACGCTGGCGCCCGCTGGCGTCACGACCGCGATCGCGCCCTTGTGCACGCTCTCGACGAGCGGACCACGGGTGACCTCGATCAGGACCGGGTTGCTCTGCATGCGACGTCGTATCTCCCTGGATCACGTGCGGGCGCGCGGCTCTCGAGCGGCGCCGGATTGCGAGGGATTGCGGAACCAAGCGACAGCCCAACACGAGCGAACGCACGGCGCAATGCAACCCTTGTTGCACCGCCACATGCCCTACCGTGGTATACCACGGACGGCAAGAGGCGGTCGCTCAACCTTTGGACGGCTGGAAACCAAACCCTGTGCACCCGCTGGCCACCGCTCGCAGGCGCTCTTCGCCGAACCCGGACAAATTCGCTACAAGGCTCGCCGGCAAGCTGCACGGTGCAGCGCTGGCTGCGGCTCTTCCCGACAGTCCACCACGACAGGCCCCGCTGATGTTCGACTCCCTGATCGCGTTCATCTCATCGAACCAGTTGCTGGTCGGCGGCATCGGCACGCTGGCATTCGGCTCGCTGATGTATCTGCTGCGCGCGCTGCCGGAGAAACTGTTCGACCTCGTCGAGCGGACCATCTGGACCAAGGTGTTCGTCGAGAGCCTGTCGAACGAGTATCGCGACGTCGATGCCTTTATCGAAGGATTGAGGCTGCCGTTCTTCAGCCGCTCGCTGGAGATGAAGGACGGCACCTTGAAGACGGGTTTCGGCAGCGGCTGGGGGATCTACGGCGGCACGCTGTTCCGGTATGCGAAGGCGAAGGCGACGCAGCAGATCGCGCCGTTCGAGACCATCACGCTGTCGTTCCTGACGCGCGATCGCGGCATCATCGAGCGCTTCATTCGCGATGCGAGGCCCGAGGAGCACAGGAACTCCATTCACGTCACCATGTACGCGGCGGGCGGCAGCGCCGGTGGACTCAGGCGTCGCAAGCGCGGCCTCGACACCGTGTTCGTCGACGACGCCGTCAAGTCGCGGCTGGTCGAGCGCATCACATGGTTCCTCGGCGCCGAGGACTGGCATTCGAAGCGCGGCATTCCGTGGAAGCTCGGCATCGTTCTCCATGGTCCGCCCGGCACCGGCAAGACCAGCCTGATCCACGCGCTCGCCTCCGACTTCGGCTTCGACATCAAGTACATCAAATCGCTGCACGGGCTCGGCGCCGCATTCCTCTCCGGCACGCGCAACGACCTCTTCGTCATCGAGGACATCGACACCATCTCGGGCGCGCTCAACCGCGACGGCAAGGATCGCATCGGCCTCGACTCCGGTGACGCGAATGCCGCGCGCGGCTCGGCGTTGCACGAGATCCTGAACTCCATGGACGGCATGCAGACGCCCGATGGCCTCAAGTTCATCGTCACCACCAACCACATCGCGCGGCTCGATCCCGCGATCGTCAGGCCGGGGCGTATCGACGAGGTGATCGAGATCGGCCCGCTGTCGCTCGACAGCGCGCGGGCGATGTTCCGCGCCTTCTACGGTCGCGACGGCATCACGAGATACTCGCCGCGCACGGGTGCGGAGCTGCAGCAGTTGTTCTCGACCATGCCGGCGGAGGCCGCCGAAGCAAAGCTCGCCGAACTCGCCGCCAAGGTGTGACTGACCGCGCTTGCCATCTCGCGATCAATCCACGACGAGCTTGCGCACCGCGCGCTCGATCCCCTTGGTGATGCGCGCGAGCCGGTCATAGTCGACCTTGTCGGGCGTATCGGTCGGCTTGTGATAGTGGGCGTAGCGGAACAAGGCCGTATCGGTGATCATCACGGCCTCGAAGCCGGCGTCAGCGAACGCCTTGTGATCCGACCAGCCGATGCCGGGAATGAAGCCGGGTGCAACACCGCCGGCAGTAGGGAACGCCGTCGTCTCCCGGAACGCACCGATCAGCTTCTGCATCAGCGTGCGCGATCCCGGCATCGCGACGAACGCGACGAAGTTCGCAGTGGTGGGATAGAACAGGCCGAGCGGCGCGGGATATTTCTGGCTGTTCGGCACGTCGGAATAGAACCCTATGGTTTCGAGCGACAGCATGGCCGAAACCGGTTCGCCGCGCTTGGCCAGCATTTCGGCGAAGCGGCGACTGCCCCAGTCGGGCGTGCCGAAGTACGGGTTCTCCTCGTTGGTGAACAGCACGACGATGACGCGCGTGTCGACACTGCCGACATCGGCGAGCAGCCGCGCGAGTTCGAGAGCCGCCGCCGTGCCCGTCGCGTTGTCGTTGGCGCCGGGCGTGTCGATCCAGCTGTCGTAGTGCGCGCCGACGACGATGGTACGACGCGGCTTGGCGCCGCCCTTGGGATCGATCGTGACGAAGATGTTGCGCGTCGGCTTTCCAGCGACCTCATACACCTGCCGCTCGGCCTTGAAGCCATAAGCCGCGAGCGTCTGCTCGATGTAGCCGGCCGCACGCTCCAGCGCCGCCGGATGGTGCAGGTTGTGCGGCTCGCTGGCGATTGTCGAGACGTGGCGTTTCAGACGTTGCGCCAGATCGGCTTCCTCGGTGGTCGCGGCCGGCAGAGCGCCTGCATGCGGCGTGCCCGGCACGGCGAGACCATACCAGCCGATGGCACCCGCGAGTGCGGCGAGGCCGGCGACCATCACCCCCAACCATCTCAATGCCCGCATGCCCTCTCCTGCCTTGCGCAGCGCTCGCGTGCCCTGACCAAATTGAACGTGCGGCGCAGGTATCGTCAACACGCGCGATATTGGGATCAGCCGATCTGGCCACCGTCGTAGCCGCAGGCGATGCGGGCGAGTGCGATGCGCATCGCTTCGGTATCGAGCGACGCCGCGAGCGCGCGTGCTTCCTCGCTGGCCGAAGCGAAGCCGCGCGCCCGCGCGAGCAGCTGCGCCAGCGTCGCCGCATCGAGCAGCGGCAGGCTCGCGAGCAGGCCCCGCGTCAGCTCACGGGCGAGAACGTGATCGGGATGGCCGTCGTTGTCCGGCGCCTTGCCGATCTCGTACATGTGCGTGACGGCGCCCCAATCCGCGCGTACGGCGGGCAGCCGCTCGAGAACGTCGGCGCATTCCTCGGCGACATAGAACCGGTTCAACGTATCGTCGAGGCGGAAGCGATAGCCGGAGGCGAGCAGCATCGACTCCCACGCTTCGTGCGCGGGCTTGCCGGTCGCCGGGTCGATCGCTTCGGCGACGACGACCTTGGGGCGGAAGCGCGTCCAGTCGTTGCCGGCGATGACGTCGGCCTCCGCGCCTTCGACGTCGATCTTGAGGAAGTCGATCTGAGTGACGCCGTGCTGTTCGCAGAGACGGGCAAGCGTCGTCACCGACATGGTGACAGTGCGATATTGGTCGCCATGCACCTGCGACCGCGCGGCGTGGTCGGCGACCGTGGTGGTCAGCCCGTGCAAACGCGGAAACACGTGCAGATCGCAAGTGCCTTCGTGGCGCCCGACCAGCCCTTCGTGGATCACATCGCGCGGACGCACGCGCGAGTAGAGCGCTGCGAGGTTCCGCTGCGGCTCGACGACGATGCCGCGCCAGCCGCGCTCGTAGAAGAACATCGAAACATTGTCGGCCACCGGATGCCCGCCGCCGACGTCGATATAGAAGCCGGAAGCCCGGTCATCACCGCCGAGCGCGAGCCAGAGGTGCCAGTCCTCCATGTTCTGGGTATAGGACAGCGGCTTGCCGAGCGCGGTGGTGAGAGTTGAATGCATCAGCCTTGACCGCTCGTCACGTTGCCATCGTGCATCTTCTGTTCGAAGAACACGGCAGTTTCGAGTTCGGCCGGCGACAGCACGGCGAGCGGTTCCCCGCCGGGCTTCAGCAGCGTCGCGCCGCCGTTGGCGAAGCCGAGGACGCCGACGCGCTGCGCGGTTTCGACCAGCCAGAGCATGGCGCCGGAGTTGTGTTTGCTCGCCGGCGATATGCTGACGACCTTTTCGTCCTTCGACAGCTTCCGGACCAGCAGTTGCGCTGCCGTGACGACCGGATGCTTGGCCGCCGCCTCGCGCGCTTCTGTAATCAGCGAGACTGGGATTCGCGACACCTCGACGTTGGTCAGATGGTTGTAGAGCTTGAGATGCTCGAAATCTCCGGCCTTCAGCAACTTGTCGTGCTCGGCGCGCAGCTCTGGCGAAATCGTCCGGCCGTCCGGCAATTGCACGTCACAAAGAATGGCCACGTCGTCGAAGACGAACATCCGTGCCTGGCCCTGACCGAGCGCGATCATCCACGCCATCCCTTCGCGACCATCCGGGGCCTTGTCGTGATTGCCATGCGAGATGAAGCGGAACGGCAAGCGCCGCGACGCCACGGCGAGCAGCCGCGCTGCCACCTGCATCGGATCGGTCAGCGCGAACTCGAGTTTCGCTCGCTCGGCCTGCTGCGTGCGCAAGGCGAGCAGCGGATTGGCGCGAAACAGCTCGCGCATACGCTCCGCGAAACGGGCGTCGTCGACGACTTCGAGATTGGGCAATGTCCGCAGCCAGGCAGCGTTGGCAGGTGTAATTGCTTCATAGCATTTGGCGGCGAAGAAGCGATCGTCGAGCGCCTTGATCGCCGGACTGATGTCGCCGAAGCCGCGGCCGTCGGCGATCGCCTTGGCGCGCTGACTGTCCGATGCGACGAGTTTGCAGAGATCATCAAAGATGGAGTCACAAGGCGCGGCCGACATGGCCGCGAGCCCGTTGCGGACATGGTCGATGATCGGCTGAGCCCAGCGGCTGTTGCCGACAAACTGGCCATGCCCGCCGTTCGTCACCTGCGCGATATAGTAGTCGGTGCGGTAGCTCCACATCGCCTGCGGTGCGAGTTCGTCGCGGCGATACTGCCCCTGCTGCATCATGGCGTTGACGTAATCGACGACGGCCTGCACGAGCGCAGCTGCGTCACCGCTTTCGACGACGCTTCTGCGAACCACTATCGGCGGCTGCTCGACCGGACGGGGACGAGGAGAGGGCCGCGGCGGTTCAGGCGGCGGCTTGCGGCTGAAGATGTTGACCATCGCGGGTTCCCTCGTTCTCGATCCGCCGCCCTCAACCCACATCCTGGCCCATGACGACGAAGTCACGGCCCGTGCGGGTGTCGGGATGCGCGGGCAGATCGGTCGTCACCAGCGTCATGCCGGGATGCAGGTATTCGTGCAACTCCTCGCGGATGGCGGGATCGATGGTCAGGCGCGCCAGCAGCGATTCCTCGGGCTGGCCAAGCGCGATTCCGGTCTGCTCGTGATGGGTGATGGCGTGCCACGCCAGCCCCTGACGCGCATCGTGGGCGCCCTGCAGGATGAACACGTGCGAGCCGAGCGGCACGTCCGGATTGGCGATCGTGACCGGCGCCGTGCCGACGACATTGCCGTCGACGAGCAGGGTGCCGGTACGGTCGGCACCGCTGACGAGGATCGACGCCGCGCCCGTGTAGCGCGTCACCGTCGCCGCCCATGGCGATGCCTTGGGCGCCACCTTGGTCTTGACCGTCTCGAACTCGTGCGCGGCGTACTCGCTGAGCACGAGGCCCGGATGCGTGACTTCGCGCGGATCGCTGTGGCTGCCGGCCAGAATGACCGCCGTGCCGACGTGCGTGATGGAAAACAGCAACTCGGAGAACTTGATCGGCAGGCGGATGCAGCCATGCGAGGCCGGATAGCCCGGCAGCTTGCCGGCGTGAATGGCGATGCCACTCCACGTCAGCCGGTTCATGTTCGGCATCGGCGCATTGTTGTAGGTCGAGGAGTGGTGGTTCTTGTCCTTCTCGAGGATCGTGAATACGCCCGTCGGTGTATCGTGGCCTTTGGCGCCGGTCGAACAGGTCGAGACTGCTATGCGGATGCCGTTGCGATAGACGTGCACGCGCTGATCGGGGATCGAGACGACGATCGCCACGGGCCCTTCGGGCGATCGCTCCGGATGCCACGTGAACTCACCGGGCTTCAGTGCCGCCATCTCCTTCAAGAGCGCGTCGGCCCATGTGCGCGACGTCAGCAGCGGCGCCGCGAGCGCGACACCGAGGACTCGTGAGAAATTCCTTCGATCAATCGACATCACTCAAAAACTCCATACACCAGAAGCCCGTCTGACAGCCGGCCTCACCCCGCCCTTCCCCCGTCGGTGGCGAGCCAGGCGCCGCAGCAGGACTTGGCCAGCTCGCGCACGCGCAGGATGTAACTCTGGCGCTCGGTGACGGATATGACGCCGCGGGCGTCGAGGAGGTTGAAAATGTGGCTCGCCTTGATGGCCTGATCGTAGGCCGGCAGCGCCAGCAAATGCTTGTCGCCCTCGCCCCTGGCGCCCGCCGCCAGCAGCGACTTGCACTCCTTCTCGGCGTCGCGGAAATGCGCCAGCAGCATGTCGGTGTCGGCATGCTCGAAGTTGTAGCGCGAATACTCCTGCTCGGCCTGCAGGAACACGT
>ERZ1645187.2575-NODE-2575-length-15828-cov-6.827934_pt1 | contig 15828 bp, 14 predicted proteins | sample MGYA00575352_ERZ1645187 | MGnify/ENA primary metagenome ERZ1645187 (study PRJEB40837, sample SAMN11349314) | freshwater sediment metagenome | isolation source: river sediment | host: Sediment | place: India: Wazaribad , New Delhi | collected 2017-02-21 ... | reverse complement strand
CTGGTTTCCGAGGCCATGATCATGGAGAAGACCGGGCTCGGCCGCACGCCGATCCGCGAAGCGCTCCAGCAGTTGGCTCGAAACCGTATGGTCGAGATTCATCCAAACCGGGGCGTGCTCATCCCCCCGGCGTCGGTTGAGACTCAACTGCGCATGCTGGAAGTGCGGCGCGTACTGGAGGCTCTGGTAGTCCGCCTCGCCTGCCACAATGCGACCGCCGAGGATCGGGTGCAGATGGAGGCGATGGTGCTTCGGTTGTCCGGCAAGCCAATGGTTCTGGCCGAGTACGCCGAAACGCTCAAGGACATCCATTGGTTGGTCGCGCGCGCCGGCCATAACGAGTATTTGGCAGACGCTATGGTGCCACTGCAGGGCCTATCTCGTCGGTTTTGGCTTGCCCATTTGCGCGGCGACGGAACGACCGAGATCCGGCAAGGGGCGGTGTTATACCTCGCCATCCTTCGCGCGGTCTTAGCACGCGAAACAGCGGCGGCCGAACGGGCATCCCTTGCACTGAACGATTACTTGGTTGAGTTCGCCTACGCGACGATCCGCCGACCGTCGACGTCCCTTTAAGAATTGGCATGACCAGGGTTGGGCGGTGTCAGACAAAAAAGTGGCTTGTCGTCTCGTCGGGCAGAGATTGCGTCGCGGGTATGAGCAAAGCGCGCATTTTTTGATGTTTCAAGACGTCGCCCGAGATCTCTGTTTAACAGTGATGATTGATATCCGTTATGCGAGCAGACTTGATCCTGCCGGTTCCATGATTTCGAACTGGACTGGCTTGCTGGTCTTTTGTTGGACCACAATAGGGCGCGCCTTTACATGGCCGCTGCTGATCAGATCGCTGATCCGAAGCTTGACGACATCGCAGCCGCGAAACTTGCTGTCGATTGCCAGATCCACCAGCGCCCGGTTCCGAACCCTATGCTCGTGATCGAGGAAAAAGCGCATCGCCCAGATTTTCTTCTGCTTGAAAGCCCTCGTCGCCCCAATAAGGCGTCCTGCATTCTAAGGGTGTTGATCATCGTATCGAGGGTCATATTGAGCGCGTCGCATAACTGTTCTCCTTCATCGCCGAGCCATTTGGCGAGAAGATTGAGATTCCCAAGTTCATGATTGGCCAGCCTAGATTGGGAAAACTGACAATATCCGCTTTGAAGTGACGGCACTTTGCCTGGGAATGACCGAAATGGGGGCGCATTCCTGACGTTCGAACCGATCTCTGCGGAAACTCGAACCGCTCTCTGGTTTGCCAACCGGCGGCACTCGGAAAATGACCACCGAGGGGTCGAGAAATGCCCTGAATTCGGCCCCGCAAAGCGCGGGGACTTCTGTGTTTTCGGCTCTCTCTTTGGGAGGGGGATTCTCGCAAGCTCCGGAAATCGCCAGCCTTCTCTGCCAGAACCGGAAAATCGTTGGTTCGCATGAGAGTGGCTGGTGCTGCCAGAGAGGATCGAACTCTCGACCTCTCCCTTACCAAGGGAGTGCTCTACCACTGAGCTACGGCAGCGATCTATTCCAACGCCCGCCCCTGTGCCACAGGCGGCGAGCCGAGGCAAGCGCCAAACACGCCGCACCCGGGTGTGGCGCGTATGGGCTGTTCGCAGGCGCTTGTCAACCGCCTGCGGGCGCGAAGACGGTGATCGAGGCGGATGTCGCCGCCGGTTTCACCACCTTTTCCTGCCGGGGCAGGTCCAGCGCGTCCCACACTTCATCGAGCGCGGTGACCAACTGATCGACCAGCGCGTCGGTGTGGAACGGCGTCGGGGTGATGCGCAGCCGCTCGGTGCCGCGCGGCACGGTGGGGTAGTTGATCGGCTGGACGTAGATGCCGTGCCGGTCCAGCAGCCGGTCGGAGGCCAGCTTGGCCAGCGCCGCATCGCCCACCATCACGGGGACGATATGCGTCGGGTTGTCGAGCACCGGGATGCCGGCCTGCGCCAGACGCGACTTGACGGCGCGCACCTGACGGCGCTGGCCCTCGCGCTCGGCTTTCGACACACGCAGGTGATGGATCGCGGCCCTGGCGGCAGCGGCCACCGGCGGGGGCAGCGCGGTGGTGAAGATGAAGCCCTGCGCATGGGAGCGCACCGCGTCGATCATCGCCGCCGTGCCGGTGATGTAGCCGCCGAAGCAGCCATAGCCCTTGGCCAGTGTGCCCTGCACGATATCGAGCCGTTCCATCGCGCCGACTTCCTCGGCATAGCCGGCGCCATGATCGCCATACATGCCGACGGCATGCACCTCGTCGATATAGGTCAGCGCGCCGTATTTCTGTGCCAGATCGCAAATCTCGTGGATCGGCGAGACATCGCCATCCATCGAATAGACGCTCTCGAACACGATCAGCTTGGGCCGCTTGGGATCGGCCGCAACGAGCAGTTCCTCAAGGTGTCTGGCGTCGTTGTGGCGGAAGATGGCACGGGCGCGGCCGGCGCGGCGCACGCCGTCGATCATCGAATTGTGGTTGTCGCTGTCCGAGAAGATCAGGCAATCGGGCAGCAGCTGGGCAATGGTGGAAATCGCCGTCTGGTTGGCGACATAGCCGGAGGAGAACACCAGCGCGGCTTCCTTGCCGTGCAGGCTGGCGAGTTCCTTCTCCAGTTCGATCACCGCATGGCTGTTGCCGGAGATGTTGCGCGTGCCGCCGGCGCCGACGCCGGCGTTGCTGGCGGTCTCGACCATCGCGCGCACCACCTCGGGGTGGCGGCCCATGCCGAGATAATCGTTGGAGCACCACACCGTGACATCGCGCGGGCCGGAGCCGGAATGCCAGGTGGCGATGGGAAAGCGCGTGGTGTCACGCTCGATCTCTGTGAAGACCCGGTAGCGCTTCTCGGCCTTGAGAGCCGCGCGGGCCGCCTTGAATGTCCCCTCGTAGTCGTACATGGTCACTCTCCAGCCTGGGCCTGATCCCTGCTGCCCGGAATTGATCTTATTCGCATCTTTGCGGCGCGGTTTGATTTTTCGCAAGTGCCGGTACTTGCAGCACAATCAACTGCGCCTATGGTCGGGGTGTCTCATCCTGCCGCACCCGATGTCTTTGCCATGAATCAAAAGCCGCCCGTTCCCCCCGCCCCGCCGCGCCCGGCCGATGCGCGCGCCGAGCGGCTTGCCGCCGCCCTCAGGGACAATCTCCGGCGCCGCAAGGTGCAGGGCAAGGCCCGCGCGGCGGAGGCGGAAAGCCCGCCCCCTGCCCCGCAATCGCCACACATCCCCGGCAAGTAGCGCCGCGCCGTCGTTTTTTGCTGCCTTTGCCGCACAGTGTGCTATGCGCGGGCGCAATCACTTTTGCGGCACCCGAGCACAACAGCGGGCGCAGCCCGGAGCCTGACGGAACAGACGCATGGACAGCATCAAGATCACCGGCGGACAGCGGCTCAACGGCGCGATCCCGATTTCCGGCGCCAAGAACGCGGCGCTGCCGCTGATGATCGCCGCGCTCCTGTCCGACCGGCAGCTGGTGCTCGAAAACGTGCCGCGCCTGTCGGATGTGCGCGCGCTGACCCGCATCCTCGGCAACCACGGCGTCGACATCACCATCGCCGGCAAGCGCCGGGGCGAGGCGCAGGATGGCGGCGACACGATGATGATCAACGCCGCCTCGATCGTCGATACCTGCGCGCCGTATGATCTGGTCTCCACCATGCGCGCCTCGTCGTGGGTGGTCGGCCCGCTGGTGGCGCGGATGGGCGAGTGCAGGGTGTCGCTGCCCGGCGGCTGTGCCATCGGCACCCGGCCGGTGGACCTGCACATCATGGCGCTGCAACGCCTCGGCGCGACGATCGATATCGAGGAAGGCTACATGGTCGCCAAGGCCCCGAAAGGGCTGAAGGGCGCGGAGATCTTCTTCCCCCTCGTCACGGTGGGCGGCACGCATGTGGCGCTGATGGCCGCAACGCTGGCGCACGGCACGACCGTGATCCACAACGCCGCGCGCGAGCCGGAGGTGGTCGATCTGGCCGATTGCCTCAACAAGATGGGCGCGCGGATCACCGGGGCGGGCACCTCGACCATCGAGATCGCCGGCGTCAGCCACCTCAATGCCGCCACCCACCGCGTGCTGCCGGACAGGATCGAGACCGGCACCTATGCCATGGCGGTGGCGATGACCGGCGGCGACGTGCTGCTCGAAGGGGCGGACCCTGCCCACCTCCAGGCGGCGCTCGATGCGCTGAAGAAAGCCGGGGCGGAGATTTCCGCCAACAACGAGGGCATCCGTGTCCGGCGCAACGGCCACGGCATCGACCCTGTGGACGTGACGACCGCGCCCTTCCCTGCCTTCCCCACCGATCTGCAAGCCCAGTTCATGGCGCTGATGACGCGGGCGCATGGCACCTCGCATATCACCGAGACGATCTTCGAGAACCGCTTCATGCATGTCTCGGAGCTGGCCCGCCTCGGCGCCAGGATCACGCTGCGCGGCGATCTTGCGATTGTCGAGGGCGTCGAGAAGCTGACCGGCGCGCCGGTGATGGCAACCGATCTGCGCGCCTCGGTCAGTCTCGTCATCGCCGGTCTTGCCGCCGAGGGCGTCACCACCGTCAACCGCGTCTATCATCTCGACCGGGGCTTCGAGGCGCTGGAAAAGAAGCTCGCTGCCTGCGGCGCGGCGATCGAGCGCGTCAGGGGCTGAGCGATGCAGCGTCTCGACAGCCGCGATCCGGGGTTTGAACAGGCGTTCCGCGCGCTGCTGGCGATGAAACGCGAGGTCTCCGAGGATGTCGACGCCGCCGTGCGCACCATCGTGAAGGATGTGCAGGCCCGCGGCGATGCGGCGCTGCATGACTACACGCTGCGCTTCGACAAGGTGGAGACCGCCCGCATCGGGCTGGAGATCACCGCCGCCGAGCGCAGGGCCGCGCGCGCCAAGGCTGACCCGAAGGCAATTGCCGCGCTGGAGCTGGCGGCCGAACGCATCCGTTTCTATCACGACAAGCAGACGCCGCGCGACGAGCGCTTCACCGATTCTCTCGGCGTCACCCTTGGCTGGCGGTGGACCGCCGTGCCCTCCGCCGGGCTTTATGTGCCGGGCGGGCAGGCGTCCTATCCTTCTTCCGTGCTGATGAACGCGATCCCCGCCAAGGTAGCCGGCGTCGAGCGGCTGGTGATGGTGGTGCCGACGCCGAACGGCGCGGTCGATCCCTTGGTGCTGGTCGCTGCCGATATCGCCGGGGTCGATGCGGTCTACCGTGTCGGCGGGGCGCAGGCGATCGCCGCGCTCGCCTATGGCACCGAGACGATCCCCGCCGTCGCCAAGATCGTCGGGCCGGGCAATGCCTATGTCGCCGCCGCCAAGCGGCAGGTGTTCGGCACCGTCGGCATCGACATGATCGCCGGCCCGTCCGAAGTGGTGGTGATGGCTGATTCCACCGGCAACCCCGACTGGATCGCCGCCGACCTGCTGGCCCAGGCCGAACATGACGCCGCCGCCCAGTCGATCCTGATCACCGACGATGCCGCGCTGGCAGCGGCCACCGCCGAAGCCGTGACCCGGCAGCTGACCACCCTGCCGCGCGCGGCAATCGCCGGGGCAAGCTGGGATGAGTTCGGTGCCATCATCCTGGTGCCCGACATGGCCGGCGCGCTGCCGCTGGTTGACCGTCTGGCGCCCGAGCATCTCGAAATCCACGCCGGGAACGCCGAGGCGCTGGCCGGCCGGGTCCGCAACGCCGGGGCAATCTTCATCGGTGCGCACACACCCGAGGCGATCGGCGATTATGTCGGCGGTTCCAACCATGTGCTGCCCACCGCGCGTTCGGCGCGGTTTGCCTCCGGCCTCGGGGTGATGGATTTCGTCAAGCGCACGTCGCTGCTGTCGCTCGATGCGGCGAGCCTCCGCGCGCTCGGCCCCGCGGCGATCACGCTAGGCGAATCGGAGGGGTTGCAGGCGCATGCCCGTTCTGTTGCAATCCGTCTCAATCTGGGGTGATGCAGGGGCGCATGGGCGAGGATACGAACAACAGGCGGCTCTATTCGGTCGTGCTCGACGAGAATTCGATCGAGCGGGGAACGCCGGATCAGGAGCATGAGCGGCAGGTCGCCATCTACGACCTGATCGAAGAGAACTTCTTTGCCCTCGCCAATGACGACGGCGGGCCGTATGCGCTGCATCTGGGGCTGATGTCCAACCGCCTCGTGCTCGATATCCGGCGCGAGCAGGGCGAGACGGTGATCGTCCATGTGCTGTCGCTGACGCCGCTGCGCAAGATCGTCAAGGACTACTTCCTGATCTGCGACAGCTACTATGAAGCGATCCGCAGCGCGACGGCGGACCGGATCGAATCCATCGACATGGCGCGGCGCGGCGTCCACAACGAGGGCTCGAGCATCGTGCAGGAGCGGCTTGAAGGCAAGATCGAGATCGACCACCAGACCGCGCGGCGGCTGTTCACGCTGATCGCGGCGCTGAGCTGGACGGGACGGGAAGCGTGAGCGAGGCAGCCGGGCAAGGGCTTTCGTCCGTCCTGTTCGTCTGCACGCTCAATTCCGTCCGCTCGCCGATTGCGGAAGGGCTGGCGCGCCAGATTCTCGACAAGGCCGTCTATATCGAATCCGCCGGCCTTGCCCGGTCGGAGCGCGATGGCTTCACCCTCGCTGTGCTGCGCGAGATCGGCATCGACCTCAGCCCGGATGCGCACCGCACACTGAACGATGTCGGCATCGAGGGGTTCGATGTCGTCGTCACGCTGTCGCGCGAGGCCGATGCCGTGGTCAGCGAACGGCTGCGTTCCACCGCTGTCACCCATCTCAACTGGCCGGTGGATGACCCGACCCAGACCGGCGGCGCGCGCGATGCCCGGCTGGCGGCCTATCGCGCGGTGCGGGACCAGATCCGCGCACGGATCAAGGCGGAGATCGTGCCGCTGCAATGGCGATACCATCCGTAACCTCAGTGCCGGAGAGGCCCGGACGGACAGTCGATTTCGGTTGCAATGAGACTATCGGTGTATAGAAGCACCCGAAGGAAATGTCGCCGGGCAGGAAAGCCGCGCGCCTTTGGGGAGCATCGGGGGTTATCAGCATGGAATTCATCACCGACAACTTTACCGCCATCCTGAAGATCATCTGGATCAACATTCTGCTGTCGGGCGACAACGCGGTGGTGATCGCGCTGGCCTGCCGGTCGCTGTCGGGCAAGCAGCGCACCATGGGCGTGGTGCTCGGCGCCGGCGCGGCGATCCTGCTGCGCATCATCTTCACGCTGATGACCGCCCAGCTGATGGGCACGCCCTGGATCAAGGCCGCCGGCTCGCTGCTGCTGTTCTGGATCGCGATCAAGCTGCTGGTGCCCGATGACAGCCACGGCGACAATATCAAGGCGCATGACACGGTGTGGAAGGCGGTGCAGACCGTCGCCATCGCCGACGTGGTGATGAGCCTCGACAACGTCATCGCCATCGCCGCGGCCGCCAAGGGATCGATGCCGCTGATCATCTTCGGTCTCGTTGTCTCGGTGCCGCTGGTGGTGTTCGGCTCGACGCTGCTGCTCAAGGTGATTGACCGGTTCCCGATTCTTGTCTGGGCCGGCGCGGCGCTGCTCGGCTGGGTTGCCGGCGAGATTTTTGTCGAGGATGCCGGCGTGATCGGCCTGATCGGCACCCTGCCGCATATTCCGGTGGCGGCGGCCGGCGCAGCTTTCGTGGTCGCGGCGGGCTATCTGCTGCGCCGCCGGCACGGCATCGGCTTCGACGGCGCGCGGGACTGAGCACGCATCGCCCCGGGCCCCCCATGTCGGGCCCGGGTTCCCCCGGAATCAGCCGGGCCGGCTGCCTCCCCGCGCTGAAGGACAGACAACAAAAAGCCGCCGACAGCATGACGCTGTCGGCGGCTTTTTCGTTTCCGGGAGGAATGGTACAGCCGGCTGGGCTCGAACCAGCGACCTTCGGAGCCACAATCCGACGCTCTAGCCAACTGAGCTACGGCTGCACACTGTTCGTCCCCGAACGCGGGCGGACCCTATGGGCATTCGGTTTTGATTTCAAGGCCCCGCAAACCGAAATTTGACGGGCCGTGGAAAACACCGGCGGGCGGCCCATTACTGGCACCGCCCGCCGGATCATCTCATCGTCCGCCACAGCCCCGAACCCGGGGCGGCGGGATTACTTCTTGAACTGCACCGCCGAGAGGGCGGCCTTCACCGGCTCGGCCGCGTCGGTCGCGACCTTCTGGCCGAGATCCGCCAGTTCCTTGATCTGCGACTGGGCCGTCTCGGCCTGCTTCTTGACGAACTCGGACTGGAGCGACATCGCATCCTGCACCGTCTTGACGCCGAACAGCGCCTGGAGGTGATCGAAAGCGGCGTTGGTGTTCGAACGGACCTGCTCGAGCGCCTTGAGGTTGAACGACACGGCGCCGGTGCGGACAGCGTTGACCGTCTCTTCCAGCTGGCCGGTGGCCTTCTCGGCCGCTTCCTTCACCGCCTCATACTGGGCGCGGGCCTGCTCCATGCCCTTCTCGGCGGTCTCGCGGACCTTTTCCTGAATCTGGGTGACAGGAGCCAGAGCGGCCTGGACGGCGGTCTCGACAACTTCGGCGGGGTTCTTCTTGGCAGCGGCCATGGCAGCAATCCTTCACGGGCGGAGACAAAGCCCGGAAGAAAAAGGGACCGCCCTGCCCTCTCCGGGGTGCGCGGCGCGGTGAAGCGCCTCGCGTGATGTCCCCTTCATATCAGGTTTTTTGTGCAACGCAACATAAATCTCGCATCTGCGATGTTGCGCTGCACAAATTTGTGCCGGCGCTTATTTCGCCGGCTTCTTGCCGCCCTTGCCGGTGGCGGCACGGACGCCGGAGGCGACCTTTTCCGCCGCATCGTCAAACTGCTGGCGGGCGCTGGCAGCGGCGGTGTCGAACTGCGCTTTCGCCTTCGCCCCGGCCTCCTGCATCTGGTCCTGCAGCACCTGGGCCTGGCCTTGCATGAAATCGGACTGGATCTTCATCACCTCTTCGATCGTCTTGGCCTGCACCAGCTGCTGGGCCATATCGAAAGCGGCGTTCATGTTCCGCTCGGCGAAGCCGACGGTCATCTTCGAGGCATCGGCCATGTTCTGCTGCAGCGGCATGTTGCCGGTGGCCACCTGATCGGACGCCTTCTGCGCCGCGCCGATGAATGTCTCGAACGCCTTGCGCGCCTGCTCGACGCTGCGGGCGGCGAGATCGCGCATCTCGCTCGGCACCTCGAACGGATTCTTGGTCATGTCGTTCCTCCCCTTTGGCCTTTGACTGAGCGTGCGATCATGCCACGTCCGGATGACAAGACAATGGCTCTGTCGCCGCACCTGCGATCGGCCCGTTAAGGTTGACGGACGATGAACCGGGGCCGACCTGTGCCATTCATGGACGATCCGGGTGCAACCGGCTACAAGACTTTGTTAGTAAATCGGCTCCCCACGCGCGCGGGTTCTCCTGCTCGGGGCGGGCGCCGCCCGTTGCGTCCGCCGAGTTGGGAACACGATCATGACGATCACCGGTACCGAGAGCACCCTTGCCCGCCTGTTGGGCGATCATCGCGCCCGCGCGCTCGGCCCGTTGTCCCGCCCGCTGCTGGTGCTGAGCGAGAGCGGCACCGTGCTGTGGTTTTCCGAAGGGGCGCGCATCCTGTTCGGCGCCAACCCGGATGGCTCGCTGGCCTTCTCCGCCGGCGCGCCGGGGTTGCAGCGCATCCGCTCCTTCGCGCGCAGTGCCGGGCCCGACAGCCACTTTTCCGACGGATTGCGACTGTTCACGCGCGGGCGGCTGGAAACGGTGGCCGCGAGCGTGCAGAAGATCGGGCTGAGCGATGGAACCGCTGCGCTGTTCCTCGCGCTCGGGCCGGGGGGCACTCTTGTCCTGCCGCCGGAGCCGGCGCCGGTCGCCCCCGTCGCCATGGCACCGGTTGCTGCTCCTGCGGCGCCGGTGGTTTCTGTCGCGCCGGTTGCGCCCCCTGCCGCAGCAGCCGCCATCGCTCCGGCGTTGCCTGCCCCCATGGTGCCGACACCGATGGCCCCTTCGCCCCCTGCCGGCCCTTCCGTTCCTGCGTCTTCCGCCCCGGCACAGCCGGCGACGCCCGCCGGGCGGCCGCAGCGCTTCGTCTTCCTCACCGATGCGGAGGGCGCGATCCTGTCGATCTCGCCGGTGTTTGCCGATCTTACCGGCCAGCCCGCCCGCGCACTGGTGGGCCGCACCTTCGCCGAGGTGATCGCCGAGGTGGACCCGGTGGCCGCCGGCACCATCGCCCGCGCGATGCTGGCCGGCAAGACATGGAGCGGCATCACGCTGGACTGGCCGCTGGAGGGGGGCGCGCGGGTGCTGCCGGTCGAGCTTTCGGCCATGCCGGCGCATCATGCGGACCGCTCGCTCTCCGGCTACAACGGCTTCGGCATCTGCCGGTATGACCGGCTGGTGGTGGTCGCCACGCCGCTGACCGCCGCTGGTGAACCGGACGCGCCGGTGGCCGAACCGGCCGCCAACGTCGCCGCACCCGTCGCCGCCCCGAGCGAGGAGGCGCCCGCTGCCGCCCCGGTGCTGGATGCGGCGTTTGCCGGGGATGCGGAAGCCTACGAGGAGACCGTCACCGCGCTGGAAGCAGCGATGGAGGAGGGCGAGGCGCTCGATATCGCGCCGCCCGGCGCCTCCGACGCGCCGGAGCATCTGCTTGCCCGTGCCGAGGCGGAGGACGAGGCCGAAGACGAGGACACGGAAGCTGCAGCCGGGCCTGTCGACGACACCGCCGCCGAAGCGGAGGAGGTCGATGACACCGATGCAGACGAGGCCGAAGACGAGGCTGAACCCGCGCCGGCCCCCTCCGCAACACCCTCCGGAGAGACCGGAGCCGACCTTGACGAGCCGGTGCTGCCGCTGACCCTGCCGCCGGAGCCGGCGGCGCAGGACAACGCGCCGGAAACGGTGGTGCCGCTGCGCACCGTCAAGGGCAGCGTCGGCGCCAGCCTCGGCGATCCCAAGGTGATCCCGCTGAAGACCAACGGCGCGCTGCCGGCCGATCCCGCCGCATCGCAGCTCAGCACCTCCGAGCGCAACGCCTTCCGCGAGATCGCCAAGGCGCTGGGGGCGCGACTGGAAGATGGCGCCACGCCCGCCGCTGCCCCGACGCCGCCGGCCGAGAGCAAGCCCGCCGCCGCCGCGCCGGCGGCGCAACCGGCCAACCCGATCGAGAAGGCGCAGGCCGACATCTCCCGCGCGCTGGCCGCCGCACATGAGCAGGCCGGCAAGGGCCGCGCTTCGCTGGCCGAGACGGTGATCGACCGCGTGCCGGTCGGCATTCTCATCTTCCGCGGCGACAAGCCGATGTTCCTCAACCGTCCGCTGCTCGATCTGCTCAACTACACCGACCTTCAGGAGTTCGAGGCGCTGCGCGGGCTGGAAAAGCTGTTCCGTGGCCGGGCGGCGCCGAGCTTTTCCAACGGCGAATACGATACCGTGACCATCATGGGGCGCGACGGCGGCACCATGCCGGTCGATGCGCATCTGCAGGCGATCGACTGGAACGGCGAGCATGCCACGCTGGTCTCGTTCCGCCGGGCGCTCGATGCCGAGCACGGCCCGCGCGTCAAATCGCTCGATGTCGAGCTGCAGGCCCGCCAGCAGGATCTCAACGAAGCCCGCGCGATGTTGGATACCGCGACCGACGGGGTGATCTCGCTCGACGAGACGGGCCGCATCCTCGCGCTCAACAAATCGGCCGAGGCGCTGTTCGGCTACGACCAGAACGAACTGACCGGCGAGCGGTTCACCCTGCTGCTGGCGCCCGAAAGCCACGCCGCCGCGCTCGATTATCTCGACGGGCTGAAGACCTCGGGCGTTGCCTCCGTGCTCAATGACGGGCGCGAGGTGGTGGGGCGCGAGCGCAAGGGCGGGCGCATCCCGCTGTTCATGACCATCGGCCGCATCTCGGATACCGGCAAGTTCGCCGCCGTGGTGCGCGACATCACCGCCTGGAAGCGGGCGGAATCGGAACTGACCGAGGCCAAGCGCGCGGCCGAGCGCTCCTCCGCGCTGAAATCCGATTTCCTTGCCAAGGTCAGCCACGAAATCCGCACGCCGATGAACGCGATCATCGGCTTTGCCGAGGTGATGCGCGACGAGCGGCTGGGGCCGATCGGCACCGAGCGCTACAAGGATTATCTCAAGGACATCCACACCTCGGGCGAGCATGTCATCAGCCTCGTCAACGATCTGCTCGATCTGTCCAAGATCGAGGCCGGGCGGATGGAACTGGATTTCGGCTCGGTCGATCTCAACGCGGTGCTCACCTCGTGCCTCGGCATCATGCAGCCGCAGGCCAACCGCGACCGGGTGATCATGCGCTCGCAGCTGTCGGCCAAGCTGCCGCCGGTGGTGGCGGATGAGCGCTCGGTGCGCCAGATCATCCTCAACCTTCTGTCCAACGCCTCGAAGTTTACCGAACCGGGCGGGCAGGTCATCGTCTCGACCGCGCTGACCGAGCAGGGAGAAGCGGTGATCCGCGTGCGCGACACCGGCGTGGGCATGACGGAGGCGGAAATCCTCGCGGCGCTCGAACCCTTCCGGCAGCTCTCCAACGCGCGCGGGCGCGGCGGCACCGGCCTCGGCCTGCCGCTGACGAAAGCGCTGGTGGAGGCCAACCGCGCGGTGTTCTCCATCCGCTCGAAGGTGCGCGAGGGCACGCTGGTGGAAATCACCTTCCCGCCGACGCGGGTGCTGGCGGAGTAACCGCAAGGTTTGCGCACCACGAAAACCGAGAGCAGGCTTCCACTCATGCGCTTGCAGCGCATGAGTTGCCGCTGACGGTCGGTGCAGGTGGAAACGTTGCTCGTTTGCTATCGCAAACGCATGTTCACCACCACAGCCAGCCGCGGCGCGGCATGTCCTGCACCGGCGGGTCGATCATCTGCCCGGTCGCCGCCGGGCCGGAGGCGGGAATTGAAGCCGTCGTCTCCTGCGCGGCGGCGGCGCGCGCCTCGGCTGCGCGGGCCTCGCGCTGGGCCAGCGCCTTGGCGCGTCTGGCCTGAAGGCTCGCCACCGCCTGCGGCGTATCGAGACCATAGACATCATCGCGGAAATGGACCTTGCCATCGGCCGCGCCATAACCGGTCATGTAGACCCATGAGACCGGCACGGGGCGGGCGAGCCGCACATCCTTGCGCTCGCCGATGGCGATGGCGGCGTCGATCGCGGATTTGTCCCAGCTGCCGCCGGTGCCTTCCAGCAGCCAGGCGGCAAAGCCCTTCACATCCTGCACGCGCACGCAGCCGTGCGAATAGAACCGGTCCTGCGAGGCGAAGAAGCGCTTGGAGGGCGTATCATGCATGTACACCGCGTCGCGGTTGGGCATATCGATGCGGATCTGCCCCAGCGCGTTGCGCACGCCGGAATCCTGCCGCAGCGTGTAATTGACCGCGCTGTTGCCGCTCCAGTCGATCGCGCCGGTGCTGACCTCCCTGCCCGAGCGATCGAGCATGCGGATGCCGGCGCGGCCGAGATAGCCGGGGTCTTTCCGCATCTTCGGGATGATCTCGTTCTTGATGATCGAGGTCGGCAGCGTCCATGTCGGGTTGATGTTCACCGTGCCGATGCGGGTATCGACCTCGGGCGAGGCATTCTCCGGCTTGCCGACGACGGCGACATAGCGCTTTTCGACCACGCCGTTCTCCACCGCCTCGACGCTGGCCGAGGGGATATTGACCACGACATAGCGCGGGCCGGTGGCCAGCGTCCGCTCCGACAGGCGCTGGGCGGTGTGCTCCAGCTGGCGGATGCGCTGCTCGACGGTGACGTTCATCGCCTTCAGCGTCGCGCCGGCGACCACGCCGCTGCGCGCCAGGCCGTGGCGGGCCTGAAACGCCTTCACGCCGTCCTGCACGGTCTTGTCGAACACTGCGCCATAGCCCTCGACCGCCGGCAGATCGCCTTCCGCCGCGAGGCGGCGGCGCAAATCCTGCACGCCGGCGCCCTTGGCGCCGAGCTGCAGTTTCGTCGCGGCCGGCAGATGCGGCCAGCCGCCGGCCTCGGCGATCCGGCGATAGCGCTCCACGGCCTCGCCGGTCAGGCGCAGCGTGTCGGCGGTCAGCGCGGGGGTGGGATCGTTCGAGACAATGCCGCGTTCCTTCGGCGCCGGGGGCGGCGCGCGCTTGACGACCTTCTTCACCGGTGCTGCGGCGGGCTGCGCGGCGGCATTTTCAGCGGGGGCGGCCTGCGTTTCGGGCGCTGGGGTATTGCCGGCGGGCGCGGCGGCTTTCACCGGCGCAGGCGCGGCGGCTGGCATCGGCGTGTTCGACCGGACCGCCGGCGCGGCGCTGGCGGCCGGGGCGGATGAGGACGGCATCGGCACGCCGGACGGGCCGGAGAACGAGCCCGACGGCAACGCCTTGCTGTCAAAGGCAGACTGGGCCGCTGCGGGCGCGGAGAGCGCCATGATGATCGCGGCGGCGGAAACGGTCTTACGCATGGTACACTTGCCTCGGGCCGGGACGCGCCAACAACACCGGCACGCGCCCGGATCATGAACCGTTAAAGTTACCGGGGTGTAAGGACCGTTCGCCAGCGCACGCCCCCGATTGGCACAAGCCTAGCGCCTCACGGGCCAGAAAGGCAGCAATCACGGCCGAATTCGGGCGGATTCCCCGCCCCTGTTGCCATTTCGCTTCGGTGTGGCGCCAATGCCCCGCTCAGGCCTCGACAATCACCACATGCAGGTTGCGCGGACCATGCGCGCCCAGTTGCAATTTCTGCTCGATATCGGCCGAGCGCGACGGGCCGGTGATGAAATTGACGGTGCGCGGCATCACGCCCTTGCCATGCACGCGGCGCAGCCGGGCCCAGACGCTTTCGTAATCGCCGGTTATATCGGCGGCGCGCAGCACGACAATGTGATTGTCGGGCAGGAAGTTCAGCGTCGTCGGGTTGTCTCCGCCGGAGGTGAGCACCAGCGTGCCCGTCTCGGCCACACCGGCCACCGCGCGGCTGACGGCGTTGAGGTCGTGTCCGTCGCTCGGACCGCTCTTCACATCCACCGCCGTTTTCTCCCACGGCATCGCCACCAGCATCTGGTCGGCGCCGATGCGGATGTTCGCCGGCAGGTTGTTGGCCCGCAGGTACTCCGCCACGGCGGCGGGCACATCCTCGGCCTTGGCCACCAGCGCGATGGTGGCCTGCACGGCCTCCGCCCGGTCGCGGAACAGGGCCTTGCGCCCCTCGGCGTCCAGCTGTCCGCGCGCGGGGATCACGCCCTTCGGCGCGCGTTCGATCCGGTCGTCCACCGCCTGGTTGCGGATGCGTTCGTTGCCCGAAACGCCGATGGCGCGGCGGATGTTGGCGAGAATGTCAGCGCGTGCGGATGTCATCGGCCAGCCCTCTCACGCTTCCATTTGGCCTGGAACGTCTCGCCTTCCGGCGCGGCAAGGTCGCGGTATTTCGTCCACCCTCCGGCGAGCGGCAGCCATGAGAACCGCCCCTTCTTGGCGCCCGCCTTGCCGAGCGCCCAGATGACGGCGCGCATGGCGAGGTTGTAGAGCCGCGGCCGTCTGGCCAGAAACGCCCAGGCGCCGAGGCCGTAGCGCACGGTCGCGGGGGTCAGGTTGCGCTCGAACTCGCGCTCGCGCCAGTGCCGCATCATCTTGGGCAGCGGGATGCGCATCGGGCAGACGCTCTCGCACCGGCCGCAGAAGGTGGAGGCATTGGGCAGGTGCCCCGCCTTGTCCACGCCGATCAGCGAGGGGGTGAGCACCGCACCCATCGGGCCGGGGTAGACCCAGCCATAGGCGTGGCCGCCGATGGCGTGATAGACCGGGCAATGGTTCATGCAGGCGCCGCAGCGGATGCAGCGCAGCATCTCCTCGAACTCGCCGCCGA
>ERZ1645187.2573-NODE-2573-length-15835-cov-38.343790_pt1 | contig 15835 bp, 11 predicted proteins | sample MGYA00575352_ERZ1645187 | MGnify/ENA primary metagenome ERZ1645187 (study PRJEB40837, sample SAMN11349314) | freshwater sediment metagenome | isolation source: river sediment | host: Sediment | place: India: Wazaribad , New Delhi | collected 2017-02-21 ... | reverse complement strand
TCAGATGTTGCGGCTGCCGGGCTTGACCGGGGGCAGCGCAGCCAGTTCCGGCGGCAGGGCGTCGGCCGGGTAGGCCGGGACCTCGTATTCGGCCAGCGCCACCAGCGGCACGCCGCAATCGGCCTTGCCGGCGGAGCGGTCGATCAGGCAGGCCACCGCCAGAACCTCGGCGCCGATGTCGGTCAGCGCCTTCACGGTCTCGCGCGACGACAGACCCGTGGTGACGATGTCCTCGACGATGACGACGCGGGCACCCGGCTTCAGCTCGAAGCGGCGCAGACGCATCTCGCCGCCCTCGCGCTCGGTCCACACCGCCGGCACGCCGAGGTGGCGGGCGGTCTCGTAGGCCGGGATGATGCCGCCCATGGCCGGGCCGACCACCGCGTCGACGGAGCCGAGGCCGGCGGCGCGGATCTTCTCGGCGAGCGCCCGGCAGACGATCTCGGTCTTGTCGGGGTACTGGAAGACGCGGGCCTTCTGGATGAAGACCGGCGAGCGCAGACCGGACGACAGAATGAAGTGGCCGGTCAAGAGTGCGCCGCAGGACTTGAAGACGTCGAGCACTTCGTCGCGGGTCATGGTGGGTCTCGTGTGGGAGAAGAGGTGGATGGGGTGATCGCGCCAAGCGGCGACGCTGTCAAGCGAGGAGGCGCGATGCCGGTTCGACTGCGCACCGGCTCTTCGATGGCCGATCGGCGCGACCGACCCTCGAGCAGCGGCGATCGCGGTGTCGCACGAGGAGACGACACTTCGAAATTGCAACCCGGCACAATTCCCGATTATTCATACTCCGGCAGACGGGTCAGGGACCGAACACCGGTGTCGCGGGCTCATCGATGGAGGCCCGCCCCATGACCGGCGACGAAGCGGAAGACGGCAAGCCGAAGCAGAGGCGATCGGTGCGGGCGCGGGCCGAAACGATCAAGCCGTTCCGTTGCAGGAACCTGATCGCGGTCATGGAAAACCCGACCGACATCAAGAACATCGGTACGGTGATCCGCAACGCCAACGCCCTCGGGGTGGAGAAGGTCTACGTCGTCGATCCGCGGCGATCGCTGCCCGACGACTGGCAGGACCTGCGAGAGCGTCCGTCGATCTCCAAGACCTCGGTCTCGGCGGTGAAATGGACCTTCGTGAAGCGCTTCGACAGTACCGGGGACTGCTTCGACCATCTCGAGAAGAACGGGTTCGTCTCGATCGTCACCTCGCCGCACGTCAAGGGCAAGACGAGCATCTGGCTGCACGAGGGCGACTATACCCGGCACGCCAAGCTCGCCGTCTGGTTCGGCAGCGAAGCCATCGGCATCAGCGATCTCGCGGTCGAGCGGAGCGCGATGTGCGTCGGCATTCCGATGTTCGGAATGATCGAGAGTCTCAACCTCGGAACGAGTTCCGGGATCGTCCTCTACGAGGTCACCAAGCAGCGGCGCGACTACCAGAGCCGATATCGGCTGCGGGATCACCGAGGGGAGCGCTCGGTGCCTCTGCCGACGGTGATCGCGCCGACGGATCGAACGGAGAGATGAGTTTCGGGTGCGGAGGGGGCCGATCTTCGTCCGGCAATCCTCACGGCTCGGGCACTCGTCTTCCACGAAGATCCACCGGACGACCGTATCGGCTCGGCCCGATCACACGATCGCGCGCCGGGCGAGATCGTCGATCTCTTCCTCGGCGAGGCAGAGGACGTCGCGCAACACCTCGCGGGTGTGTTGACCGAGGGTCGGAGGGGCGCGGTCGTAGGCGATCGGGGTCGCGGAGTAGCGGATCGGATTGGCGACCGTCGGCGCCGTCCCGGCGGTGGGATGGGGCAGATCTCGGCGCATCTCGCGCGCCACGACCTGCGGATGGGCGAAGACCTGCCCGATGTCGTTGATCGGACCGCAGGGGATGCCCTCGGGTTCGATCGCAGCGATCCAGTCTGCGACGTTCCGCGTGGAGAAGATCTCCTGCAACATCGGCACCAGGATCTCGCGATTGCGCACCCGATCGGCGTTCTTCGCGAAACGCGGATCGCTCGCCAGCTGCGCCGCACCGATCAGCTCGGCGAGCCGGGCGAACTGGCCGTCGTTGCCGACCGCGACGACGAGATCGCCGTCGGCGGCCGCGAACACCTGATAGGGCACGATGTTGGCGTGGGCGTTGCCCTGCCGGCGCGGGACCCGGCCCGAGGTGAGGTAGTTCAGGTTCATGTTGGCGATCGCCGCCACCTGGACGTCGAGCAGCGCCATGTCGATGTGCTGCCCCTCGCCGGTGCGGTCGCGATGGGTGAGCGCGCCGAGGATGGCGATGGTCGAATAGAGGCCGGTCATCAGATCGGCCACGGCCACACCCACCTTCTGCGGGCCGCCGCCGGGCCGGTCGTCGCGCTCGCCGGTGATGCTCATCAGGCCGCCGATGCCCTGGATGATGAAGTCGTAGCCGGGCAGATGCGCCATCGGCCCGGTCTGGCCGAAGCCGGTGATCGAGCAATAGACCAGACGCGGATTGATCTTCTTCAGATCCTCCCACCCGAGCCCGTAGCGGGCCATGTCGCCGACCTTGAAGTTCTCGAGAAAGACGTCGCTCTCGGCGGCGAGGCGCCGGACGATCTCCTGCCCCTCGGGCGAGGCGACGTCGAGCGTCACCGAGCGTTTGCCCCGGTTGGCGGCGAGATAATAGGCCGCCTCGCGCGTCTCCCGCCCCTCCCCGTCGCGCAGATAGGGCGGCCCCCAGCCGCGCGTGTCGTCGCCCACCCCCGGCCGCTCGATCTTGATGACGTCGGCACCGAGGTCGGCAAGCGTCTGGCTCGCCCAGGGGCCGGCGAGAACACGAGAGAGATCGAGCACGCGGATGTGGGAGAGAGGAGAGGCCATGGTCCGGTCCGGTGATGCGCGCGAGGGGGCGACCGAAACTTCGGCGCCCATCTCGATCCACGTCAATGTCTCGCATGGCGGAACCATGTTTCATGTTTCGCCGGGTTCTCGGCACGTTAGCGGTCACGCCGCGACCCGTAAAGTCGAATCCCAAGTTGTTCCGCTGTGCGAAATACGCATTCGATCTCACCTACCAAGGTATGGATGATGAAGAAATTTGCGAAGACGCTCCTCTATGAAGTCTTCGCTGTTCCGCACAGCAAAACATTGTACCACAATCGTTGACACGAGGATGGAGACCATGACAGACAGAGACGAATACGTTCCGCCCTCGGAGAAGGGCGAACCGGGAGGGGAGACGAAGGTGATCTCTGGGCGACGAGACGAGAACGACGTGGAGCGTTTCGACGAAGAGTCGTTCGAACGCGACCGCCAATTCGTCGTCGCCCTGGCGCGTGGCCTCGAGATCCTGCGTTGCTTCGGGCCGGGCGAGCGCCACCTCGGCGTGACCGAACTCATGCGCCGCACCGGCATCCCCAAGCCGTCGATCTCCCGACTGGCCGGCACACTGTGCAGGCTCGGCTATCTCGACTTCGATCACGGACGGTCGAAGTACAGCCTCGGTTCCGGCGTGCTGTCGCTCGGCTACGCCATGCTCTCGAACCTCGACGTGCGCGAGATCGCGCGGCCCTTGATGCAGGACCTCGCGGAATATTCCCGCGCCTCGGTCTCCATCGGCATCCGCGACCGACTGAGCATGGTCTACGTCGAAACGATCCGCTCCAGTGCGCCGGTCGCGCTGACGCGCGGGGTCGGAGCTCGTCTGTCGCTCGCCACCACCTCGATGGGGCGCGCACTCGTCGCCGCCGCGCCGGAGGCCGACCGCCGCTTCCTGATGGACCAGATCCGTCTGCGCGACGAAGCGAACTGGCCCAAGATCGAAGCCGGCCTGAAGCAGGGTTTCCGCGACTACGCCGAGCGCGGCTTCTGCCTGTCGATGGGCGAATGGAACCCCGAGATCGTCGCCGTCGGCGTCCCCTTCACCCTGCCGGACGGCACGCAGATGGCGTTCAACTGTGGCTGTCCCGCCTATGTCCTCACCCGCGAGCAGCTCGAGACCGACATCGGTCCACGGCTGGTCGCCCTCGTCAGACGTGTCGGCCGCATGATGGGCCGCCCCTAGCTCCGGACCTTCCCATGATCAGAGATCAGGAGACCCTCGACTTCCTCCTCGAAACGGTCGGCCGTTTCGTCCGCGAACGGCTGATGCCGGCGGAAGACGTCGTCGCCGAGACCGACGAGATCCCCGCCGGGATCGTCGCGGAGATGCGCGAACTCGGCCTCTTCGGCCTGTGCATCCCGGAGGAGTTCGGCGGCCTCGGCCTCACCATGGAAGAGGAGGTGCTGGTCGCCTTCGAGCTCGCCCGCACCTCGCCCTGCTTCCGCTCGCTGGTCGGCACCAACAACGGCATCGGCTCGCAGGGCCTGATCCTCGACGGCACGGCCGAGCAGAAGGCGAAGTACCTCCCGCGTCTGGCCTCCGGCGATCTCATCGCCTCCTTCGCGCTGACCGAGCCGGAAGCCGGGTCCGACGCCGGGTCGCTGCGCACCTCGGCGGTGCGCGACGGTGACCACTACGTCCTCAACGGCACCAAGCGCTTCATCACCAACGCACCCGAGGCGGGGCTCTTCACCGTGATGGCCCGCACCGATCCGACCGTGAAGGGGGCCGGCGGCGTCTCCGCCTTCGTGGTGGAGAAGGGCACGCCCGGCCTCTCGATCGGCAAGACCGACCGCAAGATGGGCCAGAAGGGCGCCCACACCGCCGACGTCATCTTCGACGACTGCCGCATCCCGGCGGAGAACCTCATCGGTGGGCGCGAGGGCGTCGGCTTCAAGACCGCGATGAAGGTGCTCGACAAGGGCCGTCTGCACATCGCGGCGATCGCCACAGGCTCAGCCGAGCGGATGCTCGACGACGCGCTGCGCTATGCCATCGAGCGCAAGCAGTTCGGCAAGCCGATCGCCGAGTTCCAGCTCGTCCAGGCCATGCTCGCCGACAGCCGCACCGAGATCTACGCCGCCCGCTCGATGATCCTCGACGCCGCCCGCCGCCGCGATCTGAAACAGGACGTCTCGACCGAAGCCTCCTGCTGCAAGCTCTTCGCCACCGAGGCCTGCGGCCGCATCGCCGATCGCGCCGTGCAGATCCACGGCGGCTCGGGCTACATCTCCGACTTCGCCGTCGAGCGCTTCTATCGCGACGTGCGGCTGTTCCGCATCTACGAGGGCACGACCCAGATCCAACAGCTGGTCATCGCCCGCGACATGATCCGCGCCGCCCGCGCCTGAGGCGTCGCACGCCCTTTCGAGCCATCAGAAAAACGGAGGAAATCGACATGTCGTCGACGACGGAGGCCGGCGCGCGCGCCGCGCCGAGCAGAGTGTGGATCGCGGTCTTCATCTTCGCCTTCCTCGGCCTGATGGTCGACGGGGCGGACCTGATGTTCCTGTCCTATTCGCTCTCGAGCCTGAAGAAGGAATTCGCGCTCACCAGCGTCCAGGCCGGCATGCTCGGTTCGGTGACGCTCGCCGGCATGGCGGTCGGCGGCATCTTCGGCGGCTGGGCGGCCGATCGCTTCGGCCGTGTGCGCACGGTCGTGTGGACGATCCTGATCTTCTCGATCGGCACCGCCGCACTCGGCGCCACCAACTCGTTCACCGAATTCGCGGTGGTGCGCTTCGTCGCCTCGCTCGGGCTCGGCGCCGAATACGTCGTCTGCAACACGCTGATGGCCGAATACGTGCCGACGGAGCGACGCACCACGGTACTCGGCACGCTCCAGGCAGGATGGTCGGTCGGTTACGTCCTCGCCACGGTGCTCGCCGGCTGGATCCTGCCGGCCTACGGCTGGCGCTGGCTGTTCTACATTGCGATCATTCCGGTCGTGATGGCCGTCCTGATGCAGTTCGTCGTACCCGAGCCGCCGACCTGGGTGGCGGCGCGCGCCAGGGCGCGCGAGGCGGGGGCGAGCGTCGCGACCACGCCGAAGGAGAGCGCGATCCGCCTCATCTTCGGCAACCCGGATCACCGCCGCATGTTCCTCCTGTGGGCCTGGACCGCGGGCTTCCTGCAATTCGGCTACTACGGCGTCAACAACTGGATGCCGACCTATCTCGAGAAGGAACTGCACCTCGAGTTCAAGTCGATGACCAGCTACATGATCGGCACCTACGTCGCGATGATCCTCGGCAAGATCCTCGCCGGCTGGCTCGCCGATCGCTTCGGTCGGCGCGCGGTCTTCGCCTTCGGGGCCTTCGGCGCGGCGGTCTTCCTGCCGGTGATCGTGTTCGGCAACACGCCCGGCAACATCGTCTGGCTGATGACCTTCTTCGGCCTGCTCTACGGCATCCCCTACGGCGTCAACGCCACCTACATGACCGAGAGCTTCGAGACCCGCATCCGCGGCTCGGCGGTGGGCGGCGCCTACAACGTCGGCCGCATCGGCGCGGCGATCGCCCCGGCCACGATCGGCTGGATCGCCACCGAGGGCTCGATCGGCCTCGGCTTCCTGGTGATGGGCGCGGCCTATTTCCTGTGCGGCCTCGTCCCGGCGCTGTTCATCCGCGAGCGGCTCTACGACCCGCAGAAGTGATCGGGCTCCCCCGAGCAGAAGGGCTCCCTCGGCGACGAGGGAGCCCTTCGTGCGTTCGACCGTGACACGATGCCGAACCGAGACCCGGGTCGCGCGAATCCGTTTCGACGAGCCTCACGCCCGCTCGATCCGCGCCGGGATCGCCTGCCGCACCGCCGTGCCGGCGATCGGATCGACGAAGACGGCGAGGTTCACCCGCGTCGGGTCGATCAGGCCGAGGTCGTTGAGGGCGAAGCCGGCGGCATTGCCGGGGTCGTGCGGCTGGAGCCGGTCGCCGATGCGGTGCGGCCGCGCGCCCAGTTCCTTGTGACCGAAGCCGTGCTCCACCGCGATCACCCCCTCGCGTACGCCGTGGCGCACCTGTGCCGTGGCCACCACCGAGCCGGTCGGCGTGGCGATGCGGATGCGGTCGCCGGTCTTCACACCGAGACGGGCGGCATCGCTCGCGGCGATGCCGGCGGCGTTCTCCGGATGCAGACCGCGCAGACGCCGCGTGGCGATCGAATAGGAGTTCTGCAACGGGCTCTTCTGACTGACGAGCCGGAGCGGCCATTCCTTCGCGGGGTATTTCGTCTCGACCGCCGTGCCGTCGGCGAAGGCCGGAGCGATCCAGCCGGGCACACCGGAATTGCGTTTCCCGGTCATGGCGTCACGCGAGGTGCCGACGGCCTCGTTCCACACCTGGAGCGGCTTCTCGAAGGGCCAGGCGGCCTTGCCCTCGGCAGTCCAAGCCTCCGGCGCCGGCTGATGACGGCCGCCGCGCGAGAAGAGGAAGGCGACCTTCTTCACCTCGTCCTCCGGCAGCTTCGCCCTCAAGGACGGCATGATGCGCGAAACGCCCGCCAGCGCCACGTCGTCTTCGCTGGCGTCCCCGACCGGCGCCTTGCCGGTGAAGGCGACGTTGGCGGCGCCGCGACAGTACCAGTCCTCGGCGGTGTCGAGCGGGTGGGTCTTGCCGTCCGCCCCCTTGATCGCCCCTGCGCCGAACCCGGCGAGACCGAGCGACTTCGCCACCGCGATGAGGAAGGTCTCGACCGAGATCGAATGCCCTTCCGCGGTCTTCGCCGTCTTCGGCTCGACCACCGGGAACCGCGTCACCATCGACTTCGACGGCACACCGGCCCAGGGCGCGACCATGCCCCAGCTCTCGTACATGGTGACGTCCGGCACGATGTAGTCGGCGAAGCACGAGGTCTCGTTGATGAAGGGATCGACGGCGACGATCAGGGGGATGACCTTCGGGTCGCCGAGCGTCTTCTCGGCGATCGCCCGCACACCGGCGATGCCGTAGACCGGATTGGTCGACCACAGGATCAGCGCGTCGATGCCATAGGGGTAGCCCGAGAGCGCCGCCGGCAGCCATTCGGTCGAGAGTTGCCCGGCGGTCGAGAACCACGGCGCGGCGGCCGGCCAGGCCTTGCCCGCCGCCTTCTTCTCCTTGAACTCGGTGGTCTTCTCGTAAGGAAAGTTGCGCGACAGCGGCACGCCGGTGGGCTTCACTTCGCCCTCGAACCCGTCCATCTCGTAGCGCGGTCCCTTGAGGGGATTGAAGCCGCCCGCCCCGACGAAGGTGCCGCCCTTGCGGTTGAGATTGCCGATCAGCGTGTTGAGCATGACGATGGCGAAGGCCGACTGGAAGCCGTTGCCCGCCATGGTGCCGCCGTGCGACGACATCGCCGCCTTCTTGCCGTGGGCGGTGAACTCGCGCGCCAGCCCCACGATCACCTCGACGGGCACGCCGCAGATCTCGGAATACTCGGCGAGCGACTTCGCCCGCGCCGAGGCCGCGAGCAGCGCGAGGGACGAGGCGACCTTCACCGGCGCCCCGGCGATCTCGACCGTCCGCTCGACGAAGAGCGCCGCCGGGCCGGTCGCCGCCGTGTGGACGATCGGAGCATCGGTCGCCGCGTCGACCACCACGAAGGGATCGGCGTCCTTGTATTTGTCGGCCTCGGCCACGGCCAGACCGATGTCCGAGCCGCGCAGGAAGAAGCCGCGACGCGGGTGGGTCTCCTCGGTCACGACGAGATGCGTGGCGTTCGACCACGCGGCCTCGCCCGCCGCATCCGCCACCGCCTTGTTGGGCGAGGCGAGGAATGCCGCGTCGTGGCGCTTCTCGTCGAGGATCCAGCGGATCATCGCCAGCGCCAGCGCCGCGTCCGTCCCCGGCCGGATCGGCACCCAACGCCCGCGCTCCTTCGAGGCGAGATTGTCGGAGTGGCCGAGCACCGGATCGACGACGACGTAGGAGAGTTTGCCGTCGCTGCGCGCCTTGGCGAGCAGGGTGCCCTGCCGCTTGAAGGGATTACCGGCGTTGGCCGGGGCCGTCCCCATGAAGATCACGAATTCGGCGTTCTGCAGATCCGGCTTGGCGTGCGGCATGGTCTTGGTGTCGCCGAAGACCGCGCCCGAACCGGCGCGATAGGTCCCGCCGCAATAGGCACCGTGGCCGGTGTAGTTGATCGAGCCGTAGGCCTTCTGGATGAAACGCCCGACGAAGGCGGCGCGGCCGTCGTCGACGGCGTTGAGGAGCGCCACGCGATTGACCTTCGGCCCGAGTTCCGGCCGCTTCGGGTCGATCGGATCGAAGGAGCGCAGCTCGCGCAGGCCCTTCACCCGCCCCTCGCCGAAGAGATCGCCGCCCTCGACGACCTCTTTCACCAGCTGTTCGAAGGAGATCTCTTCCCAACGCCCGCCGTTGCGCGGGCCGACCCGCTTCATCGGCTTGGTGATGCGATAGGGCGAGGTCTGCGCCTCGAGCACCGCGTTGCCGCGCCCGCAGGCGGTGGAGCGGCCGGCGAGCCCCTGCTCGTCGAGGCGCGACAGCGACAGCAGCGCCTTCCTGACCGGTGTGCCCATCGGCACGTGCGGATCGGTGGAGAGCGGCGAATAGGGATTTCCGGAGACGCGGGTGACGGTCTCGGTCTTGGCGTCGATGCGCACCCGCACGCCGCATTGCGTCGTGCAGCCCATGCACATGGCGAAGGCGACGCGGGCATCGGGGTTGGTCTCGAGCTTCCCGTCCGGGGTCACGCGGAATTCCGGCACCTGCGACCGGCCGGTGGTGCCGGCGGCCTCGGCCCGCGAGACGACGGTCTCGAGCATTCGTTCGCCCGTCTCGGAGAAGCCGGCGGCGAAGGCGGCACCACCACCGAGGACGGCGGCACCCTTGAGGAGATCACGACGGGAGGTCATGGCGTCAGGCTCCCTCGACGGCGGTCGACGAGCGGCGGGTGTCCCCCGCGCCGGACCGATCGAGCAACGTTGTGAAGATGAGGAGGACGGCGAGCCACAGGCCGGCGGTGCCGACGATGCCGAGGAGGCCGTCGGGGCCGAGGGCGAGCGGGTGGCTGTAGAGGCCGGCGCCGGTCTTGGGCAGTTCCTGCCCGCCGACGAAGATCGTCCAACGGAACATCCAGGCGGCGTTGAGCGCCAGGAGCCCGGTGAGCCAACCGCTGCCGACCGGTTTGACGAGCGCGACCACCGCCGGCACCGCGACGGCGGCGGCGAGCCAGATCGCCGACAGACGCCACACCGGCGAGCCGGAAACCTGCGCGAACGCCCGTCCCTCGGCACCGTTCGGCGACATCGTCGCAAGCGCGAACCACGCCGCGCCGAAGGCCGCGACGAGCCCCAGCGCGCCGAGAAGCAGGCGATGGCCGAGCCGATCCTCGCGCGATCCGGCATCGAACACCGTCCGCGCCAGGATCAGCGTCAGGCCGATCGATCCGGCGAGCGCGGTGGCGGCGAACTGCCAGGGCAGCAGCGCCGTGTTCCACAGCGGCCGGGCGCGCACGACCATCACCTCGACACCCGTATAGAGCGCCACCGTGAAGGCGGCGACGAGCGTCATGAGCCCGAGCACCAGGACGAGACGCGGCCGCGCCGGGCCGGAGAGAAGCCGACGGACCGGGGCGAGCGGCCCGCCGGAGGTTGCCGCGGCGGCAAAGTCAGGGGCGAGCGCCGCGAGCGCGTAGAGGACCAGGGCCCCGACATAGGCCGGGATGAAGAACGCCCCCCAGGCCATCCACGAGGTGGCCGCCGGACGGAAGTAGAATTCGGCGAAACGGCCGGGCTGATGGAGATCGGAGAGGAGCGCCACCGGCGCGACGAGGCCGCAGACCAGCGCGCCGACCAGCGCCGCGCGGCCGAGCCCGCGCCAGCGCTCGCGGCCGAAGGCGATGCCCGGCAGGCTGACGAGGAACGAGCCGTAGGACAGCCCGATCAGGAAGAAATACTGCACCGCCCAGGGCGCCCAGGCCGGATCGCGGCCGACGTAGAGGAGTTCGGTGATCTCAGACATGGGAGGCTCCTCCCTCGCGCTCGGGCGTCGGATGCCACAGCGTCGGCACGGCATCGACGCGACCGGCGAAGCGGTCGTCGAGGCCGAGATAGAAGACGTTGGGGCTGGTCTTCTCCTCGGGCTTCAGGACGCGGACGTCCTTGCCCCGCTCCGCCAGGAGCTTCGAGACGATGCTCTTCGGATCGGCGAGATCGCCGAAGATGCGGGCACCGCCGACACAGGTCTCGACACAGGCCGGCAGCAGCCCCGCAGCCACCCGATGGGCGCAGAAGGTGCACTTGTCGGCGGTGCGGGTCTCGGCGTTGATGAAGCGCGCGTCGTAGGGGCAGGCCTGGACGCAGTAGCCGCAACCGACGCACCGGTCGGCGTCGACCAACACCTCGCCGCCCGCCGCCTTGAAGGTGGCGCCCACCGGGCAGACCGGCACGCAGGGCGGCGCATCGCAGTGATTGCACAGGCGCGGCAGCACGGCGGTCGAGATCCGATCGGCCTCGGCCACCTCCCAGGTGGTGACGAAGGTGCGGAAAGCGTTCTCGGGCACCCGGTTCTCGTGGATGCAGGCGACGGTGCAAGCCTGACAGCCGATGCACTTGGCGACGTCCACCACCATGGCCCAGTGGTGGACCGGTGCGGCCTCGGCCAGCGCCGGGGCGACCCCGGCCGCCAAGGCGACCGGCGCCCCGGCGGTCACCCGGCCGAGGCTTCTCAGGAAATCTCTGCGAGACGCGGTCATCCCGGCGCTCCTCTCGATGTCGATCGAGAGGAGGGGTACGCCGGCGCGACGCCCGGGACGATCCGGGGCGTACCCCGGAACCACCAGGGTAAACCCTCGTTGCAAGGCACACTACGTAAGGGATTTCAGGAGGTTGCCGACCGAGCCGTCATTCCGCCTCGGCCATCATCCGGGCGAGTTCGGCGAGCGAGCCCGCCTCCATCTTGGTCATGACGGAAGCGCGGTAGGCCTCGATGGTCTTGATCGACAGATCGAGTTCGTAGGCCACCACCTTGTTGGGCTTGCCGGCGAGGATGCCGTCGAGCACTTCGCGTTCGCGTTTGCCCAGCCGCGTCAGCCGCTCCGCCACCGTCCGCCGTCGCTCGACTTTGGCCAGTCGCTCGCGCGACAGACGGATCGCCCCTTCCACCATGTCGAGGAGATACTGTTCCTTGAACGGCTTCTCGATGAAGTCGTGGGCGCCGGCCTTGAGCGCGGTCACCGCCATCGGCACGTCGCCGTGGCCGGTGACGATCAGGATCGGCAGCGGAAAGCCGCGCTCCGCGAGGATGCGTTGCAGCTCGAGCCCGCTCGTCCCCGGCATCCGCACGTCGAGAATCAGCGCGCCGGGGCGAACCTCGCGCCCGGACGAGAAGGCCTCGAGAAAGGCGTCCGCCGTCGGAAAGCTCTCGCAGGCGAGCCCGACCGAGGCGAAGAGAAAGGCCATGGAGCGGCGCATCGCCTCGTCGTCGTCGACGATCAGCACGAGCGGAGCGGCCGTTTCGGTCATGTCGCCTCCGGGGTCGCGACGGGCAGAGTGAAGCGCATGGTCAGCCCGCCGTCGTCGTTGTCGGCGGCCCACAGCCGCCCGCCGTGGCTCTCCACGATGGTGCGGCAGATCGAGAGGCCGAGGCCGAGCCCCTGCGGCTTGGTCGTGAAGAACGTGTCGAAGAGATGCGCTTCCGCCTCCGCCGTCAAGCCGGGACCATGATCGCGTACCGCGACCTTCACCGACGATCCGTCGTGCGAGGTCCTCACAGTGATGCCGCGCTCGCGCCCCTCGTGATCGACCATCGCGTCGACGGCGTTCTGGAGGAGATTGAGCAGCACCTGCTCGATCTCGACCCGGTCGGCGGTGACCTTCGGCAGATCCCCGGCGAGGAAGACCCTGAGCGGAATGCCCCGCCGCGCCGCCAGCCCCTCGAAGAGCGCCAGCGTCTCGCGCACCACCTCGTCGAGATCGACCTCGGCGCGCACCGCCTCGCGGCGGCGCACGAAGGCGCGGATCCGGCGGATGATCGCCGCGGCGCGCTCCGCTTGCCCGGCGATGCCGCGCGCGCCGTCGCGCAGGAAGGCCGGATCGGCGCGGCCCGCGTCGATGAAACGGGTGAGCCCTTCGGCATAGTTGGTGATCGCGGCGAGCGGCTGATTGAGTTCGTGGGCGATGTTGGAGGCCATCTCGCCGAGAATGCCGAGGCGGGAGAACTGGTCGCGCTCCTCGCGATGACGCCGGGCCTCGAGCTCCGCCTTCGCGCGCTCCTGGATTTCGCGCGTCAGCTCGGCGGTGCGCCGTCGCACCAGCGTCTCGACGCGGGCGACATGGACGATCCACCACGAGATCGCCAACCCGCCCGCCAGGAACCAATGCCAATGCGCCCGGAGGAAGCCGACCACGGTGGTGCGGCCGAGATACTCGTAGGGGCCGATCTTCAATTGGCGGAAGAGGGCGTGGACCGAGGTGTAGTCCTGCGGCGCCGTCCAGGCGCGGCCGTCGACCGGGGCCATCGACAGGAGGCTCGCCGTCACCGCCTTGGCGAGATCGGGCGAGGTGCCGGCCAGCCGCGCGAAGGGCCAATCGGGATAGAGACGCGAGGAGAGGCGGCAGGGAAAGCCCGCCACCTTGCGCTCCGCCACCACGTCGAACTCGTCCGCCCCCGCCCGCCCGGCGGCGACGGCATCTTCCAGCACGCAGGCGCGCAGGACACCCGCGTCGGCTCGCCCTTCGCGCAGCGCGGCGAGCACGTTCTCCATCGGGAACCCGGTCTCGACCAGCCCGCCGAGGTTCTTCGGCGCGAAGCCGACGTCGTCCATTTCGCGCAGGATCACCCGCCAGCCGCCGAAGGCCTGTTCCGAGACGACCGCGAGGCGGCGCCCCGCGAGATCGCCGAGCCGCGTCGCCCGCCCCGGCCGGCGCGGCACCACGACGACCGAGCCGATGGTGTCGGTCGGTGCCGCGCGCTCGCGGGTCTCGAGCGTCGCCAGACGGGTGATGCCGAAGCGCTGCTCGAGATCGACGTAGTCGCCGGGATTGGTCACGACGAAGTCGATCGCCCGCGTCTCGACGGCATGCGCGATGCCGGCGAGGTCGAGTGGCACCATGGCGAAGCGATGGGCGGGAAGACCGTTGCTCAAGTGGAGGATCGTCGGCTCGAAGTCCTGCGCCGCCCGCTCCGAGCCCTGGAAGGCGAGAACGCCGATGCGGACGTCGTCGGCCAGGGCGGACGACGAGGCGAGGGCGAGCGTGACGACGAGGGCCGGGAGGATCAGCGGGCGCATGACGGCCAAGATGCGTCGGGATGCGCGGTTCGGCAATGCGCCGCATCCGTGACCTGCTGCCCGCTGCTTCCGCCCTCCGCAGCCGGAAGTCTTCAGATCGGGATCGGAACGGAAGACACGGCGCGGTTTCGGCAGATCGCGGTCGCCAACGCGAAGCCGAAGAAACGCGTCCGGCCCTCCGCCTCGCGCCCGGACCGTTCGTCGCCTCGGCCGAGGAGCGCACCCCGCCTCTCTCGGCCCCTCGCCGATGGCCTCCGGACATCGACGCTCGGCGGCGTCCGAAGGCCGGCGCAGACCCGCCACTCATCCGACCCGCCGCAGCGGCGGCGGGCGTTCGTCAGTCGAAACGCCCCACCGGAGCTCTTCGTCATCTCGTCGCCGAATGGTGACGACAAGACCGTTCCTCACCCATTCACCCGCGTCGCCGAGGCGATGATCGGCTTGGCTCTGAGCTGGTTGATGATCCGCGTCAGATGTTTCAGGTCCCACACTTCCATGTCGATCACGATCTCGTGGAAGTCGGCCGCCTTGGGGATCATCTTGACGTTGTCGATGTTGCCGTCGTTCTCGGCGATCACCTGGGCGATCTGGGCGAGCGAACCGGGTTCGTTCAACGAATTCAGGTTGATTCGGGCCGGGAAGCGGGACGGCTTGGCCGGGTCGATGTCCCAGCGCACGTCCAGCCACAGCTCGGGATGGTCGTCGAAATCCTTCAAGGCCGGCGACTGGATCGGGTAGATCGTGATGCCCTCGCCCGGCGTCAGGATGCCGACGATGCGATCGCCCGGGACCGCACCGCCGTTGGGGGCGAAGCGCACCGGCAGGTCGCCCGAGAGACCGCGGATCGGGATCGAGGTGCGATCGTCGGAGCCGCCGTCGGGCACGCGGAACTTCATCACGCCGGAGGCGGTCGTGCCGTCGATCCAGCCGTCGGAGGTGAGCGCGCGCGGCGGAACGGCGGGGCCACGCTTGTCCTGCAACTCGGGGAAGACCGCCTTCAGAACGCTGTCGGAGGCGATCTCGCCGCGGCCGACCGCGGCCAGAACCTCGCCCGGCACCTTGTGGCCGAGGCGATGGACGGCACCCGCCAACACCTGCTCGCCGAAGACCTTGCCGGCGCGTTCGAAGGCGCGTTCGAGGATCTGACGGCCGAGGCCGCCGAACTGCTTCCTCACCGCCTCGCGGGTGGCGCGGCGGATGGCGGCGCGGGCCTTGCCGGTCACCGCGATCTGCTCCCAGGCGGCGGGCGGCACCTGCGCCTTGGAGCGGATGATCTCGACCTCGTCGCCGTTGGCGAGTTCGGTCATCACCGGCTTGATGCGGCCGTTGATCTTGGCGCCGACGCAGGTGTTGCCGACGTCGGTGTGGACGGCATAGGCGAAGTCGATCGGGGTGGCGCCGCGCGGCAGAGCGATGATCTTGCCCTTCGGGGTGAAGCAGAACACCTGATCCTGGAACAGCTCGAGTTTGGTGTTCTCGAGGAATTCCTCGGGGTTGAGGGTCGGGTCGTTGAGGCGCTCGATGGTCTCGCGCAGCCAGGAGTAGGCGCCCGATTCCTTCGACAGATCGACGATGTTGCGGCCGCCGGCGAGCTTGTCGCCGTCCTTGTAGAGGGCGTGCGCGGCGATACCGAACTCGTTGAAGCGGTGCATCTCCTCGGTGCGGATCTGCAGCTCGACGCGCTGACGACCGGGGCCGACCACGGTGGTGTGGATCGAACGATAGTCGTTCTGCTTCGGGGTCGAGACGTAGTCCT
>ERZ1645187.2572-NODE-2572-length-15840-cov-58.178207_pt1 | contig 15840 bp, 13 predicted proteins | sample MGYA00575352_ERZ1645187 | MGnify/ENA primary metagenome ERZ1645187 (study PRJEB40837, sample SAMN11349314) | freshwater sediment metagenome | isolation source: river sediment | host: Sediment | place: India: Wazaribad , New Delhi | collected 2017-02-21 ... | reverse complement strand
AGTACTTCACCGCCGAGGAGATGGAGGCCGCCCGCTACGATCGCGCCATGGCCAAGTACGAGAAGGCGGCGATCCGCACTTACACATCGCTCGCCTGGCTCAACATGGGGCAGGCGGTGATCTTCTCGATCGGCATGGCCGCCTGCATGGCTCTGTCCGCCCATGCCGTGCTGAAGGGCGAGCAGACCGTCGGCCACTTCGTGATGATCAACGCGCTGATGATGCAGCTCTCCGTGCCGCTGAACTTCATCGGCACCCTCTATCGCGAGATCAAACAGTCCCTGGTCGATATCGAGAGCCTGTTCAAGATCCTCGATCAGCCGGCCGAGGTCGAGGACCGGGCGGGCGCGAAGCCGCTCGCCGTTGGCCCCGCCGCGGTCCGCTTCGAGGACGTGACCTTCCACTACGATCCCGAGCGCCAGATCCTCAAGGGCGTGAGCTTCGAGGTGCCGGCCGGCAAGACCGTGGCGATCGTCGGCCCGTCGGGCGCCGGCAAGTCGACCATCTCGCGCCTGCTCTTCCGCTTCTACGACGTCACCGGCGGTCGCATCACCATCGACGGCCAGGACATCCGCGACGTCACGCAGACGAGCCTGCGCGCCGCCATCGGCATGGTGCCGCAGGACACGGTGCTGTTCAACGACACCATCCGCTACAACATCCGCTACGGTCGCCCGACCGCCACCGACGCCGAGGTCGAGGAGGCCGCCCGCCTCGCCCAGATCTCCGACTTCATCGATCGTCTGCCCAAGGGCTACGATACGGAAGTCGGCGAGCGCGGCCTGAAGCTCTCCGGCGGCGAGAAGCAGCGCGTGGCCATCGCCCGCACCATCCTGAAGGCGCCCCCGATCCTCATGCTCGACGAGGCCACCTCCGCGCTCGACACCCACACCGAGCGCGAGATCCAGGAAGCCCTCGATCGCGTCTCCCGCAATCGCACCACCCTGGTCATCGCCCATCGCCTGTCGACCGTGGTCGGCGCCGACGAGATCCTGGTGCTCGACCAGGGCGTGGTCGCCGAGCGAGGCCGTCACGAGGAGCTGCTCGACAAGGGCGGCCTCTACGCTGGCATGTGGGCCCGCCAGCGCGCCGCCGACGAGGCCCGCGAGCGCCTCGAGGAGACCGAGGCGGAGGACCCCTTCGGCGTGGTCCGGCGGGGTCCGACGGCGGCCGAGTGAGGCCGCCGTCTCCGCCTGCGCAGAGATCCGGCCTTCCCATCGCCGCCTTTCCCGTATAGGTCCAAGGCGAGAGAAAGGGACCCGGCGCCGCGCCCGCGCGCGATGCGCCCCTCCCGCGTCGAGGCGATCCGCCTCCCCGACACACGAGAGAGACGACACGACATGGATTCCCTCTGGGCGACCATCACCAAGGCGTTCCCCCCGGTCAATCGCGAGGGCTGGCCCTTCGTCGCCATCGCCGCGATCCTGACCATCGTGATCGGCCAGTTCTGGCAGCCGCTGTTCTGGATCCTGCTCGGCCTGACCATCTGGGTCGCCGCCTTCTTCCGCGATCCGACCCGCGTCACGCCGGTCGCCGAAGGTCTGGTGGTCTCGCCCGCCGACGGCCGCATCTCGCGCCTCGTCGAGGTCCTGCCGCCGCCGGAACTCGGCCTGCCGGCCGAGCCGATGCTGTGCATCTCGGTCTTCATGAACGTCTTCAACGTTCACGTGAACCGCATGCCGATCTCCGGCGAGGTGAAGAAGATCGTCTACACGCCCGGCAAGTTCCTCAACGCCGAGCTCGACAAGGCGTCCGAGTTCAACGAGCGCAACGGCCTCGTCATCGCCCATTCGATGGGCACGCTCGCCTGCGTGCAGATCGCCGGCCTCGTCGCCCGTCGCATCGTCTCCTGGACCACCGAGGGCTCGCACCTCACCGCCGGTGATCGTTTCGGCATGATCCGGTTCGGCTCGCGCCTCGACGTCTACCTGCCGCTCGGCACCGTGCCGAAGGTGGCGCTGGGCCAGACCACTCTGGCCGGCGAGACCGTGCTGGCCGACCTGACCGCCCTGGGCGCCACCGCCCCGGTCACCCACGCCTCCTGATCGCGCACCCCCGCGAGCAACGAACCGAGGAGCCGGACGAGATGAGCGATCTGTTCCCCCCCGTGGAGCACCAGTCGACCCGCACGGGTCATCGCTTCGCCCGGCTGCGCTCGCTGCCCTTCCGCGTCGTGCTGCCCAATCTGGTGACACTGCTCGCGCTCTGTGCCGGTCTGACCGGCATTCGCATGGGTCTCGAGCAGCAGTTCGAGTGGGCGGTCGGCGCGGTGGTGCTCGCCGCCCTGCTCGACGCCGTCGACGGCCGCGTCGCCCGGTGGCTCAAGGGGACGTCGCGCTTCGGCGCCGAACTCGACAGCCTCGCCGATTTCGTGAACTTCGGCGTGGTGCCCGGCCTGTTGATGTACATCTGGGTGCTGAAGTCGGCCGGTTCGTTCGGCTGGCTGGCGGTGCTGGCCTTCACCATCGCCGCAGTACTCCGCCTCGCCCGCTTCAACGTCATGATCGACACCCCGAAACCGGCGTGGCAGGCGAACTTCTTCGTCGGCATGCCGGCCCCGGCCGGTGCGATCTGCGCTCTGTTGCCGCTGTTCGTGTCGCGCGTGGTGCCGCTCGACCCGGAACGCCCGCTGGCGATCCTGGTGGCGATCTACATCCTGTTCATCGCCTTCATGATGGTGTCGACGGTGCCCACCTGGTCGGGCAAGAAGGTCGGCACCCGCGTGCCGCGCGACAAGGTGATCCCGCTCACCGTCGCCGTGGTGCTGTATTTCGCCGCGCTGGTGAGCTTCCCCTTCCCGATCCTCACCGTCTGCACGATCGCCTATCTGGCGTTCCTGCCCTTCGGCTGGCGCCTGTTCCGGCGCATGGACCGCGCCTGGAAGGAGAGCGAGGCCGCCGCCGCGGCCAGGGCGTCGACCGCGCCTGCCGCCGAGCCGCCCCCGCCCGCCGTCTGAGGCGTGCGGCCGGGCTCAGCCCCGGCGCCCGGCGATCGCCGCCACCCGGGCCGACAGCGTGGTCTCGGGGAAGGCCGCGCGCAGCGCCTGCAGCGCCTCTGCGTCGCTCTCCGGCCGCATGCGGGCGAGATGCGCCCGCATCTCGACGAGCCGTTCTTCCAGCTTGGCCGAATAGCTGCCCGGATCGCGCCCCGGCGGACATTCGCCGAGCCCCGCCGGCTCTTGCGACAGCGTCCGTCGTGAACCTGCCCTGGACTTGTCGGATCTCGTGCTCGGATCGCCCATCGCCCGTCCTCCTCGTCGTCTCCGATCCGCCTCCGCCGGAAACGCGATTTGTTGAAGCATCGATCGTGCCAAGCCGCGGCCGGCCCGACCGGAATTCGCAGTGTCGCCCCACATTGCGACGGCGCCGTGTCGCCTGCGCCGTCGTGTCACCGTGACTGCGATGCCCCACCGTGAAAAAAGCGTCACGCTTCGTCTGTTTCCCCCTGGTCGCCGCCGGCCGACGTCCTATGCTGTCGATGAAGCGTCACGGAGTGTGCGCATCATGGCCGACCTGCCCACGCCGGACTTCGATCCGGACCGTCCCGATCTCGCTCTCGCCGGTGGCCCGCGCCCCGACGGGCCGAGCCCGCTTCTTCGGCTCCTGGCCTGGAATTGGCTGCTCGGGGTGGTGGTCGCGACGATTCTCTTCGCCGCCGTGATGATCACCGACACGGCGCATCTGCGCACGCTGATCTTCGCGTCGAGCGAACCGTGGATCCCGCTGATTCTCCTCTACGTCGGCTTCCTCATCACCATGTGCTCGGTCACCATGGGCACCGCGGTGATGCTCCTGCCGGAAAAGGACGACGACGACGGCCCCGGCGGCGGCAGCCCGCTCGAGGTGCTGAAGCTGCCCGAACTCGGCCGCCGCCTCCGCCCGGCCCCGGTTCGCATCGAGGTGCCGCACCGCGACCGCAGGCCGCGTCGCCGTTGAGGCTCGTGCGAGGATGCGGATTCTCGTGCTTCACTTCATGTAATAAGGTATTGAATTGGAACGATATTCGACGTTTCCGCGAATTCGCGTGAACGCTGCTCGCGGCCCTGAATCGGAATCTGAACTTTCACCACCGCCCCATCGCTTCGCCTTCGCGTGAAAGTTCCGCGTGGGATGCTTGAATTTCGCCGCTCTCCCGGCGCACTCTCCCGAGCGGCCCGTTCCTTCGAGAGGCGAGAACATCGGTGACGGATTCGTCCTACCCCCGCGACATGATCGGCTACGGCCGCAATCCTCCGCATCCGCACTGGCCGGGCGACGCCCGCGTCGCGGTGCAGTTCGTGTTGAACTACGAGGAGGGCGGCGAGAACTGCATCCTGCACGGTGATCCCGCCTCGGAGGCCTTCCTCTCGGACGTGCTCGGTGCCCAGCCCTGGCCCGGCAAGCGCCACATGAACGTCGAGTCGATGTACGAATACGGCTCGCGCGCCGGCTTCTGGCGCCTGTGGCGGCTGTTCACCGAGCGCGACGTGCCGGTGACCGTCTACGGCGTCGCCACCGCGCTCGCCCGCAATCCGGAGGTCGTCGCCGCCATGAAGGAGGCCGATTGGGAGATCGCCTCCCACGGCCTGAAGTGGATCGACTACCGCGACTTCTCCCGCGAGGAGGAGAAGCGCCACCTCGACGAGGCGATCCGCCTCCACACCGAGGTCACCGGCTCGCGCCCGCTCGGCTGGTACACCGGCCGCACCTCGGTCCACACCCGCGATCTGGTCAAGGAGGAGGGCGGCTTCCTCTACGACAGCGATACCTACGCCGACGATCTGCCCTATTGGGAGAGCGGCCCGCACGGCCCCCATCTGGTGATCCCCTATACGTTGGAATCGAACGACATGCGCTTCGCCAACGCGCCGGGCTTCACCGAGAGCCAGCAGTTCTTCACCTACCTGAAGGACGCCTTCGACGTCCTCTGGGAGGAGGGGGCGACCGCGCCGAAGATGATGTCGATCGGCCTGCACTGTCGCATCATCGGCCGCCCCGCCCGCATCGCCGGGCTGAAGCGGTTCCTCGACTACGTCCTGGCGCAGGAGCGCGTGTGGATCGCCCGCCGCATCGACATCGCCTGGCACTGGCGCGCCCATCACCGCCCGGCTTGATTCTCCGGATGAGGACGAGCCCTCCGCTGCGGTTGAATCGGAGCGGGAAGTGGCGCGGAACTCGATTCTGAATCGGAACTTCAACGACGACGGCCGCCTCGAGGGCGGCCGTTCATGTTTCGTCGGAGCACTGCGGGTGCGGTGAAGCGCGAACCTCAGGCCGCCGCCACCTCGTCGAGGAAGCGGCGGATGCGCTCGTCGAGCGCCGAGGCCGCGTCCGCCAACTCGCGCGCCACGTCGGTGACCGCCACGGCCACCCGCGAGGTGTCGTCGACCGCGCCGGCGACCTGCGAGATCGAGTCGACGAGGGTTTCGGTGTCGCGCGCGACGTGGGCGCCGCGCGCCGAGATCTCGCCGGTCATGACGGTCTGTTCCTCGACCGCCTGTCCGATGGCGTTCGACGAGGCCTCGATCGTCTCCAGCGACTGCGTCACCGAGCCGATCTGCCGCACCGCGTCGCGCGTCGCCGTCTGGATCGCCCCGACGTTGGCGGCGATCTCTTCCGTCGCCTTGGTGGTCTGGGTGGCGAGTTGCTTGACCTCGGAGGCGACGACCGCGAAGCCCTTGCCGGCCTCGCCCGCCCGCGCCGCCTCGATGGTGGCGTTGAGCGCCAGGAGGTTGGTCTGATCGGCGATGGCGCGGATGAGATCGACCACCGCGCCGATGCGCTCGCCGGTCTCGGCCAGCGCCGACACGCCCTGGCGGGCATCGCGCCCGAGCCGCGCCCCTTCCGCCGTCACGCGGCCCGCCTCGCCGATCTGCCGGCCGACGCCGTTGACGGTCTCCGCGAGGTCGGCGGTCGCCTGCGCCACCGCGCCGACGTTCTCCGAGCCGCGATGCGCCAGCTCCTCGGCCTCGCGCATGGCGCGGCCGGTGGTCTCGGCGGTCCGGGTGAGTTCCTCCGCCGAAGCCGTCATGTCGACCGCCGTGGTCCGCACGAAGCCGACGATCTGCGCCGCTTCCGAACGGAAGGCGCCGATCACCTTCTCGACCCGCGCCGCCCGCTCGTGCCGCTCCTCGGCGATGCGGCCCTCTTCCATCTTCAGCCCGTCGCGTTCGATGATCGACTGGCGGAACACCTCCACCGCGCGGGCGATCTCGCCCACTTCGTCGCGACGCCTGGAATAGGGAACGTGATTGGCGGTGTGCCCGGCGGCGATCTCCGCCATGACACCGTTCAACCGGTTGATCGGCCGGGTGACCCCGCGCCCCAGCATCAGCGCATAGATCACGAAGGCGATCATGCCCGGCGTGCAGCCGACCGAGATCCAGAACACCGTCTTCATGATGGTGCCGTCGATGTCGGCGACGTGGGTGCCCGAACCCAGCATCCAACCCCAGCGATGCACCTCGCGCGCATAGGTGACCTTGCGGCTCGGGCTGGTCTCGCCCGGCCGGACCCACATGTAGGAGATGAAGCCGCCGCCCGCCCGCGCGATGGCGATCATCTCCGCCATCAGCTTCTTGCCGTCGGCCGTCACGAACCCGTTCATGTCGGTGCCCGGCTTCAGGTTCGGATTGCCGCTCGACAGCATGATGCCGTTGCGGTCGTAGGCGAAGATGTAGTTGGAGCCCTCGAACCGGATCGCCGTGATCGCGTCGAGCGCCAGCTTCTCCGCCGCCTCCTCCGAGATCTCCTTGGTGTCGACCTTCGATTGCAGCCCGTCGATGTAGGAGATGGCCGTGTCGACCACGCTCTTCACCTGACCTTGCCGTAGTTCGATCATCGCTTCTCGGAATTGGTAGATCGCATAGATCGTACCCGCACTCATGATCGCCACGGCGATGGCGATCACCGTGAGAAAGCGCACACCGAGGGTCATCTGGAATCCAGCGAAGAGCCGCATGACGATCGTCTCTCGATCGAAGGAAAAAGGCCGGGAAGGCGTTTCGAGACTGAGGAGACGATGGTTAAGAATTCGGAAGAAACCCGCCGTTTTGGCAGGTTTTTTGTTGCTGCAGAGCAACAGAGACGAATTGTCGCGCAGGGTAATTGTCCGAATTCTGAAATTACGTAACGGCATGTATGCGCAGTTTCACGTAACGACGGTCAAGCGCTCCGCCGCCCGGGTGATCCCGGTATAGAGCCACCGCGCCCGATGCTCGCGAAAGGCGAAGCTCTCGTCGAACAGCACCACGTCGTCCCACTGCGATCCCTGCGCCTTGTGCACGGTCAGGGCATAGCCGTAGTCGAACTCGTCCGACTTGCGCCGGAGCTGATAGGGCAGGGCCTCTTCGCCGCCCTCGAAGAAGGCCGGCAGCACCGAGGCGGCGATGCGCCGCCGCTCGCCGCTGTCCTCCGGCGCCAGATCGAACTTCAGGAGCCCGCCGCGCGGATCCTTCACCCGCGTCACCCGGTAGATGCCGCCGTTCTGGATCCCCTTGGTCTTGTCGTTTCTGAGGCCGACCAGCTTCTCGCCCACTTCCGGCGTCGGCGAGCCGTGGCCCTTCAACTCGCGAATGCGCTTGTTGTAGAGGTGCCGCGTCTTGTTGCGCCCGACCAACACCTGATCGGCCGCCAGGATCCGATCGGCGTCGATCTCGCGGCGCCCGATGATCCGCGTCGTGCCGTAGTCGCCGCGCGCCAGCGTGCCGCCCTCCCGCACTTCCATCGACAGGCGGATGATCGGATTGTCCCGCGCCTGCCGGTGCACCTCGGTCAACATGATGTCCGGCTCGGCCTCGGTGAAGAACCCGCCGCCCTTGACCGGCGGCAACTGCGCCGGATCGCCGAGCACCAGCGTGAGCTTGCCGAACGACAGGAGATCGCGCCCGAGCTCCTCGTCGACCATCGAGCATTCGTCGATGACGACGAGATCCGCCTTGGCGATGTCCGAATGGCGATTGAGCGCGAAGGAAAAGGTCTCCTCCGCCTCTTCTTCGTCCTCCGCCGGCCGCTTCGGGCGATAGATCATCGAATGGATGGTCGAGGCGTCGGTGCAGCCCTTGGAGCGCATGACCAGCGCCGCCTTGCCGGTGAAGGCGCCGAAGCGCACGTCGCCGTCGATGTGTTCCGCGACGTGCCGCGCCAGCGTCGTCTTGCCCGTGCCGGCATAGCCGAACAGCCGAAACACCTGCGGACTGCCGCGCTTCATCCACGCGGCGATCTCCTTCAAGGCCCGATCCTGTTCCGATGACCAATCCATCCGACAGAACAATCCCGACCGCCCCCGGCGGCAAATCCCGTGATCCACGCGGCGGCGAATCCCCTCACGCCCTCGTTCCTTTCGCATGGTCGGAACAAAATGGCAACCTTTGATCGCGTCACCGTCACCTTCCCGTGTCCCGACGCGGCTTCTGCGCCCTTCGCACTGGTTTCCGCCGCTCGAAACCGCTATGTCCCTTGTCCCCAGAGATCGTCGTCGGCCGCCGTGCCGCCTGTCCGAGGAAGAGCCCATGCCCGCCTATCGCTCCCGCACCTCCACCCATGGCCGCAACATGGCCGGCGCCCGTGGTCTGTGGCGCGCCACCGGCATGACGGATGCGGACTTCGGCAAGCCGATCGTCGCGGTGGTGAACTCCTTCACCCAGTTCGTCCCCGGCCACGTCCATCTGAAGGACCTCGGCCAGCTGGTCGCCCGCGAGATCGAGAAGGCCGGCGGCGTCGCCAAGGAGATGAACACCATCGCCATCGACGACGGCATCGCCATGGGCCACGACGGCATGCTCTATTCGCTGCCCTCGCGCGACCTCATCGCCGACAGCGTCGAGTACATGGTCAACGCCCACTGCGCCGACGCCATGGTCTGCATCTCCAACTGCGACAAGATCACCCCCGGCATGCTGATGGCCGCCATGCGCCTCAACATTCCGGTGATCTTCGTCTCCGGCGGCCCGATGGAGGCCGGCAAGGTCATCCTCTCCACCGGCGACACCAAGGCCGTCGACCTGATCGACGCCATGATCGCCGCCGCTGACGACAAGGTGTCGGATGCCGACGTGAAGAGCTACGAGCGCTCCGCCTGCCCGACCTGCGGCTCCTGCTCCGGCATGTTCACCGCCAATTCGATGAACTGCCTGACCGAGGCGCTCGGCCTGTCGCTGCCCGGCAACGGCTCGACGCTCGCCACCCACGCCGATCGCGAGCGCCTGTTCCTCGAGGCCGGCCGCCTGATCGTCGATCTGTGCAAGCGCTATTACGAGGGCAACGACGAGAGCGTTCTGCCGCGTTCGATCGCGCCGAAGGCGGCCTTCGAGAACGCCATGACCCTCGACATCGCCATGGGCGGCTCGACCAACACCGTGCTGCATCTGCTCGCCGCCGCCCAGGAGGCGGGCGTCGACTTCCAGATGGCCGACATCGATCGCCTGTCGCGTCGCGTCCCCTGCCTGTCGAAGGTCGCGCCTGCGGTGGCCAACGTCCACATGGAGGACGTCCATCGCGCCGGCGGCATCTTCGCCATTCTCGGCGAGTTGGAGCGCGCCGGCCTGCTGACCACCGACATCGCCACCGTCCATGCGCCGACGCTGAAGGACGCCATCGACAAGTGGGACGTGAAGCGGTCCAACGATCCGGCGGTGGCCGAGTTCTACAAGGCCGCGCCCGGCGGCGTGCCGTCGCTGACCGCCTTCTCGCAGTCGCGTCGTTGGGATGCCCTCGACACCGATCGCGAGAAGGGCGTCATCCGCGACGCCGAGCACGCCTTCTCCAAGGACGGCGGCCTCGCGGTCCTGTTCGGCAACATCGCGCTCGACGGCTGCATCGTGAAGACCGCCGGCGTCGACGACTCGATCCTGAAGTTCGAGGGCGAGGTGAAGATCTTCGAGAGCCAGGACGCCGCGGTCTCCGGCATCCTGACCGGCAAGGTCGTCGCCGGTGACGTGGTGGTCATCCGCTACGAGGGCCCCAAGGGCGGCCCCGGCATGCAGGAGATGCTCTATCCGACCAGCTATCTGAAGTCGAAGGGCCTCGGCAAGGCCTGCGCGCTTCTGACCGACGGCCGCTTCTCCGGCGGCACCTCGGGCCTGTCGATCGGCCACGCCTCGCCGGAAGCGGCCGAGGGCGGCGCCATCGGTCTGGTCGAGGCCGGCGATCGCATCCGCATCGACATCCCGAACCGCACCATCGATCTCCTGATCTCCGACGAGACGCTGGCCGCCCGCCGCGCCGCCATGGAGGCCAAGGGCAAGGCGGCGTGGAAGCCGACCGAGCCGCGCGCCCGCAAGGTCTCGGCCGCGCTGCGCGCCTATGCCGCCATGGCGACGAGCGCCGCTCGAGGAGCGGTGCGCGACGTGAGCCAGATCGAAGACTGATCGATCGGCACCCGACGAACGAAGAACGGCGGCATCCCGGGTGGATGCCGCCGTTCGCGTCTTCGAAGAGGGGAGGGGAAGAGGCGTGTGGGTGGGAGCGCCTCTTCCCCGAACCGCGGCCGAGGGGTTTTATCAGGGGATCAGGCCACGGAATCGATGGATTTCAGGAGCGTCGACTGCAGGTCCGACGACGTCTGCATCCGCTGATACGACTGCTGCAGCATCTGCATCATCACCGAGGCGAAGCTCGCCGCGGTGGCGGAGTCGCTGCTGGAGCTCGTGTTGCTCGACGAGCTGGTGCTGCTGCTGGTCGTGTTGTTCTTGGCCAGCCAGGCTTCCAGTTCGGACTGGGAGATCTGTCCGTCCTTGTTGGTGTCGATCGACGAGAAGGTCGACGACGATCCCGAAGACGACCCGCCGCTCGAGGTAGAAGACCCGTCGCTCGACGAACTCGCCGAAGCCGAGGCGGTCGACGACGAGGAATCGCTCTGCGGCGGCGGCGGGGGCGGCGGCGCGTTGGCCTTCATGAAGGACGAGAGTTCCGACTGCGACACCGAGCCGTCACCATCGCCATCCATGGCGGTGAGGAGCTTCGAGGCGTCGCTGGTCGACGACGAGCCGGAGGTGCTCGACGAGGAGCCGTCGAGCGCGGCCGAGATCTCCGTCTCCGAGACCTTGCCGTCACCATCGGTGTCGAGCGCGGCGAACAACCTGCTCGCCGGGTCGCTCGCCGTGGTCGACGAGATATCGCCGTCCGAGGCGGTCGCCCCCTCGCCCTGCGGCGGCGGCGGCGGTGGCGCGTTGGCCTCCATGAAGGATGAGAGTTCCGACTGCGACACCGACCCGTCGCCGTCCGTATCCATCGACGAAAAGAGATCGGACGACGACCCGCTCGTCGACGACGAACTCGCCGTCGAGGAGGTTCCGCTCGTCGAAGACGCCTGCTCCTGCACCGACAGGAGCGCCCCGCGCGTCTCCTTGGACATGGTGTCGACGAAGCTCTGCAGCTCGCTCGACGACACGCCTCCGGAGCCGTCGGCATCGAGTTGCGTGAACAACTGCGACAACGGGTCGCTGTTTTTCGTGGATGCACTCGCCGAAGTCGAATCGGTCGAACCGGTGGCGTCGGTTGCGGCCGTCTGCGCCCCGGTGAACGCCGACAGGCCTCCGGCGCGGTGGGTGTGGTGAGTGGATTGGGCGGCGCCGATCATGGCGGGATCTCCACGACTGTGCCCGGCCTCGGCCGAGCGGTTCGTGAGTCCAGGATCAAGGATCGTGCCGTGTTTCCGCGACGTCTCTCAGGTGCGGGAGCGAAGGCACTGGAAACACGAACGAAACCGGTGCTCGCAGTTTTCCGCCGAAGTCCCGGCTGCCCGCGTCCGCCTATCTCCCCTCGTCGGCGGTGCCGTTCTCGGCAAGCCTTGCCGTGCGGTCGATCCGACCCGGCAAACCCTGCCGATTCCATCCGGCTCCGCGACCGTCGGGCAGAAATCCTTCGAATTTTATCGAGTGAAGTAAATCTGAAATAACCAATCGAATTCATCGGATATTTCAGAATTCATGCGAGGTTGCACTCACCAAAAAACGACACAGGGGAGTGTCATGGCCGTTCAGATCCGTGAACTCATTGGTAACCACAAGATCTTGCCGGTTCCCGTCGACAATGTTCGAGACGAGGACGATCTCTACGAACTGGGGATGTCGTCCTTCGCCTCGGTGCAGTTGATGTTGGCGCTGGAGGAAGCGTTCGACATCGAGTTCCCCGAGCGCATGCTCAACCGCAAGACTTTTTCCTCCATCGCCGCGATCGATCGCTCGATCGGCGAACTCGTCACCGGAAGGGCCTGATCCCATGAACATCGTGATCGATCCGAATACGCTGACCGAGACCGCTCTCGCGCGCATGGCCCGCGTCGCCGACGAGGTGGCGTCCAAGTACGCCGCCGACGTCGACGCCGCCGGCCGCTTCCCGAAGGAGACCTTCGAGGCGCTGAAGCGCGAGCGTCTGCTCGGCTGCTGGATCCCGAAGGAATACGGCGGCGAGGGCGTCTCCTTCACCGAGATCTGCGCGCTCGTCGCCCGCCTCGGTCAGGCCTGCGGCTCCTCGGCCATGGTCTACGGCATGCATCAGATCAAGATGTCGTCGCTGATCCAGCACTCGACCGGTTCCGAGTGGCATCAGGACTTCATGCGCGAATGCGCCCGCGATCAGCTCCTGCTCGGCTCGGCGACGACCGAGGGCGGCATCGGCGGCGACCTGCGCAATTCGATCTGCGCGGTCGAGGTCGAGAATGGTCGCTACAGGCTGACCAAGCAGGCGACCTGCATCTCCTACGGCTGGGAGAGCGACGCCATCCTCGCCACCTGCCGCCGCAACCCGCAGGCCGCCTCGTCCGATCAGGTCATGGTGGTCTGCCGCAAGTCCGACTACACGCTGCGCGAGACGGTCGGCTGGGACACCATGGGCATGCGCGGCACCCGTTCGGTCGGCTTCGAGCTGGTCTCCGAGGGTGACGCCCGCCAGATCTTCGTCCAGCCCTTCGGCGAGATCGCCGCGGAATCCATGCTGGCCATGGCCCACATCATCTGGACCGCCACCTGGTACGGCATCGCCGCCGACACCGTGGTCAAGGCCCAGGCCTTCGTGAAGGCCGAGGCCAAGAAGAAGCCGGGCACCGTGCCGCCGGGCGCGCTGCGCCTCGCCGAGGTCTCCGCCTCGCTGCAGCAGATGAAGTCGCTGCTCGTCGCCGGCATCGCCCGCTACGAGGAGGCGCTCGCCGACGAGAGCCTGATGAACACCCTGTCGTTCATCGCCGAGCTCAACACCATCAAGGTGTCGGCGTCGCAGTTGGGCATCGCCATCGCGCAACAGTCGCTGATGATCCTCGGCCTCGCCGGCTATCGCAACGCCGGCCCGTGGACCATCGCCCGCAACTACCGCGATCTGCTCTCCGCCGCGATCATGATCAACAACGATCGCATCCTCGGCAACACGTCGAACCTCTTGCTGATGAGCAAGATCGACGTCTCCGTCGCGTGAGGTGAGAATGAACGCCATTCCCTCGACGATCCAGGCGGCCGAGCCCGCAACGCCGGCCGCTCCGGCCAAGCCCTTCCTCGATCGCCTGTTCGAGGACGGCGTGCTCACCCCGACCGGTGTCGACGGCCTCTACGGCCGCTCCGGCGCCTTCGAGGAGGTCATCGACGGCTTCGAGCGTCTGGTCGAGCGGTATTCCCGCGAAGACGGCGCGGTGAAGATCCATTTCCCCCCGGCGATGCCGCGGGTGAACATGGAGAAGTCGGGCTACCTCAAGAGCTTCCCGCAGCTCGCCGGCTCGATCCACTCCTTCATGGGCAACGACGCCGATCACTGCCAGCTGATCGCGGCGATGACCGAGGGCCGCGACTGGAGCGAGTTCCAGTCGCCGACCGACGTCGTCCTGACGCCCGCCGCCTGCTACCCGCTCTATCCGACGGTGGCGGCGAAGGGTGCGGTGCCGATGACGGGGCTGCTCTTCGACCTGAAGAGCTACTGCTTCCGCCACGAGCCGTCGAAGGAACCGACCCGCATGCAGCTCTTCCGCATGCGCGAGAACGTCTGCATCGGCACGCCGGAGCAGGTGACCGAGTTCCGCGAGCGCTGGCTGGAACGTGGCCCGAAGATGATCGCCTCGCTCGGCCTTCCCTGCGAACTCGACGTCGCCAACGACCCGTTCTTCGGCCGCGGCGGCAAGCTGATGGCGCGCAACCAGCGTGACCAGCAGCTCAAGTTCGAACTGCTGATCCCGGTCAACGACGGCGCCGATCCGACCGCCTGCCTGTCCTTCAACTACCACCAGAACCACTTCGGCACGCTGTGGGGGATGAAGCGCGAGGACGGCGAGGAGGCCCATTCGGCCTGCGTCGGCTTCGGCCTCGAGCGCATCGCGCTGGCCCTCTTCCGCCATCACGGCAACGACGTGGCGAAGTGGCCGGAGAAGGTGCGCGAGGTGTTGTTCGGGTGAGATGTCGGCCCGCGCCCCTGGGCGCGGACCCCTTCTCCCCTTGCGGGAGAAGGTGGCCGAAGGCCGGATGAGGGGTCTGGGCCTCTCCGCCGGCACGTCGCTCTCGGGTAGCATCCGGTTGCGCGCCGCGGCGCGCGCCCCCTCATCCGCCCCTTCGGGGCACCTTCCCCCGCGAGGGGGGAAGGGGGCACCCGGAGCACGCCCCTCGATCTTCGGAGACCCCACGCATGCGCCTCCCCGATCCCACCTCCCATCGCCCCCATGCCCTGCATGCGGCCGATCGGCGTTGGCCGGAGACCAATTGCTGGACCGATCTGTGGATCGAGATCGTCGCCGCCCTCGGCCACGATCCCCATGCCATGCTCGGCTTCACGGTGATCCAGGACTACGAGGGCGATCAGGCCACCTTCTTCAAGGTCGAGCCGGCCGATCTCGAGCGCCTGTGGGACCTGCGCCTGCACGAGCTGTCGATCTTCGATCGCCTCGAGACCCACGTCGCCGAGCAGGCCGCGCGCGGTCGCATCGTCCTGGTCGAGGTCGACGGCCACTGGCTGCCCGACACCCAGGGCGTCTCCTATCGGCTGACCCACCCCAAGACGACGGTCGGCATCACCCGCCTCGACCCGGTCGCCCGTGAGCTCGACTACTTCCACAATTCCGGTTTCTACCGGCTGTCGGGCGAGGACTACGACGGCATCTTCGGCCGCCCCGGCGAGGCCCACGACCCGGCCCGGCTGTTTCCCTATGCCGAGTTCCTCAAGATCCCGGCCGAGGCGCCGAAGCTCGACCTGCGCACCGAGGCGCGCGCGCTCCTCGCCCGCCATCTCGCCCGCCGCCCGACGTCGAACCCCTTCACCGCCTGGGCCGCCGACTTCGCCCGCCATGCCGAGGATCTGGCCACCCGGCCGCCGGAGTGGTTCCACACCTACGCCTTCAACCTGCCGCGCCAGTTCGGCGCGAACTTCGAGCTGCTCGGCTCGCACCTGCGTTGGCTCGACGCCGACGCCCTCGAGCCCGCCGCACTCGCCGCCGACGAGATCGCGGAGGCCTGCAAGGTGTTCCAGTTCAAGCTCGCCCGTGCCATGGCGCGGAAGAAGTTCGACGGTCTGGCCGAGATGATCGCCATGATGGCCGGCTCGTGGAACGCCCTGATGCGCATCCTCGACGCCGAGATCGCCGGCCGGGAATCCGCCCGCGCTGCCTGACTTCGCCGGGGCTCTCATCCTTCGACGGTCGGGTGTGGGGCCGTGGTTCGCCGCCAGTCCCGTCACCTCCCCGAGGCGGCGGCGGTCGAAAGCCGATCTCGCCCCGCGGACACCCCTCCCATCAGGGGAGGGGCAGGGGTGGGGTGAAGGCCGAAGGCCATCGGCGACCCGAGCAGCGTGGGGTGAAGGCCGAAGGCCATCGGCGACCCGAGCAGAGTGGGGTGAAGGCCGAAGGCCATGGATCGCCCGCCCGCCCCCTTCCCCTCGAGGGGAGGGAGAAGCATGG
>ERZ1645187.2571-NODE-2571-length-15850-cov-5.981387_pt1 | contig 15850 bp, 19 predicted proteins | sample MGYA00575352_ERZ1645187 | MGnify/ENA primary metagenome ERZ1645187 (study PRJEB40837, sample SAMN11349314) | freshwater sediment metagenome | isolation source: river sediment | host: Sediment | place: India: Wazaribad , New Delhi | collected 2017-02-21 ... | reverse complement strand
GATCGATCTCGGAGAGGATCCCGAGGTTGTAGAGCTCGGTCGCCACCCGGTTCCATTCCTCAACCGCGTCTGTATTGAGATGGGCTGGCGGTGCCGGGATGGCTGCTTTGGCCTTTGCCTCCTTGCGGTTGACCTGCCGTTTGCCGGGGTTGGAGGTCACAAGCTTCAGCTGCGTGGGCTTCGGCTTTCTGCCGGTAATCATGCAGCCTCAGCTATTCTCCCGCCTGCAATCTCGTCAAAGGTCCGGCCGTCACCCTCGAGGGTCGCAGCTTTGCCCGTAAAATCCTGCCAGCGCTTCACGGCAACATCGATGTAAGCGGGATTCAGCTCGATGGCGTGGACAACGCGGCCGGTCATCTCACCAGCAATGATCGTGGTGCCCGAGCCAGAGAACGGCTCGTAGACCGCCTGACCCGGACTGGAATTGTTCTCGATCGGGCGCTTCATGCACTCGACCGGCTTCTGGGTGCCGTGACCCGTCTCGTTCTTCTTGGGCTTGGCGATATGCCAGACGGTGGTCTGCTTGCGGTCACCGGCCCAGTGACCCTTCGCGCCCTTCTTGACGGCATACCAGCAGGGCTCATGCTCCCAATGGTAGTCGCCGCGCGAGAGCACGAGCTGACCCTTGTCCCAGATGATCTGGGAGCGAAGCATCAGATCGCAGGCAGCCAGGCTGTCGCCCACTACACCGGCATAGAGTCCAGCATGCCAGACATAGGCGACGTCTCCCGGAAACAGCGCCCAAGCTTCTCGCCAGTCGGCCTTGTCGTCGTTCAGCACCTTGCCCTTGGCAGTGCCTGAAGCGGCAACGCCGGCCTTTTCGCGCCAGGCCGGATCATATTCCACGCCGTAGGGCGGATCGGTGACCATCAGGTGGGGTGAGACCCCGTTCAGCGCCTTGGCGACGGTGTCGGCATCGGTGCTGTCGCCGCAGACCAGCCGGTGCTTGCCGAGCAGCCAGACATCGCCGGGTTTGGCGATGGGGTCGATCGGCGCTTCGGGGATTTCGTCCGGGTCGGTGTTGCCCTCGGTCTTCTCGGCCAGCAGCTTCGACAGCTCGTCGTCCGAGAAGCCGGTCAGCATCAGGTCGAAATCGAAGCCCTGCAGATCGCCGAGTTCAACGGCCAGCAGCTCGAGGTCCCAGCCGGCGTTCAGCGCCAGCTTGTTGTCGGCGATGACATAGGCCTTCTTTTGAGCCTCGCTCCAGCCCTTGGCGACCATAGTCGGGATCTGGGTCAGGCCCAGCTTGCGGGCAGCCAGTAGTCGGCCGTGACCAGCGATCAGGCCGCCGTCTTCATCAACGAGGATCGGGTTGGTCCAGCCCCATTCGCGGATCGAGGCTGCGATCTGCGCGACCTGTTCGTCCGAGTGCGTGCGGGAGTTGCGCGCATAGGGCGTGATCTTCTCTATCGGCCAGAGCTCGCTGCTCTGGGCCGGCCAGTTCTGATCCATAGATGTCCTTGAAACGGGTTCGGCCGCAGGAGCCCGGAAGGGCTTGCGGCACTTGTTTGCGATGTTGGTAAGCCGCTATGGCGCTTGGAGGTGGGGCCTGTAGCTCAGTTGGTTAGAGCTGGCCGCTCATAACGGCTAGGTCGCGGGTTCAAGTCCTGCCGGGCCCACCAATCAAATCAGTTCGAGCTCGTTCAGTACCTTCGCTGCGTCGAGCAATTGGTCGGTCTGGACCGTGATCTCGATCGTCATGCTGTCGGCGGTCGCGCTGGCGTAAACGCCGCCCTCATAGAGTTCCTGTTCGATCGACTCGATCACCGCGACAATCCGGCTGTGGTCGAAGTTCTCCGGCAGCGTGCGGATCGCAAGGCGGATGGTACTGGTGATGCCCGCGCTCATTCTGCGTCTGCCATGATCTCGTAAAGGCCGACAAAGCCGGTCAGGTAAGGCAGGCCCTTTGGAATGCCATGTTCCCGCGCAGTGTTGCGGTCGATCTTCCAGCCCATCCAGCGGGTGATGGCGGCGTCGATGGCCCCTTCAAGGCCAAGCCCGGTGTGAATGCCGTTGTGCACATCGTCGGCGAAGTGTCGGCCGTGGCGGCTGTCGAGGAAATCCCGCACCCCTTCCGCGCTGCTCACCGTGACCTTGGTAATCGCCGGGAAGGCAATGGCCCAGGCTGTATCCGCATCCGCGAAGGCGCCGGTGGTGCCGTAAAAGCCCCAGGCTTGGTTGGCAGTTGGCAGGGTCGAGTTGGTCATCTGCATCGCTCCGTGTTCGTGAAGCGACTACCGCTCTTATCGCGGCGACTATCCAGTCAATTCGTCGGAAAACATCGACTTTATGGGATCTGACCCCCGGTCCGAGTTTCGCGGTTGCGTAAAGTTTGGGCCAAGCGCGGTGTCCCCCGCCGAGGGGCCAGACTTTGGGATCCCGCCCCCCTCTATTTGCAATCAGCCGAATGTGTCTAAATGGGCCGAGAGGTGGATGATGGCAGACATTCAGAAGGAACTGGCCCTTCGGCTGGCCTGGTACATTGATCGTTACGGCGAGATCCCGCAGAACGATCAGGCTATGCTTTGGGGCGTCGCAACCGGCAGGCTCCAAAATGAAACTGCAACGCGCCTTGCGGATCTCACCGATGAGATCCTGGAGTACTTCAGAACCATCACTTAGCCGGATAACGGCCACCCATCGGGGCCCACGGCGACCGTCCTGCGTTTGCCGAATTGTTCGGCAGTCCGCATGGCATGGCAGTCGGCGCAGAGGCAGCGAATGTTGCTGTCCTCGTCCGATCCGCCATGGGCCAGCGGCACTATGTGGTCAGGTACGGTCGCCTCGCGGACTATCCCGGCGGAGGCACAATCACGGCAAAGGGGTTCGGCTCTGAGGCGGCGAAGTCGCTGGGCGATCCCGCGTCTGCCACGAAGTCTATGCTTTTGATCGCATCCCGCGAGACGGTTAGATATACTCAACCGAAAATCTAATCCCGGATTGAAGTGGAATTCGTATGCCGCCCAAGAACGTTAGAGTGACTGCAGAAATTTGGGGTGCCGGCCCTGGGATGGGCGGCACTTCCTATGTCGAATTCAAACTGAATGACGAAGTTTACGACGTATTCGCAGGTGGAACATCACTCGATGGTCGCGAAAAGCTAGGAGAGGTGAAGCTTTCGGATGGCTGGCGAGGCCGTGTTTGCTTCATTGTTGAGAAATCGCCGCCATATCATGAGGAAAAATCGCCCGGTGATATCGATGTCCGTGGCGCGAAAAACCCAGAAGCTCAGCTTCTCGCTGCTGCCTGGTCAGGCGAAGGGGGGGCTCAATTTGCAGGCCTGGTGCTTGAATTAGAAGATTCCGAGATCGAGAAATTGATCGATAAAACGCAAGGCGATTGGGATACCGCAATAGATACGGTGTCACGAGCGCGCTCTGAGGTGGGGGCTGTTGACGAAGAAATTTTGATCGAAATTAGAAATTTGATCCAATCCGACGATGGGGACTGGGATCAACTCCTGACAACATTGGTTGCGAAGGAAGCTGAAGAAAGTTCCAAACGCGTTCTGGAAGCTTTAGCGGCAAAAGCTGCGAGGGAGAAATCTCTAGAACCATTCCAATCTCAAATCACTCAAGCAATCAACGCTTGGATCGCAACGGAAGCCAAGGATAATCAGCCAATCAATCCTAATAAGATGTCAGGCTTGAGAGAATTTTTGGAAAACTTTGCGCTATCCCACGGCCACATGCCCTCTGGAACCGTATCTATAAATTACAGCTACAGAGGAAAGTACGGCGCAAAATTTGGAGGTTTTTTTGAGTTTGACCTCGATAGCCTTCCCGACGCTTGAGCATAAAACGAACAACGCCCGAAAGCCTGTGGGCTCCGGGCGCAGTTCTGAGCTTTGAATTTCCGAACAGATACGATCTCGACAATACTGCGTCAACAATAAAATTACATTTTGTCGTTGAATAACAGTTTGTTATTTCAATTGGTGAGCGAGGGGAACTGAACCACAACTGTCGCCAATCCGAAACAGCTTGCACAAAGCATCAAGCCCATGGCCCAGATTGCGCAGGTCTGCAGGCGACCAGAATGCTGCATCGACATCATGGCAAACCAGTGCGTGAACCAGGAGGCTCGGCTTACGCCCAACCATCCCCGGCGCGTCACTGTCCGCCGTGCGAAGCATCAGGATTGTGCTGGCGGCTTGCTTGCGCACCCGCTCAACCAGTTCGGGATCTGGATCAGGTGTGGTGCCCCCGAATATCCCCTCGTTGATCAGCAGCGCGGTGACGGAGCGCGGCTGGTCCATGGGCAAACCCATGACGGCACGGTTGCGGGCCATGATCTCCCCGTAAAGCTGACCAGCTGCAAATTGGTCGGCACTGATCGTTCCGGCAAATGCCAGACGCCCCATGGCAGTGCCGAGCCGTTCGTCCTTCGCCTGGCGAGCAGTTACCCCGTAGTGGCGTTGCCGGGCTTCGAGGACGGTGGACATGGCTTCACGCTGCGTTTCTTCGCGGGGCCGCTTCCCGCAGGGCAACCGACGACCCGCCTTGCGCTTACGACCGCGAGCCATGGGCGCCTCCATAGAGCCGTTCGCCAATCACACGGATCGCCTCGCGCTCGAGGGTGGTGAGCCGCTGATCGCTGACCGAGACGGCAAGGATGCCGTTGCGCCACCCGTCACGGCGAAGCTGTTCGCCATCACGCTGCCGGGCGCTGTCATAGATCCGGGAGGTCATGCTCATCAGCGCACCTCCCGGAGCAAGGCTGCATAGCCGATGACATCAACCACGCTGTCGACGTGGCCAGGATCGTAAGCCAGCCGGGCAAGCTTCAGATCGATCATGCACAGCGCGACTTGCGCAGGCGTGATGGGCGTGCCCAACGTGATCGACCAGCGCTTGGCGATCTCACCGAACTGTTCGGCTGGATCTCCGTAATCGTCCCGCCGCTCTTCGAGTACCTTGGCGGTGTGACCGAGAATAGACCAACTGGTCATCGGACACCGCCGCGGGTCTCGACGGCCCAGAGGAGTATGGCGATCGCGTCGGCCTCATTGTCGTCGACCGGGGCAAACCCGCGCTGCCGCACGGCGTCGATAACCGCTGCCTTGTCGGCATTGCCCTTGCCGGTCGCAAAACGCTTGATGGTCCCGACAGGCACGCCCTGGTAAGCGACTAGGCGTTCTTCGCACCATGCGGTCAAAATGCCGAGCAGCCCGCCATAGACGTGGGCCGCGTCAGTGCCGGCATGACGACGGACCTCCTCAAAGTAGATCGCCTCGATCGGACCTGCGTCTTCATCCAACTGATCGAGCCATCGCTTGAAACGCACGAAGCGAATGCCGCCGCCATCATAGCGGGAGTGCTTCAGCGATACCGTGCCGCTGGTGATGAATTCGTCGCCCGTCTGCAGGGCCCAGCCTGCGGCGGTGCCAAGGTCAAGGGCGAGGACAGCACCGGGGCCCAAGCCAGCAGCAGATGTGGTGGGACGGCCCGTATCCGAACATGCGGATGCGTCTGGGGCTATCTGGTTCAAAGCAATCCTCCAGAAGAAGGATCGCCGCGTCGGGAGCTGATATAGCTCGCGGCCTAGGGTCGGAGAAGCAAAACAAAAGGCTCAGCGATAAATCTGAATCTCAGTTTTTGTTCAAACCTGAAAAGTGAAGGAAGTTCATTAGGTTGATATATAATCTCAATATATCAATATATATATTACATACCTAGACCTTATATATATTATATACCTAGACCTTCACCGCCTCCTCCCCCTTCTAATCGCGCGCGCGAGAGGAATTGATTTTTTGAAGAAATGAAAAAACCCGCAGTTTCCTGGGGGTTTTGAAGCTTGAGGGGTTTCTCGGAGGGGTTTCAGGCGGTGAGTGGTTGGCAGCTTCGCGACTGTTCTGCCCTATGAACCAGCATCTACTCCCGGTCCATGAACAAGGCCACAAGCGGCTCGTTGATGTAATAGTTGTTGCGCCCTGACCGATGCTTGAGCAGCAGTCCCCCATCAGCCAGCTCATCAAGGTACTTTGTGGCCGTCGGCCGCGAGACGGAAAGCTCACTCTGCACGAAATCTATCCGGGTGTAAGGGTGCCGAAAGAGGTTGTTCAACAAATCCTGAGAGTAAATTTTATGGTGTTCAGTCCGCATCCGGTGCTTGGTCTCAGCCATCAGCTGCCGGATGCTCTCAACCAGCTGTAACGTTTCCCGGGCGGTCGCTTCGATACCGTTTAGCATGTAGAGCAGCCACTCCTCCCACTGGCCGGTTTCACGAACGGCCTGCAGAAGGCGATAATACTCCCCTTTGTTTCTGGTGATGTACCGACTGAGGTACAGGATCGGAATATCCAGCAAGCCGCAGCGTGTCAGGTATAGGACGTTAATGATGCGTCCGATACGGCCGTTCCCGTCGGGGAATGGGTGGATGCTTTCGAACTGGTGATGGATGACCGCCATCTTGGTCAAAGGGTCGAGATCTGCGTCTCCCCCGTCCTCGTTAATGAAGCGCTCCAGGGCGGTCATTTGCCGGCCCACCTCGTTTGCATCCTGAGGGGGGATGTAGACTAAAGCTCCAGTACCCTCGTTCTTGAGGGCTGTCCCAGGCGTTTTCCTGAATTCACCGTCGGTCCGTTTGAGGATCTGGAACATTGCAATGAGCATGTTGTTCGTTAGCAAGCCTTCCAGGCGTTTCTGCTCCTCGAACCCGTACCGCAGCGCATCGCGATATCGGGCGACCTCTTTGGCTGCTGGCGAACCAGGGTGTTCAGGGAATGCGTTGAGCTGGAAGAGCTCATCCTGGGTCGTTACAATATTCTCGATTTCGGAGCTGGCTTTTGCCTCCTGAAGCGAGAGCGTGTTGATCAGGATGCCCTGGTTGGGAATGGTCGCAGCGCGGCCCTTCAATTCAGCAAGGTAGCGGTGCGCTCTCGCCAAGGCCCGCAGAACAGCGGGGGTCTCGATGAGGCCCTGTGGTGGCAGATCCGGGATGTTATATGTGGGCTTGAGGGCCACGGATTACCTCATGCAAAGATAGCTGAGGAAACCTTAGCACATCGGCTTAAAATGTAAAGATTTTGAGATTTCTTTTGCACGTTGTGCTCGTTGAGCAAAGGGAATTTGAAAATCCTCGCAGCATGTAGAGTGCGGGCAACGACAAACATTGCCCGCACCCCAACCATCAAAGCGCTCAATCAATGTCAAAATAGATGCGCTTGGTAGGGCCACGCGCCCCTTTTGCTCGTGGCATTTCCATGATCCGGATCATGCCTGCTTCCTCCAGATGGGCGACCACATCCATGCGTCGGCGCCGGTCGAGCGTCTGCGTTTTCCTAGACAAATCATTGCCATCAATCCCCGCACTCCCGGCATCCGCGATGACCTTGTGGACCTTTTTGACGCAGGCCTCATACTCGTTGTCAGCAACCCGTTCCTTGACCGCCTGCATAAGGGTCTGAACGCTACGCCGCGCAATACCCATGCCCCAGTCAAGGTCGGCTGCCGTGATAGCTGGCGTGGCAGGATCATCTGTGATTGCCTTAATGAGAGCCAGCTTCGCTGCGTTTTCCGCAAGCCGAGCGATGATCCCTGTAAGATGCGTGCCCTGATAGCGGCGGAGCATATCGATCTGCTCCTCGCGCATGGCTCGTGCCCGAAGTTCAGCCTGGGAGGTGGCGTATGGCACTGTCCAGGGCTTAGGAATTGCTGATGCTGAATTGCCGAGAGGGAATGGCATCGAGCCATCAGCCCCCTTTGCCACCGCTTTTACCAACTCAACGAGATCCACGGGCGGCTCATTCGAGGCCAGCTGGTGTTGTGGATCGGGATAATGGTTTTCGCTCTCGAAGATCAGCATGCGGGCAAGGCTGCCGTCGATCACGTTATCGCTGGACAGCGAGCCCCAAAACACCCCGGGCGTCGTTACCCCAAACAGGCACAGGCACGGCTGCTCAATCACCTCGCGCGGCTTCTCTTTGGCGTTGGCATAGGCGATGCCGAGAAACGTGCTGTCGGCAAGGCTGTAGAACTCGGTGAGGTTGTCGATGATCTCAGTCAGATGCCTTGGTGCGCGTTTGCGGTCAGCAGCCGAGGAAATCAGGAACCCCACTTCATCCAGCGGGAAGTATATCGACGGGTTGGCGGTAATCGCTGTCAGCAACCCCGCGCCCGAGGCAATCTTGGACGATCCGATATGGTCAGCCAGCCCTGCAGCGATCATCAGCCGGGTCGAAGCCCGCAAGGGATGGTCCTTGCCACCACCGGAGTCCGCAACGCCGATAGCGTAGATGTTGGTGCGCAGGTTCGTCGGGCCAGCATAGCGCCGCCCCGCTGCAGCCCCGAACATGGCCAGGCCCGCACCAAGCGTCAGCCAAGGCTGAGGCGAAGGCGCGGATGCGCTGGTGTGCTCTACGAACTGGGCCAGAGCACCATCACCAAGATCGCGCAGCCAACCTGGGGTTCCGATCCGGGGGCATGGGTCTGCAAGCTCGTCACCGTCATCGAGCTGCAGTGTGGCCGGTACCATGACCCGCCGCACTTTGGCCTTCTCGTTGGCCACGAACTGATCGAAATCAGCATCGGTCATGATCGGGGCATGGAGTGTTTCACCCTCGGGAGGGCTATCCCGGCGAACCAGTTGGATGGCCCGGGCTACGGCTCGGCGGGGGTCTCGCTGCTCCAAGAAGTGTCCAGAAACGGCGTTGGCAGGATTGAGCAACATACCCATGATTTGAACGTCGCTATGACCGCCATTGGCCATGAGACGAGCCACGGCCAAGCCGTCACCAGAACGATCCTGTCCAGGCGGTGTCTCTATCGCGAGCCTCAGTGGATCAAGGCAGCCAAGACCCAGATCATCAGGCGCCAGAAGTGGCGCGCCAGCAGGAAGAGCGAGAGGTTCGCTGGAAAGATTGGGGCCAGTGGACTGTGCCTGCGGAAAGCTCGCAGCGAGGTCCTCCGGCGCATAGGACAAGCCATCGTCTGCCGAGGCCCAGCGAGCCAGACACGCCTTGCGACCCCGCTCAATTTTGCGCTTGTCAGGCCAATTGATGGAGCCTGGCACTCGCATGAGCCGGTCGATGTTTTGGCAGGCATCTGCGGCAAACCAATCACGCACCTGCAGATTGATAGCCTCGATGCTGTCTAGATTTGCGCAAGGATCCTCAAGCCGCCAGAAGGCTTGAAGCCCTCCACCAGAGTCGATGATGAAACTGGGCGGGCAGGCAATGCCCGACAGCGCTGCAGTGATTGTATCCTTGTCAAATGCGCCGCCCGATTTGGGTGGGTCGATATCGACATGCACAAATCGTGCTGCACGGATGTCGCGCTTGCTGGGCTTTTTGCTGAGGCCTGGGGCGGCGTGGTTCACCGTCCAGTAGACATTAAACCCATTCGCATTGGCTTTGGCGGCATCATCAATCGCTGCCTCGACATCTCTACCGTAGTCCTTGCCATGGATGCCGGGTCCGATGGGGTTGATGGTGACGAGATGGATCTGGTCGAGGCTCGCAAACAGCGGCCGGGCGAGCTCCGGATCAAATTTGAGGGCGCGCATCAGAACGGCACCTCGTTTTCCCAGATCTTGCTGACTTCGACGCAGACCGTGACATAGGCGTGGCTGAGAAAGGCAAGCCATTCCTCAGAGGTGAGTACCGCCAGGTCGCTTTTACCCAGATCCTCCAGGAAGGCGCCAATGGCCGCGCCGGCGGCGTCGATCGCGCGCACTTCTTCCCCCAGGCGGGCAAAATCGGCCGAAAGGATGCTGGGAGAAATGAGAGGGGCTGCCATGATGCTACCAGCCCCTACGCGCGCGGGAATCGCGCAGCAAGGCGCGGACAGGCATTTTCCACACAGGGGATTTGCGTAGCCGCCGGAAGGCGTGTTTTCCCCCGGCTGACAACCCCCTTCAGCCGTCATTCACTGGCCAAGCGGCACAAAGCGTGCAAACAGTGTCCACCGCAGATGGCCGGGCCTGGAACTCGTATACTGAAACAGGATCGCACATGTTGAAATCCCTGCGCCGCACCATTCCGCGCGGCCTTTCTGCATTGGCGCTGGCTGCCACCGTGTTCACCGGGACCCTGGTTGCCGTTCCCGCGATGGCGCAATACCAGCAGACCATTGGCAACGATCCCGCCCGCTGCCGCGGCGGATCGCCCGCCGTGCGCGTCACCGTCTCGGGCATCGAAAGCGCCCGCGGCAACGTGCGCGTCCAGCTCTATCGCGGGGTCGAGGCAGACTGGCTGCAGCGGGGCCGCTGGCTATACCGGATCGAAAGCCCGGCCCGTGCCGGCACGATGAGCTTCTGCCTGCCCGTGCCCGAATCCGGGCCCTATGCCGTAGCCGTGCGCCATGACGTCAATGGCAATGGCGAAACGGACCTGCGCACCGATGGCGGTGCCATGTCCAACAACCCCAGCATCAACATCTTCAACCTGGGCCGCCCCAGCATCAGCCGCACCCGCTTCAACGTGGGCGGGGACGTGGTCTCGATCAACGTGCAGATGCGTTACATGTAACCGCGCGGGCGGCCAGCGCAAACCGGCGGTGCGGTCAGCTCCGCTTCGCCCGCCAGACCTTCCACAGCACCGCCGGCGCGGCCAGGATCGGGTGCGCTTCCCGCCAGGGGGTAACTTCCACCTTGATTCCGGTGTGGCGTTCCACCTTCCATGCGGCATAACGGCCCGCGCCGTCAAAGGTGCGGGTGGCGCGCACCAGCCGGGCCACGTTGATGGCCTTGCCCAACCGCCGCCGACGACGCCACCAACGCAGCACGCGCACGCGCTGCGGCGCGGGCATCTGCGGCGCGATCATGTCCCCGTTGCGGGCGAACACGATCCCCTCGGCCGCCAGCGCGGCAGGCAGCAGACCGTCGAAATGTGCCGGGTTCAGTTCCAGGATGGAGTTTTCCCGCCCCGGCTTTTCCACCCGCAGTTCCGCCTTGTAGGTCGCGCGGAACAGCGCGCGCCAGTAATCGCCCTCCGTCCCGCTTTGCGGCCCCACGGCCACGGCCAGGCGCGCGGCGGTGCGCGCGGCATGGGCGAGGGATTCCTTCACGCGCGCAGCGTCCTCATCGCCTGCTGCGAAGACCAGCGCGGATGGCTGCACGAACCTCGCCCAGATGGTCGTGTCGCGGCTCTCCCCCCGGCAAGCGGCGGCGAACTTGGCCAGCGTCATCGTGGCGATCTTGGCACGCAGGGTGCGGTCTTCGTGGCCCCATTCGCGATAGGACACGCGCGGCCACATGCCTTTTTCCGCAACACCTGGCAGCAGCAGGTAGTAATCGATCACCCCGTCCAGCTCCCCCGTGCGCAGGTTGGAGCCGTAGAACAGCACCGCCAGCGCACCGCTTTCCGCCGCCAGCCGCCGGGCAAAGGCGGAAATGGCGGGATGCACCGCGCGCCCGCTTGCCGCCTGCACGCGGGCGGCCAGGTCATCCGGCGCGGGCACGGTTGTCACGGAACGATGAAGCGCAGGCGCGGGCCGGCCTTGACGCGATAGGAGCCGGCAGGGAACGCCTCGCCATCAAGGATGAAGCTGTCGGCGATGTCGAGCTCGAATTCCTCCAGCCCGTGCAGGTGCACGCCGGCGTCGCCCCTCACAGCGCCGTGGTGGCCGCGGAAGATCAGCGGCAGGCGCAGCAGCAGACCGCGCCGCGCGTTGTCCAGCAAGGCCAGGCGTACCGGGGCGCGCAGGTCCCCGAACGGCTTCAGGCCCGCCGGAAAACCCTCGAGCGAGGAAGCGAACAGCAGGTAGCGTTCATCCTGCGGCAGACCGCCATGATGCTCCAGATCATCGCCCGCCGCATCGCGCAGCCGCATCCGCGTACCGCGCCGCCACGGGTTGCTGCGCGTGCCGAAGAAGGCCTGCAGGCCGCTCCACATCGCTGTCACCCCCACGGCGGCGGCGTTGAACGCGCCAAAGCGGTGCGCATCCTGCCCCAGGCTGATGGCGCGGGTGAAAGCCCCGCCGCCCAGCACGAAGCCGCGCACCTGCGCCCGTTCGTCATCCCGCTGCGACACCACCAGCGGGCGGCGGATCACGGCGCTGTCACGCCGGGCGGCAGCCAGGGCTTCGGCCAGCGGCCAGCGGCGCGGCACGTTGAGATCATAGGCGAGGGCATTGGTCTTGCCGCTGGGCAGCAGGATCAGCGTGGGCCACACATCGCCGAACACGCCGGCCCCGCAGGTCAGCACGTCGCGCACGGTGCCGTCCCCGCCATCGATGGCGATGTAGTCCACCTGGGCGGCGGCGAAATCGGCCAGGATCTGCGGCAGTTCGCTGCGCTGGGAAGGCGACGCGGTGATGACGCCGGGAATTTCCCTGCCCGTTTCATCGAAACCGGGGCCTGGCGCCTGGTCATGCCCGTGGCTGCGCGGATTGCGGATCAGCCCGACCAGCGGCTCCGCCCGCACGGCGGGTGCGCCGCGGCCATCGGCGTTCCGTTCCACCAGGTCCACCTGGGGCAACCGCTCAAACACATGGATCGCACCGTACATCGCTAACGCTTAACCATCTGCTCCGGGCAAAAGCCACGCAAAAAACTGCCGGCCGGCCTTCACTGGCAACCGTGGGTTACCGGGGTTGTTCCTTCGCTGTCGCGTCTGACAGGGCGCTACATAGTCGCTTGTACGGGATAAGTCGCGCAAGAAAACCGGTCTGTCGCCATCACCTGCTGGCGCATCTGCAGCGGGCGCGATAGAACCTTGTGCCATGCTGACCGAAAGCCTGCTTGACGCCGCCCGCCAGATCGAACCGCGCATCGTGGCCTTGCGCCGCGCTATCCATGCCGAACCCGAACTGGGGCTGGAAACCCCGCTGACCCTGGCAAAGGTCCGCGCTGAACTCGCCGACCTGCCGCTGGAATGGCGCGAGGGGACGTCTGCCACCGGCGCGGTCGCCACGCTGAAGGGGGGCAAGCCGGGAAGGTCAGTCCTCCTGCGCGGGGACATGGACGCCCTGCCGATGGAGGAACACACCGGCCTGCCGTTCGCCTCCACCATTCCGGGGCGGATGCACGCCTGCGGGCACGATACCCACACCGCCATGCTGGCCGGGGCCGCGCGCATCCTGGCGGCGCGGCAGGCAGAGCTGGCGGGCGAAGTACGCTTCATGTTCCAGCCGGGAGAAGAAGGCTTCCACGGCGCGCGCTACATGATCAATGACGGGCTGCTGGACCCGCTGCCCGATGCCGCCTTTGCCCTGCACATCATGCCCAATTCGCCGCACGGGCGCATTGCCGGCAAGCCCGGCGCCATGCTGGCCGCGGCCGATCAGTTCGACATCACCATCCACGGCAAGGGCGGCCACGCCAGCCTGCCGCACGATACTGCGGACCCGGTGCCCGCCGCCGCGGCCATCGTCACCGCGATCCAGGCCATGGTCACCCGGCGCTTTTCAGCGGCGGAGGCAACCGTCGTCACCGTCTCGATGATCGAGGCAGGCACCGCGCACAACATCATTCCCAACCACGCGCACATGCGCGGCACCATCCGCACCCTTTCGGCAGAACGGCGCGCAGCCGTGCGCGCCGCGCTGGCCGACGTGGCCCAGCTGACCGCGCAAGCCCACGGCTGCACGGCGGAAGTGGTGGTCACCGAAGGCTTCCCCGTCACCAACAACGATCCGCGCGCCATCGACCTGGGCCGGGCCATCGCACAGGACATGGGCGGGGAGGAAGGCTGGCACGCCATGAGCCATTCGCTGATGGGGGCGGAAGACTTCTCCTACGTGTGGAAAAGGTCCCCGGCGCGATGTTCTTCCTCGGCGTGGCGCACGACGGGGCGGACTGGAGCACCTGCTGCGGCATCCACAACAGCCGCATGCTGGTGGACGAAAGCGTGATGCCCAAGGGCAGTGCCTTCCTCGCCGCCTGCGCGGTGCGCTTCCTGGAACAGGGCTGGGGTTGATCCGCGCAAGGCTTGCGGGCGCGCAATCAATTCTTGACCGGTGGCCGCGAGGCTGGCGGGCGATGCCTGGATGGGCCTGAGCCTGCCGAGGCGGCAGAGCGCGTGTCGATCAAGGGAATGCGGGATGGCGCACCCGACAGGATTCGAACCTGTGACCTCTGCCTTCGGAGGGCAGATATAACGTTCGTCGATGGATGCTGGTGGACACAAAGGCACTATATTTCAATGCTTTTAAGTCTGGCATTGTCTACCGATGTCCACCAATGTATTCCATAAAAGTTCCATACGATATTGGATTGGCTGTCGTGGCATTGGATTTGAGTAAGGTTGGCGAACGCGGAAAGCTAAAAGTGCGTCTCGGAAACGAACCGCATTGGCAGAGGCTTCGGAAGGGCTGTTTTCTTGGCTTCCGTCCATCCCGCAGGAATGACGGGAAGGGCACGTGGGTCGCTCGCGTATATGACCCCGAAGAGGGCGATTATACTGTCAAATCTCTCGGCGGCTTCGCACAACTTGCTGGCAATGAAATGTTTGCCGCCGCTAAGAACGCCGCCGAGGCCATGGCTGACTTGCTGGAGGCGGGTGGGGAATTGCGTGCGCAAATGGAGCGGGTGGCCGATGCTTGTCGTGAGTATGCAAAGGCCCGACCTGAAGCAGAAGCTCGTTTCCGGCGCCTCGTTTACGAAGACCCGATAGCCAAAGTAAGGCTCGACAAGCTGCGCCGCAAACATCTGCGAGAATGGCGGCAACGACTTGAGGCTGCACCCGCCCTTGTTAGTCGCAGTAAGCGTGGTGAGTTAGTGCAACGCCCTCGCGCTCCATCGACCATCAATAGAGATATGGTGCCCTTAGACGGACTGCCAAACTCACCATCAACAAGGACAAGACTGGGAACAGCAGGCGTATCCTGCTTCCGTCAGAGGCCGCGAAAGTGTTCAGCACCCAGACAGCTGATAAGCTCCCAGCAGCGCCGATATTCACGCGTGGTAACGGAAGGCGCTGGGAGCGCAAGGAGTGGGGCGATGAAATTAGAAGGGCCGCTGAGGCGGCGGGCTTGCCCAAGGGCACAATCGCCTACACGCTTCGGCACAGCACGATCACCGACCTAGTCACTGCGGGGCTTCCGCTTCTCACCATTGCGCAAATCTCAGGGACGAGCGTTCAGATGATCGAGAAGCACTACGGACACCTTGTGAGCAACGCTGCGGTCAAGGCTCTTGCGGAGTTGGCGTTGTGACACTGCCCCCGCGGCTCCCGCCTGACCACCAACTGCCGCACTTGACACAAGAAGCCGTCGGCAAAGCCTTGAAGGGATTTCCACTTCCGTTTGTGGCAGGCAAGGACCTCGATTGGTTAGCGCCGAAACTCAAATTAGAGTTGGAGTATAGCATCCCGAGCGAGATACATGGCCCTGCGCGCCTGTCGAACGCTGATATCCGCCAATCCCTCTCGGCTAAGATTTGCTCGCTGGCCTCTACGTTGGAAATTCTGCGCGCTCGCGAAATCAATCTGGATATGCATCTTTCCGACGTTGCCTTAGATTACTCTGACGGTGAGGGACCAACGAAGTATGCTGTTTTCAAGGGCACGCTAATTGCCATGCAGGATAGCTTGGATTTCTTAAATTTAGCACTAGACGAGATAGAGATGCAGCGCGGTCCGTGGCGACAATCTGAAGCCAAAAGAGATCGGATTTATCGCCTCGAGAGGTTGGCCCCGCTATATGAGGAAGCCTTCGGCGAAACGGTATCTGCTAACAACTACCCAAATGATAGCCGACATGAGAAGCCAACGGCTTTCATGGATTTTTGTTCACGCGTTATCACTTTGGCCTTTGGGGCAAGAGAAACCGTGAACTTAGCAGAAGTAGCGAAGGAAGCCTTGACGTGCTCCCCTGATTGTTACCAGTCAGAGGTAGAGTCTCGCCCCTTCACGATGGTTGTTTGATGGGATGGCAACGTGTCTGGGGGCATGCCCCCAGACACGTTG
>ERZ1645187.2570-NODE-2570-length-15851-cov-125.064573_pt1 | contig 15851 bp, 12 predicted proteins | sample MGYA00575352_ERZ1645187 | MGnify/ENA primary metagenome ERZ1645187 (study PRJEB40837, sample SAMN11349314) | freshwater sediment metagenome | isolation source: river sediment | host: Sediment | place: India: Wazaribad , New Delhi | collected 2017-02-21 ... | reverse complement strand
TCCATCAGTCGGTGATCGACCTCGACAGCGGCGAGAACATCTTCTCCAACGGCGAGGGCGGTCCGACCCGCGACTTCTTCAACTTCATCGGCGGCCAGCAGCGCTTCCTGCCCAACGTCATGTGCATGCTCGCACCTTACGTGAACTCCTACCGCCGGCTGATGCGCAAGTCCGCCGCGCCGGTCAACGTCCATTGGGGCTACGACAACCGCACCGTGGGCCTGCGCATCCCCAATTCCTCGCCCGCCGCCCGCCGCGTCGAGAACCGGGTGCCGTCCTCCGACGCCAACCCCTATCTCGCCATGGCCGCGTCGCTGGCCTGCGGCTACATCGGCATGACCGAGGGCATCAACCCCGGCGATCCGGTCGAGGGCTCGGCCTACGACCTCGACTTCGGCCTGCCCCGCGGCCTGCTCGAGGCGGTCGCCCTGTTCGAGGAATGCGAAGAACTGGTCGAACTCTTCGGCAAGTCCTTCGTCTCCACCTATCGGGCGATCAAGCAGGCCGAATTCGAGACCTTCATGCGGGTGATCAGCCCGTGGGAGCGAGAGTTCCTGCTTCTGAACGTGTGAGACCCCACCCTCCGGGTGCCGCGGCCGGCGACGGCCGAACCTGACGAGAACCACCGCCGAGCCCGCCGCTCGGCGGAACGAACGATCATGCCTGAGCGGGCCGCCGCCCGAGCTCGCGGAGACAAAGACGACGATGCGCACCTCCAACCGCTACCCGACCGCCGAACTGCGCGCCCTCGACGCCGATCACTACCTCCACCCCTTCACCGACTTCCGTCGTTTGGCGCAAGAAGGCAGCCGCATCATGGTGCGCGGCGACGGCGTCTGGCTGACCGACAGCGACGGCAATCGCTATCTCGACGGCATGGCCGGCCTGTGGTGTACCAACGTCGGCCACGGCCGCCGCGAGATCGCCGACGCCGTCCATGAGCAGATGCTCGAGCTCGCCTACTACAATTCGTTCTTCAAGACCTCGAACGCCCCGGCGATCCGCCTCGCCGACAAGCTCGCCCAGGTCGCTCCGGCCCACGTCGACCGGGTGTTCTTCTGCGGGTCGGGATCCGAGGCCAACGACACCGTCTTCCGCATGGTGCGCCACTACTGGGCGCTCGCCGGCAAGCCGGAGAAGAAGATCTTCATCTCGCGGCGCAACGGTTATCACGGCTCGACCGTCGCCGCCGCCTCGCTCGGCGGCATGAAGCCGATGCACGGCCAGGGCGACCTGCCGATCCCCGGCATCACCCACATCGCCCAGCCCTACTGGTTCGGCGAGGGCGGCGACATGAGCGCGGACGAATTCGGCGTCTGGGCGGCGCGAGAGCTCGAGCGCGAGATCGATCGCCTCGGCGAGGCGAACGTCGCCGCTTTCATCGCCGAGCCGATCCAGGGCGCCGGCGGCGTCATCATCCCGCCGGAGACTTATTGGCCGGAGATCCGTCGCATCTGCGCCGAGCGCGAGATCCTCCTCGTCGCCGACGAAGTCATCTGCGGCTTCGGCCGCACCGGCTCGTGGTTCGGCAGCCAGACCTATGGCATCGAGGCCGACCTGATGCCCATCGCCAAGGGGCTCACCTCCGGCTATCTACCGATGGGCGGCGTCCTCGTCTCCGATCGCGTCGCCGCGGTGGTGGTCGACAAGGGCGAAGAGTTCTACCACGGCTACACCTATTCCGGTCACCCGACCTGCGCCGCCGCCGCGCTGGCGAACCTCGCGATCATCGAACGCGAAGGCCTCGTCGCCCGCGTCCGCGACGACATCGGCCCCTATCTGCAGGAGCGCTGGCTGAAGCTCGGCGACCACCCGCTGGTCGGCGAGGCGCGGATGAAGGGCCTCGTCGGTGCCCTCGAATTGGTGCCGTCGAAACCGTCGCGCCGCGAGAAGTTCGCCGACGAAGGACGCGTCGGCACCATCGCCCGCGACATCTCCTTCGGCAACGGCTTGATCATGCGCGCCGTCCGCGACAGCCTCATCCTGTCGCCGCCGCTGACCCTCACCCACGTCGAGGCCGACGAACTGGTGCGGCTCGCCGAGAAGACCCTGAACGACACCTGGATGGTCCTGAAGAAGGAGGGGCTGGTGAAGGGGTGAGGAGTCCACCGGCCTGAGCCCGTCGCATCGGATGCGGCTCGCCGCGGTCGGTCCCTCCCCTGCCGAACCGACCCGAACAGACGATGCCCGACACCGCGCTCCCCCACGCCCCGTCCTACTACGCCGCCACCGCCCACCCGGCGCCGCCGCGCCCGCCGCTCGACGGCGACACCTCGGCGAACGTCTGCGTCGTCGGCGCCGGCTACACCGGCCTGTCGACCGCGCTGCATCTGGCCGAACGCGGCCGCTCGGTGGTGGTGGTCGAGGCGAACCGCGTCGGTTGGGGCGCTTCGGGCAGAAACGGCGGTCAGCTCCACTCCGGCCAGCGCCGCGATCAGGAGACGCTGGAGAACTGGTTCGGCGAGACCCGCGCCCGCGCCCTCTTCGACCTCGCCGAAGAGTCGAAGCGCACCGTGAAGGGGCTGATCGCCGACCACGCCATCGACTGCGACTGGCGCGACGGCCTGATCCACGCCGTCCACAAGAAGGCCTGGCTCGCCGAGGCCGAACACGAGGTCGATCACCTCGTCTCCCGCTACGGCTACCCCGGCACGTCGGTGCTCGACGCCGCCGAACTCTCCGCCGCGATCGGCACCGACGTCTACTTCGGCGGCTGGCGCGACGGCACCGCCGGCCATCTCCACCCGCTCAACTACGCTCTCGGCCTCGCTCGCGCCGCCGAGAAAGCCGGCGTCCGCATCCACGAAGGCACCCGCGCCGCGAAGATCGAGACGATCGCCGGCCGCACCCGCGTCGTCACCGCGACCGGCACCGTCACGGCGGGTGACGTGGTGATCGCCGCCAACGGCTACCTCGACGGGCTCGACGCAGAAGTCGACGCCCGGGTCATGCCGATCCGCAACTACGTGGCGGCGACGGCCCCACTCGGAGACCTCGCCGATCGCCTGATCCCCGGCCGCGAGGCGGTCGCCGACAGCCGCTTCGTCGTCCACTACTGGCGCCTCTCCGCCGACGGCCGGATGATCTTCGGCGGCGGCGAGACCTACGGCCACCGCGACCCGAAGGACATCGCCGCCTTCGTCCGCGCCCACATGCTGAAGATCTACCCCGGCCTCGCCGAGGTGCCGATCACCCACGCCTGGGGCGGCACCCTCGCCGTCACCATGAGCCGCATGCCGTTCTTCCGCCGGCTGAAGCCCGGCCTCTACACCGCCTGCGGCTATTCCGGTCACGGCGTCGCCATCGCCACCCTCGCCGGCAAGCTGATGGCCGAAGCGATCGACGGCGACACCGCGCGCTTCGACGTCATGGCGTCTCTTCCCGCCCGGAAGTTCCCCGGCGGCCCCCTCTTCCGCCTCCCCACCCTGATCCTCGCCATGAGCTGGTTCGCCCTGCGCGATCGGTTGTGACGAACCCGCCCGGCTGCTTCCGGAACGGGCATTTCGAACTTTCCCGCCGGTTGACCGGGGTTGTGGCGATGTTAGGATTTCGCCGACTGGTGGGCAAAGCGGGGGAAGTGTCGATGACCTCTTCGAGTGTGCGGACGAATCTGATCGCCACGACGTGTCTCTGCTTCGCCTTGACCTCCGTCGCGCCCGAACGGGCGGAGGCGAGCGGCAGGGGCATCGCCATCGGTGTCGGCGCGGCCGTCGTCGGCCTGATGATCGGCCACGCCATCGCCAATGCCCAGAAGCCGCAGCGCATCCGCACGCCGGTCCGCCGAGTCGACAAGAGCGAGAGCATCCGCCTGGTGCAGCGCGCACTCCTCGCCCTCGGCTTCTACCAGGGCGACATCAACGGCAAGATGGACAAGCCGACCCAACAGGCGGTCACCGCTTTCCAGACCCGGCTGGGCGAGAAACCGACCGGCTCGCTGACCTCCGGCCAGCGTCAGATTCTGCTCGCCAACTACGCTCAGACGACCCGCCCCGCGGCCACCACCGCCGCGGCCCAACCCAGCGGTCTGATGGCGATGATCGCCGCCGGAGGCGGAGCCGCCGCGACCCAGACGATCACCCCCGGCGCCGCGGCCTCCTCGACCACCGCCGCACCGCCCGAGGCCCCGCGCGCCCCCTTCTTCGCCACGGTCTGCCGTGACGACGCCGCCGCGGTTCCGGCCTCGACACCGGCGATCCAGACGCTCGGCTCGCTGCGGCTCACCCCGGACCAGTTCTGCGTCGCCCGCTCGGCCGCCCTCGCCGAGGCCTCCGACGTGCTCGTCGCCTCCGGCCAGAACGACATCGCCGCCGTCCGCAGCGGCTGCGATTCCTTCGCCGACGGCATGAAGCCCCGTGTCGCCGCCGCCGCCACCGATCCGGCCGCCACTCTGCAGCAGGCGCTGCGCAAGGACTTCGCCAAGACCCCTGCCGACACCTCGGCTCCCAACTTCAAGATCTGCCTCGGCATCGGCTATGCGGAGGACCGCCCGGACCTGATCCTGGCGTCGTCCTTCGGTCTGATCGGCATCGGCGAGATCGGTTACGGCGAGCTCGTCGGCGGCGTTCTCGGCGTCGGCTTGCCCCCCTACGATCAGAAGACGCGTGCCGCCGAATGGCTCGATCTCACGGCGACGCAGATCGAGAAGGGCGCCCGCTCGATCGTCGGCGAATTCGGCCAGGACCGCGCCGGCATCCTGCGGCTGGAGGCCAAGGAATTGCGCGGCGAGCCCGCCCGCGCTCCGATCGTCACCGCCTCGGCCGAACCCAGGGCGGTGATCGTGCCGGCGGTGGCGGGCAAGGCGCCGACCAGCGTCGAGCGAGCGACGGTCGAGACCACGGCACCGGCACCGGTCGTCGCGGCCGCACCCGCCGTGCCCGTCGATCCGCGCACCGCCATGGTGCAACAGGCCAAGGCCTTCTTCGCCAAGGAGAGCGCCGACCAGACGGTGAAGCTCGACGCCCTGTCGTCGGTGCTCGGCCTCGACAAGGCGGAGATCTCCGGCCGCTGCCGGCCGCTCCTCGCCCCGACCCCGGCGCCCGACGCCGCCAAGGGTCTCGACCCGGCGATGCTGCTGCGCCTCTGCCGTGCCTGGAGCTATTCGGCGACGGAAGGGGCGGCGATGTACGCCTTCGATCGCCGTCTCGCCGACGGCGGCGATGCCGACGCCGCCTCGCGCCTGCCCTTCCACATGATCGTCGGCAACGACCGCGCCCCCCTCACCGCCGCACAGTGAATCGGAGGCGGCCGGCGGTGGATGAAGGCCCCGTGAGGGTCGATGGAGACGCGCAGCCGGCTCGGCGGGACCCGAGCCCTCCCGCATGGCGTCACCGACAACGCTCGCTCACCGGCACGACCGGAACGCGGGCGGCGGCGAGAAACTTGACCAGTTCGCGGGCCGAGATGGCAAAGGAGAAGCGAGTGGTCTCGCCGTAGGCGACGCCCTGACTGACTTTGAAGACGCCTCTCGCTCCGGCGTAGTGCTGACCGATCACTTGGCCACAGTCGTTCACCAGCGGTGAACCACTGTTGCCCTGACCGCTGGTCAGGCCGGTCTGCAGATTTTCGATCAACGTGTCCTTGTCTTTGTAGATCCCCTGCACGATGCCGAAATCGAAACGCATCGACGGGATGTCGTCGATCGAAGGGAGAACGCTGTTGGCCAGAAGCTTGAACATCTTGTCTGCCGAGGCATCGAAGTCCATCGACTTTCCCGTGTATCCGGCGATGGCGATCTCGTCGCCCTCCACGAACGCCGTGTTGATCGGCAGATGGCTGGGGGACGAGAAGTTCTTCACCTCGATGATTGCGGTGTCGATGCCGGCACCACCCGGCGTCTTGCCCTTGGCGAGGACGCTTCCGACCCGAAAGCCGATGTTGCGATTGAGGATGACGGCCTCGGTCGCGTCCTCGACGACGTGCGTATTGGTCAGAACGAGGTTCGGGGCGATGAAAAAACCGGTTCCATGCCAATATGTGGTCTTGGTTTGAATGAAGACCATGACCACGGCATTCTTCAGCCGCTCGACGATCTCCTCCCTCGAAAGCCGCCCTCCGCCCGCCGTCTTCACCGGCGACGGAGCGGTGTTCGCACCGAAGGTCGGCACCAGCGCGCCGCTCGCGCCACCCGAACCGCCGAACTGCGGCACCGGCGCCTTGGCGCCACCGAAATCGGGCACCAGCGCCGCCGCCTCTCCCGGCAGCGCAGCCGACGGGTTCGCCGCCCGCCACGCCTTCCCCTCGCGTTCCGCGCGCGCCACGTCGATGTCGCGATAACGTCCGAGAGCGATCTGGGCCGCGATCGGGCTCTTGGGAAACTCGCTGCGGATCGACCGCAATTTCTCCGCAGCCGCGAGGAAGAAGCGTCCACGCTCGAAATCGTCCTTCGCCTGCAACGCCTGCCGATAGTATTGCCCCGCCTCGTCGGCGACGTCTTGGGCACTTCGGCCCTGGGCAAAAGCCGCTCCGACGGCCAACAGCCAGACCAGCAGGATCGACCCGACGAATTTCATCACAACCTCGCATATGAGATCTGCTGCACCACATTCTGGTCACCTCGCCGCCGTGCGCAAGTGCGAAGAACTCGGGAGGCGCAAGGCGGGTTCGCAACCACCGACGGCCGAACGATCTCGGCTGCGATACCGCGCTGCGACGTCGGGGCGTCTCGTCCCGCGCAGAAGCCCCCCGGTCGGCCCCTTCTTCGGCCCGCCCCCCATTCTCGCCATGAGATGGTTCGCGCTCTGCGATCGGCTTCGATCCGATGGTCTGCGCCATTGCGGGGCGCGACCGGCGCCGCCATCTTGGAGCGCATCGGGTCGGAACGCGACGATCGTCGGCGCCGCCCCGTCGGGAGATCGCCGATGTCCGCACCGTCCAAGGATCTCGCAGCCCCCACGCCCTCCCCCGCCCCTTCCGGAGGTCGGTTCATGCGCTTCCTCAAATCCCTCACCTTCGTCGTCGTCGCCCTCTTCGGCCTCGGTCTGGTGTTCGGCGGCTTCTACACCGTGGCCCCGGGCGAGCGCGGCGTATTGATCCGCCTCGGTTCGATCCTGCGCGTCTCCGAGCCGGGTCTCCACTTCAAGATTCCCTACGTCGACCGCGTCCAACCGATCTCGGTACAGACCCACGTGCTCCGCCTCGACAAGGTCGAGAGCTATTCCAAGGATCAGCAACCGGCCGACATGCGCATCTCGGTCAACTGGGAGATCCCGCCCTCCGTCGTCGCCGACGTGGTCTCCGAGTTCGGCAACGAACAACAGATGGTCGATCGCCTGATCGCCCCGCGGGTCCACTCGGAGTTCAAGGTGGTCTTCGGCCAGTTCACCGCCGTAACCGCCATCCAGGAACGCGGCAAGCTGACCATCGACGCCACCGCCGCTCTGCAACACGCCGTCCAGGGTCCGGTGCGCATCGTCAGCCTTCAGATCGAGAACATCGACTTCTCCGAGGCCTACGAGAAGTCGATCGAGCAGCGCATGCTGGCCGAGGTCGAGGTCCAGAAGCTGCGCCAGAACGCCGAACGCGAGAAGGTCCAGGCCGAGATCACCGTCACCGTCGCCCGCGCCAATGCGGACGCCGTCCGACAGAAGGCGATGGCCGAGGCCGAGTCGATCCGCCTGCGCGGCGAGGCGGAGGCCGCCGCAATCCGCGCCCGCGGCACCGCATTGAAGGAGACCCCCGGCCTCGTCGACCTCGCCGCCGTCGAGCGCTGGAACGGTGTTCTGCCCACTCAGATGATTCCCGGTGGGTCTCTGCCCTTCATCGAGCTCGGTCAGAAGAAATGAATCCGAGTTCACGGAGTTTCGACCTTTTCGAAACTCCGTGAGCGAAGGCAAGCCCGGACGGGCGTCGGCCGGTCAGGCCGCAACGCTCACGAAATTCGGACGAGTCCGAATTTCGTGAGCCCGGTATGACTGCGGAGATCGCGCCGATACCCGGCGCGATCTCGCGTATTTCACCTTGCCGATTAACCTGAACTCGAGCATTCGCTTGAATTCGGAAGGGTCCCGCGCGCACAACGTCGAAACGATACGTGAAGGCGAGGGATCGAAATGCGCAAGACGACGAAGCGGTTCGCCGCCCTGGGCGCCATCGGCGTCGCACTCCTGGGTTCGACCACGCCGTCCATGGCCGGGCGCTACCGCACCCCGACCGCCGAGCAGACCCGCTTCTACGAGGACCTCCGCAGCGGCAAGCGCCCGATCGCCCGCAAGCTCCTGACGGCCACCCAACGCAAGGCCGCCGAGGCGGCGCCGCGCACCGCGACGCTCGGCGAGACGTCGTCGGCCGTCTCCGCCGCCGCCGCGCCGATCACCGCCGGCTCGACCGCGGTCTATTTCTCCGCCCACCCCGACGACTTCCTTTTGTTCATGAATCCCTACCGGGACGTCGTCCAGGGCGACACCAAGGCGGTCTTCGTCTTCCTCACCGCCGGCGACGCCGGCCTCGGCAAGGGGCCGAAGAGTGCGCCCTACTATCTCGCCCGCGAGAACGGCGCCCAGCGGGCGATCCGCTTCATGGCCGACGCCACCACCACCACGACGCCCGATCCGAGCTCGGGCTGGGTGCTGGTTTCCGGTCACACCGTCTATCGGACCATCTACAAGAACACGGTGAGCTACTACCTGCGCCTGCCCGACGGCGCCGGCGAGGGCAGCGGTTATCCGGTTCACGACTGGGCTTCGCTGATCAAGCTGAAGAACGGCGAAATCCGCTCGATCCGTGCGGTCGACGGCTCGACCACCTACACGAGTTGGGCCGACCTGGTGAAGACGCTCACCACCATCGTCAAGACGCAAGCCGCCGGCTCGCCCAACGTCTGGCTCGACACCCACGAGATCGACCCGGTCGCCAGCCCCGGCGACCATTCCGATCACCTCGCCACCGGTCTCGCCACGGCCGCGGTCCAGGCGTCGCTGCCCTGTGCGAACCTCGCCCAACACGTCGGCTATGCCAACAGCGGCCTCGTCAACCTCGACCTCGACGACATCGAGAACCGCGCCGCCACCTTCGCCAACTATGCCAGCGGTCAGGCCGAGAAGGGTTATCCCGGCGTCGTCTGGGAGCCGACCCACAAGTCCTGGCTCGCCGGCATGGTGATGCGCCTCACCCCCGGCAACGGCCAGACCTGCGCGTTCTGAGGATCGCGGCGGACGCGACGCCCCGCGTCCGCCTCACACGCAGCGCCCGCCGTCCACCTCCAGCGCCACGCCGGTGATGAACGCCGCCTCGTCCGAGGCGAGCCACAGCGCCGCATTGGCCATGTCCTGCGGCGTCGACAGCCGCCCGATCGGGATGGTCGCCACGAACTTCGCCCGGAGTTCCGGCGTGTCTTCGCCCATGAACTGGCCGAGCATCGGCGTGTCGCCGGCGACCGGGCAGAGGCAGTTGACCCGGATCTGCTCCGGCGCCAGCTCGATCGCCATCGCCTTGGTCAGCGAGATCACCGCCCCCTTCGAGGCGTTGTACCAGACGAGCCCCGGCCGCGGCCGCAAGCCCGCGGTCGACGCGGTGTTGATCATCACGCCGCCACCCTGGGCCCGGAACACCGGCACCACGACGCGCGCCATGTGGTAGATCGCCTTGACGTTGACCGCGAAGATCCGGTCGTAGGTCGCCTCGTCGACCTCGAGCATCGGCCGGTTGCGATGGGTGGTGCCGGCGTTGTTGACGACGACGTCGATCCGCCCGAAGCGCGCCGCCGCCCCCTCCACCAGGGTCGCCACCGCCTCGCCGTCCGAAACGTCGACCCGAACGCCGAGCGTCGCCCCGCCGATCGCATCGGCCGCCCGCTCCGCCGCGTCGCCGTCGAGATCGGCGATCACCACCTTGGCGCCTTCGCGCGCGAAGCGCTCGGCGATGCCGTAGCCGAACCCCGAAGCCCCACCGGTGACGATCGCCACCTTGTTCTCGAGCCGCATTGAACGTGGTCTCCCCTGGATCACGGCGTCAGGCCGTGCGTCGTCACGATCGTCTTGGTCGCGGTGAACTCGTAGAGCGCCTCGAAGCCCTTCTCGCGGCCGTGGCCGGAGCGCTTGAAGCCGCCGAAGGGCAGCTCCACCCCGCCGCCGGCACCGTAGCCGTTGACGAACACCTGCCCCGCCCGGATCGCCCGGGCACAGCGGAGCTGCCGCGCCCCGTCCGCCGTCCAAACGCCGGCCACCAGCCCATAGGGCGTGGCGTTGGCGAGGCCGATCGCCTCCCGCTCGTCGTCGAACGGCGTGACGCACAGCACCGGGCCGAACACCTCCTCGCGCCAGATCCGCGCCGAGGGCGGGACCGGAGCGAACAGCACCGCCTCGTGATAGGCCCCCGTCGCCGGCGCGTTCGCCGCGATCGTGCCGCGCGCCGCGACCGGGATGCCCTCGGCCGTGGCGCCGGCGACATGCGCCGCCACTCGCGCCCGCTGCTTCATCGAGACCAGCGGCCCGAGATCGAGATCGGCGTCGTGCGGCCCGGCGACGAGACCGCGGAACCGCTCGGCGAGACGGGCGACCACCTCGTCGTAGATCCTCCGCTCGACCAGGATGCGCGACCCGGCCGAGCAGGTCTGCCCGGCGTTCTGGATGATCGCCTTGACCAACACCGGCACCGCCGCGTCGAGATCGGCGTCGGCGAAGACCACTTGCGGCGACTTACCGCCGAGTTCCAACGTGCAGCCGACGTGGTTCGCCGCCGCCGCCTGCTGCACCAGCGTGCCGACCTCCGGCGAGCCGGTGAAGGTGACGTAGTCGATGCCCGGATGGCCGGCGAGCGCCGCCCCCGCCTCCGCCCCGAGCCCGGTCACCACGTTGAACACGCCCGCCGGAAACCCCGCCTCCAGCGCCAGTTCGGCGACCCGGATCACCGAGAGACAGGCGTCCTCCGCCGGCTTCACCACCAGCGTGTTGCCGGTCGCCAGCGCCGCCCCGGCGACGCGGCCGAGGATCTGCGCCGGATAATTCCACGGCACGATCGAGGCGACGACGCCGAGCGGCTCGCGGATGGTCAGCGCCGTGTAACCGGTCGAGATCGGAATGGTCTCGCCCATCAGCTTGTCGGCCGCCCCGCCGTAGAATTCGAAATAGCGCGCGAGCGCCACCATGTCGGCGCGGCCCTGAGAGATCGGCTTGCCGGTGTCGCGCGATTCGAGCGCCGCGAGTTCGGTCGCATGCTCCTCGACGAGGCGGGAGAGCCGCATGAGGAGCCGCCCGCGTTCGCTCGCCGCCAGCCCCGGCCACGGCCCGGCCTCGAAGGCCCGACGCGCCGCGCCGACGGCGGTGTCGATGTCCCTCCCGCACCCGCGCGGGATGGTTGCGAACACCTGCCCGTCGGAGGGCGAGATCACCTCGAGCCGTTCGCCCGAGGCCGCCTCCCGCCGCTCTCCGTCGACGATCGAGAAAAAGATGGCGATCTCGCCGGCCGGCGGTCGCGTCTGTTCCATCGGGTCTCTCCTCCCCGCGCCGGTCTTCCGCCGGTCGCGCCGGGAGATGATAGAGCATGTTGCGAGCGGACTGAATCGGTTCGGTCGCAAAGAAACCGACGCACCCGCTTCCGCCCTCGCGAGACCCGACACTCGCCCGCCTTTCGCCCTACTGGCGCCGCTTTGACCGATCCATCATCATGGCCGTCCCGCACGACCCGTCGGGACCGTGGCAGTCGAGTTCGAACGCATGTTGCCGGTCGTCTACGTCCCCCCCGTCCCGCCCGTCACTCCGCCCTCGCCCGACGAGCGCCCACCGCACCCGAGCCGGCGACCGCAGATCGTCACCCTCGCCGCTCTGCTCGTCGGCGTGCCGATCTTCGCCTGGGCGATCATGGGTCGCGACGGCGGCGCGGCCGAGACCACCGGCACCGTGGCGAACCGCGTCGCCGAGGCGCCGACCGCGACCACCGGCCCGACCACCTCCGGCGGCAACCAGCCCTACATCACCGGCATCGGCGCCGCCGCCAAGAGCGAGCCGAAGCCCGCCCCCGTCGCCACGCCGGCCCCCGCCGCAGCGCCCGTCGCCGCGCCGCCGCCCCCTGCGGCCACGGCGCCGAGCCCGGCTCCGGTCGCGCCGACCGCCGAAAGCCCGGCCGTCCGCGTCATCGACATGAACCGCAAGGCCGGCGCCGAGCCGCCGCCGTCGCCGAAGCCGTCCCCGACGGTCGCCGTCGACGGCCCGGCGAAGCCCGCCGTCGTTGCGCCTCCCGCCGAGCCGGCCCAACCCGCCCGCGCCGAGCCCGAGCCGATCACGCGACCCGAGACCACTCCCCCCGTCGCCACCGCGCCGAACCCACCGCCGCAGATCGGATTGCGGTCCGGCGTCGAGCCGACCGCCCCTGCCCCGACCCCGGCACCCCCGGCGACCGCCGCGCCGACCCCGGCCGCTCCGGCGACCGTCACGGCCGTACCCGGCGCCGCCGAGGCCGGACCGGCTCCGCTCGCGCCGCTGCCGCCCGCCGCCGAGACGACCGCACCGAAGAAGCAGGCGAAGCCGGTCGAACCCAAGACCACCGGCCTCCAGCCGCTCGCGCCCCCGACCGCCCCCGGCCTGAAGCCGCTGGCGCCCGCGCCGCAGGGAACGTTGCAGGCCGGCTCGGCGCAGTCGCAGCCCCGCGCCGAGGCCGGAGCCTTCGCCGATCGCCTCGCCACCGTGCGGCGGGAAGAGGCCCGCCGCCTCCAGGCACCGCCGCCGGCGACCTGGGACGACGAGCCGGAGGTCGTGGTGGTGCAGCCGCGTCGCAGCGGCTGGAGCCTGCTGCCGCCCTTCCTCGGCGGCGACGAGCCGCCGCCGCGCGCCGTGCTCCGCCCCTTCGAGCCGCCGCCGCGCGTCGCCGAACAGCGCCCGGTCGAGCACTCGAGCTGCCACTCCCATGCCTGGCCGACGGAAGAGATGGAGTTCCATCGCGACGTCCGCTGCCATTGGCATCGCAACGCCCGCGATCCGAGCCTGCGCTACGTCCGCTGACGCGCACCCGACGACGCGACCCCGCCCGACCTCGCCGGTCGGCGCGGGCGTCGCGCGTCGGGTCGGGCTCAGAACTTGGTGCGCGCCCGCATCGCCTGGGCGAGCGTCCCGTCGTCGAGATAGTCGAGTTCCCCGCCGACCGGCACGCCGTGGGCGAGCCGCGTCACCGTGATCGCATGCCCCTCGCCGGCGAGATGCGCCAGCTGGTCGGTGACGTAGTGCGCCGTCGTCTGGCCCTCGACCGTGGCGTTGACCGCCAGCACCACCTCGCGGATGCCGCCCGCCCGGCAGCGTTCGATCAGCGGCGCGATGGCGAGATCGCCGGGCCCCACCCCGTCGAGCGGCGACAGCACCCCGCCGAGCACGTGATAGCGCGCGTCGAGCGCCCCGGCCCGCTCCAGCGCCCAGAGATCGGAGACGTCCTCCACCACCACCAGCACCGATCCGTCGCGGCTGGGATCGCGGCACACCGTACAGGGCTCGACCGTGTCGACGTTGCCGCAGATCGAGCACACACCGACCTTGCCGAGAGCCGCCTCGAAGGCGGCGGTGAGCGGCGCCAACAGGCTCTCCTTCTTCTTGATGAGATGCAGCGCGGCACGCCGGGCCGAGCGCGGCCCGAGCCCCGGCAACTTGCCGAGGAGCTGGATCAGCCGCTCGATCTCGGGGCCGGCGACGTGTCTGGCCATGGCTCTCACTCGCTGCGATTCGTCGGAGCGACAGTCTATACCGTCGCGCCGCCCCGCACCCCTGCCGCCGCCGCACCCTGTCCGCGCCGCGTCTTCATCCGCGGTAGAACCGAACGGTACGGTACGCATCGGGCGAATACTGCGATGCAGCAAGTCGTCGGAACGGCGGACGACCTGCGATTCGCAGTCGTCGTCACCGCGTTAACCGATCGTCAACGGTTTCGGCGCAGCATGTGATCAAGGTCAACCAGAGAGGAGTTCGCATGAACCTTTCGAAATCTTTCGGGATGGAGATCGTGAACGGACACCTCACGGGTGCCGGTGCGCCTCGGCCCGATCGTATCGTCGATCACCGGCTGGATGGCCCCGCCCGTTTCTGGGCGGACCCGCCGCCGGGCAACATCCGGATCGCCGCCTGACGGCGACGATCCCAGGGATACGAACACGACGAAGGCCGGCCCGGGGCACACCCGAGCCGGCCTTCGGACGTTTCGACGCGCCCGAGCGGGCGGCGGCCGGATCAGAACGGCAGCTTGAAGCCGCCCGGCAGGTTCATGCCGCCGGTGATCTCGGACATCTTTTCGGCGATCGCCGCTTCGGTGCGGCCGTGTGCGTCGCGATGGGCCGCGACGATCAGATCCTCGACGATCTCCGCCTCTTCCGACTTCAGGAGCGACGGGTCGATCTTCACGCTCTTCAGCTCGCCCTTGCCGGAGATGGTCACCGAGACGAGGCCGGCGCCGGCCGTGCCGGTGATCGAGATCGCCGCCAGCTCGTCCTGGAGCGTGGCCATGCGGCTCTGCATCTCCTTGGCCTTGCTCATCATCTTCATGAAATCCATGGGAAGTGTCCTCTCGATCGAAGGAAACGCGCGGGTCGATCAGTCCTCGGGGTTCCAGCCGGGATCGTCCGCTTCGGCCGGCGGTACGCCGTCCTCGCCGGTCCCCGTCGCCGCATCCTCGCCCTCGGCGGCGTTGACGCGGACGTCGACGATCTGTGCGCCTGGGAAACGTTTGAGCACTGCCGCCACCAGCGGGTCGGCGCGGGCATCGGTGACCAGCCGGTCGCGCGCCGCCTCGCGCTCCTCCGCGATGGTCGCCCCGCCCTCGTCGCGGCTGAGCGCCACCACCCAGCGGATGCCGGTCCACTCGCCGAGTTTGCGGGCGAGCTCCTGCGGCAGGTCGAAGGCGGCGTCCTTGGTGGTCGAAACCTCGATGCGGCCCTCTTCGAAGCGGACCGGCCGGAGTTGCTTCTCCACCGCCAGCTTGAGGCGGATGTCGCGCTTCTCCGAGGCGAGCACCGCCACGTCCTGCAGCGACGTCAGACGGACGGTGGCCTGCGGCTTCGGCTCCGGCGCTTTCATCGCCGCCGGCTCGGTCGAGGCGACGAGTCGCGGTCCGGGCTGCGCCGCGGCGGAGGCGATCGGCTCGCTCGCCGGCCGGCTCATCGCCGTCGGCATCGCCGCGGCCCCACCACCGCCGAAACTCGCCTGCGCTCCGCCCGAAGGCCCGCGCGGTGCCGAAGCGCCGCCCGCGGCGGGCGCGGCACCGTCGCGCAACATCTTCAGCGCCTCGTCGGGCGTCGGCAGATCGGCGGCGTAGGCCAGCCGCACCAGCAACATCTCGGCCGCCGCCAGCGCCTTCGGCGCCGCCTTCACCTCGTCGTAGCCCTTGAGCAGCATCTGCCAGGCCCGCGACAGGATGCGCAGCGACAAAGCCTCGGCGAAGCCGCGCCCGCGGATGCGCTCGTCCTCGGTCGCCGCCGCATCCTCGGCCGCTGCCGGCACCAGCTTCAGCCGGGTGACGAAATGAACGAACTCGGCGAGATCGGCGATCACCACCACCGGATCGGCACCGACGTCGTATTGGGCGCGGATCTCGGCCAGCGCCGCCGCCGCCTCGCCCTTCATCAGATGTTCGAAGAGGTCGATCACCCGGGCGCGGTCGGCGAGACCCAGCATCTCGCGCACCATCGCCACCTCGATCCGCCCCTCGCCGTGGGCGATCGCCTGATCCATCAGCGACAGGCTGTCGCGCACCGAGCCTTCCGCCGCCCGCGCGATCAGCCGCAGCGCCTCCTCGTCGATCTCGACCCTCTCCGCCTCGGCGATGCGGGCGAGATGGCGGATCAGCACGTCGGTCTCGATGCGGCGCAGATCGAAGCGCTGACAGCGCGACAGGATCGTCACCGGCACCTTGCGGATCTCGGTGGTGGCGAAGATGAACTTGACGTG
>ERZ1645187.2569-NODE-2569-length-15863-cov-30.439271_pt1 | contig 15863 bp, 15 predicted proteins | sample MGYA00575352_ERZ1645187 | MGnify/ENA primary metagenome ERZ1645187 (study PRJEB40837, sample SAMN11349314) | freshwater sediment metagenome | isolation source: river sediment | host: Sediment | place: India: Wazaribad , New Delhi | collected 2017-02-21 ... | reverse complement strand
CCGGGTCAGGTCTTCTCCAGGAGGCCGGAGGGCTGCGCATATGCTCAGGTAAAATAGAAAACTTTGTCCGATCTGGCAAATCCTCAATAACCTTCTCTCAGGAAAACCAAATGGCTACTGAACGCACCCTTTCCATCATCAAACCGGACGCCGTTGCCAAGAACGTGATCGGTCAGATCTATGCCCGGTTTGAGGCAGCAGGTCTGAAAATTGTGGCGGCCCGATTGGCCCATCTCTCCAGGGGCGAAGCCGAAGCTTTCTACGCCGTGCACAAAGCCCGGCCATTTTTCAAGGATCTGGTCGACTTCATGATTTCTGGCCCGGTCATGATCCAAGTTCTCGAAGGCGAGAACGCGATTCTGAAGAACCGCGACCTGATGGGTGCAACCGACCCGAAAAAGGCTGCGCCGGGCACGATTCGGGCTGACTTTGCCGACAGCATCGACGCGAACGCAGTCCACGGTTCGGATGCTCCGGAAACAGCTGCTGTCGAGATCGCGTTCTTTTTTGCCGGCATGAACGTCTACTCCCGTTGAACGAACTGTTCCTTCAATGACGGCCAACCTTCTCGATTTTGACCTTGAAGGGCTGGCCGGGTATTGCGAGGAGCTTGGCGAGCGGCGTTTCAGGGCGACTCAGCTTTTTCGCTGGATACACCAACGCGGCGCGTCTGACTTTGGCCAGATGACCGATCTGGCTCGATCGCTGCGGGAGAAACTCTCAACCCGAGCCAGGGTCATTGCGATGCCGGTGCTCAGTCGGCACGAGTCTGCTGACGGAACGATCAAGTGGCTGTTCGACGCCGGCGACGGCAATGCCGTCGAGGCGGTATACATCCCGGAGGATGAGCGAGGTACCTTGTGCATCTCGTCCCAGGCTGGCTGCGCAGTGGGGTGTCGGTTCTGTTCCACCGGCCATCAGGGCTTCAGCCGAAACCTGACCACCGGTGAAATCGTTTCCCAACTCTGGTTTGCCGAGCATTTTCTCCGTGCACGGCTCGGAACGACGGAGCGAGTGATTTCGAACGTCGTCATGATGGGGATGGGAGAGCCGCTTCAGAACTACGGTGCGCTGATCCACGCCCTGAGGGTCATGCTAGACGACCACGCTTACGGACTCTCGAGGCGCCGGGTGACCGTCTCGACCTCGGGTGTGGTGCCCATGATCGATCGTCTCGCCACAGACTGCCCCGTTGCGCTGGCGGTTTCCCTTCATGCACCAACAGACGCGCTGCGTGATGATCTGGTACCGTTGAACCGGAAGTACCCCTTGAACGAACTTCTGGCGGCATGCCGGCGTTATCTTGAGCATGCACCACGCGACTTTGTCACGTTTGAATACTGCATGCTGGACGGCGTCAATGACAGCCCGGCGCATGCGAAGCATTTGATCGAACTGATCCGTCAGCAGGATCAGGGCCGGGGAATTCGTTGCAAATTCAATTTGATCCCGTTCAATCCTTTCCCGGAGTCGGGTCTTGTTCGATCAAGTGCCGCCCACGTCAACGAATTTGCGCGGATACTCAACGATGCCGGGCTGGTCACGACCATCCGCAAGACGCGTGGCGACGACATTGATGCCGCATGTGGACAGCTGGCCGGGGACATCCGGGACCGGACCCGAGCCGGCGAAAGGATGACGCGTCGCAGAACCATCATGTTGCAGGCAGACCGTTAGGCATTGGCATCAAGAGAGAATTCAGCAATGAGTGACGCAGGATTGGTTCACAGGCTTTTTTTGGTTAAGGTTGCCGCTGGTTTGGCCTGCATGGCCTTGGTCTTCGGCTTGGGCGGCTGCAGCTCCACGCCGGAAAGCAGTCCGGCGTCCAGGTCCGCTGTGCCGACAGCGGCGCCCAAACCGGCGCCCACCCCATCCGCCGAGGGTGAGGAGCCAGAGACGCGAAAGCGTGCCCGCCTCCGCCTTGAACTGGCAGCCAGTTATTTCGACCAGGGACAAACCAACGTCGCATTGGAGGAACTGAAGCAGGTGTTGGCGCTTGACCCGGGTTTCGCCGATGCCTACAACTTGCGCGGGCTGATCTACATGCGTCTCAATGACACACGGCAAGCTGAAGAAGGCTTTCGACGCGCACTGTCCCTGGCGCCGGGGGATTCGGCCACCTTGCACAACTATGGCTGGTTCCTCTGCCAGCAGGCACGGTATCCGGAATCATTGCAAGCCTTCGCGCAGGCGCTCTCGAATCCGATGTACCTCGATCGGGCAAAAACCCTTCTTGCCCAGGGTTTGTGCGAAGCGCGATCGGGCGACAGGGTGAAGGCGGAGCGCAGCCTCACGCGATCTTATGAGCTGGATGCGGCCAATCCGATCACGGGCTACAACCTGTCGTTGCTTCTGTACGGGCGGGGAGAGCTGACGCGGGCTCAGTTCTATGTTCGACGCCTCAATAACAGTGAACAGGCCAACGCGGAAACCCTGTGGCTTGGACTGCGAATCGAAAGGCGGCTGAACAATCCGGAGGCAATGCGGCAGTTGGGCGATCAGCTGCGGCGGCGTTTCCCCCAGTCCAAAGAGGCCGGGCGCTATGAACGCGGAGAATTTGATGACTGAACCGGCGGAGGTCATTCAGGCAACGCACGACACCGCGTCCAGCTTCGGTGCCGGCGAGCAGTTGCGAAGGGCCCGGGAGGCCGCAGGTCTGCACGTCGGTGCTCTGGCTGTGATGCTGAAGGTTCCGGTGCAGCGCCTCGAAGCGCTTGAGGCCGAACGCTGGGATCTTCTGCCCGACACGGTTTTCGTTCGCGCGCTGGCGTCAAGCGTCTGCCGCGTCCTCAAGGTCGATCCGGCCCCGATGTTGCTGAAGCTTCCCCCGGCGAATCCACAACCGATTGAGGTGGGGACGGCGATCAACACACCTTTCCGTGGTGCGCCCGGCACCGCCGTGAACCCGCATGGCTCGTCCCAGTTCTCCCGGCCCCTGGTGTTGGCCGTCGGAGCCTTGTTGCTGGGGGCTATCGCGTTGGCTCTGTTTCCGTCAATCCAGCTGCCCGGCAAAAGAACCCAAGGCGACGAGGACTCCGCAAAGTCCGTTTCAGCCTTGCCAGCTCCGGACAGCAAGAGTGCTTCGGCTGAGGCGACGCGAACTGGTCCCGTTGTTTCAACGCAGCCGATGTCAAGCGATTCTGCCCCGGGCATTCTGCAGTCGAGCGTTGCCGTGAGCGGAACCAGTCTGTCCGGTTCACCTACGACGCCTGGGGAATTGACCGTCAGTGCTGAGCGTTCGCCCGGATCGGCGCAACCTGTTTCGGGGAAAGCTATCGTGGTTTTCAGCGCCAGGGAATCCTCCTGGATTCAGGTGACTGATGCAACCGGCGCCGCGGTCCTGAAAAAAGAACTGGGGCCAGGCGAAACGGCTGGCGCGTCTGGTGTTCTCCCGCTGGCGGTTGTGATTGGCAGAGCGGACGTGACGACAGTGGAGGTTCGCGGGAAACCGATGGATCTGGCCGCTGTGGCCAAGAACAATGTGGCTCGATTTGAGGTGAAGGAATGAATTCGTCGATCGCGCCGATCGATGTGGCCGAACCCGGGGTTCGCCGTTCCCGTACGGCCGAAGTCGTCTGGGCGGGCAACGTGGTCACGGTCGGCGGGGCGGCTCCGGTTCGTGTCCAGAGCATGACCAACACGGACACAGTAGACGTGATCGGTACCGCGATCCAGGTGAAGGAGCTGGCGTTGGCGGGTTCCGAGATGGTCCGGCTGACTGTCAACACGCCGGAGGCGGCCCAGGCGGTACCCCATATCCGGGAGCAGTTGGATCGGATGGGTGTCAGCGTCCCATTGATTGGCGATTTTCACTACAACGGGCATCGTCTGCTGACCGATTACCCGGATTGCGCGCAGGCCCTCTCCAAATATCGCATCAACCCGGGCAATGTGGGAAAGGGCCAGAAACGCGACCTCCAATTCGGCCAGATGATTGACGCGGCCATGCGCTGGGGAAAGCCCGTTCGAATTGGCGTGAACTGGGGTAGCCTGGATCAAGAGCTTCTGGCGGATCTGATGGACCAGAACAGTCGACGGGTGGCACCGTGGGATGCCCGGCAGGTCATGTATGAGGCCTTGGTGAATTCCGCGATCACGTCGGCCCGACTGGCCGAGAGAATGGGCCTCGACGGGAACCAGATTCTTCTGTCCTGCAAAGTCAGTGGGGTACAAGACTTGATTTCGGTTTACCGGGAGTTGGCCCGCCGTTGCGACTATGCGTTGCACCTGGGCCTGACCGAAGCAGGCATGGGAACCAAAGGAACCGTCGCTTCGACGGCGGCGCTTTCGGTTCTCTTGCAGGAAGGCATCGGCGACACCATTCGGGTTTCACTGACCCCGCAACCCGGTGAGCCGCGGACACAGGAGGTGCTGGTCGCGTCGGAGATTCTGCAGGCTTTGGGCCTGCGCAGTTTTGTCCCCAGTGTGACGGCCTGCCCCGGGTGTGGTCGGACCACGAGCAGCACGTTCCAAGAGCTGGCGAAGCAGATCGACGACTTTCTCCGTTCTCAGATGCCTGTCTGGCGAAGCCGATACCCCGGCGTCGAGAAATTGAAAGTCGCCGTGATGGGATGCATCGTCAACGGTCCCGGCGAGAGCAAGCATGCCGATATCGGCATCAGCTTGCCTGGAACCGGCGAGGCGCCGGCGGCTCCCGTGTTCATCGATGGAGAAAAGCGCTTGACGCTGCGCGGCGACACCATCGCACGGGAGTTTCAGGCCATCGTTGAAAACTATATTGATAACCGGTTTGGCCCCGGATCTGGGATGTCTGCCGTTGCCGAGAGTACACATGGTTGAGGTGACCAAGGCGCCGCGCGCCGAAAAGCTGGCTGCAGTCAAGGGCATGAACGATGTGCTGGCTCCGGAGTCCGCAACATGGGAGTGGCTGGAAGCGAAGGTCAGGTCGCTGATGGCCCGGTATGCCTACCGAAACATCCGTACCCCGATCGTTGAGCCTACAGCGCTGTTTGTTCGGAGTCTTGGCGAAGTCACGGACATCGTCGAAAAGGAGATGTACTCCTTTGAGGACCGGCTCAATGGTGAAGATCTGACTTTGCGACCGGAATGCACTGCGGGCGTCGTCCGTGCCGTCGTGCAACATTCCCTGTTGTACGAAGGTGGAAAACGTCTGTACTACATGGGGCCGATGTTCCGTCACGAGCGCCCGCAGCGTGGCCGATATCGGCAATTCCACCAGATTGGCGCTGAGGTCCTCGGCTTTCCGGGCGCAGAGGTCGATGCTGAACTCATATTGCTTGCCGATGCGCTTTGGCAGGAACTTGGGCTGACAGGTATCCGTCTGGAACTCAACAGCCTGGGGCAACCGATTGAGCGTCAGGCTCACCGGGCTGCGCTGATTGAGCACCTTGAAAAGCATGCCGAATCGCTGGATGCCGATGCAAGGCGCAGGATGTACAGCAACCCGTTGCGTGTGCTCGACACCAAGAATCCGGCTATGGCCGAGGTTGTCGAAACGGCGCCCAGGTTGCTTGATTTCCTCGGCGGCGCCTCAATGGCTCACCTGGATACGCTGCGGACTATCCTGGAGGCCAATCAGATCGCCTACACGATCAATTCGCGTCTGGTTCGCGGCATGGACTATTACAACCTGACCGTGTTCGAATTCGTAACCGATCGGCTGGGGTCGCAGGGGACCATTTGCGGCGGTGGCCGCTACGACTACCTGGTGGAGCAGATCGGTGGCAAACCGGCGCCTGCGGTCGGCTGGGCATTGGGGGTCGAGCGAGTGCTGGAACTGGTCCGGGAGGAGGGCAAGGTACCCCCCCCGCCCGCCACTGAGTTCTATGCGGTCGTTCCTGAGCCGAGCGGAGTGCCTTTCGCAATGAAGACACTTCAGCTGCTTCGTTCAGCCGGGCGGAGCGTGCAGATGCATGCCGCATCCGCAGACGGCCTGGGCAGCATGAAGGCACAGTTCAAGAAGGCCGACGCCAGCGGAGCGCGGTACGCGCTGGTGTTTGGTGCAGACGAAGTCGCCCGGGAGTCTGTCACCGTCAAGCCGCTTCGGGAAGGTGACGGACTGCAGACCACGTACTCGTTGGTGAACCTGTTTGCCTGGGCTCAGACCCTACAATCCAAGGCTTAATTTTGCAATCACATGGCCAAACATCTCGATCTTGAAGAACAGGAACAGCTTGATGAGCTCAAGCATTTCTGGAAGACCTATGGCAACCTGATCACGTGGTTGTTGATTGCCGTTCTGGGCACCTTTGCGGCTTGGAATGGCTATCAGTACTGGCAGCGCAGCCGCGCCGTCCAGGCAGCAGCGCTTTTCGACGAACTGGAGCGTTATGCGTTGGCCGGCGACATGACTCGTCTGGACCGCTCATTGTCGGACATGAAGGACAAGTTTGGCGGAGCGACCTATGCGGCGCAAGCTGCGCTGTTTGCGAGCAAGGCCTACTTTGATGCAGGCAAGGTCGACGGGGCCAAGGATGCGTTGCGCTGGGTTGCCGACAACAGTGCCGATGAGGGCTATCAGGCCGTTGCGAGGCTAAGACTGGCTGGTATTCTGATCAGCGAGAAAGCTTATGAGGAAGCTGGCAAACTGCTGGCTGGCTCTGTGCCCAAGGACTTCGACGGGCTGCTTGCGGACCGAAAGGGCGACCTCGCAAATGTCCAGGGCAAGAAGGTCGACGCAATTGCGCAGTACCAGAAAGCGTATCGCCTGTACGAGGGAAAAGCGGACTACCGTCGGCTGATTGAAGTGAAACTCATCGCATTGGGCGCAGACCCGGCTGCCGCGGATGCGGCAACGACCAAGGCTCAGGACGGTGCTTCGGGGGGCAAACAGTGACAGCCGGTGCAGTTGGCACGCAAGGCAGCCTGGCGAAGGCGATTGTCATCGGTTCCTTGGCGCTGGTGCTGGCGGCATGCTCTGGCGGAGGTGCCAAGCCCAAACCCGTTGAACTCGGGCCCAACGCCGCATTGATCGGCGTGCGCCAAGCCTGGAGTGGCAGGGTTGGGCCGGTTGGTTTCCCCCTGAACATCGCTGTGAACGGGGAACGGGTGACGGTCGCCTCGTCCGATGGAACGGTGATGGCGCTGGACAGCGCGAGTGGCCGCGAACTGTGGCGCACGAAGGTGACCGAGGCGTTGGCTGCCGGCGTCGGAAGTGACGGCAAGGCGGCTGCAGTGGTCACGCGTTCGAACATGCTGGTCGTGTTTCGGGAGGGGCGAGAAGTCTGGCGCGCGCGGATTCCTGCTCAGGTGTATACCGCCCCGTTGGTGGCGGGTGAGCGGGTGTTTGTTCTGGCCGGAGACCGTTCGGTATTGGCGTTTGACGGCGCCAGTGGACGTCGCCTGTGGACGCAGCAACGTCCTGGCGACGCTCTGGTGTTGCGCGAAGCCGGGGTGATCCGTGCCGTTGGTGATACGGTGGTTGCTGGTCTGTCAAGCCGTATGGTCGGACTCAATCCGACGAATGGAAGTGTTCGCTGGGAGGTTCCGATCGCGACCCCACGCGGCGCCAATGACGTGGAGCGCCTCGTCGACTTGGTGGGCAGTGTCAGCCGGGAGGGTCAGGTGGTCTGCGCGCGCGCCTTTCAGATTGCCGTAGGCTGCGTGGACACGGGGAGAGCCAGCCTGATGTGGAGTGTCCCGTCCAGCGGGGTCGTTGGTGTCCACGGCAACGCCCGATCGGTTTTCGGTGTCGAGTCCGACGGGAAGGTTCTCGCCTGGAACCGAACCAACGGTGACCGTCAGTGGGTTTCCGAGCGGTTGAAATACAGAGCCCTGACTGCGCCACTCGCGGTTGGTCGTTCTGTCGCGATCGGTGACGATTCGGGTCTGATTCATCTGCTCTCGGTGGAAGATGGCAGCCCGCTCAATCGGCTCACAACCGATGGTTCGGCGATTGGCGCGACGCCCGTGCTGGCCGGGGATACGCTGGTTGTGGTGACCCGAAGCGGTGCGGTGTTCGGGTTCCGCCCCGAATGACGGGACAGGTCAGTTGACGTGAAACCCGTCCTCGCCTTGGTCGGTCGCCCGAACGTTGGCAAGTCCACCCTGTTCAATCGCCTTACCAGGAGCCGCGACGCCATCGTGGCCGACTTTGCCGGGTTGACCCGGGACCGGCACTACGGCATCGGGAAATCTGGGAAACAGGAATTCATCGTCATTGACACCGGCGGGTTCGAGCCTGATGCGACCGGGGGTATTTCCCGCGAGATGGCCAGACAGGCACAACAGGCCGTCGCCGAAGCGGATGTCGTGGTATTTGTTGTCGATGCGCGAGCCGGATTGTCGGCGCAGGATCACGACATCGCCGCCTACCTCAGAAAGCTCGGAAAACCCTGCGTTCTGATCGCCAACAAGGCCGAGGGCATGCATGAAGGCGTGCAGTTGACCGAATTCTATGAACTGGGGCTGGGCGAAGTCGTTCCGGTTTCTGCAGCGCATGGGCAGGGGGTCAAAAGCCTGATCGATCGCGCTTTGGAGCCACTTTCGCTGACGGAGTCCGACCCGGATGAAGCCGAGGAGGCGCCCGGCGTGATCAGGTTGGCGGTGGCGGGGCGCCCAAATGTCGGCAAGTCCACCCTGATCAATACCTGGCTTGGGGAGGAACGGCTGGTCGCTTTCGATCTTCCTGGCACCACGCGTGATGCCATCAAGGTGCCTTTCGAACGCAACGGACAGCGCTTTGAACTGATCGACACCGCCGGGTTGAGGCGTCGAGGCAAAGTGTTTGAAGCGATCGAGAAGTTCTCGGTGGTCAAGACCTTGCAGGCGATCGAGTCAGCCCATGTGGTGCTGTTATTGCTGGATGCCACGCAGGGCGTGACCGAACAGGATGCGCACATTGCAGGCTATGCGCTTGAAGTCGGTCGGGCCGTGGTTCTGGCGGTGAACAAGTGGGACGCGGTCGACGACTATCAGCGAACCCTGCTGCAGCGTTCCATCGAATCCCGGCTGGCGTTCTTGAAGTTTGCGAACCTGCACTTCATTTCGGCCCGAAAGCGCCAGGGGCTGGGGCCTCTGTGGGCATCGATCATCCAGGCCTACAAGGCATCAACCCGCAAGATGTCCACGCCGGTGCTCACTCGGCTGCTGCTGGAAGCCGTGCAGTTCCAGTCGCCACAGCGCTCAGGCATGTTCCGCCCGAAGCTGCGATATGCCCATCAAGGTGGCATGAATCCGCCCGTGATCGTGATTCACGGAAACTCACTTGATCACGTCACGGACGCCTACAAACGATTCCTTGAAGGGCGCTTCCGCAAGGAGTTTGACTTGGTCGGCACGCCGTTGCGCATTGAAATGAAGAGCTCCAGGAACCCTTTTGCCGACAAGAATGCTGACTGAGCGCACTCTGGCGTTCATCCTGTGTAGGGGTTAGCGACCGTGCCGCGACGGCGACGTCGGACCCTGTGTTAAGGTCGGGGCTCCCTCACAACTCGTGAACACGGAGAATATCGTGACCAACAAAGGGCAACTCTTGCAAGACCCATTCCTTAACGCCTTGCGTCGGGAGCACGTGCCGGTGTCGATCTACCTCGTCAACGGTATCAAGCTCCAAGGGCAGATCGAGTCTTTTGACCAGTATGTGGTTCTTCTGAGGAACACCGTGACCCAGATGGTTTACAAGCACGCCATCTCCACCATTGTTCCCGGACGCCCGGTCACGATTGCAGCGCCTGATGGCGGTGAATCGTCGGTCGGCTGATCCCCGTTTTCGTGCGCCGCCTGTGAGTCGGCGCGAATCAACAGACCGCGTCCGAATTGAGTCAGGCAGATTCCCAAGGCTTCCCAACTGCTCGAGCCGTCCTGGTCGGCGTTGATCTTGGCTTACCCCATTTCGATGGCGAGCTGGAGGAACTCGGTCTGCTGGCTCAGACGGCCGGGTTGATGCCGGTCGCCCGAATCACCTGCAAACGCAAGGCACCCGACCCCGCCTTGTTTGTTGGCAGCGGAAAGGCCGATGAAATCAAATGGCTGGCCGAACAGCATGCCGCTCAGGAAATCCTGTTCGATCAGTCGCTGAGCCCGGCGCAGCAGCGCAATCTTGAACGCCACATGGGGCTGCCAGTCAATGACAGGACGCTTCTCATTCTGGAGATATTCGCTCAGCGTGCGCGCAGCCATGAGGGAAAACTGCAGGTGGAACTGGCGAGACTCCAATACTTGAGCACGCGATTGGTGCGTCGGTGGACTCACCTGGAGCGCCAACGCGGTGGCATTGGCGCCCGTGGCGGCCCAGGGGAAACACAGATTGAACTGGATCGGCGGATGATCGGCGATGCGATCAAACGCACCCGCGAGCGGCTTGAGAAGCTCAAACGGCAGCGCCAGACGCAAAGACGGCAGCGCAGGCGCCGGGAGAGTTTTTCGATCTCCCTGGTCGGTTACACCAACGCCGGTAAGTCGACGCTGTTCAACGCGCTGGTGAAGGCACGTGCCTACGCGGCCGATCAGTTGTTTGCCACGCTGGACACCACCACCCGGCAGCTGTACCTCGGGGAAGCCGGTCGATCGGTCTCGCTGTCCGATACCGTGGGCTTCATCCGGGATCTTCCTCACGGGCTGATCGACGCCTTTCAAGCCACTTTGCAGGAAGCGGCTGATGCGGACCTGCTGTTACACGTGGTGGACGCTGCCAATCCAGGATTTCCTGAACAGATGGCGGAGGTGCAAAGGGTGCTGTGCGAGATTGGTGCAGACCAGGTACCGCAGGTACTCGTTTTCAACAAGATGGATGCCCTGGATCCCGGACAACGGCCGCTGCAGCGAGTCGACCGGTTCGACGTGGGCGGCGTGACCGTGCCACGGGTGTTCGTCAGCGCGCGAAGTGGCGAAGGCTTGAAAGAACTTCGGGAGCAACTGGCAACTTTGGTCGAGTCGGCAATGCCCGGACAAGGCGCCGTGGATAAGCCCGAGGCGTTTGTCGACGACGCTTCCTGATTGGGCACAATCAGAACCTCAGACACGAGACATCTATGCGAACGAATCACCATTTTCCTGCGTTTTCAGTCGCTGGGTTGCGACAAAGAGTCCGGGGCATGTTCAATTTGAACGACCCGCGCTGGGGACGTGGCGGCGACCAACCGGCCGAGAGCGACAAACCCGAAGCGCCACGGACAGACCCCGAGCCACCGTTGCCGCCGTCGGGCAAAGGCAGGGCGCAGGGTCCCAACCAAGGCCCGCCCGACCTCGACGAACTGTGGCGCGACTTCAACCGCAAGCTGGGTGGGCTGTTCGGTGGCGGCCGGGGTGGTGGCCGTGGCGGCGACGGCGGCGGATCCGGTGGCTTCAAACCGCCGGAGATGAAGAATGCCGGGCTGGGCGTGGGGCTGATTGCTGGTGTAGTGATGTTGATCTGGCTCGGAACCGGGTTTTTTATCGTCCAGGAAGGGCAGCAGGCTGTCATCACCCAGTTCGGCAGGTACCACTCTACGGTCGGCGCCGGATTCAACTGGCGGCTTCCTTATCCGGTCCAGCGGCATGAAATCGTGGTGGTGACCCAGATCCGATCGGTGGACGTCGGACGCGACAACATCGTGAAAGCGACCGGGTTGCGGGATTCAGCGATGTTGACGGCAGATCAGAACATCGTCGAGATCAAGTTCGCCGTCCAATATCGCCTGAGCGATGCGCGGGCTTACCTCTTCGAAAGCAAAGATCCTGCGAATGCGGTGGTGCAGGCCGCCGAGTCCGCAGTGCGCGAAGTGGTGGGACGGATGACGATGGAGGTGGCATTGGGCGACGAGCGCGACCAGATCGCCGTCAGGGTCCGGGAGCGCACCCAAGCCATCCTCGACGTGTACAAGGTGGGCGTCGACATCGTCGGCATCAACCTTCAGCAGACCGGCGTGCGGCCGCCGGAACAGGTTCAGGCCGCCTTCGATGATGTGCTGAAAGCCGGTCAGGAACGTGAGCGCGCCAAGAACGAGGCGCAGGCCTATGCCAACGATGTGATCCCGAGGGCGGTCGGCGCCGCATCCCGGTTACGTGAGGAGTCCGAGGCCTATCGCGCTCGTATCGTGGCACAGGCCCAGGGCGACGCGCAGCGGTTCCGGTCGGTGTTGACTGAGTACCAGAAGGCGCCGCAGGTTACGCGTGAGCGCATGTTCATTGATGCCATGCAACAGGTTTACAGCAACGTTTCAAAGGTTCTGATCGATTCGCGCGCTGGTTCCAATTTGCTGTACCTGCCGCTGGACAAGATCATGCAGGCGGCGGGTACTTCTGGCAACGCCGGCGGTCAGAATCCCCCCGCGCCCGTGGTTGGCGCTCCCGCTCCGGCACCCGCGACGCAACCCGCATCCCCACCCGCGACCACCGCGCCCGAGTCGCGCTCGCGTGATGCAGCCCGTAACCGTGATCGCGAAGCACGCTGAGGTAGAAGAAATGAACAAGATCGGTTTTATTGTTTCTTCGCTCCTGATCATCGTGGCATTGATGGCATCGAGTCTGTTTGTGGTCGACCAGCGCCAGTTCGGTGTGGTTTATGCTTTCGGCCAGATCCGGCACGTGATTACCGAACCCGGCCTGCACGCCAAGCTGCCACCCCCGTTTCAGAATGTTTCCTATATCGACAAGCGCCTGCTCGTAATGGAGAACTCGGATACCGATCCGATGCTCACCGCGGAGAAGCAGCGCGTGGTCATCGAATGGTTTGTCCGGTGGCGTGTGATCGACCCGTCGCAGTTCATCCGCAACGTGGGACTCGACGAAAAAGCCGGGGCGAGTCAGCTCAACCGGGTCGTCCGCAACGCGTTCCAGGAGGAGGTCAACCGGCGCCCTGTGGCCGATCTGCTCACCAGTCGGGAGGCGATGGTGGCCGGTGTCAAGCGCGAGGTGCGCGAAGCGGTGCAGGGCGCCAAGCCGTGGGGTATCGAAGTGGTTGACGTCCGCATCACGCGCATCGATTACGTGGAATCGATCACCGAATCGGTGTTCCGACGGATGGTGGCTGAGCGGCAACGGGTGGCCAACGAACTGCGATCGACCGGCGCCGCAGAGGGCGAACGAATCCGTGCGGATGCAGACCGGCAACGGGAAGTGACGATCGCCAACGCCTATCGCGAGGCGCAGAAGGTCAAAGGCGAGGGCGATGCCGAGGCCGCGCGTATCTTCGCCGAGGCTTTTGGCCGGGATCCGCAGTTTGCGCAGTTCTACCGCAGCCTGGACGCCTACAAATCCACATTCAACAGCAAGAGCGACGTCATGGTGCTCGACCCCTCGTCCGAATTCTTCAAGGCGATGCGCGGGTCCGCCGGCGCGGCCGCCAGCCCACCCGCAGCCGCCAAGAAGTAACTTGTGGACAGCGGCACCCTTTGGCAGGCGCTGGCCTTGGTGCTGGTGATCGAAGGCTTGCTTCCGCTGCTTGCTCCGCGCGGCTGGCGGCGGATGTTCGAACAGGTTCTCCTGCTGGAGAATGGGCAGATCCGGTTTTTTGGTCTCTGTTCGGTTCTTGCCGGCCTGGCTTTGCTGTGGCTGCTGGCCTGATGCCTGTATCCGGCCCGGTAGAATTCCTGTTTTAACAGCGTTGTCACCACATGTCCGCCTGGGTCCTGCCGGATCACCTTGCCGATGTCCTGCCTTCCGAGGCCCGTCACATCGAAGAGCTTCGCCGCTGCCTACTCGACACGGCCTGCAGTTATGGTTATGAACTGGTCATTCCGCCGCTGCTGGAGCATCTGGAATCCCTGCTCACCGGAACCGGCCAGGCGCTCGATCTGCAAACCTTCAAACTGGTCGACCAACTGTCGGGCCGGATGCTGGGCGTGCGCGCCGACACAACGCCCCAGGTCGCGCGAATCGATGCCCATCTGCTGAACAGGACGGGGGTGACCCGACTGTGCTACTGCGGTCCCGTGCTTCATACCCGCCCCGACCGCCCCCATGCGACGAGAGAGCCACTTCAACTGGGCGCCGAAATCTATGGGCATGCCGGGCGCGAGGCCGACCTGGAGATCCTGTTGCTGGCCATGGATTGCCTCATGGAGGCCAGAGTATCCGGTCTGAGCGTCGACCTGGCCGACGCCAGCGTCGTCGATGCCTTGCTGGCTGGCGTCCCGGTCAGCGAGCCGCTCCTGGCGCGTTTGCTGGCGGCGCTGGCCGCCAAGGACATGTCTGAAGTGGCCGGGCTGAGCCGCAGCCTGCCGGCCTCGACCCGTGAAGGCCTGCTCGCGCTGACACAGCTTTACGGCGACGAAGGGGTGCTGGACGAAGCTCGCGTCGCCCTCAAGTCCACGCCGGGCATCGCTGACGCGCTGAGCAACCTGAAATGGCTGGCTGGACAGCTGGGTGACGCGCGCGTGAGTTTTGATCTGGCCGATCTGCGGGGTTATTCGTATTACAGCGGTGCGCGGTTTTCGATCTACGCGAAAGGCGCGGCCGACGCCCTGGTGCGAGGCGGCCGGTACGATGGCGTGGGGGCCGTTTTCGGACACAACCTGGATCGGGCCCGACCGGCGGTGGGGTTCAGCCTGGACCTCAAGATGCTGGTGGGCGCGGTCGCACCACGACCACTGAAGGCCGCCATCCGTGCCCCCTGGCGCGAAGATCCGGCGCTTCGAGAGGCCATCCGGGCCTTGCGCGGGCGCGGGGAGACGGTCGTTGGCCTGTTGCCGGGCCACGAAAGCGAAATCGATGAATTCCACTGCGACCGCGAGATGATCGAAGTTGCCGGGCAGTGGGTGGTGAAGACCATTTGAGAACCATTGAGATGAACAAGACCAAAGGCAGAAATGTGGTGGTCGTCGGCACCCAGTGGGGCGACGAGGGCAAGGGCAAGCTGGTGGACTGGCTGACCGAGAGCGCCCAGGGTGTGGTGCGGTTCCAGGGCGGTCACAACGCTGGCCACACGCTGGTGATCAATGGCGTCAAGACTGCGCTGCACCTGATTCCCAGCGGCATCATGCGGCCTGGTGTGAAGTGCTACATCGGCAACGGCGTGGTGTTGTCGGCGGCCAAGCTGTTCGAGGAGATCGCAGGGCTCGAAAAAGCCGGGGTCGAGGTGCGATCACGCTTGCGCATCAGCGAGGCCTGCCCGTTGATCCTGCCGTTTCACGCGGCACTGGATGTGGCGCGCGAAGCCGCGCGCGAGCAGGGTGGTACCGAGAAGATCGGCACCACCGGCCGCGGCATTGGCCCGGCCTACGAAGACAAGATCGCCCGTCGCGCCTTGCGGGTGCAGGACCTGAAATACCCGGAACGTTTTGCCGCCCGCCTGCGTGACTTGCTAACCCTGCACAACCATGTGTTGACCACCTTCCTCAATTCGGGCAGCTTCGCATTCCCCGATGCGCTCGAGCCCTACATCCGCGACGGCGAAGTCCAGTTCGAGGCGGTCTATTCGGAAGCCATGCAGCACGCCGAATTGCTCAGGCCCATGATGGCCGACGTGTCGCGCGAACTGAACGAAGCCAACCTGCACGGCGCCAACCTGTTGTTCGAAGGTGCGCAGGGCACGCTGCTCGATGTTGACCACGGCACGTATCCCTTTGTGACCTCCAGCAACTGCGTGGCAGGCAATGCCGCCGGCGGATCGGGGGTGGGGCCGGGTATGCTGCATTACATTCTTGGCATCACCAAGGCCTACTGCACCCGCGTCGGTGGTGGCCCCTTCCCGACCGAACTGGAGTGGGAAAAGGAAGGCACGCCAGGCTGGCACATGAGCACGGTGGGCGCAGAAAAGGGCGTCACCACCGGCCGCAGCCGGCGCTGCGGCTGGTTTGATGCCGCGCTGCTCAAGCGTTCAGCCCAGGTCAACGGCCTGTCCGGCCTGTGCATCACCAAGCTCGATGTGCTCGATGGCCTGAAGGAACTCAAATTGTGCACCGGATACGAGCTCGATGGCGAACTGATCGACATCCTGCCGCTGGGCGCGGACGAAATTTCCC
>ERZ1645187.2567-NODE-2567-length-15873-cov-112.937097_pt1 | contig 15873 bp, 11 predicted proteins | sample MGYA00575352_ERZ1645187 | MGnify/ENA primary metagenome ERZ1645187 (study PRJEB40837, sample SAMN11349314) | freshwater sediment metagenome | isolation source: river sediment | host: Sediment | place: India: Wazaribad , New Delhi | collected 2017-02-21 ... | reverse complement strand
TACACCGGACGATCGGCCCGCTTCGGCACGAAGTAGTACATGATGCCGAGGAAGGCCGCGGTCAGGAAGAAGCCCACCGCGTTGTGGCCGTACCACCACTGCACCATGGCGTTCTGGACGCCCGAGAACACCTGGACGGAGTTCATCGAGAACACCGACACCGGCACGCGGACGTTGTTGCCCAGGTGCAGCATGGCGACGGTGAGGATGAAGGCGAGATAGAACCAGTTCGCCACGTAGATGTGGGGTTCCTTACGCTTCCACAGCGTGCCCAGGTAGGCGAACAGGTAGACGACCCAGACGATGGTCAGCCACAGGTCGGCGTACCACTCCGGCTCGGCATATTCCTGGCCCTGGGTGACGCCCAGCAGGTAGCCCGTGCCGGCGATCACGATGAAGGCGTTGTAGCCGAGCACGATGAACCAGGGGGTCACGATGCCGGGCATACGGGCCTGGGTGGTGCGCTGGACGATGTAGAAGGACGTCGCCAGCAGCACGTTGCCGCCGAAGGCGAAGATGACCGCCGAAGTGTGCAGCGGCCGCAGACGGCCGAACTGGATCCACTGGAGGTCGAAGTTCAGGGCCGGGAAAGCGAGCTGCGAGGCGGCGATGACGCCGACCAGGAAGCCCGCGATGCCCCAGAACATCGCCGCGACGGACGCGAACTTGATCGGCCCGTAATTGTAGTTCGGCTTGCCGCCGATCTCCTGCGCCGGCTGGGCGCTGCGATCGTTGTAGCCCTTGATGATCAGGAAGATGCCGATCGCCGCGAAGACCGCGCCGACCGCTGCGTGAAACGCCAACTGCGGTTCCCAAGCCTTACCGGCCAGGATCACGCAGGCGACGGCCAAAAGCGCGAGGACGAGCGAATAGCTCATCTCCTCGAGCGTGAATGCCTTTGTCTCGACTGGTCGAGCCATCGTTCGCCCCGTTTCTTTTGTCGATACGCCCCCGGACGGTCCGCCCCGTCGCCTTCCCCCGAGTTCCGACCCGGTCGAAGGACACACGGTCCGGCCGTCCGCCTAGATTTCCGGCGTTCCTACGGCGAACACCGAGTTCGCCCGGTGAACGACGTCGAAACGCCGGAGGGTATCGGTCCGACCCTATAGAGCCGACCCTCCCCCGAGACTTTGATTCAGGTCAACGAAACCCGAACCCGCAGGTCACGCAGGCGAAGACCGGATTTTCCCCGGTACGGACACGTCGCCGACAATAGCGGCGTGCGCATCCTCTCAGCAGCCGGTCGAAATACCTACGAACCCTCTATTCGATTAAGACCTTCGTCGCCTCGGGGCAATCCAAGGAATGTCACTGCACACAAGCCGATCGTCGCAGTCGGCTTCCGCCGGGTTTCTCATCAGCATTGATACGGTTTGCAAACGGCGGCGGCGACGCTACTTTCTCGCGGTGGCACCGTGGCCGGCACCGCACCGGAGGAGGGGTTCTTCGGCGGGTCGTGGTTCGCGGAAGGCCGGCGGGTCCACGGACGGGTGGACCGCATGACGGCGTTCACGTGATCGTCGGAGCCCCGCCCGGAGGGTGGGCGCGATCGTCGACGAGGTGCCGAGCGACGAGCCGTCGCGGCAACGCTTTCCCGTCCGAAAATGGAGACCCGACGGTCCTCCGGCTGCGGAAATCGTTATTCCGCAACGGAAACCGTCGATTCGAACGGTGGTCGTGGCGTCTCGCCCTTCGGGATTGATGCGCGTCAAGGCCGCAACAGGAAGGTCGACACATGGTCGCCGCCATGGCTCAGAAGACGACGAAGACCCCGCTCGACCTCGAGTACGCGACGCGTAGCGTGCCGCGCTACACCTCCTATCCGACAGCGCCGCACTTCGACACGTCGGTGACGGCCGAGATCTACCGCGGCTGGCTCGCCGGCCTCGATCCGACGGACCCGATCTCGGTCTATCTGCACGTCCCCTACTGCCGCACCATCTGTCACTACTGCGGTTGCCACACCAAAGGTGCCCGCAAGGACGATCCGGTGATCGACTACGCCGAGGGGCTCGTCGAAGAGATCCGCCTTCTGGGCGAGGCGATCGGTCGCAGGCTTCCGGTCGCCCACATCCACTGGGGCGGCGGCACGCCGAGTCTGTTGCCGACCGAATCGTTCCGCGCCGTGGTGAAGGCGCTGCGCGCCACCTTCGACATCCTGCCGACGGTCGAACACGCGATCGAACTCGACCCGCGCACGGTGCGCGAGGACCTCGCGGCGCTGCTCGCCGAATCGGGCGTCACCCGCGCGAGCCTCGGCGTGCAGGACTTCGATCCGGCGGTGCAGAAGGCGATCGGCCGCATCCAGCCGATCGAGACGGTCGAGCGCGCCGTCGCGGCGCTGCGCGGCGCCGGCATCACGGCGATCAACTTCGACCTGATGTACGGCCTGCCGCATCAGACGCCGGAGACCATCCGCCGCACCATCGAACTCACCCATGGCTTCGCGCCGAGCCGCATCGCGCTCTTCGGCTATGCCCACGTGCCGTGGTTCAAGAAGCACCAGCGGCTGATCGACGAGGCGGCGCTGCCCGGCGCCAACGCCCGCTTCGAGCTCGAACAGACGGCGCGGGCGGCGCTGGCCGAGTACGGCTACGAGGCGGTCGGTCTCGACCACTTCGCGCTCTCGACCGACGAGATGGCGGTGAAGGCTCGGACCGGCGAGTTGCACCGCAACTTCCAGGGATACACCACCGACGACGCCGGCACGCTGATCGGCATCGGTTGCTCCTCGATCGGCAAGACCGCCCAGGGCTTCGCCCAGAACGATCCCGACATCGGCCGTTGGCGCAAGGCGGTCGACGCCGGACGGCTGCCGATCGCCAAGGGCAAGGCGCTCGACGACGACGACCGGCTGCGCGCCGCGATCATCGAGCGGGTGATGTGCGACTACGCGGTCGATCTCGATCGCGTCTGCGCGGCGCACGGAGTGACCACAGACGCGGTCGCCGACGCCTTCGAGCGGCTCGTCGAACCGGCCCGCGACGGGCTCGTGGTGGTCGACGGGGCGAAGATCACGGTGACCGAGGCCGGGCGTCCGCTGGTGCGGATCGTCGCGGCGGCCTTCGACGTCTATCTGGCGCGCGCCGCGGCTCGGCATTCCGTCGCGGTGTGACGCCCTCCCCGGCCGCCGCCGGCGCGCCCCAACCGACGGGTCCACCCTCCCCCTCCGTCACGGAGGCGGAGCGCGGTGGTGTGCGCGCCGACGGCCTCGCCGAACCGACCCCGGACGCGGGGCGTGCCCTCCCGACGAACGACAGTCCCGCCACGATGGCTGCGCCCGTCCGCCCCGGCGGACGCCCCTTGAACCCGTTCGACGATGAGCGTAGCCTTGCTACCACGATGTAGCAGAGAAGAAGACGTCCCATGGGAACGCTCGCCGCCCCCCTCTTCGTCGGCATCGACGTCGGTTCCGCCAGCGTCCGCGCCGGGCTCTACGACACCTCCGGCCGCCGCCTCGGCTTTCGTGTCCGACCGATCCTGCAGTTCCGGCCCCGCCATCTCTTCGTCGAGCAGTCCTCCGCCGACATCTGGGCCAATGCCGCCGCCGCGGTGCGCGAGGCGATCGCCGAGGCCGGGGTCGATGCGTCGCGTGTGGCGGCGATCGGCGTCGACGCCACATGTTCGCTGGTCGCCGTCGGCCCCGGCGGCGCGCCGATCTCGGTCGCCGAGGACGGCGATCCGGCCCGCGACGTCGTCATGTGGATGGACCACCGCGCCGGCGCCGAGGCGGCGGCGATCAACGCCACCGGCGACCCGGCGCTCGCCTATGTCGGCGGCGAGGTGTCGATCGAGATGGAGCTGCCCAAGCTCCTGTGGCTGAAGCGGCGCTTCCCCGAGCGCTGGGCGAAGGCGGTGCGTTTCCACGACCTCGCCGACCACATGGTCTGGCGGATGACCGGCGCCGATGTCGCCTCGGTCTGCACCCTCGGCTGCAAGTGGAACTGGCTCGCTCACGAGGAACGGTTCCCCACGGCGATGCTCGCCGCCGTCGGCCTCGCCGATCTCGTCGACAAGGTGCCGGCCCGGGTGGCGCCGCTCGGCTCGATCGCCGGACATCTCGGTCGCGACGCCGCTGCCGCGATGAGCCTTCCCGCCGGCATCGCCGTGGCCACCGGCATCATCGACGCCCATGCCGGCGGTCTGGCGCTCGCCGGCGCCACCCCGGACGGCACGCTCGCCCTGATCGGCGGCACCTCCAACTGCCACATGGCGACCTCGGCCGGTCCGGTGATGGTGCCCGGCGTCTGGGGCCCCTATCTCGGTGCCATGCTGCCCGGCCGGTGGCTCAACGAGGGCGGCCAGAGCGCCGCCGGGGCGCTGATCGACTGGACCCTCCGCCGCTCGGCCGGTCATGCGGCGCTCGTCGAGGCTGCGACGGCGCGCGGCTGCGACGTCTACACGCTGCTCGCCGAGCGCGTCGCCGCGCTCGAGGCGCGCGAAGACGAGCCGACCCGCCATCTCCACGTTCTGCCCGACCATCACGGCAACCGCTCGCCCCGCGCCGACCCGCAGGCGCGCGGCACCATCGTCGGCCTGACGCTGGAGGACGAGGCCGAGGCCCTGCCGCGGCTCTATCTCGCCACACTCCAGGCGCTCGCCTACGGCACCCGCCACATCGTCGAGGCGATGAACGCGGCCGGCCACCGCATCGAGCGCATCGTCATGTGCGGCGGCGGCACCAAGAACCCGCTCTTGCTGCGCGAACAGGTCGACGCGCTGGGCATGCCGATCCATCTGGTCGCGGACGAGGACGCCGTCACCCTCGGCGCCGGCCTCCTCGCCGCGGTCGCCTCCGGTGCCTTCGCCGATGTCGCATCCGCGGCGTGCGCGATGGTCCGCCCCGGCGGCGTGATCGAACCGAACCCGGCGCGCCGCGCCTTCCACGACGCCAAATACGGCGTCTTCCTCACCCTCTACGACCAGCAGAAGGCGGCCCGCGACGCGATGGCGGCCGTGTGATCTCGGGAGAGCGATCGATGTTGAACCTCAAGCTGCCGCTGGAACCCGCCTATTTGACGCCGGCCCCCGACGAGGTGCTGTTCGTCACCAATGCCGACCTGCGCGAGAGCGCCAACGTCGAATGCTGGCCGGTCGAGGCCAAATACGAGGCGCTGCTCGCCGGCGCCCTCACCGGTCTCGGCAAGCGCGCCCGCCGCGCCCATCCGATCAAGGAGGACAAGGGCCACGGCTTCATCTCCTCACAGCGCGAGGGCTCCGACGTCTTCGCCGCCATCGATCCCGACGCGCCGGTGATCGTGCTGCTCACGGCATGGCAATATTCGCATCACCTCGCCAACTGCCTCGCCCGCCATCGCGGGCCGGTGCTGCTGTTGGCGAACTTCGACGGCACTTGGCCGGGGCTCGTCGGCATGCTGTGCATGGCCGGGACGCTGACCTCGCTCGGCAAGCCCTATGCGCGCCTGTGGTCGGAGGGCTTCGACGACGCCTTCTTCCTCGGTGGGCTGAAGGCGTGGCTCGCCACCGGCAAGATCGCCCACGACGTCTCCCATCTCCACCGCGTCGATGCGAACCACCCGGTGATGCGGAGCGAGGCGGCGCAGGTCGGCATCCGAGTCGGCGAATATTCGCTGCGCCACAAGGAGATCGTCGGCCTCTTCGACACCTACTGCATGGGCATGATGAACGGCGTCTTCCCGCTGAAGGCGCTCGCCGACATCGGCCTGCCGCTGGAGAGCCTGTCGCAGTCGGACCTGCTGATGGAGATGGCCAAGGTGCCGCAGAGCCTGCGTGAGGAATGCCTCGCCTTCTACGAGGCGCGCGGCATGACCTTCCTTTGGGGCGACGACCCGGCGAGCGAGTTGACCCGCGATCAGGTGCTGGAGCAGTGCGCCATGCTGATCGCGCTGGGTCGCTTCGTCGACCGCTTCGGGCTCACCGCCGTCGGCGTCCAGTATCAGCAGGGTCTGGCGCGGGCCTGCGCGGCTTCGGACTTCGCCGAAGGGGCGATCGGCTCGACCGAGCGCTTCCCGATCCCGACCGAGGACGGCCGCATCGTCCGGCCGGGCAAGCCGATCCCCTGCGTCAACGAAGTCGACATGGGCACGGCCATCCCGCAGACGATGCTCTGGCGCCTGCTCGACGGTCTCGGGCTGCCGGCCGAGACGACGCTGCACGACATCCGTTGGGGCAGCGACTTCGAGGGCGAGTTCTACTGGGATCTGGAGATCTCCGGTTCGGTGCCGTTCGAGCACCTGAAGGGCGGGATCGCCGGCGCGACCGGCCATCGCCAGCCGCCGATGTATTTCCCCAAGGGCGGCTCGACCATCGCCGGCCAGGGCAAGGCAGGCCGGCTGATCTGGGCCCGCGCCCACTACGAGGGCACCACCGTCCATCTCCACGTCGGCACCGCCCATGCGGTCGAACTGCCGGCCCAGGAGTTCCAGCGCCGTCTGGCCGCCACCACCCGGGAATGGCCTCTGCTCAACTGCGTGCTCGACGGGGTCTCCCGCGATCAGTTGATGGCGGGGCACCAGTCGAACCACATCACCGTCGCCTATGTCGACGAGGCCCACCTCGCGGAGGTGCTGCGCGCCTTCGTCGCCCAGGCGATCACCCAGAACATCGTCGTCGACGTCGCCGGCGCGGCCTGGTCGATGTTGTGACGGATCGGACGATTCGCGGGCGGGATCTCCCGCCCGCGGCTCCTGCCGACGACGGAGGGACGGTGAGCGAGGATCACGGCGGCCGGCGGCCCGGACCGAGGACGATCGGCGAGATCGCCGAGGCGACCGGCTTCTCGCGCACCACCGTGCGCTTCGTCGTCGCCGGTCAGGCCGAGCGCCACCGCATCAAGGCCGAGACGCGCGACCGCATCGAGGCCTATGTCGCGGCTCACGGCCTCGTCGTCGATCACGCGGCGCGCTCGCTCCGGACCCGCCGCAGCGAGGCGGTCGGCCTCGTCGTCCCCGACCTCGCCAACGCCTTCTTCGCCCGCCTCACCGCCGAACTGGAGGAGCGCTGCCGTTCGACCGGCCGGGTGCTGCTCACCGCCTCCAGCCACGAGGACCCCGATCGCGAGGCGCAGGCCGTCGCCGGCCTCGTCGGCCGCGGCGTCGACGGTCTCGTCGTGGCGCCCTGCCGCCCGCCCGCCGCCTTCAAGGGCCTGCGTCGGGGCGGCCGCACCGCGCTGGTGATGGTCGACCGCGCCCACCCGGCCTCGCCCTATCCGACCGTCGTCTCCGACAATCGCGCGGCGGGCGAGCGTCTCGCCACCCGGCTGATCGAGATCGCCGAGAGCGACGTCGAGGTGCTGTGCGCCTGCCCGGATCTGCCGTCGATCGCCGATCGCCTCGCTGGCTTCCGCGCCGCCGCCGAGGCCGCCGGCCTCACGACGGTCGAGGGGCGCATCCACGCGACCGCGCGCGACGAGCCGGCGGCGGGCGCGGCCCTCCTCGCTGGTCTCCTCGCCGACGGTCGTCGTCCGAAGGCGCTGATGTGTTCGTCGCTGCTGATGCTGGAGGGCGCGCTCTCGACTCTCGTCGGTCGCTTCGGTCGCCTGCCGGAGGATCTCGTCCTCGGCACCTTCGACCACCATCCCCTTCTCGATGCGCTCCCCATCCCCATCCTCTCGGTGCGCCAGGACGAACCCGCCATCGCCGCCGAGGCCTTCGCCTGCCTCCTCGCCGAGATGGAGGGCGGCCCCCGCCTCGCGACCCGCCGGGTCGTTCCCGTTCGGCTGGTCGAGCGGGGTCCGACGCCGTGACCGCGATGGGTCAGACCCGCGCCGCCTTCAGCGCCGCGAACTCCTCCGCCGAGGCATAGGACGTCTGGGTTCCCGGCCGGGTCACCGAATCCGCCGCATAGAGCGCCGCGTCGGCGAGCGAGGCGGCGACGTCGCGGCTCTCGGCCCAGAAGCGGGCGAAGGCGCCGATGAAGGCGTCGCCGGCGCCGGTGGTGTCCTTGGGCACGACCTTCACCGGCGCGACCCGGGACACGCCACCGGCCTCGACCACCAGCGCCCCGGCCGAGCCGAGGGTGACGATCACCGTGCGGATGCCCTTGTCGACCAGGGTGCGCGCCGCGGTGATCGCCTCGTCCTCGTTTCCGACCGCCAGGCCGGTGAGCAGTGCCAGCTCGGTCTGGTTGGGGGTGAGGAAGGTGACCTTCGTCACCACGTCGAGATCGAGCGCCGCCGCCGGAGCCGGGTTCAGCACCGTCTCGATGCCGTGGGCGCGAGCGAACTCGATGGTGTGATAGACGGTCTCCAGCGGCACCTCGAGCTGTAGGAGGATCAGGTCGCAGCCGGCGAGCTCCGCCGCCGCCGCGTCGACGTCGGCCGGTGTCAGATGGGCGTTGGCGCCCTTGACGATGAGGATCGAATTCTCCCCCGACGGCTCGACGAAGATCGGCGCCACGCCGGAGGAAACCCCCGCCACCCGTCCGACGTGGGTGGTGTCGATGCCGAAGCGGCGGAAGTTGGCGAGCGAGGTGTCGGCGAAGGCGTCGTCGCCGACCTTCGACACCATCAGCACCTCGGCCCCCAGCCGCGCCGCCGCCACCGCCTGATTGGCCCCCTTGCCGCCGCAGCCGATGCGGAAGTCGGGCGCCTCCAGCGTCTCGCCGGGCGCCGGCATGCGGGTGACGTAGGTGATGAGATCGACGTTGGTGGAGCCGACGACGGCGATGCGGGGAGCCATGGGAGATCCTCGTGTGAGGCGGTGGGCGACGGGAGGCGGGCGTCCGAGCGGATCGCCGAGCGATTCGGGCCGCCGGCGCGACGCGCTGCCTTCGATGCCTCGTCCCGACCGATGTCCCGCCGTTCGGTCGCCCTGTCAACGTCGCCGGCCTTGCGCGAACCGGCCGTTGCGCGCCGAAGTGCGTGAGGCGCTTCGACGGATCGCGACGGCGGTCGACGGCGGTCGGGTCCCGGTCGCCTTCGCCCCGAAACCGATCTATGTCTGGGTCCGGTTCCGTCGCCCGAGTCCACCGGAGACCGCCTTGCCCGCCACACCCGCCACCACCTTCCTCGAGGCGAGGAAGGTCGCCTTCGATCTGCTCGAATACGCCCACGACCCGCGTGCCGAGGCCTATGGGCTCGAGGCGGCGGAGAAGCTCGGGCTCGATCCGGAGAGCGTCTTCAAGACCCTGGTGGTGAGCGACGGGGCGAAGGCGCATGCCCTCGCGCTCGTCCCGGTGGCGCGCAAGCTCGGGCTGCCGCTGGCGGCGAAGGCGCTCGGCTGGAAGCGCGCCGAGATGGGCGACAAGGCCGATGCCCAACGCATCACCGGCTACGTGCTCGGCGGCATCTCGCCCTTCGGCACCAAGCGGCCGCTGGCCGTGGTCGCCGACGAAGAGCTGATACTGCCCGATCGGGTCCACGTTTCCGGCGGGCGTCGCGGCCTGGAGATCCGCATCGCGCCGAGCGATCTGGTGGCGGTGCTCGGAGCGATCGTCGCGCCGATCGCGGTCGACTGAGGCCGCTCGGAATGGCCCGTCGCCTCAGAACCGCGAGCGCGATGACCGCCCCTACCGGCGTCCCGCACGGCGGACGGCGCCTCGCGACAAATGCCTACTCCCAACGCCTCTATTGTAACATGTTACTGTTGGATCAGTATCCACGCACTGACCTTGCTCTATGGTCCGAGGGTTGCGGGAAAGGGGTTCGTCGATGTCGACCAGGACGCGATTCGGCCTGTCGGCCGCCCTGGTGACGCCCTTCCGGGCGGATGGCCGGATCGACCTCGCCAAGATGGTCGCTCATGCGCGGCACTGCCTCGCCGATGGCTGCGACAGCATCACGTTGTTCGGCACCACCGGCGAAGGGCCGTCGATCGGCCGAGACGAGCGCACCGCGGTCTTCGCCGCGATGCTGGCCGGCGGCATCCCCACCGACCGCATCGTCTGCGGGGTCACCGAGACCGCCGTGCCGACCGCCACCGAACTCGCCCGGGTGGCGCTCGAGTCCGGCTGCCGGGCGGTGATGCTGACGCCGCCGTTCTATTTCAAGAGCCCGTCGGCCGACGGCGTCCATGCCTGGTATGCGGCGGTGTTCGCCGCGCTCGGGCCGGTGGCGCGCGACGTGGTGCTCTATCACATCCCCTCGGCCACCCTGGTGCCGTTCTCGCTGGAGCAGATCCTGCGGCTCGCCCGCGAGTTCCCCGAAATCGTCCGGGGGGTGAAGGATTCGGGCTGCGATTGGAGCTTCACCGAGAAGCTCCTCGCCGCGCGCGGCCACCTCGAGATCCTGGTCGGTGACGAGCGCGATCTCGCCCGGGCGGTCAGGGCCGGCGGCGCTGGGGCGATCTCCGGCCTCGCCAACGTCTGCCCGCGTCGGGTGCGCGGACTCGCGGTCGGCGGCGTCGACGATCCGGCGGTGAGCGCACTGGTCGACGAGGTGCTGCGCCTGCCGGTGACGCCGGCGGTGAAGTCGCTCGTCGCGCACGTCACCGGCGATGCGGAATGGGCCCGCACCCGGGCACCGCTGGAGACGACGCCGAGCGATGCCGCGGCGGCCCTTGCCGCCTTCCATGATCGGGTGTTCCCTGCTGCCTGACGTCCGAGGGGGAAGCGAGCCGTGAACGCAGAGGCCACACCACTGAAACAGCGGGAGAAGGCCTACGAGCGGTTCACCGACCAATTGCTGTCGCGCGAGCTCCGGCCGGGGCAGTTCGTCTCCCAACGCGAGCTCGTCGAACTGACCGGCATGCCGCTCGGCGCCATCCGCGAGATCATCCCCCGGCTCGAGGTCGAGGGGCTGATCAAGACGGTGCCGCAACGCGGCATGCAGGTCGCCCACATCGACGTGGCGCTGATCCGCGAGGCCTTCCAGTTCCGGCTGTTCATGGAGCGAGAGGCGGTGACCGAGTTCACCGCGTCGGCGAGCGACGCCGAGATCGCCGAGCTGATTCGCGCCCATCGCGAGATCCTCGACGAGGCCACCGCCCACGGCGAGACCAAGGAACTCGAGGCCCGCGCCCAGGCGCTCGACTGGGGCCTGCACGACCTCTTCATCGACGCGCTCGGCAACGGGATCATCTCCAAGGCCTATCGCGTCAATTCCATCAAGATGCGGCTGATCGCACAGGAGCGATACCGCATCGACGGCAGAGTCGCTCCGGTGATGCGCGAGCATCTGGCGGTGTTGGAGGCGATCGCGGCGCGCGACCCGGCGAGGGCGGCGGCGGCGATCACCACCCACATCGCCATGGCACGGGAGCTGGCCCTGGCGATCTGAGACCACCGACGTGGCCCGGCGAGAAGATCTCGTCGAACGAGCGAGCCGGGAGCGTCACACGAGGGAGGTACTCCGCATGCGCATCACCCGTCGCTCCGCGCTCCTCGGCGCCGTCGCCCTGGCGACGCTCTCCACGACCGCCTTCGCCGCCGATCCGGTCAAGGTCCGCATCTCGTCGCCGGCGGTGGAGACCGACTGGCACGCCCGCATGCTGACCGTGTTCAAGGACGAACTCGCCAAGACTGCCCCCGGCGAGTTCGACATCGAGATCCACCTCAACGCCACCCTGTTCAAGCAGGGTACCGAGCCGGCCGCCATGGAACGCGGCAACCTCGACATGGCGATGATCTCGGCCCAGGACATCGCCAAGATCGTACCGGCCTGGTCGGTGTTCACCGCCGGCTACCTGATCCGCGACACCGAGCACCAGAAGAAGGTGTTCCGCGGGCCGATCGGCGAGGAATTCTACAAGATGGTGGCCGAGAAGATGGGGATCCGCATCCTCGACGTCGGCTATCTCGGCACTCGCCAGCTCAACCTGCGCGGCACCAAGGAGATCAAGACCCCGGCCGATCTCGCCGGCGTCAAGCTGCGCATGCCCGGCTCCGACGCGTGGCTGTTCCTCGGCAAGGCGCTCGGCGCCAGCCCGACCCCGGTCGCCTTCGGCGAGATCTACACCGCGCTGCAGACCGGCGCCATCGACGGCCAGGACAACCCGCTGCCGACCGACAAGGCGGCGAAGTTCTACGAGGTCACCAACCAGATCGTCCTGACCTCGCATCTCGTCGACGCGATCTTCCTGTCGATGGCGGAGAAGACCTGGGTGAAGCTCTCCGACGCCCAGAAGGCCAAGGTCCGGGCCGCCGCCACCAAGGCGGTCGAATGGAACACCGAGAACCGGCTGAAGGACGAGGCGGAACTGGTCGCCTTCTTCAAGGAGAAGGGCCTCAAGGTCTACGCCCCGGACGTCGAGGCGTTCCGCGCCACGGTGCAGAAGGCCTATCTCGCGTCCGACTTCGCCAAGGACTGGCCGGCGGGCATCGTCGACCGCGTCAACGCGGTGAAGTGACGGCGCGCCTCCCGCCCGGCGGGCGGGATCGGATGCGACCTCTCCGGGCCTCTCGGCGCCCCTGAGCCGAGAGGCCCCACGCCTCCCGAGATCGAGTGACCTGCCATGGCTCCTCTGGCAAAGACCCTGAGGCGAGCGGCGGAGATCGTCGCGGTGATCTGCTTCACCGCGATGTTCGCCGGCTTCATCCTCCAGGTGGTGATGCGTTACGGGTTCAACAGCCCGCTCGACTGGACGCAGGAACTCTGCGTCGTCCTCTATCTCTTCGGCGTCTTCTGGACCGCCGCCTTCCTCCTGAAGGAGCGCGACCACGTCGCCTTCACCGTGCTCTACGACATCGCGCCGTCGGGCGTGCAGCGGATCATGGCGGCGATCGGGGCGCTGGCGATCGGCGTCTCCTTCGCCGCCGATCTGCCGGCGGCATGGGACTACGTCTCCTACATGGGGCGGCAGACGACGCCGGTGATGCGGCTGCGCTTCGATCTGGTGTTCGGCATCTTCCTGCTCTTCATGGTGGCCGTGGTGTGGCGCTCGGTGCTGACGCTCCGGCATCTCCTCGGTCGCGACTGGCGCAGACACGTCGGCGACGGGATTTCTCCGAGCTCGGAGGAATTCGAATGAGCACCGGGTTCTGGATCGCCCTGTTCCTGCTCTTCGGGCTGTCGGCGCTCGGCGTGCCGGTCGCCTTCGCCACCTATGTCGGCGCCATCGCCTATCTGTTCGCCACCAACCAGGACCCCGGCCTGATCGTCGAACAGGGGCTCAACGGCCTGTTCGACAGCTATCTGCTGCTGGCCGTGCCGCTGTTCGTCATGGCGGCGAACTTCATGAACGCCGGGTCGGTCTCGGACCGGCTCCTGACGTTCTGCCTCGCCCTGGTCGGCCGCTTCCGCGGCGGCCTCGGCCACGTCAACGTCATCGCCAACATCATCTTCGCCGGCATGTCCGGCTCGGCGGTGGCGGACGCGGCCGGCATCGGCCGGGTGATCATCGAGATGATGCGGCGGGAGAACCGCTATCCGGCCGGCTATGCGGCGGCGCTGACCGCGGCGGCGAGCGTCATCGGGCCGATCATCCCGCCGTCGATCCCGATGGTGCTCTATGCGCTGATCTCCGACACCTCGATCGGCTATCTCTTCCTCGGCGGCATCCTGCCGGGCCTGCTGATCGGCGCGGTGCTGATGGCGATGAACGCCTGGATCGCGACGCGGCGCGACTTCCCGCGCGATGCCGCGGTGCCGCTGGCCGAGATGCCGCGGATCACCTTCCGCGCCTTCCCGGCGCTGATGCTGCCGATCGTGCTGCTGTTCGGCATCTACGGCGGCGCCACCACGCCGACGGAAGCCGCCTCGGTGGCGGCGGCCTATGCGCTGTTCCTCTCGGCGGTGGCCTATCGCGGCATGTCGCTCGCCGACTTCGGCCATCTGATGCTCGACGCGGCCAAGTCGACCTCGGTGGTCGGGTTGATCATCGCCTCGGCGCTGGTGCTGAACTATCTCGTCGCCAGCGAGAACATCCCGGCGCTGATGTCGAAGAAGATCCTGGCGATCGAAACCTCGCCGCTGGTGTTCCTCTTGTCGGTCAACGCCCTGTTCCTGGTGCTCGGCTGCCTGTTCGACGCGACGACGCTGATCCTCATCGTCATCCCGCTGTTCCTGCCGGCGGCGCGGGCGCTCGGGCTCGACATGGTGCACTTCGGGGTGGTCATGACCGTCAACATCATGATCGGGCTGGTCACCCCGCCCTACGGGGTGCTGCTCTTCGTCATCAACGGACTGACCGGCATTCCGCTGAAGGACATCATCCGCGAGGTGTGGCCGTTCATCGGCGTGCTGGTCTTCGCGCTGATGGTGATGGTGATCTGGCCGGACGTGGTGCTCTTCGTGCCGCGGATGTTCGGCTACCTGCACTGACCGGCGCAGGGGGCCGGAGGCGGCGACGCCCCGGCCTCGGGATCGGCGAGGAAGAGCCGGACCTCGGTCGCCCGAGGCCCGGCTCTTCTTGCGTCTCGACCGATCGTGACCCGCCGCAACTCAGGTCGGGGCGGAGGTGCGGATCAGGTGATCGAAGGCCGAGAGGGCGGCGGTGGCGCCGGCGCCCATGGCGATGACGATCTGCTTGTAGGGCACGGTCGTCGCGTCGCCGGCGGCGAAGACGCCGGGGACCGAGGTGGCGCCGCGGGCGTCGATCTCGATCTCCTTGCGGTTGGAGAGACGGACGGTGCCGTCGACCCACTCGCTGTTGGGAAGCAAGCCGATCTGCACGAAGATGCCTTCGAGCGCGACGTCGTGGAGTTCGCCGGTGGTGCGATCCTCGAAGGTGAGGCCGGTCACCTTCTCGCCGTCGCCGAGCACCTCGGTGGTGCGGGCCGAGACGTGGATGGTGACGTTGGGGAGCGAGCGCAGCTTCTTCTGCAACACCTCGTCGGCGCGCAGCTTGGCGTCGAACTCGATCAGGGTGACGTGGGCGACGATGCCGGCGAGGTCGATCGCCGCCTCGACGCCGGAGTTGCCGCCGCCGATCACCGCGACGCGCTTGCCCTTGAACAGCGGGCCGTCGCAATGCGGGCAGAAGCAGACGCCTTTGGCCTTGTATTCCGTCTCGCCCGGCACCCCCATCTCGCGCCAGCGGGCGCCGGTCGACAGGATCACCGACTTGGCCTTCAGCGAGGCGCCGGAGGCGAGCTTCACTTCGATCGGGTCGGCGGCGGAGGCGGCCGGGACGAGTTCGGTCGCCTTCTGCAACTTCATCACGTCGACGCCGTATTCCGCGACATGCGCCTCGAGCGCCGAGGCGAGCTTCGGGCCTTCGGTGTGGGGCACAGAGACGAAGTTCTCGATCGCCATGGTGTCGAGCACCTGACCGCCGAAGCGCTCGGCGACGACGCCGGTGCGGATGCCCTTGCGCGCCGCATAGATCGCCGCCGCCGCGCCGGCCGGGCCGCCGCCGACCACCAGCACGTCGAAGACGTCCTTCTCGGCGATCGCCGCGGCGGCGCGCTCGGCCGCGCCGGTGTCGAGCTTGGCGAGGATCTCCTCGATCTCCATCCGGCCCTGACCGAAGACGGCGCCGTTCAGATGGGCGGTCGGCACCGCCATGATCTTCTCGCGCTCGACCTCGGCCTGGAACAGCGAGCCGTCGACCATGGTGTGGCTGACGTTGGGGTTGAGAACGGCGAGGAGGTTCAGCGCCTGCACCACGTCGGGGCAATTCTGGCAGGTGAGCGAGACGTAGGTGACGAAGTCGAAGGACCCGGTCAGGCCCTTCGCCTGGGCGATCACCGCCTCGGAGACCTTGGGCGGGTAGCCGGAGGTCTGGAGCAGCGCCAACACCAGCGAGGTGAACTCGTGGCCCATCGGCAGGCCGGCGAAGGCGATGCGCGCCGGCTCGTTGGTGCGCCCGACCGAGAAGGACGGCTTGCGGGCGTCGGTGCCGTCGAAGCGGGCGGAGATGCGCGGGGAGGTCGAGGCGATGTCCTCGATCAGGCCGCGCATCTCGGCCGAGGCCGGGGTGTCGTCGAGCGAGGCGACCAGTTCGATGGGGGAGACCAGACGCTCCATGTAGGCGCGCAGTTGATCCTTGATGCCGGCGTCGAGCATGGCATGCC
>ERZ1645187.2565-NODE-2565-length-15880-cov-5.571943_pt1 | contig 15880 bp, 17 predicted proteins | sample MGYA00575352_ERZ1645187 | MGnify/ENA primary metagenome ERZ1645187 (study PRJEB40837, sample SAMN11349314) | freshwater sediment metagenome | isolation source: river sediment | host: Sediment | place: India: Wazaribad , New Delhi | collected 2017-02-21 ... | reverse complement strand
CCCGATGGCGTCAAGGATCAGGTTCAGCTCCTGCTGCACAAGTGTTTCGCGGATGCGCAGGTGGTGCGACTCGCGCGGTAGGGTCGCGTCGCAATCACGGCCGAAAAACACCGCCGTGCCAAAGACCTGCGGCCCGACCTCAAAGCCGTGCATCACGCCGGCGGGGATGAAGACTGCATTATGCGCGGTGTATCCGCGGGTGACGCCGCCCACGGTGATCCGGCCCTGACCCTTGGTGAACCACAGCAGGCAGGGCTCGGACAAGGCGCGCATCGCCTCCACCCGCCAGCGGCCTCCGGCGGCCAGCCGGGGGATCGCCACGAGGCGCAGTTGTTTGATGGCGTCGACTTTGGTCATGGCTTGCGTTCTTGAGGGAAGGGCTGGGATGGCAACGGGCACGGCGGTCACGAACAACGGCGGTCACGAATACCGGCACAGATAACCAGCCTCCGCGCCAACCCCAAAGCAAAATTGTGGCAGCGTGGAAAATCTTTGCCGATCAGGCCTTGGCGTTGCCAAAAAAGCGCACAAATACCGTAGGATAGCGGTGTGTCTTGAAGTTCCCTCTCAAGATGATGTGGGCAGGTCGATACGCCGCCACATCTTCATCCGGTTGCGAAACCAGGTCCGTTGCCGCTTGGCATATTGGCGCGAGGCCGCCTGTGCCGCGGCAATCGCCGTGTCGAGATCCACCTCGCCGCGCAGATGGGCCACGAGGTCCGGCGCGCCGATAGCCTGGGCCGCAGGCAGGCTTGGGTCCCACCAGTCCAGCGCGGCCCTGGCCTCGTCCAGTGCGCCCTGATCCATCATCATGCGAAAGCGCCGGTCGATGCGCGCGGCCAACCAGTCGCGGTCGGGCATCAGGAACAGCGGCTGCACCTGCGCCAATGGCATCAGCGGCGCGGGCGTCTCGGCCTGCCAGTCGGCCAGACCGCGCCCGGTGGCGTGCAGCACCTCCCAGGCGCGCTGCACGCGGGCGGGGTTCAGCAGGTCGATGCGGGCGGCAGTCCCGGGGTCCAACGCGGCGATCATCGCCTCCAGCCCTTCCGCGGCCCGCAGCCTGTCTGCTGCGGCCCTGACCTCCGGCGGGACGGGCGGCACCTCGGCGAGTCCCTCTGTCAGCGCCGAGAAATAGAGCCCGGTCCCCCCGACGACGATCAGCCTTTGCCCCCGATCCTGCAGATCCGCCACCGCCCGCAGCCAATGGCCCACCGACCAGGGCGTGCGCGGCCCGATGATGCCGTAGAGGGCATGGGGCGCCTGCGCCTCCTCGGCCGCGCTTGGCCGGGCCGAGATCACCCGCCAGCAGTCGTAGACTTGCAGCGCATCGGCATTGACGATCAACCCGCCCTGTCGCGCGGCAATCGCCAGCGCCAGCGCCGATTTGCCGCTGGCTGTGGGGCCGGCAATCAGCACATGCCCGTCCGGGGATAGCGAAGAAACAAGCGTCTCCAGCATGTCGAGCCTCTGCAATGGCCCCGCGCGCCGGGGGGCTTTCTGCCCCCCGGACCCCCCGAGGGTATTTTCGTCATGATGAAGCCCAGCGCACGGGCCGCATCGCTTTTCATCATGACCCAAATACCCCCGGGGGTGCAGGGGGCGGGCAGCCCCCTGCCTCTGCCCGACGATCCGGCGCCATGGGTTGATACTTGCGCGCTTTTGCGACATTTTGCGCGCCGACAGAAGCATAAACCAGAGGCCTGCCATGACCGTCGCTCATCCGCCCGTGAAATACAGCCGTGTCATGCTGAAGATTTCGGGCGAGGCGTTGATGGGCGATCAGGGCTTTGGTCTGCATCCGCCGACCGTCCAGCGCATCGCTGAAGAGGTGAAGGCGGTTCGCGATCTTGGCGTCGAGATCTGCATGGTGATTGGCGGCGGCAATATCTTCCGCGGCCTTCAGGGCAGCGCCCAGGGGATGGAGCGCACCACCGCCGATTACATGGGTATGCTGGCAACCGTGATGAACGCGCTGGCGATGCAATCGGCGCTGGAGGGGCTGGGCGTCTTTACCCGCGTGATCAGCGCGATTCCGATGGATCAGGTCTGCGAGCCCTATATCCGTCGCCGCGCTGTCCGCCATCTGGAGAAGAAGCGCGTCTGCATCTTTGCTGCCGGCACCGGCAACCCCTATTTCACCACCGATACCGCCGCCACGCTGCGCGCCAATGAGATGGGCTGCGAGGCGGTGTTCAAGGGCACCAAGGTGGATGGCGTCTATGACAAGGACCCCAAGAAATTTGCTGATGCCAAGCGTTATGACCATGTCAGCTATGACGAGGCGCTGGAAAAGAACCTCGGCGTGATGGATGCGACCGCGATCGCGCTGGCCCGTGACAACAAGCTGCCGATCATCGTTTTTTCGCTGGACGAGCCGGGCGGCTTCCGCACCATTCTGGCGGGTCAGGGCACTTATACCACCGTCCAGAACTGAGACACGCACCGGCGGCCTGTCGCCGCCGCGTTGAATTCAAGTATCGCCAGGCGCGAGCATCTGCTAGGAGACGCGCCGCAAGATCCCGGAGTAAGACCCATGTCCGACGATATCGACATCGACCTTGACGCCATTCAGCGCCGCATGGACGGCGCGCTGGCCGCGCTGAAGGTGGAATTCGCCTCGCTGCGCACCGGCCGCGCCTCGGCGCAGATCCTCGATCCGATCCAGGTCGAGGCTTACGGTCAGATGACGCCGATCAACCAGCTGGGCACCGTCAACGTGCCCGAGCCGCGCATGGTCGTGATCAATGTCTGGGACAAGGGCATGATCGGCAAGGTGGAAAAGGCGATCCGCGAAAGCGGTCTTGGCATCAACCCGGTGACTGACGGCCCGCTGATCCGCCTGCCGATCCCCGAGCTGAACGAGCAGCGCCGCCGCGAACTGACCAAGGTCGCCGCCCAATATGCCGAAAGCGCCCGCATCGCGATCCGTAACGTGCGCCGCGACGGCATGGACCAGATCAAGAAGGCCAAGGCCGCCGGTCTGGGCGAGGATGACCAGAAGATCTATGCCGACGAGGTGCAGGAGATGACCGACAAGCACATCGCGATGGTGGACAAGGCGCTTGAGACCAAGAGCGCCGAGATCATGCAGGTCTGATCGCAGCAAAAGGGGGCCGCCTTGGCCGAAACCTCGCGAAATGCCGCGCCTGATCGCGTGGCCGCCCATGTGGCGATCATCATGGACGGCAATGGCCGCTGGGCGCAGGAGCGCGGCTGGCCGCGTCTGGTCGGCCACCGCAAGGGGGCCGAGCGTGTGCGCGAAATCGTGCGTTGCGCGCCCGATCTTGGCATCCGCTGGTTGACGCTTTACGCCTTTTCGACCGAGAACTGGCGCCGCTCGACCGAGGAAGTCCTGGGTCTGATGGCGATCTTTGCCCGCTATATCGAGCGAGAGGCAGACCGGCTGGCGGCAGAATCGGTCCGGATGCGGTTCATTGGCGACCGGGGGCGGCTGGACCCCAAGCTGCAAAAGCTGATGGCCGGGATCGAGGCGCGCACCGCCCCCTATGAGCGGCTGAACCTGACGGTTGCGATCAATTACGGCGGCCGGGACGAGCTGATCCGCGCCGCCCGCCGTATCGCGGCGGAGGCCGCGGCGGGGCGGCTGGCGCCCGAGGCGATCGACGAGGCGGCGATTTCGGCGCGGCTGGACACCCATGACCTGCCCGACCCCGATCTGGTAATCCGCACCAGCGGCGAGACGCGCACCTCGAACTTCCTGCCCTGGCAGACGGCCTATGCGGAATACGAGTTTACCGAGACGCTCTGGCCCGATTTCACCCCGGAAAAGCTGGCCGAGATCTGTGGCCGCTTTGGCCGGCGCGAGCGGCGGTTTGGCGGAGTGACGCGCTGATGGCCCTCATGGACCGCGATTGGAGCGATTTGCGCAAGCGGCTGATCTCGTCGCTGGTGCTGGTGGCGGTGGGCGCGCTGGAACTGTGGTGGGGCGGCTGGCCCTTTGCAGTCTTCGTCATCCTTGTGACCGGGACGATGCTGTGGTTGCTGTGGGGCGTGACGCTGGCGCGGGGAGGCGAGTGGCTGATGTTTCTGGGTCTGGGGGTGGCTCTGTTGATTGCTGGCCAGGGCCTGCTGGCGCTGCGGTTTTCGCCCTCCGGGCTGGTGGCGGTGCTATGGCTGATCCTGGTGGTGGTGGCCTCGGATACCTGCGGCTATTTTGCCGGTCGCATCTTGGGAGGGCCGAAGTTCTGGCCGCGTCTCAGCCCGAAAAAGACCTGGTCGGTCACGATTGCTGGCTGGCTGGGCGCGGCTTTGGTGGGGGCTGTCTTCTGGGCCGCGGGAGTGGCCGGCGCGGGGCTGATCCTGGTCTCGCCGCTGGTGGCTTTTGCCGGGCAGATGGGCGACATCACCGAAAGCTGGGCCAAGCGCCGGGCAGGGGTAAAGGACGCCTCGAACCTGATCCCCGGCCATGGCGGGGTGCTGGACCGGTTTGACGCGCTGATCGGGGCAACACTGGCGATGATGGTGCTGCGCTTTGCCCATCTTCTGCCCTTCGCGGGGCTCTGACGTGCGGCGCGTGTCGATCTTCGGCGCCACCGGCTCGATCGGGGTGCAGACCGTCGAACTGATGCGCCATGCCGGCGGGGCCGAGGCCTTTCACACCGTGGCGCTGACTGGCGGGCGCAATGTGGCGGTACTGGCCGACATGGCGCGCGAGTTGCGGGCCGAGGTGGCGGTGACGGCGCATGACGACTGTCTGCCCGCGCTGCGCGCGCTTTTGGTCGGCTCGGGGATCGAGGCCGCCAGCGGCACGCAGGCGTTGCTGGAGGCCGCGGACCGCCCCGCGGACTGGATCATGTCGGCCATCGTCGGCGCGGCTGGCCTTGCACCGGGGTTCAGGGCGCTGCGCCACGGCACCACGCTGGCGCTGGCCAACAAGGAAAGTCTGGTGACCGCAGGCCCGCTGCTGATGGCCGAGGCTGCGCGCCACGGCGCCCGGATCCTGCCGGTGGACAGTGAGCATAGTGCGATCTTTCAGGCGCTGGTGGGCGAGGATCTGGCGACGGTCGAGCGGGTGATCGTCACCGCGTCGGGGGGCGCGCTGCGCGACTGGCCGCTGGAGCGTCTGGCCGAGGCCACGGTCGAGCAGGCCCTGGCCCATCCCAACTGGGCGATGGGCGCGCGGATCACCATCGATTCCGCCTCGATGTTCAACAAGGCCCTGGAAGTGATCGAGGCGCGCGAGTTCTTCGACCTCGCGCCAGACCAGATCGAGGTGGTGATCCACCCCGAATCGATCATCCATTCGATGGTGGGCTTTCGCGACGGCGCGGTGATGGCCCATCTGGGCGCGCCCGACATGCGCCACGCCATCGGCTATGCGCTGAACTGGCCCAAGCGCGCGGCGCTGCCGGTGGCGCGGCTGGACTTTTCGACCCTGACGCAGCTGACCTTCCGCCCGCCTTGCGAGGCGCGCTATCCGGCGTTGCGGCTGGCGCGGCAGGTGATGGCCGCGCGCGGCCGGGCGGGGGCGGTGTTCAACGCCGCCAAGGAGGTGGCGCTGGACCGCTTCATGGCGGGCGGGCTGCGATTTACCCAGATGGCCGAGGTGGTCGAGGCTTCGCTTCACGATGTTGCGCAGGGCGTCGGCCTTGAAATTGCCCCACAAAGCCTTGAAGAGGTTCTGGCGGCCGACCAGATCGGCAGGCAGGCGGCCTTGGCCGCGGCAGAACGCATCGCAGGCTGAAGGGACAACGGTTTGGACATTGCGGCACTGGTTCCCGCCTTTGGCGGCGGCATCGTCACCCTGATCGCCTTTGTGATCGCGCTGTCGATCATCGTTTTCGTGCATGAATATGGCCATTATATCGTCGGCCGCTGGTCGGGGATCAAGGCCGAGGTGTTCTCGATCGGCTTCGGCCCGGTGCTGCTGCGCCGCACCGACCGGCATGGCACGGTGTGGCAGGTGGCGGCGATCCCGCTGGGTGGCTTTGTCAAGTTTCTGGGCGATGCCAATGCGGCCTCGGGCAAGGACGATGCCGCCATCGAGGCGCTGCCCGCCGATCAGCAACGCCACACCATGCATGGCGCGCCGCTCTGGGCGCGGGCGGCCACGGTGGCGGCGGGGCCGGTGGCCAATTTTCTGTTCGCGATCATGGTTTTCTCGATCTACGCCTGGATCTATGGCGTGGCGACCGGTGCGCCGGTGGTGGGCGAGGTGCGGGCCGTTCCGGGCCATGAGCAGGCCTTGCAGCCGGGCGACCGGGTGCTGGCGCTGGCCGGGCAGGAGGTGTCAGATCTGGCCGGGCTGAGCAGCATCGCCGCCGATCTGGGGCCGTTGGACCGGGTTGACTGGACGCTGGAGCGCGACGGCCAGCGGCTGACCGTCGCGGGCCCACACCCCTTGCCGCCGCTGGTCGATGCGGTGCAACCGATGAGTGCCGCGGCCGAGGCCGGGATGCTGGCGGGCGATCTGGTGCTGGCCATCGACGGCCGTCCGGTGCGCAATTTCGAGGAAATGCGCGAGATCGTCGGGGCTTCGGATGGGCGGTCGCTGGTGTTGCGGGTGCTGCGCGCGGGTGCCGAGATCGACGTGACGCTGACGCCCCAGCGGCGCGACCTGCCGCGGGCCGAGGGCGGCTTTGAAACACGCTGGCTGATTGGCCTGAACGGCGGGCTGGTCTTCGTGCCCGAAATCCGCGGGGCGGGGGTGCTGGAAGGGCTGCATCTGGGCGCGTTGCGCACCTGGGATGCGGTGGCGCTGTCGCTGTCGGGGCTGTGGCACATCGTTTTTGGCCAGATTTCCAGCTGCAACCTGTCGGGGCCGCTGGGCATGGCGGAAATGGCCGGCGAGGCCGCCAAGGCCGGGGTCGAGGTGTTTTTCGGCTGGCTGGCGATGCTTTCGGTCGGGATCGGGCTGATGAACCTGTTTCCGATCCCGGTGCTGGATGGCGGACATCTGGTGTTTCATGCCTGGGAGGCGGTGACCGGCAAGCCGCCGTCCGAGCGGGCCTTCCGCATCCTGATGACGGCGGGTCTGGCCCTGATCCTGACCCTGATGGCGTTCGCGCTGTCGAACGACCTGTTCTATCCCTGAGCCGGGCCGGGGGGCGCTGCCCCCCGCGCGCTGAGGCGCGCCCCCCCCGGGGATATTTGCGCCTGAATGATGAGGGCCGGGCGGGGCGCGGTGGCCGATTGCCCAAATCCTGCCGCAATGCCGTGGCAGAGCTTGGTCCGTCTGAGCTGGGAGAGTGGCGATGCAGGCGGTCATGCGCGGTTATCGGGGGTTGTCGTTTCTGGTCAGCCTGAATTGGGACTGGCTGTTTACCCTTGGCACGGTGCTGGTCGGGCTGCTGGCGGGCGCCTTTCTGGGCAGCCAGTTGGTGCAATTGCATCAACCCTTCTGATCCCCCGTCCTGTGCGGATGCGCGGAAGCGTGGGCCGAGCGAAAAAGCCTGCCGCAATACCCGTCCTGCGTTTTGACAAGCTCGGCATATCCCGCTAGTCAGAACCGGTATGGTTCACCTCGGGACGTGGGAGCAGGGCAATGGCGCATGGGGCAGAGGGGCGTGAATCGCGCCGGGCGCGGCTGATGCGGGGGGCGGCCCTTGGGTTGTGTCTCGGAGCCGTGGGTCTGGCCATGCCGCTGCCGGGTCCGGTTGAGGCGCAGGCGCAAGGCTATGCTTTCTCGCGCGTGGTGGTCGAAGGGAACCAGCGGGTCGACGTGCCGTCGATCCTTGGCTTTGCCGGCCTTTCGCGGGCGCAATCGCTGAGCGCGGCGCAGTTGAACGACGCCTACAAAGGCATCACTGATTCCGGTCTGTTCGAAGAGGTCGAGGTCATCCCGCAGGGCTCGACGCTGGTGATCCGGGTCAAGGAATACCCGATCGTCAATGTGGTGAATTTCGAGGGCAACAAGCGTCTGGACGATGACGCGCTGGCCGAGATCGCCCAATCCGAGGCGCGGCGGGTCTATTCGCCGGCGCTGGCCGATGCCGATGCGGTGGCGATTGCCGAGGCTTATCGCGTGCAGGGGCGGATGGCCGCCACCGTGACGCCGAAGATCATCCGCCGCAGCGACAATGCCGTCGATCTGGCGTTCGAGATCACCGAGGGCAAGGTGGTCGAGATCGAGCGTCTGGCCTTTGTCGGCAACCGCGCCTTCTCGGACCGCCGGCTGCGGCAGGTGCTGGAGACCAAGCAGGCCGGTTTCCTGCGCCAGATCATCAAGGCCGACACCTATCAGGCCGAGCGGCTCGAGCTGGACAAGCAGCTGTTGCGCGACTTTTACCTGTCGCGCGGCTATGTGGACATGCAGGTGCTGGACGCCTCGGCCGATGTCTCGCGGGAGCGGGACGGGGTGTTTGTCTCGTTCACCGTGCAGGAAGGGCCGCAATTCACCTTTGGCGAGGTGAATGTCGTCTCGGAGATCGAGGGGCTGGATATCGCCGAATATGAGGCGGCGCTGAAGGTGAAGCCCGGCAGCGTCTATTCGCCGGCGGTGCTGGAAAACAACATCGCCCGGCTGGAATCGCTGATCCTGAAGCAGGGCCGGACCTTCGTGACCGTCGAGCCGTCGATCAAGCGGGACGAGAAGGCGCGGCGGCTGGACGTGGATTTCATCGTCCGCCCCGGCCAGAAGGTGTTTGTCGAACGGATCGACATCGAGGGCAACGCCACCACGCTGGACCAGGTGGTGCGCCGCCAGTTCCGCACGGTCGAAGGCGACCCCTTCAACCCGCGCGAAATCCGCCAATCGGCCGAGCGGATCCGCGCCTTGGGCTATTTTGCCGATGCCAAGGTCGACTCGCAGCCCGGCTCTGCCCCCGATCAGGTGGTGGTGAACGTCGATGTGGAAGAACAACCGACCGGCTCGCTGTCCTTCGGGGCCAGCTATGGCGTCAGTTCGGGCGTGGGGTTCAGCGTTTCGCTGGATGAAAGCAACTTCCTGGGTCGCGGGCAGACCGTCGGTCTGACGCTTTCGACGGCGGCGGACAGCCAGTCCAGCTCGTTCACCTTCATCGAGCCGGCCTTCCTCGGGCGTGACCTGCGGTTCAAGTTCTCGGGCTATTACACGCAGACCGACAACGAGAATGCCGATTATGATACCCGCCGGATCGGCATCGTGCCGGCCCTCGAGTTTCCGGTGTCAGAACAGGGCCGCGCTGAGCTGCGCTTCAACCTGAAGCAGGACACGGTACGGGACGTCGAGGGGGTGACCCCGGATGATCCGGCCACGCCCGAGGATGAAAGCTGGTCGGGGTCCTCGCCGATCCTGCATCGGGAAGAGGCGCAGGGATCACCCACAGCGGTGGGGCTGGGGATCGGCTATACCTGGGACAACCGCATCACCGGTCTGAACCCGCTGGGCGGCACGCTGGTGCGGGTGGGGCTGGATTACTACGGTCTGGGCGGCGATGTGGACATGGTGCAGGCCAGCGCGCTGGCCATGACCGAAACCAAGGTCTGGAACGAGGAAATCACGCTGCGCGCGGTGTTCGAGGGCGGCGCGGTGCATATGTTGAACGGCGACGTCAGCCGTGTGACTGACCGTTTCTTTGGCAACGGCAAGATCCGTGGCTTTGAGGCCAATGGCATCGGCCCGCGTGACTTGCGGTTTGACAATCAGGATGCGCTGGGCGGCAATTTCTTTGCCGTGGCGCGTTTTGAGGCCGATTTCCCGCTGGGCTTGCCGGAAGAATACGGCATCAACGGTGGTCTGTTTGCCGATGTCGGCTCGGTCTGGAATCTGGACGACAATGCCGGCGGCGCGGTGGATGACAGCTTCCATATCCGGTCGTCGGTGGGTCTGTCAGTGTTCTGGACCACGCCGATCGGTCCGCTGCGCTTCAACTTCGCGCGGGCGATCGACAAGCAGAGCTACGACAAGGAACAGTTCTTCGACCTCACCATCTCGACCAAGTTCTGATGCAGGGGCGGGCGGCGTTTCTGGCCGGGGTGGCAGCTGTAACGCTGGCCGGTCCGGCCTTGGCGCAGGAGGCCGCGCCGGCGGCTCCGGTCGAGGCTCAGGTGGGCGCGCCGCTCAGTCCGTTGCTGGTGATCGAGCCGGACAGGCTGTTTGCGGGCACGCGCTATGGTCGGGCGGTTCAGGCCCGCCTGAAGGCGCAGGGCGACGCGCTTGAAGCCGAGAACCGCCGCATCGAGGCGGATCTGGAGGCCGAGGAAAAGCGTCTGACCGACCGCCGCCCGAACCTGCCGCCCGAAGAGTTTCGGGCGCTTGCGGAAGAATTTGACCAGAAGGTCGAGGGGATTCGCAACGCGCAGGACGCCAAGGCGCGGGCGCTGAACCTTGAGGCCGATACAGCCCGCGAGACGTTCTTTGCCACCGCCCTGCCGGCGCTGGCCGGTCTGATGCAGGAGCGCGGCGCGGTGGCGATCCTTGACCGCAAGGCGGTGCTGGCCAGCTTTGACGTGATCGACGTGACCGATGCCGCGATCACCCGGATCGACGTGGTGCTGGGCGAAGGGCCGTCGGCGGTGGCCGAGGATGCACCGGCCGATGCCGCGCCTGAATCCCCACCCGAAGCCGCGCCCGAATCCGCGCCCGCCGATGGGTCTGCCCCCAACGCGCCCTGAGGCGCCGGCTTGCCCCATCGGGGGGGCTTTGTTACTGAGAACGCACGCAACTGCCGGAGACGATGATGTCCGAGACCACCCAACCCGGGCCGCTGAACGCTGATCTGGATCTGATCCAGCGCATCCTGCCGCACCGCTATCCCTTCCTGCTGGTGGACAAGGTCCGCGACATCTTCATCAACGAAAGCTGTGTCGGCATCAAATGCGTCACCGCCAACGAGCCGCAATTCACCGGCCATTTCCCTGGCATGCCGATCTTTCCGGGCGTGATGATCATCGAGGCGATGGCCCAGACCTCGGGCATTCTGGTCGGTCTGTCGATGGATCTGGTCGACAAGAACGCCAAGGTGTTCTTCATGGGCGTCGATGGCGTGAAGTTCCGCCGCAAGGTCGTGCCGGGCGACGTGCTTGAGTTGCATGTCAAGGCCGTGCGCGGCGGCGGCAAGGTCTGGAAGTTCGAGGGCCGGGCGATGGTCGAGGGCGATCTGGCCTGCGAGGCCACCTTCATGGCCATGTTCGACGTGCCGAAGGCCTGACGCCATGATTCACCCCACCGCCCATATCCACCCCACCGCCATCGTCGAGACCGGCGCCCGGATCGACGAGGGGGTGCGGATCGGCCCTTGGTGCCATGTCGGGCCGGAGGTGACGCTGGGCCCGCGTGTCCATCTGAAATCCCACGCCGTGGTGACTGGCTGGACCGATCTGGGCGAGGGGACCGAGGTGTTTCCCTTTGCCTGTGTGGGCGAGGTGCCGCAGGATCTGAAATACCGGGGCGAGCGCACGCGGCTGGTCGTGGGCCGTCGCTGCCGCATCCGCGAAGGCGCGACGCTGAACACCGGCACCGAAGGCGGCGGGGGCATCACTCGTGTGGGCGATGACTGCCTGCTGATGACTGGCGCCCATGTCGGCCATGACGCGCTGCTGGGCGACCGGGTGATCCTGGCCAATCAGTCTGCCATTGCCGGCCATTGCCAGATCGGCGACGACGTGATCGTCGGCGGCCTGTCGGGGGTGCATCAATGGGTGCGCGTGGGCCGCGGCGCCATCATCGGAGCGGTGACGATGGTCACCAATGACGTGCTGCCGCATGGTCTGGTGCAGGGGCCGCGCGGGCAGCTGGACGGGCTGAACCTTGTGGGCCTCAAGCGCCGCGGGGTCGAGCGGTCCGAGATCACCGCGCTGCGCGCCGCCTATCAGATGCTGGCGCAGGGCGAGGGATCGTTCATCGAGCGCGCGCGGCGGCTGGCGGACGAATCCGACAGCCCGCATGTACGCGAGATGGTGGAGTTTGTGCTGGCGGCCTCGGACCGCAGCTTTCTGACGCCGAAATGACCGGGACTGCGATCATCGCCGGGGGCGGGGCCTTGCCCGCGATCCTCAAGGCGGCCTGTCCCGAAGCGTTGATCTGCGCACTGGAGGGCTTTGCCCCCGCAAGTGTCACCCCCGACATGCAGTTCCGGGTGGAACGGCTGGTGCCGTTCTGGCGGGCGTTGCAGGATCAGGGGGTTGAGCGGGTCTGCTTTGCCGGCGCCGTGTCGCGGCCGCGTCTGGACCCCTCGCTGTTCGATCCAGCCACCGCGCAATTGGTGCCGCGCCTGCTGGGCGCGATGCAGGCGGGCGATGACGCGACGCTGCGCGAGGTGCTGGCGTTGTTTGAGGAGGCGGGCTTTGCCATTGTCGCCGCCCATGAGATCGCACCGGACCTGCTGCCGGGGCCGGGGGTTCTGGCGGGTGCCGTGACGCCGCGCGATGAGGCTGATGCAGCGCGCGCGGCGCAGATCGTCGCGGCTTTGGGCGCGGTGGATGTGGGGCAGGGCTGTGTGGTGGCGCAGGGCCTGTGCCTGGCGGTCGAGGCGCTGCCCGGCACCGACGCCATGCTGGCCGCCGTAGCGCAGCTGCCGGTGCATCTGCGCCCTGATCCGGCCCGGGGGCGCGGGTTGATCTACAAGGCGCCCAAGCCCGGACAGGACCGCCGCGTCGATCTTCCGGCTGTCGGGCCTGCCACCGTCACCGCCGCCGCCGCCGCGGGTCTGGGCGGGGTGGTCTGGCAGGCGGGCGGGGTGATGTGTCTGGACCTGCCCGCCATGCAGGCCGAGGCGCAGGCGCGGGGCCTGTTTCTGTGGGCGCGCTGAAACTGTTCCTGATCGCGGGCGAGCCCTCGGGCGACCGGCTGGGCGCCGCGCTGATGGCGGGGCTGAAGCAGCTTTCGCCGGGGGTCAAGTTCGCGGGCGTCGCCGGTCCGTTGATGCAGGCCGAAGGGATGGACAGCCTGTTTCCGATGCAGGAACTGTCCGTGATGGGCATTGCCGAGGTGCTGCCCAAGTATTTCCACCTCAAGCGCCGCATCCGCGAGGCCGCCGCTGCGGTGCTGGCCTCGGGCGCGCGGGCGGTGATTACCATCGACAGCCCGGATTTCTGCCTGCGGGTGGCGCGGATCGTCAAGGACGCCGATCCGGGGATCACGGTGATCCATTACGTCGCGCCCTCGGTCTGGGCCTGGCGGCCGGGGCGGGCGGTCAAAATGGCGCGGGTGGTCGATCATGTGCTGGCGCTGCTGCCGTTTGAGCCGCCCTATATGCAGGCGGCCGGCATGGGCTGCGATTTCGTGGGCCATCCGGTGGTGGCCGAGCCGCTGGCCAGCGCGGCCGAGCGCGCGCCTTATGCGGGGCCCGGCCCGCTGCTGCTGGCCCTGCCCGGATCGCGGCGCGGCGAAATCACCCGTCTTGCGCCGCTGTTTGGCGAGGTCGTGGCCGGTCTGGCTGCGTGCCACCCCGATCTGCGGGTGGTGCTGCCGACGCTGGCCAGTGTCGAGCCGCTGGTGCGGGATCTGACGGCGGGATGGGCCGTCGCACCGCAGATCGTCACGGATCGGGGCGAAAAGCGTGGTGCCTTTGCGGCGGCCGATGTGGCGCTGGCGGCCTCGGGGACGGTCAGTCTGGAGCTTGCGGCCAATGCCTGCCCGATGGTGATCGCCTATCGCCTGAACCCGATCAGTTTCTGGCTGATGCGGCGCGCGGCGCTGATCGACACGGTGACGCTGGTCAATCTGGTGTCCGAGACCCGCGTGGTGCCCGAATTTCTGGGGCCCGCCGCCGAAGCAGAACCCGTGGCCGAGGCCTTGGCGGGGCTGCTGGCGGGTGGCCCGGCGCGTCAGGCGCAGATCGAGGCGATGGCCGTTACCATGCAACGGCTGGGGCAGGGGGGCGAGGCGCCGGGTCTGCGCGCCGCCCGCGCCGTGTTGGGGGTGCTGGACCCGGCCGCCTGAGCGGACGGCCGGGCCGGATGCGTGATGTTACTGCGCGGTATAGCCGCCATCGACCAGATGGTAGCTGCCGGTGATGAAGCTGGCGCGATCCGACAGCAAAAAGACGACGAGGGCCGAAACCTCCTCGGGGCGGCCAAGACGGTTCAGGGCGTGCTTGCCTTCCAGAAACTTCAGCGTCGCCTCGTCCAGCGCATCTTCGACCAGCGGGGTACGGATAAAGCCGGGGCCCACCGCATTGACCCGCACGCCAGCGGCTGCATGTTCCAGTGCCGCGTTCTTGGTCGCGCCCAACACGCCATGCTTGGCCGCGACATAGGCGCTGGAATTGGCAAAGCCGACCGAGCCCAGGATCGAGGCCACGTTGACGACCGACCCGCCGCCGGCCTTTTCGATCTCGGGGATAGCATAGCGCATGCCGTAAAACTCGCCCGGCAGGTTGATGTCGATCACCTTCTGCCAACCTTCCAGCGTATAGCTGCCGGTGGGGGCTGCGGGGCCGCCGATACCGGCATTGTTGACAATGCCATGCAGCGCGCCGGTCTTGGCCACGGCAAAATCGACCATGGCCTTGACCTGCTCGGGCTTGGCCACATCCACCGCAAAGGCATGGGCCGCACCGCCCGCGCCGGCGATGTCCAGAACCACCGCCTCGGCATGTTCGAGGTTCAGGTCGGCAACGATTACCGTGGCGCCGCTTTCGGCCAGCTCAACCGCGCAGGCGGCGCCGATCCCCGATCCGCCGCCGGTGACGATGATCGTCTTGCCCTCGAAACGCAGGTCCATCTCTTGTTCCTTTCGTGCTGAAAAGCGGCCCGCCCCGTCGATCCCCCGTCAATCGGTGTCGATCGGTCGGGCCGCCCTCAACCTGCGGGATTTGACGGCACAGCGTCAACGGTCATTGCCGGACATGAGCGCCCGAAACCGGCAGGAACAGGCCGGTCATGGCGGCATGGGTGGCGACGCCATCGGCTGTTTGGCGCCGCCACTGCCCCTTGCCCGTCACTTTGCCGCTGCGGCGTTCACGGCGGTCTTCGCCAGCTTGGTCAGGTCAGAATCGGTCTTGCTTTCCTCGTCCAGCGTTTGGGACAGCAGGTCGGCCGCCTCTTTCATGCCCAGCCGCTCGGCCCAGGCCATGAGGGTGCCGTAGCGGGTGATCTCGTAATGCTCGACCGCCTGCGCGGCGGCCAGCAGACCCGCATCCAGCGCGGGCGACCCTTTGTATTCCTCGAGGATTTCGGCCCCTTCTTCGAGGATGCCGTCGATCGCCGGGCAGGTCTTGCCGCGCGGGGCCTTTTCGATGATCTCGAACACGCGTTGCAGCCGTTCGATCTGGCCTTCGGTCTGATCGCGATGCGACTGGAAGGCGTCTTTCAACTTCGGGTCTTGCGCGCCGCGGGCCATCTTGGGCAGGGCGGCAAGGATCTTGCGCTCGGCGTAATAGATGTCGCGCAGCGTGTCGTGAAACAGGGTTGCCAGGGTTTTCTCGGCCATGGGCGTATCTCCTCGGGTTCGCGGGGGATGGTGCAAGGTAGACGGGTGAAACGGGGGAAAGGCCCAGACAGGATTGGGCCGCAGGGGGCAAGGAACCTGTCGAGCTTCCAACAAGTAAACGGGACGGCGGGGTGTTGGTTCTGCCGTCCCTGACCTGTGCCGTCAACGGCGCTGGGTCTGATCTTGCTGATCGTGGCGCGGCGCGTCGGGGCGCTGCTCGCGCGCCTTGTCCTCACGCGGCTTGTTCATCTCGCCGCCCTGCTGGGGCTTGCGGTGCGGATCTTGCTGCTGCTGCTGGCCGGGACGATTGCCCTGATCCTGCTGCTGATCCTGCTGATGCTGGCGATTGGCCTTGTCCTGGTCCTGACCAGGGTTGTGCTGGTTTGCCATGGTTTACCTCCTTATCCACGGGTGGTGCCCGCTGATGCGGACAAGAAGGCAAGGCGTCAGGCTCTGCCTGAGGACAATCACTATCTTCAGATAGTGATATAGGTTTACCGGTACCGGTACCGGTACCGGTGTCGTCACTCCCACCGGATTCCCGTGTCTGTCCCGTGGTTGTCCCGT
>ERZ1645187.2564-NODE-2564-length-15884-cov-158.600227_pt1 | contig 15884 bp, 13 predicted proteins | sample MGYA00575352_ERZ1645187 | MGnify/ENA primary metagenome ERZ1645187 (study PRJEB40837, sample SAMN11349314) | freshwater sediment metagenome | isolation source: river sediment | host: Sediment | place: India: Wazaribad , New Delhi | collected 2017-02-21 ... | reverse complement strand
GGATATCCGGATTGAGCCGGCGTGTCTGGTATGAAGGTTATCGGTAATCACCTTAATAGGATAAAGGCTGCACCTAATACGATCCCAACCGCGAATAGCGAGTTCGGCCAATAAGCCGTCTGAGTGTGGCCGGCAACGAAACGAGTCAGCAGGCGGGTCAGCAGCAGGCCGCCAGTCAACCAAAAAAGCAGGTGCCAGTTGGCAAAGACGAACAGACTCTGAAGAAAAGGTATGAGGGCGTCAGGCCGATAGTGCAATTTCAGCCTCGCCAATGTATGACCCGCGACCTCCAGATTGGTGGGAATAAACGCGAGTATGGTCATGACGGCTACCAGACCCAAACCGGCTACTAGCCAAAACCAGCGTCTGGGCATGAACAGAGCCACCAAACCGGGGGCAAAGGCCAGCAACCAGAACAGGCCTTCGTTCTTGATCAGCAGGCAGGAAAGGGCAAAGACCAACGCCAGGACTCCTTGCCAGACCTCACGGGAAAAACTCCACTGATAGAAGGCCATGACCGCCCCCAGGTAAAAAATTCCCATGAAGATATCGGCATAGCCTGCCAGGGCCACTTGCAGATTAAGGAGTGGCAAGCTGAGCAGAAGGTAGGTGAAAAACATGGCGGCCAGCGGTCCAACCCCGGCGAGACGGGCCTGACCAAAAAAGGCCAGACCGCCGGCCAGGGCCAACAAGGGCCAGGGAAGATTCATGAGGGCGTCGTCCCAGCGTCCCAGAATTAGGCTCATCCAGGTCTGCAACAAGGGGGTAGTGATCGGGTAGTCGGGATGGTTGTCGGTAAATACCCCCTCGCCGCGCAATGCCAACCATTGGTCGTAATCCACGAAGGGGAGGATCGCCTGGGCATCGGTCCAGACCCGGGCCTTGGTCGCCCAGTGCATGAAGGCATCCCAGGGGTAGAGAGGCCGCCAATACACCTCCAGCCAAAAGCCGCCCAAGCGGATGGCCACCAAGCCGAGCAGAACAGCCGTCAGGATTTTCTGCCACAGGGGTAACTCAAGATAAGCCTTGCTCACCCAGACCCCACCCAGGGGTTGCCGGCTGCGGTAGGCCAGCAGTGCACCAAGCACGATCAGCGGTATGACCAGGGTGAGCAAATTGCCGAGATCCAGACTGAAGCCGACCGCGTTCAGAGCGCGCATCAGCAGCGTCACAACCAACACTCCAGCTAGGTAGCCGTAACCCAGTACCAGAGTCCGACGACCCACCTCAAGACGCGGTAACAGAGCATGGATCAACAGGCTGCCGACCAGCCAGGGCAGCGCTAGGGCAATGATGACTTTGATAATATCCATCAACGTACCCGGTAGAGCTGTCCTAGTGGATTCACAACAAGGCGCTCCGCAGGCACTTGCTGGGCCTCTGGCCAGTGCAATTGGCCGGATTTGGTCTCGTAGCGCAACCCTTTCGATTGCAAGGCCAGAACAAAGTCTCCGGAATCCAGCTCAGAAGCCAGAGGCAACTCATGCCGGCGATGACGGGCCCAGTAGGGATTGTGCGGATAAAGCCGGTAGGCCGCGCGCAGACCCAGATACTCCAGCGGGCTGGCGATGAACACTCTGGCAGGAGGATCGCCCAGCAGGGGTTCGATTTGCTTGATCAGTTGGTAAATCACCGCATCCTCGGCCGCGAGAGCCTTTTCATCGGCGGATTTTCCAGCGAAGGCCAACCGTGTGTCCCCCAATTGGTTCCAGAGTTGCCATTGCCAGGGTGCATCCAGGGCCAGCCAGGCAATCAAGAACAAGGTGCCCGGCACTCGCCAGTCAAAGCCGATCCAGGACCGTAATATCAAGACCAGGCTGAAATAGGTCGCGAGACTTCCCCCGAGAAAGAGCAGCATGATCGGAACTCGCAGGGCCTGGGACACATGGTTGTCGCCACCACGATATAGCGTGACAGTCTCGAAAGGAGGATGTCCGACCTCGCCCTTATAAAAGTTGATCGAACGCTGCGACCAGGGTGCGTGACTGGCCCAACTGGCCAGCAACCAGGAAAATTGACTGGAGAGGGAATCAGGAAGTAGGGAAACCATTTCAATCCGCACCATGGTCCCAGGCGTCCCAGCCAGCGCCAGACCCAAATTGGTGATAGTGCCGGTCCAGTGCGGTTGGACTGACAAATCCAACCAGGCCCCTAACCAACCGTTCAACGGCACGCTGGCCTGCCTTATCGGGCTCAGGCTGGGTCTGGGCTGTTTGAAGACGGGGCTGACGGGATCAGTGGTTTGCCAGATTAGCGCGGCACCCTTGAGGTGCCTTAACCCATCGGCATCGATGACCAGGAAACGATAAGCGCCTGCCTCAACATTCGAGCCCGGCAAGGGGATATAACCTCGTCCGGAGGCGTCCAGTTGCAGGTGCTGGTGCAGGTATCCTGCATTTTTGCCTCCGGCTCCAGCCTTGGCCTGGAGAACCTCGCCAGACCATTCAAGGGGGACATGATTCTGGCCGGCTGATTTTTGTACTCCTGGGTACAGACTGGTACCGAAAAGGACAATTGAGCTTATTCCACCAAGTAAAGAGAGTAGGAACAATAGCACCCAAGCAGGACCATAAGTTATTCTGCCTGCCATATAAGTACCGATTCTTTAGCCTGTGGAGAGGGAGATGCTTGAACTCTCATAACAGGCAAAAACCACTGGGTTGGAGGAGTGACCAGACGGACCTATCACCAGTATCTCGATGGCGTAAATATCCGATTGGATATCATTAGATTACCAACGCGTTGAACGAGATCTCAAATCCTCGAGCAATTTTCGGTTGGCGGCCAGCAGGTCGGCGAGAAGTGCTACCAGTAGGGTTTGAAAACCCGTTACCAGCAAGATACTCGCTAAAACCAAGGATTGGATATGCCCCGTACCGTCCCCGCTCAAGTAGTACCAGAGAAATCTTAGGCCGATCAGGAAGCCGGTACCGAAGAGTATGAAACCGAGCGTGCCGAAAAAACGAAAAGGTTGGTAGATGACAAAGATGCGCAAAATGGTTGGTATGCTGCGGCGCAAGTAATTAGGAATGCTCTTGACTAGCTTCGAGGGGCGCAAGTCAGGGTTGACACGTATCGGCACGGACGTGATGGCCATGTTCTTCTGCCCGGCCTGGATGATTGTTTCCAGGGTATAAGTGTAGTCATTGAATACCATGAGGCGCGCCGCTGCCTGACGACTGAAGGCCCTAAATCCACTTGGTGCATCGGGGACATCCGTCTTGCTGACGAGGCGCACCACCCAACTGCCCACGTATTGCAGCAGTTTCTTAACGGGTGAGAAATGCTCGATAGCCGTGATTGGGCGAGCCCCGATTACGATGTCAGCACGATGCTCTAGGATGGGTGCCGTCAGCAAGGGGATGTCATCGGCGTTATATTGGTTATCAGCATCGGTATTGACGATGACATCGGCCCCAAGTCGTAGGCAGGCATCAAGCCCGGTCATGAAGGCTCGTGCCAAACCCTGATGGTTAGTATGGCGGATGATATGATCAACCCCTCCTTGCTGCGCTATTTCCACTGTACTGTCATCACTGCCATCGTCGATGATTAGCCATTCGACCCTCTCAAAACCAGGAATCTGACGTGGTAAGTTGCTCAGGGTGACAGCTAGAGTCTGACTTTCGTTAAGGCAGGGGATCTGGATTATGGCTTTCATAAAAAAAGTGTTGGGCAGGGTACAACGAATTTAGTTCAACTCACCCTTACCCTGGTTCCGACAAACCTTGCAGCCAAGGCACTCTGCAGCGCCCGCTTGGCCTCCCGCTCCCCATGAACCAGGATCACCTCCCGCGGCGGCGGTGACATGGCGCCGATGAAATCGATCAGGTTCTGCTGATCGGCATGGGCGGAATAGCCGCCCAGGGTGTGGATGCGGACACGGATGTCGTAGCGCTGGCCATCCAGTTCCACATAACCGCCGCGGGGGCCGTAGTGCTGGATGGCCCGCCCCGGCGTGCCGGCCGCCTGGTGACCGACAAAGAGCACATCGTGGCGTGGGTCGCCGAGCATGGCCTTCAGGTAGTTGACGATACGCCCACCCGCGCACATACCGCCGGCGGCGATGACGATGGCCGGCCGATGGTTCTTGCTCAGGTAATCGACCATACGCCGGTGGGCCTCGTGGTCGTCCACCGTCAGCACCTGTTCGAAGTCCAGCGGATGGCGACCGGCGGCCAGCCGAGCCTTGGCCTCCCGATCCCAGTGAGCGCGCAGCCGGCTGTAGCCGGCGGTGAAATCCGCTGCCAGGGGCGAATCCAGCACGACCGCCAAGTCATCCCAATCCCAACGGCGCCCGGTGCCGGGCTGTCCGTCGCCCCGCTCGTGGACCAGGGTCTCCAGTTCATACAGCAGTTCCTGGGTCCGGCCGATGCTGAAGGCGGGAATGAGCAGGGTGCCGCCATCGGCAAAGGCATGCTCGATCAGGGCGCCCAGGCGCTGGTGGCGGGTTTGGCGATCCTCGTGGCGCCGGTCGCCGTAAGTGCTCTCCAGCACCACGATATCCGCCGTCTCCGGTGGGGTGGGATCGGGCAGCAAGGGGGTATGGGGCGGTCCCAGGTCCCCGGAAAAAAGGATGCGAGTGCGGTTACCGCCCCGGATCAGGTCGCACTCGACATAGGCGGAGCCCAGAATGTGCCCGGCCTGTTGCAGGCGGATTCGCAGGCTGGGATCTCCCGCAATAACGGGGTGCCACTGGCCATAGGCCAAGGGCACCAGGCGCTGACGCACCAGGCTCAGCACCCCCTGGATCAGTTCCGCATCCCGGGTCACGCCGACCTTTAGGGCGTCCTCCAGCACCAGGGGCAGGAGTTCGGCCGAGGCCTCGCTGCACAGGATGGGACCGCGATAGCCGGCGGCGATCAGGTGTGGCAGCCGGCCGACGTGGTCGATGTGGACATGGGTCAGGATCAGGGCCTGCACCGGGGAGACGGGGAAATCGATCTTCAGCCGCGCCGCGCCGGCCCCATCGGGTCCTACTTCGGCACCCTGAAAGAGACCGCAGTCGATCAGGACCGAACGGCCATCGCCGAGTTGCAGTTCATGGCAGGAGCCCGTGACGCCGTCAATGGCGCCGTGGTGGATGATGACTGGCTTCATGCTAATTCCAGGCGTTGTTGCCCTTGCTTCATTTGGCCAGGGACGTTGGTATGTTCGGACTGGCGGGATTCACATCGACCTGGCGCAGACTGGGAATGATGACCAGATCCATGTCCTCCATGGGAATGGCCCCTAGCAGGGGTTCATCCCCCATCACCATGGCGCCAGTAAAGCAATGTCTGTTTTTAAACTGGATTTCGACCGGACCACAATAAGGCACGGTGATGCGATGGCCGTTGGCTAGAGTGACTTCGCGCTTTTCGAGCTCTCGCAGGTCGAGCTGAATGGCAATGTGCTCGGGTAAACACAGATGCAAGGCGCCTGTGTCGACCAGGGTCAGGGCTTTTACCGGTTGTAATGTCCTGTTCGCCGGATTGGCAAATTGAAATTCGGTGCGAATGATTCCCATGGCATCTGCTTCGAATGGCTTCATTATCTCGTGGCAAGTGGTTGGTCAAGTGGGTGATCGCGAAGAGCGGTACGGCTTATAATCGCACGGAAGGGAACAGCCAGGATAGACCAGATCTCGGCATCTGAAGCCGATAAGGATTCATTCCGTACCACGAGGCCGGCTTCAAGTACATGCAAATCGAACGGACGAACGACGACCTAGCCGCCTTGCGCAAATCGCTCAGGCGCGAACACGATGCACTGCGTCGCGACCTCCAACTGGATGCTATTTTTCTGCCCCTGATGCAGCAGCAGGTTTTCAAGGACCCGACACCGCTTGCTGCGCTGGCAACGGGTTGGACTGTCTCGCCAGAATTCGCCTGGTGGCTCTTCCAACATGTGCGTACCGAGCAACCCAAGCTGGTCATCGAGCTGGGATCTGGCCTCTCCACCATCGTCATCGCCTCGGCCCTCGATAAGAACGGTGGCGGCCGTCTGTTGGCCTTCGAGCACGAGCAGGTCTACCTCGAGAAGACCGCGGCGCACCTCCGCTCCCAGGGCCTGGCCGAGCGCGTCGATCTGGTCTACACGCCCTTGCGTACCTACCGATTCGGCGACGAGGAGTACCGCTGGTATGACATCCCCTGGCCCATCCTCCGTATAGCCACCGCCGAGCATGGCGCGGAGCTCGTGCTGGTCGACGGTCCGCCGCAGGCAACCGGGGCCATGGCACGCTATCCGGCTCATCCACTGCTTAAGAAGTACTACGCCCCCTCTGCGCGTATTCTGCTCGATGATGCGGGCCGGGAGGACGAGCAACAGATTGCGGCCCGTTGGCGTGAAGAAGATTTAGGTCTCTGGCGTGTGGAGTCGTTCCCGGAGTTTCGTCATCAGCCCCTGCTGCTCCATTGGACAGGGGCGGATGGAGTGGAGAAGCCCGAAGCGGAAGCGGAAGAGGATGACTTGGCCGCCGCTGTCGAAAGAGCGATCGCAAGAACGGTGGCCAGCCGAGGCGACGCCGATTTCAATCTCGCGACGTTGATTCCCGAGATAGCACCGGCGCTTCATGTCCAGCTAGAAGGTTGGCTGTCCTTGATCAGGCGTGAGTTGGCCGATGCCCGGAACGAGGCAGTGGAGATGCAAAATCGCGTCAAGGAGGCGGAGGGCGCGGTCGAGGCGAGCCGAGCCGAGGTGACCGAGTTGCGCGCGGCGCTATCGCGAGCAAACCAGCGGATCAAGGAACAGGATCGCCGGATTGATAGATTCAAAAACACCCTGTCCATGCAATTAGGACCAGTGATTGGCCGAAATCTAGGTTCCCCAACAGGCTGGGTGCGGCTGCCCTTTGAGCTGTTGGCGACCTATAGAAAAATTAAGTCGCAAAAAAAGGCATTCCCCTCTCCTACCAATTCAGCCGAAAGTAAAAAATTGCCGCAGCGGGCGAGCGGAACGCCGGCTGCCAGCCAGTCCTTGCAACCCCACGTAAAACTGCCCCAAAACAGTGGTAAATTAGTCGAAAATTCGCAAGAGTTATTGTCAAAGCGACCTCCAACCCCTTTACGGATTTCCAAGGCGACCACAGAACAAAGTACTTCCGCCGGACAAAAAAAAACCAGCCCGGAAGCGAAAGCCCAAACCCACACGATGTGGCAAGCACAACGCATCGTGGAGGAAGCTGACATAGATGCGGCGATTCAGTATGCCGAGACGTTTATCCAAGAGCTTGAACGGCCCTGCATCGAAATCCTCCGCGCGAATAAAGGCATCGAGAATGATACTCGGTGGCTAGAGCATGTAAATCGCTATTTGGCTCACTTTAATACCTCGGCGATTACCTTGGCGACAGAAGGTGCGTCCCGCTTTCAACGCTTGGCTCCTGGCAATTCTATTCCCCTTGAAGCAGGCCCAAGGATTAGCGTTATCATGCCTGCCTTCAATGCCGAACGGACGATACGCCACGCGGTGCAATCCATCCTTAAGCAAACCTGGCAGTCGCTGGAGCTGATTATTGTCGACGATGCGAGCACGGATCGCACTGGGGAAATTGCGCAAAATATCGCCGCTAGCGACAAGCGCGTTTCGGTACTCCATAATGCCACGAATGTCGGCCCATACGTATCTAAGAATCGTGCGCTTATGCTCGCTACAGGCGCGTACATTACCGGACACGATGCGGATGATTGGGCGCATCCTGATCGCTTGGAGAAACAGGTCAACGCGATAATCACTGACAAGAAGAACCGGCCAGCATGCATAACATACATGATCCGTATGAACGAATCCGGAGAGTTTACCCATTTCACGAAAATTGGCAGTATTTCACCCGATGGGGTTGCCCGTAAGGCAATGATTTCGTGCCTGTTCGAGGCCGACTTTTTCAGAAACAGACTAGGGTTTTGGGATTCGGTCAGATTCGGTGCCGACAGCGAAATGATTGCCAGAGCTGAGATTGCGGCTGGTCTATCAATTCTGAGGTTACGGCACATCGGCATGCTGTGTCTCGATCTAGAGACTTCGCTGACCAATCATCCCGAGCATGGCGTCTGTAAGGTGAACGGAATATCCGAAACGCGAAGAATTTACCGCGCGGCCTGGGAGCAATGGCATAAGTCATGCGATTGTTCGTCGATATTTTTGCCCTTTCCGCATTGTCCGAGGTTATTTCATGCACCGGATGCCGCATTGGTTCCGATGGAGGATTAGAAGCATATGGTCGGTTCGAATAAATTCATTGTCGTTGCAAGAACTGATGGGCTTGGAGTCCGACTTATGGCCCTTGTGAATGCGATAAGAATTTCGGAAATAATTTCTATTCCATTCGAGTTTACCTGGGTGGATAATATGTCAAGCAATCATTACCATTCTGTAAGATCGGCGGAGCATAGGTTCTCAAAGGATTTCCAGTTTACGCGCTTGGGTAAGGCAGCCGTGCAGACACCACCCATGCCGCATCGCCTCCTGAAAATGGCTGAGGCATGTTAATAACCAGGAAAGCCCATGCGAAATATTTTTTACCGAGCTTGATCTGTTTGCACCGCAACTAAGAACACCCCTTGCCGAAAATTTCCAGATAATTGGCAAAAAAAGCCGATAATTAGAATAAGTCTACTATAACAGCCATGTCAGATATTGAACAATACGGTACGGCAATAGTAAGCATTGGTGAAAACTGCTGTCCAGCAGAACTGATACAGAGCGCTGGATTGCGTACCGAAAGCATGATATTCGATCGGGCTAGAAGTAACTTACTAGCAATTGCCGATGTGGTTAAAAACGGATATGAATGGCATATTGAACAAAATGTTCGAGAGGTACCGCTACCAGAATATAGAGGTGTACACTATAAGCGACTAAACTGGCCCCATCATCCATGGCCCGACCGGCATGATTATATGGTACGATGTGCCATAAGGTTTTTTAATGCGCTTAAGCTCTCAAGAGAACTTCATCTGCTGCACTGTACGCCGAACCCGATCAACATTGACCATGTGATATCCCTCGAGAAGGCTGTGGCCTTACAAAGAAAAGACTTCAGAATAGTTGCCATGCAAGGGCTTGCTGGCGACAAATCTGATATCATTGAAGACGTGGAACTTTCAAATAACGTGCGTTTGCTCAAAGTATCGGCGGAAAAAGAATTTCACAATAATCGCATGCGTGGCCCGTTCTATATAGAACTCTTTAAATACGCATTTCCAAATGTTTCCGAGCTCGGTCAATATGGATTGGAAGGGGCAATAGTTTGAGAAAGTTGCGAGTTCTTTCGTATAATAACGGCACCCTCGATTGGAGCTTTTTGTCGCAGCATTGCGTTATCGTAACTGAAGTTGAGAGCGATTTTGATTACGCGCTATGTTGGAAGAATGCCCCAGAGGGAATAGACCCCGGGTGTATCGTGCTTTTTCAAAGCGAGCCACCTCTTTCTAATCTAATTACAAAAACATACGAGTATAGAAGCTCTTATCGCGCTTTTTTCTGCTTTAATCCGTCAGGCGATAACGAGTATGAAATCACATCTGACCCCTCCTGCTATCCCTACAAGCCAGCAGGGAAACTTGGGCAAAGCCACATCTATAACGCTGTATTCCCGCGAACAGTCTTCTACGCAGGCAGGCGTTCTGCATACATGGGTACTCCAAACCGATTTGATTCCATTAACATCTACCCATTACGTGAGAAGCTTGGACAAGAAATAATAAATAGTCAGCGCGGTTGCGTTGTAGGACAAGGATGGGGTAAGGAAACAAAATCGGTTGGAGGTGGTGATTTTCGGCATCAAAAGCAGATTGATATTCAGGCTTGCAATTCGGGATTCGTGCTTGCAATTGAAAACTCAATCTTACGCAATTATGTTTCAGAAAAAATTCATGACGGTTTTCTTTCAGACAGAGTTACGTGCTACTTAGGTGCGCCAAATATTCATGAATTAATCCCACAAGGGTCGTTTGTTGACATGATGCCCTTCGTAAACCCTGAGGCAAATGACATTGATTTAGATGGATTTTTTTCCTATATTGATGCCTTATCTTTTGCGGACGTATTGTCAATTCAGGAGCATGCGCGCGAGTTTAGAAAAGAAGCCGATAATCGTTTTCGTAATGCGCGACTGGAAACTACAAAGCTGGTTTTGGAGATTTTATCTAATAACCAAGGATAACTCTGCGGATCGCTGGTCATTGACTACGATCAAAGGGAAAATTATAATTCAATCGTGGAATCTCGCATGGATAAGATTTGGATCAGGAATTATTCGTCACACTGGCCGACGCTAATTGCATAACTCAACTGCGCAAGCTTCAAAGGGTTATTGAGACCGGCAGTGGTGCGTACAGTACTAATAACAGGTTTAAGTATCTCGTTTATCTTTAGTTCTATCGAGAATATTCCCGAATGGTATAGCCGCGTCCGGGATGAACTCGTTGATTACTGACACGACTACCTCCTCGCGCAAGGCTGAATTGCCCAAGCAGCAGCAAAAAAATTTGTCTTTAGGACCTCGATCTCATATTTCGTAGATGACTCGGAGACGACCAAAGAGAGAATCGAGACTATTGAGACAATTGTTATTGATAAGCCATGTTCGCCATTGGTCGTGCATAAATATTAATATGAGGTGTACCAACTCGCTGTACAAAACAACATTGAAAGGGCAATCTTTTTTGATAAAGTAGCAATCGCGCATTGTGGTCTGTTTTGAATCGTGATGTTATTCTGCAGGAAGCTGTGCGCCAAATTAAGACGATTATGAATTTTTTGGATGTCGAGATTACGTGATAGCAGTTGAAGAAGGTCATTTCTTCGTATATGATATATTGGGAAAAATAATTATTAAATCCTGGCAATGAGGAGATTGCTTATGCCCCACATACAAACCCGCGCAATAGATCGCCGGATGGTCGAAAGTTGCTGGCTATTGAAGCATGCGGCGCAGGTTTGTTCACAGCATGGAGAGGACGGTGTATTGGAGGTGCTTTTTAATACAATTGGGAATGCTAATCAATGGTGCGTCGAATTTGGCGCTATGGATGGAGTAAAATTTTCCAATACGTGCAACCTTATTCGAAATCACAACTGGTCGTCTGTTCAGATAGAAGGAAATTATGCGCGTTTCTTGAAACTTCAAGAAAATTACTCTGATAACAGTAAAGTATTTTGTCTTAACGCAATAATAGGTTTTCGTGAAAGTGATTCACTAGATTCAGTTCTTGATTCGGTCGAACCACTGCCGAAAGATTTTGATTTATTGGTTATCGATATTGATGGCAATGATTATCACGTATGGGACTCCCTTAAAACGTTTCGGCCTCGGGTGGTCGTTATTGAGTTTAATCCAGGTATCCCAAATGATGTCGTTTTCGTACAAGATAGTGACTGGAAAATCAATCAAGGTAGTTCGTTGTTAGCGTTTGTTGACCTTGCTCGTCGTAAGGGCTACGAGCTTTGCGCTGTTGTTGGAGCCAACGCTTTTTTTGTTGTAAAGCAGGATTTTGCGTTTTTAAATATTGCGGACAATAGCGTTGACGCAATGTTTCTGCCTCGATCCTACGGGAGATTATTCTTGTTATATGATGGCACATTGGTAAATTGTGGCCTACCTACCGTAAGATTAAGGCAAAAAAACCCAAGGCCCATTAAACTAGATCCGTTTCAATTTCAGGTTTATGCTGACAGTGATCGTGGTTATGGCGGTGCAGTATATCTCACTCAGTCAAAAACCAGTATTAAGCCTAAGTAATAAAGCTAAGCCCCGGCTCTGCCGGGGTGACAGTAGTATTTTAACATTTACGCGAGTCCATGTGAATAAAAGGGGCCAAGTAATAATCCCCCGGCAAAGCCGGGGGCAAAAAAATTCGTGAACCCCTCAAAGCTGCAGACGGGATCGCTAACGCGATCTCGCAGTTTTTGGGTGCCTAAAGTCGGCGGATCAGATCTAGATTCTAAATTGGTCTAACCGCTGATCTTCCTGTTCTTGGTGATAGATATCGTATCGGATTAACTTCTCGTTTTGTCCGACCGTCGAGCCGACATAACCCCGCGCATAGAAATGGTGGCTTCCTTGGGCGCGCCAAACATTCAAAAAATAATACCGCAAGACTCGTTTGCTGATATGACTTCGTTCCTAAAATTAAATAAATGATATCGATGTGGATTGGTTTTTCGCTTATCTTGATTCTTCAAGCTTGGCAGGTCTTGCCAACTCAATAGTGGACTCCTGAGTTTAGAAAAGAAGCGGATATTCATTTTCCTAATGTACGGTTCGAAACTACAAATTAGTATGGCAGATCTTATCTAACGTCTAAGTTGATTCAATGCATACATTTTTTCTTTACCTTTTGGCGATTCGTACCTTAATCGGTGAGGCTTGCATGAAAACAATTCGTATTAGAAATTACTCGTCGCACTGGCCCATGCTAATTGCTATGGCGCAAGTTTTGAAGCTTCAAAATGTCATAGAGACTGGCAGCGGTGTTTATAGCACTAAACTATTTTTGGATCGGCTTTGGTTTAAGGATCTTGTTTGTCTTTGTTCTGTTGAAAATAATTCCGAATGGTACTGGCGCATTCGCGGGGAAATCGCTGATCAAAGACACCATTACATTCTCTCGGAAGGTTCGGTTGCCGAGACTGTAGCCAAAATTGATCTTATGGACTACGATCTTATATTCATTGATGATTCCAAGACTGGTAAAGAGAGAATCGATACTATTGAGGCGATTATAAGTAGGAAGCCACGAAGGCCCTTAGTCATACATGACTTTCAATATAAGGGGTATCAGCGGGCTGTACAGAACCACTTCGAAAATCAAGTTGTTTACGATAAAGTCCCAGCTGCGCATTGTGGTCTGCTGTGGGATGGTGATGTTATCTCGCAGGAAGACGCGCTCCGGATTACGACGATTATGAATTCGATGGATGTCGAGATGTCATAATCTGTGTTAGGGCAGAGCAGGCACGCATCCCCGCTTCGGGGCGTCAAGCTTTTTTGGCGCTTCGGTGCCTCCCTCAGCCGCCTTGTTCACTACCACTGCTGCGTCATCGACGTGGTGTTTGGTCCGTCCGAAGCTGTCACCGGTGACAGTGAAGTCTTGCGACTCCGGCCTGAGGCGGAACTGACACCAGAGGCCGTCGCCGTTATCGGCGAGCAGGTGCGCATCCGGGTACTCTGCTGGTTCGCGCGCAGCGGGCTGATCGAGCCGGACGATGTCCGCGAGATGTTCGCCTGGGAAAATTGAGGCTTGTCACTGGATGCCGCGGAGTGCGTTGCCGTTCGCTACCGCGCGATCCTGGAACGGCTGCATCGCGATTGTGCCCTCCCGCCGTTCCCGCTCGAGCATCTGGAGCTGCTCGACGACTAGCGCGTTGTCTACCGATTGCGCAAACCACAGCGCGATGGCACCACGGCGATGGCCCTCACGCCACTGGAGCTGATCAACCATCTCGCGGCACTGATCCCCCCGCCCAGGCGGCATCGCCATCGCTACCTTAGACTGCTCGCCCCCAACTCGCTCCTGCGTGCGGATCTACTGCTTATGGGTGCTAGGTGGCGGACGCAACCGGCGCACCTGCCGAGGTCAGTTCGCTACCTCGGGCGCCGGCCATGAGTGCCAGCTCCCTGGGGTGCTATTGAGCGGTCCGTGCCCTTAGACATAGAGACAGATGTCGATGGTCTCAGCTGCGACACGGCGGTCCGGACAACCAACTAAAATCGAATTAGTTCAGAAGATACTGAACGGTCCATAGCCGCCGTCGCGCAACTTGCCCAGCGCCTCGTTGCGTAATTTCTGTAACAAGCAGAGTCAAGCTAATACGGGCTCGACCTTATACCAACAGCCAGGGTATTGCGAATCGCGGGAGGATGGGATTGTCAGGTTCGGCTTCAAGTGAGGATTTTTCCGACGTACGTTGATAGTATTGAACGATGATTGCTGAGATCCAAGGCTTGCGGGCCATTGCGGTATTGCTGGTTCTGATCTTTCACCTCTGGCCAGCGAGAATTCCGGGCGGCTATGTTGGCGTGGACGTTTTCTTCGTCATATCGGGTTACCTCATCACCGGGGGACTGCTGCGCGAACTTGAGCGCGACGGACACCTCCGGCTCGCTGCCTTCTATGCGCGCCGCGCCCGGCGATTGCTCCCGGCTGCCGCCTTGGTGTTGATGGTGACGCTCGCCGGATCGCTGCTGATCCTGCCCGCATCCCGTTGGGAGCCGATTGCGCATGAGGTTGTCGCCTCGAGTTTGTATGTCCAAAACTGGTGGTTGGCTGCCTCCACGGTGGATTACTGGGGGGCTGACAATGCCGCGAGTCCGATGCAGCATTTCTGGTCTCTATCGATCGAGGAGCAGTTTTATCTCTTTTGGCCAGTAGTAATGTCGATGATTGCCGCCCCTGCCTTATGGGTAGTCCCTTTGCGGGTGCGCATTGCTTTGGTCATGAGCCTGGTCTTCTTGGCGTCACTCGCGTTTTCAGCCTTGCTCACACCTACGAACCCAGAGCAGGCATACTTCTTCACGCATACGCGAGCATGGGAACTCGCGCTCGGTGGTTTGCTTGCGCTGCTACCACCCAGCGTGAGAGGTTTGAACCAATGGGCCGCGACTAATGGATTCGTCGGCCTGATCTTGATAACGCTGGCGGCCTTTCTGCTGAATAGCGAAAGCTTGTTTCCGGGTTACATTGCGCTGCTGCCTGTCGGCGGTGCTGCGCTGGTCATCTTGGCGGGCCGGGGGATACCGGGGCCGGCAGGCGTTCTGCGCAATAAGGCCCTGCAGTGGTTCGGTGACCGATCCTATTCGATATATCTTTGGCATTGGCCATTGGTCGTGTGGTATGACTTCGCATTCGGGGAAATAAGTTTCGGAGGTGGCGTCGGGGTGGTCGTCACGACTCTGCTGCTGGCGCATCTGAGTTTCCAGCATGTGGAACAACGATTCAGATTGGGGGCATTGCGTGTTCGGCGCACTCTGGTGCTGGGGGCCGCATCGGTTGGATTTTGCGTGCTCGGCGCTGGAAGCGTGAGCGCGATGCTTAACGGCATAGAGACTCCGAAATCGGCGCTGGCGGCATCGAGGTATCCAGGGCCAGATGCCTTGGTGAAGGGGGTTCAAGCGCCTTCGGGCATACCGCCAGTGCCAACCTTGAGTTGGTTAGCGGAAGACCGTCCACCGATGTCCAAACTCGGGTGTCATCAGAATCAAGCCTCACCAGAACCAGTGTTCTGCGTCGTTGGTGATCCAGAATCAAAACATGTGATCGCTCTGGTTGGCGATTCTCATGCCGGGCAATGGGCACCCGCCCTGATAAAGATTGCGGAAGCCCAGGGTTGGCGACTATTGACTTATACCAAGTCAGCTTGTCCGTTTGGCAACTTTGCCGTGAATATTCAGGGCCGACCCTACGAAAGCTGTGCCATTTGGCTGGGACGCCTACTCGAAGAATTACCGAAACAGGGGGTCAGTACGGTCTATACCAGCCTCTCCCGGTATAAGGGCTATGAGGATCAGATAGTCGTACAGGGCCTGCTCGATGTGTGGAAGCAACTGGAGCGACAAGGGATTCAAGTGATAGCTATTGCAGATACACCTTGGTTGCCATTCCGCCCAGACGATTGCCTTGCTGCCAAGCCCCCGGTCGAATGTTATGCTGACCGAGCTAAAGTCGTCCCACGGGCCGATCGATTAAAACTTGCGGCATCGCGGATGCCATCAGTCAAATTGATCGACATGACGAACTATATCTGTAACCCACAGATTTGTCCGGTCGTTGTCGGCAATATTATCGTTTGGCGTGACCCTCACCATCTAACCGCAACCTATTCAGCTGCGCTGGCACCTTATCTTGCTGACCTTTACACATACTTACGTCCACAACCGGCCATGTTTAGGAAGCGCAGCC
>ERZ1645187.2563-NODE-2563-length-15895-cov-24.935290_pt1 | contig 15895 bp, 14 predicted proteins | sample MGYA00575352_ERZ1645187 | MGnify/ENA primary metagenome ERZ1645187 (study PRJEB40837, sample SAMN11349314) | freshwater sediment metagenome | isolation source: river sediment | host: Sediment | place: India: Wazaribad , New Delhi | collected 2017-02-21 ... | reverse complement strand
CGTCACGGACGAGCGATGCCGAAGCGCTTCATCTTGGACCACAGGGTCACGCGGGATACGCCGAGCGCCTTGGCGGTGGCGACGATCCGGCCGCCGTTTTCGGTCAGAGCGGTCTCGATGACCTGTCGCTCCACGTCTCGTCGCGCCGCGTCCAACGTCAGGTCGCCGGCCTCCTCGCGGTTCGGCCGTTCCGGGAAGAGATCGCCGGCGTCGATCGCCTCGTCGCGTCCGAGAAGGACGGCCCGGACGATGCGATTTCGCATCTCGCGGATGTTCCCGGGCCAGTCGTGGAGCGAGATCGCCTCGATCGCTTCGTTCGACAACCGCGTGGCGATCGTGCCGGGGTTGGCGGCACGCTCGGTCGCCAGAAGCTGTTCGGCGATGGCGACGAGCTCGGAGCGGCGGTCGGCCAGCGGCGGAACCTGCACTTCGATCACGCCGAGGCGGTGCAGCAGGTCCGGCCGAATGCCGGCGCGGTAGGTCGGTTCGGTCGTGGGCCGCGTGAGCGTCGCGACGATGCGCCCGTCGAAGGCTCGTTCGGCCGTCGCCGCGACGGGGCGGTAGCGGTGCTCCTCGGCGAAGCGCAGCAGGCGGGCCTGGACCTCGGGGGTGATGTCGCCGACCTCGGCGATCAGAAGCGTTCCTTCGCCGACCTCGTCGAGGATGCCCGGATCGACCGAACCGCCGGGTCCGACCACGCCGAACAGCAGGCGATCGTCGAGCGAGGCTCCGTCGATCTCGATCAAGGGGGCGTCCCGTCGGGTCGAACGGAGGTGGAGATCGCGGGCGAGCGTCCGACGCCCCGAGCCGCCCGGTCCGACGAAGAGGATGTTCTCACGGACGTCGACGAGGCGATCCAGAGTGTCCGAGAGGCGCCCGGCCGCGGACGGAGCATCGTCGGCGCCGCCAGGAGAGCGAGTGTCCCGGGGGACGGTCACGCGACGCAGGAGATCGACGAGCGCGCCGAGGTCATACGGTTTCGGAAGATAGTCGATGGCGCCGAGCTTGATCAGTCGCACCGCCTGTTCGACCTCGCCGTAGGCGGTGGCGAAGATCGTCGGCGTCATGGCGAAGCGAGCGCGTTCCGACCAGAAGACGTCCTCCCCCGAACCATCGGGCAGGCGGATGTCGCTGACCACCGCATCGAAGCTCGACGCCTTCAGTGCCGCGAGGGCTTCCGCACAGGTCGCCGCTCTGACCGGCGACATGCCCTCGAGCGACAGCCGCGTCACCAGGGATGCGGCGAGGATGTCGTCGTCCTCGACGATCAGGATCATCGGACGTCGGCTCATGCCGTGGCCCCTCCCTCGCTCCCGACGCCGGGACGATCGCCACCCACCGGCAGGTGGACGAGGATCGTCGTCTTCGGCGGAACCTCCGTCCTCCGCGTCTCGATCGATCCGCCGAGCGACGAGACCGCCCGCATCACCACGCCGAGGCCGATGCCGCCTTCGGTGGTGTCGATCCAGTCGAGATCCATGCGAGCGAGCCGATCGGCGACGGATGGATCGAGACCCGGACCGTCGTCCGTCACCTCGAGCGTCAATTCGTCCTCCATCGTATCGATCCGGACCGAAACCGCTCCTTCGGGGTGCGCCGCATTCGTCGCGTTGAGCGCGAGATTGAGTACGATCTGACGGACGACGGAACTCTCCAGCGGCAGATTGCGCGTGAGGTCCGCCCGCCAATTCAACGTGAGGCCGCGGCGGGAGGCGACCGGTGCGATCAACCGTCGGAGATCGTCGAGATCGATCTCGCGGATGCCCTGACCCTCGGTCGGCGGCCGGTGAAGCGACAGTGTCGTCTCCACCACCCGCTCGATCGCCGAGAGCCCGCGTTCGAGGAGGTCGAGGGATTGAGCCACGGCCTCCCTGTCGTGCTGAAAGCGTCGCGCCGTGTCGACGGCATTGAGCATGCCGGCGAGCGGATTGCGCACCTCGTGGGCGATCGTCGCCGCCAGACGTCCGAGATCGGCCGCCCTCAGACGTTCGGCTTGGGCGATGCGCAGTTGCCGCCGTTCCAGAAAGGCCTCGGTCATCCGGTTGTATTCTCTCAGCAGCACCAGGACCCGACGGTTGAGCGGTCCGGCCGCGTCGAGTGGGACCGGTCGCGGGTCGCCCGCCACGGCCTGGACGAGGGCGCCCTCGAGCAACTTCAACGGTCTGAGCAGGCGATGGAGGAGGACGAAGCTCACCACGGCCAGCGCCGTGGCCAGCGCGGCGTTGACCGCCAGCGCCTTGAGCGCGGCCGTGAAGCGTTCGTCGCGGATCGGCGCGAGGTCGAGTTGCGCGGACAATGTCGCGCGCCGCTCTTCGCCTATGAACAGAGGACGCTGGACCCAGACGCGGTTGCGGTCGCCGGTCGCCACCAGACCGACGTCGACCTGCTGCGGTGGCAGCGCCGCGGATGCCGATCTCTCGTCGCGCTTCAGATCCGCGAGGACCTCGCCCTCCGGCGAGCGAACCGCGATGCGCATCTCGCGGACGCCGTCGTGGTAGGTGGCGACGCGTTCCAACGCCTTCTCGAGGTCGGCCCGACGGCCGCTCACCACATGGGGCGCGACCGCAGCCGAAAGGCCGTCGAGATAGACTTCGCCGAGCCGGGCGATCAGACGCTGCTCCGGCTGTTCCTGCATGTGGATGGCGACACGCGAGGTCAGCGCCGTCACGGCCAGGATCAGCATGGCTCCGACCGTCGCAGCGAGAACGGTGCGAGGCACCCGGACAATGCGCGCCCGCGTCGTCGAGCTTTCGGACATCCTATCCTCTCCGAAGTCACCGGCCCCGGCTCATCGGCTCCGGCAGGGCGGAGTTTCCATCAAAATACCATCTGGACCCCATCGATCAACAATGTTCGTCAGAGTATCGACCAAGCAAGCAGGGCGAAGTAGTTCCTCGGGACCGGATGTAAACATGCCTTAACATCCACGTTAAGAGAATTTGACGTTGACTTGCTTCGATATGACGACATCATTCGATCCATGATGAATCGTGTTTCTATTCTCCGATACGACGTCCGTGGCCGGCGGAAGATCCGGCGCTTCGCCGATGCGGGCAGGTTGTCGCCATGATCATCGTCCGAGGCTTCACCGGGATCTCGGCGGCGGTCATGCTCGTGTCCTGTTTCGCCGCAGGCATGACGCCGGCCGCGGCCGAGCGTCGGCTGATCGCCGAAGTCGGCACCTGGCGTGCGATCGAAGCGACCCAGGGCGGGCGCCGTCACTGCTTCGTCATCGCCGCCCCGACCCAGCGCACGCCGCTCGAGCTGAAACGTGGCCCTGCGTCGTTCTTCGTCTCGCTGCGGCCGAAGTCCGCGGGCGGGGGAACCGAGATCTCGATCGAGTTCGGCTATCGGCTCACTCCGACCGGAAGCGTCGTGTCCGTCGACGACGAAGGTTTCGTTCTGGTGAGCCGCAACGAGACCGCCTGGTTGGCGCGGGAAGAAGACGAAGCACGGCTCCTGAAGGCCATGCGGGCGGGTCTCGATCTGCGTGTCACGGCGCGCTCGGCGCGCGGCAATCGGACCATCGACGTCTATGGGCTCCGAGGTTTCTCGGGCGCCTTCGCGGAACTCCGGAAGGGGTGTCGTCCATGAAGGCCGGTCCAACCCCGGATGCCCGCCTCTCGCTGCGGGAAGCACTGACGGCACTCTTCGCCGAGCCGAACGACAAGGCGTTCTTCTTCGCCCTGCACGGCGTTCTGCTGCCGGACCACCGACGGGAGGATCCGGCCGAATGGCCGGATGCACCGATCGGACTGCTCGACGAACTCCATCGCATCAGCGGTGGGGCGGTCGCGATCCTTTCGGCTACGTCACTCGACGAGGTCGACCGAGTTCTCGCTCCGCTTCGCATGGCCGGATGCGGATCGAATGGTCTCGAGATCCGCCGTGTCGGCGGGGGACCGGCGATGAAGCTCCGTTTCGCCGCAGATCTCGACCCGGTCCGCCTCCTGCTCTCCGCGAGGGCGGACCTCGCGCGGCGGGTCACGGTCACCGACGAGGGCCTCGTGCTGACGCTCGGACACGGCCACGATGCGGTCGCGATGGCGGCGGCCAGGGCATTCGCGCACGATGCCGTGGCGCTTGCCCCTGCCGCATTCCGGGCCGAGTTCGGCGCGGAGACGACGCGCGTGACCTTCGCCGGGGCATCGGTCGGCGGCGCCATCTGCCGGATCATGGACGGTGACCTCTTCGCCGGCCGGGTTCCGATCGTCTTCGGGCCGGCCGGGCGGACCAACGACGTCCTTGCGGTCACTCGGTTCTTCGGCGGAACGACGGTTTCCGTCGGCCCTGCGGCCGATGGCGATGCCGACATCCGTCTCGACGGTCCACGTGACGTCCAATGGATCATCCGAGACTTCCTCGCCCACTTCGAAGTCGAATGTCGAGCGGTCTCCTGAGGAGGTTTCGAACCGGCAGGACCATCGCGGGTCAGGTCGGTGAAAGAACGGTGTTCTCGGTCGCAAGAATCACGAACGAAGCCCCCGCGTCCGGTCCCCGACGTTGTCGGTCGTATGAGGCTTCAAACGTGAACCAGGCCGAGTTCCACCCGCCTCGTCCGGCGGGTGGTGCCCACCCCGACGCTTTCCGCATCGGCGCCGGGGTGGGCACGGATCATCGATCACTACGAGACCGGGGAGATTGCAATGTCCTGCGCCGAGATCGCGCGGAAGCTGAAGGACCTCGTCGGTTCCGATACCCGCGTGACCTTCGATGACGACTCGGCACCGAGGGAGATCCGCTTCCACCGCGGAGATCCGCTCTCGATCGAGCTGGTCCGCGAAGCCCCGGCCGAGACGGCCGGCTGCTTTCCGAACGAAACGATGGCGATCTCGACCGTCTTCGTCGCGTTCGACGACTCGCTCGGAATCACACGGCGGCGGGTGGTCGTGTGACCGCCTGCCGGTCGGTTGCAAGGGCATTTCGACGGCCGCAACGAGGAAGATTCGAGGTTCGAAATGGCTGTAGACGGACGCCCAGATCGGCACACCGATCCCCCGTTTCCCGACGGCGAGAACCCTTACGTCCCGCCCTTCTACTACCTCGCGCTGATCGCGGTTCTGGCCCTCGTGATCGCCGCCACGTTCTTGTGAGATCTCGCCATGCGAAACGATGCTGCCGTCGCCGGACGGATCGACCCGATCGCCTGGATCGAAGAGCCGCGTGACGTCGCGCTCTTCCTCGACTTCGACGGGACCCTGGTGGAGATCGCCACGCGGCCCGGCGACGTCGCGCCGCCGAAGGGGCTGATCGATCTCCTCGAAGGCCTCGACCGCGCGCTCGGTGGCGCGGTGGCGATCGTCACCGGACGCAGCATCGCCGATCTCGACGGCTTCCTCGCGCCGGCCACCTTCGTCGCGGCGGGGCTGCACGGCGCCGAATATCGGACCAGTCGCGTCGAGATCGCGCGCCCGGTGGCCACGCCGATCGGTCCGGTTCTGATCGCCGCCGTCCGCCGGCTCGAAGCGATCTTTCCGGGTGTGCGCGTCGAAGCGAAAGGCGCGACGGTATCCGTCCACTGGCGCGAGGCGCCCGGGGTGGAGCGCCCACTCGCCGCCGAACTCGATCGCATCCTGCGCGAAGGCCCGAGCCATCTCGAGGTCTCCCGCGGTCGCAAGGTCTTCGAGATCTGCCCGCGCCACGTCTCCAAGGGCGCGGCGATCGAGGTCCTCTCGGGGCTCGCCGCGTTTCGCGGCCGCCGTCCGATCATGATCGGCGACGACGTCTCCGACGAGAGCGCCTTCGCGGCGGCCGAGCGCCTCGGCGGCATCGGGTTCCGGGTCCGCGGTGAGACCTTCGGGCCGGACGCGGCGGACTTCGCCTCGCCGCGGCAGGTCCGGGAATGGCTGTCGGTCCTCCTCGCGAGGATGAGGGCGTGACGACCCGCCCGTCCCTCGAATTGGCGGTGGTCGGCAACTGCGACGTCGCCGCCCTGATCGATCGCGCCGGCGCGCTGGTGTGGGCCTGTTGGCCACGCTTCGACAGCGATCCCGTGTTCTGCGCCCTGGTCGACGGCGACGAGCCGAAGAGCGGATACTTCTCGATCGCTTTCGACGAGCCGGGCTCGGTCGAGCAGGACTACATTCGCAACACCGCCGTCGTTCGCACCGTCCATCGCAGCGACGACGGCGCGGTCTTCGCCGTCACCGACTTCGCGCCGCGTTTCCGCCAGTTCGGACGGATCTATCGCCCCAAGATGATCATTCGGCGCGTGGAGCCGATCGCCGGCCTGGCGCGGATCCGCGTCCGCATCCGTCCGCGAACGGACGCCGGAGCGGCGACCCCGGCCCTGGTCGCCGGCAGCAACCACCTGCGCTGGTCGACCTCCGGCGCCGGGATGCGACTGACCACCGATGCCGCGATCACCCACGTGATCGCCGAGAGCGCCTTCGTCCTCACCCAACCGCTCACCTTCATCCTCCACCCGGACGAGACCCTGGCGGATGCGCCCGGCCGGATCGGACGCGACTTCCTGGAGAAGACGACGGCCTGGTGGCTCGACTGGGTGCGCTCGCTCAACGTTCCCTACGAATGGCAGGCGGCGGTTATCCGCGCCGCCATCACCCTGCAGCTCTGCAGCTTCGAGGACACCGGCGCGATCGTCGCGGCGTTGACCACGTCGATACCGGAGTCTCCGGAGGGCGACCGCAACTGGGACTACCGCTTCTGCTGGCTCCGCGACGCCTACTTCACCGTCCATGCGCTCAATCGGGTCGGCGCCACCGCGACGATGGAGCGCTACATCGAATACGTCACCAACGTCATCGCCCTGGAGAAGGGGCCGGCGTTGAAGCCGCTCTACGCCATCGACCCCGAACAGGCGATCGAGGAGGTCGTCGCCCAGGGCCTCGGGGGCTATCGCGGCCGAGGCCCGGTCCGCATCGGCAATGCCGCCCGCGATCAGATCCAGCACGACGTCTACGGCAGCGTGATCCTGGCGGCGTGGCAGATGTTCTTCGACGAGCGCCTGCCGAAGAAGGGCGACGTCGCGCTCTTCCGGCTGCTCGAGCCGCTGGGGCTCTGCGCGCTGCGCCATGCGCTGACGCCGGATGCGGGAATCTGGGAATACCGTGGGCGGACACGCATCCACACCCACTCGGCCGCGACCTGTTGGGCCGCCTGCGATCGGCTGGCGCGGATCGCTGCGGCGCTCGACCTCACCGCGGCCGCCGGACGGTGGCGCGACGCGGCCCACGAGCTGCGCACCACCATCCTCGATCGCGCCTGGAGTGAGCGAGGGTGGTTCGCCGGCAGCCTCGACGGCGACGAACTCGACGCCAGTGTCCTGCTCCTCCACGAGTTGGGGATCGTCGAGGCGCGCGACCCACGTTTCGTCGCCACCGTCGAACGCATCGGCGCCACCCTCGGTGAGAACGGACTGTTGCTGCGCTATCGGGCGCCGGACGACTTCGGTGTACCGACCGTCGCCTTCACCATCTGCTCGTTCTGGTACGTCGACGCCCTCGCCGCGATCGGACGGACGGACGAGGCCCGCGCCATCTTCGAGACCCTGCTCGCCAGCCGCAACCACGTCGGCCTGCTGTCCGAGGACGTCGATCCCAGGACGGGAGAACTCTGGGGCAACTTCCCCCAGACCTATTCGATGGCCGGTCTGATCGTCGCGGCGATGCGCCTGTCTCGCGGATGGGGGGCGGCCGGATGACCCGAACCGATCTCTCGCTCCCCGCGAACGGCCTGGGTGCCCGGCTGGGGCGGCTCCTGAAGAACGGCCCGGTGCGCTACGGCCTGATCCTCGTCGGATCCTGTCTCGTCCTGGTTCTGGCCCTGGCACCCTTGGCGTCGGTGCTGGTCGAAGGCTGGGCTCGGCAGGACGTCGACCTCAGGTCGCGTCTCGTTCATCGCTCGGTGCGCGAACAGGTCGCGTCCCTGACCGTCACCGCCGACGCGGACCTGACCCCGTTCTTCGAGCATCTCGCCGACGACGAGCGTCTCCTGGCGCTGGGCTATTGCTCGGATGCCTCGACGCTGCGCTTCGCGACACGTCAGATGCCGAAGGGGATGGACTGCGCCGGGCTGCCGCTCAGGAAGAGCGACGCCATCGCGGTCCGCCGGATCGATGGGCTCCACGTCCACGTCGGCATCTATCCGATGCGGATCGGGACGACCGATGGGCACCTGCTGGTTCTGCACGATCTCGCCTATGTCGACGAACGCGTCGCGACCGCGCGCGTCTACACGATCCTGGCGTTGGCCATCGCCGTGGTCGGCTTCGGCATCGTCGCCGCCGCCATCGCCTTCATCGTCGTGCGACGGTGGACACGGATGTTCACCGCCCCCCGGCCCGACATCATCGGGCCACAGGCGCCGAACCTGCGGCGGGTCTCACCGATCTCGCGCGAGTTCCAGGCCCTGGTGCGTGAACTCACGTCCGACAGAAGATCCGCGGACGGCATCCACGTCGACTGGTCCCCCGACACGCTGCGGCGCCTCCTGACCGAGGAATTGCCGGGCGCCGAAGTCCTGGTGGTCTCCAACCGCGAGCCCTACATCCACAACCGCAGCGAAGCCGGGGCGATCGAACTCCAACTGCCGGCGAGCGGCCTCGTCTCGGCCCTGGAGCCGGTGATGCGGACGTGCGGTGGTACCTGGATCGCCCATGGCAGCGGTTCGGCCGATCGCGAGACGGTCGATGGAAACGACCGCATCCGCGTGCCCCCCGCGTCCCCCGACTATACGCTGCGGCGCGTCTGGCTCGGCGACGACGAGGTCGCCGGCTACTACTACGGCTTCGCCAACGAAGGGCTCTGGCCGCTCTGCCACATCGCCTTCGTCCGCCCGACCTTCCGTGAGACCGACTGGGACCTCTACAAGGCCGTCAACGAACGCTTCGCCGACGTCGTCGTGGCGGAGGCCGGACGCGACGATCCGATCGTACTCGTCCAGGACTACCACTTCGCGCTGTTGCCGCGGATGATCCGCAAGCGTCTGCCCAAGGCGACGATCGTCACCTTCTGGCACATCCCCTGGCCCAATGCCGAGACCTTCGGCATCTGCCCATGGCGCGAGGAGATCATCGACGGCCTGCTCGGCTCGTCGATCCTCGGCTTCCACACCCGCCAGCACTGCAACAACTTCCTCGAGGCGACCGACCGGTTCATGGAGAGCCGGATCGATCGCGAGCACGACTCGGTCACCCTCGGCGGGCTCGATACTCTGATCCGGCCCTATCCGATCTCGATCGAATGGCCGCCGGCGGCGCTCGCCACGCAACGCCCGATCGCCGAGTGCCGCGAGGCGGTCCGCGCCCGCCTCGGTCTACCCTCGGATATACGGCTGGCGATCGGCATCGAGCGCTTCGACTACACCAAGGGCATTCTCGACCGCATGACGGCGGTCGACGAGTTGCTCCGGCGTCGGCCCGACTGGAAGGAGAAGGTCGTCTTCGTCCAGGCGGCGGCGCCATCGCGGTCGACCCTCGAGGCCTACGGCGCACTCCAGGCCGAAGCGATCCGCCTCGCCGCCGAGATCGACGCGCGCCACGGCACCGAGACCTGGCAACCGATCCGTCTGGTGATCCGCCACCACGATCAGGCCGAGGTATACGAACTCTTCCGCGCCGCCGACGTCTGCGTCGTCTCGAGCCTGCACGACGGCATGAATCTCGTCGCCAAGGAGTTCGTCGCCGCTCGCGACGACGAGCGCGGTGTCCTCGTCCTGTCGCATTTCGCCGGGGCGTCGCGCGAACTCTCGGAGGCGCTGATCGTCAACCCTTACGACACCGGCGCCATGGCGGAGGCACTGCTCGCGGCGCTGACCATGCCCGAGGACGAACAACGCGACCGCCTCGTCCTGATGCGCGAGGTGGTCCGCCAGCGCAACGTCCACCGCTGGGCGGCGCAGATGCTGCTCGACGTGGCGCGGATCCGCAAGCGTGAGCGAATTCCGGCCCGCGGCTGATCATCGAAATGCCCGGATCGGGTGGGACCGCTTCGCGTCGTCGTGTCCCGGCGAGGACGGCTCGCCGCGCGCTTCGGGGCGCCTGTCATGGCGACCTCCCTCGTCTCGTCGCAGCGATCACGCCTCGACGTCGACGCATGACGACGGTCGGGTCCGATCGCGCTCGCCTCGCCTCCTCTGTCCGGGGTCCGGCTTCGGAGCGCTCGAGATCGTACATGTCCCATCGAAGCGTCTTGAACGGAACGCGCGGTAACCGGCGGATTTCCCGAGAGGCTCGGCGTCCCTCGCGACCGCTCCGTCCCGGAATGGATGCGGGCGGGCCGCTACGGGCTCACCCGCATTTCCGAAATCGAGCGGGGCGCGTCCGGCCGGTGCGGTGCCGGGGCGTGGACACGCCGATCGTCACGTCCCGAGCCGGCCCGGTTCGTCCTCGCTGAGATAGGCGGCTTCCGCCGCCGTGAGTTCGATCGTGTCGTAGCCGGTGATCATCGTCCGGACGTAGTGGGTCACCGTCTTGCCGGTCGTCGTCATGTAGATGTGGATGATGACGAAGGTGACCATCATGAAGGCGGCCGCGGTGTGGACGAAGGCAACCGCCGGCAGACCGATGGTGCCGACCGCCCAATGCGCCCAGAGCGGATAGGCGAGATAGACGATCCCGGTCGACCACAACGCCGGGCCGATGATCACCATGAACGACAGATAGGCGAGCGACTGGAGGGCGTTCTGCTTCCGCCGCAGCGTCTTCGAATAGGGATGCGGTGCCCCGGTGAGGATGCCCCAGGCATAGAAGCGGATCACCGCGGCAAGACCGGCGAGGTTGGGCAGGTACTGCCGCCACTGGCCGGTGGTGAAGTGCCAGAAGGTAGTGAAGATCCACAACACGATCAGCGTGATCGCCGCCCAGGAGTGGATCGTCACCGCCGTCCCGAACTTCACGAAGGAGAAGGCGCCGTGTACGGCGAAACCCGACATCGCCAGAACGAAGATCAGGATCGCCTGGGACCAGTGCCAGAAGCGTTCGTAGCGGGAATAGATCATCACCGCGCGCTTGGTCTTGACCGGAGGGATGCCGGCCGCCGTCGAGAGATCGGTCATCACGCTTCTCCGTGGGTCTTCTTGCCGAGAACGATGCGGGCGAGGCCGTGCAGGACGACACCGGCGAGGGTCGCCGCGAGCATGGCGTAGCCGATGAGGTCGAGCCAACGCACGGTGCTGTGGCCGGGCATGTAGAGCCCCGGCAGGCCCGCCAGCCGGCTCTTCTCGGCATGGCATTCGCCGCACTTCACAGCATCGGAGGAGGGCGCCACCATGTGGGTGATGGGCCAATTCGAAACCGTGGGAAGGAAGCCGATCTCGCCGGAGAAAGGCTTGTTCTCGAGCTTCATGCCGGCGGCGACCGACTTCACCATGTCGAAGTTGCCCCAGAACGCCGTGTCGTCCTTGCCCCAGAGGTGGTTGTAGACCAGCGACTTCAGCTTCGGATCCCACGGCAACCTGGTGTGCATCTGCTTGAACGGCCAGATCCGCGACTTCGGATCGGCGGCATCACCCTGCACTGCGTTGATCGGCACGGGTTGCTTGCTGTCGTCGATCTTGGTGTCGATGGTGGTGTAGATCATCCGTCCGTCGAACCACTGGTAGGACGGCACGAAGTTCTCGGCCCATTTGAAGTCGCCCTTGATCGTCCAGTAGGTGTGCCGCTCCTTGCCGTCGCCCTGCTTGTAGTCCTCCAGGGCATAGCCCTTGCCGTCGATCATCTTGCCGGCGGTGGACCAGTCCCAATCGACCATGGTGGCGACTCCGCCCCGGGCGATCTTCGGGATGTGGCAGGTCTGGCAGGCGATGCGCTCGGCATGAGTGTCGAGTTGCCAACCGATCAGGCTCGGCTTGTCGTGTGGCTTCGCCGAATGACAGGACTCGCAGGTGGCCACGTCGCGCCGTGCACCCGGCTGTCCCGGCCCCTTCTCGTCCCGGGCGATCATGTCGTAGCGGCTGCCCGAGACCATGTGCTTGTCCGAGACGTGGCACTTGGTACAGGCGAAGTTGCCGCCTTCGGGCGACATGTGGACATCGAGAGCCTTCGGCGGTGCATTGAGCGTCGAATCGAGATCGCCGTGCTTCACCCCGTCACCACCGCCACCGTTGTAGTGGCAGGCGCCGCAGTTCTGGCGACCGGGCAGACCGACGTGCTGAGCGACCTTCGGCAGATCGATCGGTTGCTTGCCCTCGAACATCACGCCGCAGGCGTCGTGACCGCGCGAGTTGGGCAGGCGATAGTAGGTCGCCGTGGTGTCGTGGCAGACCAGACAGTCGATGTTGTTCTGGTTGGTGAAGTCGAAGGTGTCGTCCTTCCAGCCGTAGCCGGCGTGGCACTGGGCGCACATGCCCTCGTTGCCGCGCGCGTTGGTGCAGAAGTTGTTGACGACGTTGTGTTTGCCGAGACGCTGGCCGGTCTTCGGGTTCTGGTAGTCCCAGGTCCAGTGGATCGACTTCATGAAATGGGCGCCCGCCTCGGTATGGCAGGTCAGGCAGGCCTTGGTGACGTCCGAACCGGTCTCGAACGGACCTTTCAGCGCCTGGAACTTGGTGTGGTCGGCGGTGCCGCCCTTGAGGCCGTCGGTCTTCTGTGAGGCGATCGGGCTCGGTGGTCGGGCGGAGAGCTGTTCGGCGACGTCCTCGGCACGAAGGCCCCCGCCCAGCGCGAGCGCCATCGCGAAGGCGAACCCCGAAATCATGAAGCGCAGACGCATCGTCGTTCCTCCCTCGACGACCTTCCCGCTTCGACCCGTCACGGTGTGCGGGAAAAGATATATTAGTCGTATATTATATACTGCTCGTCGAATTATTGATGGCGGCGCTCCTGCGGCGGTTCGACGCTGAACCATGCTCGGCGCATCGCGAAATTCGGTCGCCCCACCGACACGGATGCGCGTCGAATGGTCTCGAGGCGTCTCGATGGAAGAGATGGGGACCAAGGGGAACGTCCGGAGGCGAACCGGCGCAACGGGCCGAGGGCCTCGATCGGCGTAGGGCGATCGAGGTGGACGCCAGAGCGGTCGTGTCGCCGCGATCGACGCCCCGAAGCGCGTCGATCGCGCGAGCCCTCGTCCACTCCCGATCGGGCGCAGCGCGACGCGGATCGAATTCGACGATGTTCGACGGCCCGCTACTCGACCGCCGCCGTTTCACGACGGACATCGTCGGTGGCGACGGCGAGACATTCGTCCATGGCGTGACGAATCTGGTGATCCGAGAGGGAGACGCCGGCGGTATCCATGTCGCGCCGGATCACCGCGAAGACGTCGTCGCCGTGGGGAACCCGCAGATCGGCTCGAACCAGCGCCGCCGCGTAGGCTTCGGCGTCCGCCCCGGTCCGTCCGAGCTTTTCCGCCGCCCACAGCCCGAGGAGCCGGTTGCGGTGAGCGGTGATCCGGAACTTCAGCTCTTCGTCATGGACGAATTTCTGCTCGAAGAACTTCTCGCGTGCATCGAACGTGGTCATGTCGATCACTCCCTCGAAGCCCATCTCGGCACCGTTCGGCACGGCGCCGAGGTTCTCTCTCGATTTCCGATGCCGACTCGGCATCGCCGCTCCGATCAGGACCGGTGAGCGGCATCGGCCCGCGATCGTCCGGCCGACTGGACGCGTACGGCCTCTTCCTGATCGAGCATGTCCAGCTGTTCGACGACGTGTTTCAGCGTCGCTTCGACCTCGGGCAGCAGGACGTTCTCCAGCGCCTTGGCGCGGCGCTCGACGCGCCGGTACTCGCGGGCCAGCCGTTGCAGGTTGCCGGCGAAGACGCCGATCTCGCGCGACGTCCGCATCAGGCGCGCGAAGGCGGCACGGGCGGTCTCCGCTTGCGTCGACGGATCGACGGGTGGAGCCGGCGCCTCGGTGGTCTCGGGCCAGGGTTCCGCCTGCCGCAGCACCACTCCGAGAAAGTGCGTAGTGGTGCAGGAGGGCGGTTCGGCCGCGCTCTCCGCCCATGGGTAGAGCTGGAGGGCATCGAGGCCATGGCGTTCGACGGCGCGGGCCAGAGCCTCGGCCGCCGCGGCCTGCTCGGCCGCGAAGACCGCCGCCCGTTCCTCGTAGCGATGAAGCTGGCGCAGCATCTCGCCGGCGAGCAGCATCCGCTTCTCGTCGAGGAACTCGAAACCCTGGTGCATCAGCCTGCGCTCTTCCCCCAGGCCCAACGCGGCGCTCTTGGTCGGGGTGATCTCACGCATGGGCGCGCTCCAGATGACGGTCGATCTGGGCGTCGGACAGACGTGCCAGCTCCGACACCGGCAGGAGGCGCAGCAGCCGCCAGCCGACCGCCATGCTCTCCTCCAGCGTCCGTTCGCTCTCCTGGTTGATCAGGTCACCCTCGAAACTGTCGGCGAAGGCGAGGTAGTTGCGGTCGATCGCGGTCAGGCCCTCGCTGCCGACGACGCTCGCCAGGATGCGGACGCGGATCGACTTGGCGTAGGAGGCGAAGAGCTGATTGGCGAGCGCCGGGTGGTCGGGGTCGGTCCAGCCCTTGCCGATACCCTTGTCCATCAGGCGCGACAGGCTCGGCAGCACGTTGATCGGCGGGTAGATGCCCTTGTGATCGAGCCCCTTGTCGAGCACCACCTGGCCTTCGGTGATGTAGCCGGTGAGATCGGGAATCGGGTGGCTGATGTCTTCCGCCGGCATGGTCAGGATCGGCAGTTGGGTGACGGTTCCGCCCATGCCGCGCATGCAGCCGGCACGCTCGTAGATCGTCGCGAGGTCGGAATACATGTAGCCGGGATAGCCCTTGCGGCTCGGGATCTCGCCGTGGCTCGACGACACCTCGCGCAGCGCCTCGCAGTAGTTGGTGAGGTCGGTCATGATCACGAGGACGTGGCGGCCCTCCTCGAAGGCGAGGTATTCCGCCGCCGTCAGGGCGAAGCGCGGGGTGAGCAGGCGCTGCGTCGAAGGCTCGCTGGCGAGGTTGAGGAACATCACGGTGTGCGCGAGCGCGCCGGAATCCTGCATGGCGCGTCGAAAATTCTCGGCGGCGTCGTGCGAGATGCCGATGCCGACGAAGACGATGGCGAACTCACCGGAGCCCTCGCGCCGCAGCCGGGCGTTCTGAGCGATCTCGCCGGCGATGCGGTCGTGCGGCAGGCCGCCGGCCGAGAACAGCGGCAGCTTCTGTCCCCGCACCAACGAATTCATCAGATCGATGGCGGTGACGCCGGTCTCGATGAAGTCGCGCGGCAGTTCGCGATCGGCGGGGTTCATCGAACGCCCGTCGATGCGCAGGCGCAGCGCGGCCGCGACCGGTGGCCCACCGTCGGCGGGCCGGCCGACACCGTCGAAGACGCGGCCGAGCAGGCCGGGGCCGACGGCGAGATGCATCGGTTCGCCGAAGAAGCGCACCCGGGTGTCGGCGAGACCGAGCCCGACCGTCGATTCCAGCACCTCGACCACCATGGCGTCGTCGTCGAGGGCGGCGATCCGGCCGAGGCGCGGTGCCTCGCCGTCCTGCCAGATCTCGACGGCCTCGTTGAGACCGACTTCGATGGTGCGCCGGAGGAACAGCAGCGGCCCTTCGATCGCGGTCGCCGTGCCCTGCACCGAGAGTTCAGGCCGCATGAGCCGTCTCCTTTCCGAGGTCCGCCATCGCACTCTCGAGTGCGGCGCGCAGACCGTCGAACGCTGCGAGATTGTCCTGGCCGATCTCTTCGCCCATCCGCTGCAGCCGGCGCAGGACGGCCAGATCGGCGATCGACTGTGGGGTGACCCCGCGGTCGAGAGCCGCCTGCGCCAGTTCGACGAAGCGCAGGATCAGTTGCAGGATCAGGGTCTGCCGTTCGGGTGAGCAGTAGCGATCCTGGGCCGAGTAGGCCGATTGGCGCAGGAACGCCTCGTTGATCAGTTCGGCGCACAGCAGGGTGAGCTGCTGGGCCGGCGGCAGGGCGTCCTTGCCGACGATCCGCGCCATGCGCTCCAGATCGGCCTGGG
>ERZ1645187.2562-NODE-2562-length-15901-cov-11.399154_pt1 | contig 15901 bp, 11 predicted proteins | sample MGYA00575352_ERZ1645187 | MGnify/ENA primary metagenome ERZ1645187 (study PRJEB40837, sample SAMN11349314) | freshwater sediment metagenome | isolation source: river sediment | host: Sediment | place: India: Wazaribad , New Delhi | collected 2017-02-21 ... | reverse complement strand
TTCAGGTTAGGCAAACAGACAAAAGAAAGATTGCCGCGCTGCGCTCGCAATGACAGATAGAAGGGTGCCGACAGAAAAGAGAGATTGCTTCGCAGGCTCGCAATGACACAAGCAGAAAAGAGAGATAGCTGCGCTGCGCTCGCAATGACAAAATTATAACAAGATCAATGACAGGATATCTCAACGCAGGCTCGCAACCCCCAGAGGGGGCTTTGACAGAACCTCTTGTCATCGCAAGCGAGCTGAGCACCAGGAACCTCCCCTGAGCAGAGCCGCTTCACCCCAAGCAGGCCAGCGCGCAAGCTCAATCTGCAGCGCTCATTCCAGCAGTCATCCAAGAGTTAGGTATAATCACAAAACAAAACAACCCACACCCGGGATGAAGGTGAACAATGGACGAATACACGAATTTAGAACAGCTCGAAAAACGGGTTGAGTGGCTGGACAATGAACGCCGCAATGACAAAACCAATCTGGCTTCATTGCAAAACCGTTTAACTGCGCTGGAAGACGAAAACATTAATTTACGAAAACAAATCAAGGACCTGGAACTGGCGATAACGAAAGTGAACAACCAGTTAAGCGGCCTGGATAAATACGATAACCGGATTGAACGCCTGAGCATCGATCTTACCAAACAGATCCGTGATGTCAATGAGCGCGCCGACGCCAACCTGGAAGAGGCGGTAAAACGGCTCAAACTGGAAACGGAAGCGACTAAAAAATCGATAGCTGAAATCTTCCCATTCACCCAGCAGCTGGAGCCAATCCGTAATGACATCGCTGCCAACAAAATTGAAGATGGCCGGCTGGCGCGCCTTATCGAGGAACTGAAAACCAAAATTCAAGACGTCAGCCGCTTCGACGAGGATTATCGACGTTCGCTCCACCTCTTGGAAGAAACTCATCGCCAAGACGTCAAGCGTCTGACCGACCTGCAGGGGGAGGTGATTGCCGTACGCAAACGCGTAGAAGAAACGCGCAGCCGCTTTGACAGCTTCTCGGATAGCTTCCGCGCGCTGGATACGCGCATCGCGGAATTGCAAACGTATGAAAAAGATCGCAAAGAAAACCAATCCACTTTCATCGAAAGAGTCAACCTATCACTTTTGGATAAAGAAAAAACATTCAAGGGCTGGGAAAAGCGTTTCGAACAAATTGATAAGGTCAATCAAAACCTTGACACCCAGATGCAGGATCTTGAAGCTGCCCGCCAAACAGTGGCCAAAGCAGTGGCCGGCCTGGACGAGGTCACTCAGCGTTTCGACCGCCGCATCAACGAAATCAGCGAATTGCAGCGGCTGAATGATGAGCGCTTTCGCCAGGAATGGAACGTTTTCAAGTCGGATGACCTGAAACGCTGGACCAATTACCTCCTCACCCAAGAAGAACAGTCGCGCGAGAGCGGGCAATTGCTATCTCGCCTACAGACAGAGCTGAAAGACCTCGACGACCTGACGGCCCAGACGCGCGATGAGCTGGATCGCTTGCGCAAAGAAACCGTGCATCATGTGCAGGCCATTCTGATGGCCTATCAGGAATCCATCCAAAACCTTGCCCCGCTGATCGATAAGAAGGCACAGTAAATTCATGCACATCATCGGAACAGCCGGCCACGTCGATCACGGGAAATCTACATTGATCGCCGCGTTGACAGGCACTCACCCTGACCGGCTGAAAGAAGAAATCGCCCGCGAGATGACCATCGATCTGGGTTTCGCGGACCTGACACTGCCTAATGGCGAACAAATTGGCATTATCGATGTGCCTGGCCATCGTGATTTCATCGGCAATATGCTTTCCGGCATCGGCGGCATTGATGCGGTGCTGCTGGTGATCGCAGCCGATGAAGGCGTTTCACCCCAAACCCGCGAACATCTTGCCATTTTGGACCTGCTCGAAATTCGGCGTGGGATCGTCGTTCTGACCAAAATTGACCTGGCTCCCGACCCAGAATGGTTGGATCTGGTCGAGATGGAAGCCCGCGAGCTGGTTGCCCCTACTACGCTCGCAGACGCTCCGGTTGTGCGGGTCTCCGCCCGAACTGGCAGCGGACTAGCCGAATTGCAAGTTGCCCTCGAACGGATTCTGGCCGACATACCACCAAAGCGCGACCTTGGGCGCCCACGGCTTCCCGCTGACCGGGTTTTCAGCCTTTCCGGGTTTGGCACGGTGGTCACTGGAACGCTGCTTGATGGCAGCTTTTCGGTTGGCGATGAAGTCATCTGCCTGCCCGAAGAAAAACATGGCCGGGTGCGCGGGCTGCAAAACCACAAACACAAATTACAATCCATCAATCCAGGTTACCGTACCGCCATCAACATTAGCGGGGTGGACAAATCTGAGATCGCCCGGGGAACGGTGGTTGCACACCCGGGGGACTATCAACCTACAACCCTGCTGGATGCTCGCCTCCGCCTTCTGCCAGACGCACCCTTACCCTTGAAACACTTTCACGAAGTGAAACTTTATAGCGGGGCCGCAGAGGTTAGCGCACGGGTGCGCCTCTTGGGCAGGGAAGCGCTTCCCCCGGGCGAAACAGCATTCATACAGCTACGCTGCGAACAGCCCGTCGTTGTGGAACGGGGGGACCACTTTATTCTGCGCCTTCCCTCGCCAGCCGCGACATTGGGCGGCGGCATCATCCTGGACCCCCATCCTTCCCGTGCCTACCGCCGGCAGGATGAAACCATAATCGCCCGCCTGCAGCAATTGCTGGATGGCAGTGCCTCCGATCTGCTGGCCCAGGCGCTTGAATCGCTTGGAATCAGCACCCGCGCCCAACTTCAAACCCGGGTCAGCTTGCCCGAAGCCACATTTTCTGCCCATCTTGATCAACTGATTGCGGATGGAGAGATCATCGTTCTGCAGGGCGACTCCGCCAGTACAAAAACGGTTTTGATCCACAAAAGACAATGGGAAAAGTTAACAAATGAGGTGCTGGAAAAGCTGGCCGAATTTCATCAGCAGCAGCCACTCAAACCCGGGCTTAAGCGTGATGTGCTGCGCAGCTGGCTGGGCTTGCCGCAGACGCATTTCGACCTGCTGGTGAGTCGGCTGGCGGCGGAAGGTTCGATCCGGCTGGAGGCAGCCTTTGTTGCCTTAAGTACACACCACGTTCGCCTCACCGATCAGCAGCAAGCCCTGGCCACCCCAATTCTGGAGCAGTTTGCAGCACAGCTGTTTGCACCGCCAACTGCCTCCGAAATTGAGGGAGCACTCGGCGCAGACATTCTGGAGGGCCTGGTAGGCAGCGGTCAACTGAAACAGGTTTCTGACCAAATCCTTTTCACCCCGGCTGCTTTCGACCAAATGCGCGATTGGGTGCTCGAAACCATTACCAATCAAGGGAGCCTGACCCTGGCGCAGTTGAGGGATCATTTTGGAACCAGCCGTAAGTACGCGGCCGCTTTTTTGGAATATCTGGATCAACAGGGAATTACGCTGCGGAAAGGCGACATCCGCACGTTAAGAAGAGTAAAATGAAAGCAATAACTCACCAAATTTCAAAGGAGACGAAATGACTTGGAATGTATTAATCACTGATGGGCTTGAAAAAGTGGGCATGGACATCTTGCGCGAAAAAGTCAACCCCATCGACAAAAAGAACATCGAAGCTGATGAATTGCTGCAGATCATCGGCGATTACGATGCTCTAATTGTGCGTGGTCGCACCAAGGTCACCCGGAAGTTAATGGAAGCAGCCACCCGCCTGAAGGTGGTCGGCCGGATGGGGGTCGGCATTGATAACATCGACGTCAGCGCCGCAAAGGAGCTGGGCATTCACGTGGTCAATTGCGCCGTAGCCACTTCTGAGGCGGTTGCCGAGCTGGCATTAGGCATGCTGTTTAGTCTGGCACGCGAGATTCCCCGGGCTGATGCCTCCATGAAAGCTGGCAAATATGCCAAAAAAGAGTTCAATGGCATCGAATTGATGGGAAAAACACTTGGGATTGTTGGCTTTGGCAATATCGGACGCCTGCTTGGGAAGTATGCCAGCGCGCTGGGGATGAAAGTCATCGCCTATGATGAATTCCGCGACGAAGGATACATCCGCGCCAATTGCGCCGAACCGGCGACTCTGGATGAGCTGCTCTCAAGCGCTGATTTTATCAGCCTGCACCTGCCTTTAACCGCCGGGTCCAAATATATGATTAATGATGCGGCTTTCGCTAAGATGAAAGACGGCGTACGCATTGTGGATGCTGCGCGCGGAGGCATCATTGAAGAAGCTGCCTTGCTGAGGGCGCTCGAGTCTGGCAAGGTAGCTGGGGCGGCGCTGGACGTTTGCGAAAAAGAACCTCCGGAGGATTGGACCCTGGTGCAGCATCCGCGGGTGGTGGCCACACCCCACATCGGCGCCCAGACCGTTGAAGCGCAAACCCGCGCGGCTGTCGACATCTCTACTGAGATTTTAAACGCTCTCGAAGGAAAACCACTGCGCTGGCAGATTGTCTAGTTCAATAATGGAGCAAACCCATGTACACTGAGGAAAAATTAAAGCGACTGCGCGAAAAAACGAAGGAGCTGGAGACGCTTGGAGGTATTCAGGCTTTGTTGGATTGGGACCAACAGGTGTATCTCCCTGCGGGTGCTGCTGAAGACCGGGCCAACCACATGGCTGTTTTGGGCAGAATATTGCATGAGAAATTGACTTCGCCCGAATCGGGACAAATCATCGCGGATCTGGCCTCAGAAATTGGCGACCTGGATGCAGACGACGAAATCGCCCGGGAAGTCAAGGTGGCAAAACGATCTTACGACCGCATGACTAAAATCCCCACCGAAAAAATGATGGAGTTTTACAAAACCACTACCATGGCGCATTGGGCCTGGCAGAAGGCGCGCGAAGAAAACGATTATGCCAGTTTTGAACCGCATCTCAGTCATATTGTCGCGCTGATGCGGGAATTCTCTGAGGCTTACGCACCCTATGACCATCCGTACGACCCATTGCTGGATCAATATGAGCCGGGAATGAAGACCGCGGATGTGAAAGCAATTTTTTCGGCGCTAAGGCCACGTCAGGTGGCATTGCTGCAAGCTATCGCTGCAGCTCCGCAGGTGGAAAATGGCTTCATTAAGCAGCACTACCCCTTTGAAGACCAACGCCGATTTGGAGATTACGTCAGCCGGTTGATGGGTTACAACTTTAATCAGGGGCGGGTCGACCTGGCAGCCCATCCTTTCACGACCAGCTTCGGCCACCATGACGTGCGCATCACCACTCGCTTCCTCAAAGACGACGGCATGTCAGCCCTCTTTAGCACCATGCATGAGACCGGCCATGCCCTGTATGATCAAGGCATCGGCCAGCGCTACCATGGCACCAGCCTTGGTTCAGCTGCTTCTTTGGGTACCCATGAATCCCAGTCGCGCCTGTGGGAAAATTTGGTCGGTCGCTCAAGAGACTTCTGGCAATTTTGTTACCCGATCATGCAGATGCTTTTCCCGCAATACCTGGGCAATGTCAGCCTGGAGCAATTCTATCGTGGCATCAATCAGGTCAAACCCAGCCTAATCCGCGTCGAAGCCGATGAAGCCACCTATAATCTGCACATCATGCTGCGTCTTGAGCTTGAAATCGGGCTCATCGAAGGCTCGCTGAGCACCAAAGACCTTCCGGAGCTTTGGAACAGCCGCATGCAGGAATATCTGGGAATTACACCCGATTCAGATAGCAACGGTGTCTTGCAAGATGTGCATTGGTCCGGTGGGATGATTGGTTACTTCCCCACTTACGCGTTGGGCAACCTGATTTCCGCCCAGCTTTGGGCAAAGATGAACCAGGACCATCCTGAAATCCCGCAGGAGATGCGCTCTGGTCAGCTGGGCACTATTCTGGGCTGGCTGCGAGAAAATATCCACCAGCATGGTTCCCGCTACGATTCGCTGGATCTGGTGCAGCGGGTCACCGGTGAGCCGCTTAACCCCGATTACTACATGAACTACCTTACCCAGAAGTACTCGGACATCTACCAGCTCTAATTCAAAACCCGGTAGACAAATACAAAAACAGCAGCCGCTCTGGCTGCTGTTTTTGTTGACTTAGAAGGTTGATTCAAGGAGTTATGGTCGGTTCTGGCGTCGGGGTCGGGAGTGGGGTTTCACCGGAGGGGTCATGAACATAGACGTAATCACCAATCTTGGCCCAGTTGTAAACCCATTGGGCATCCCCAGGGAACATGTTCACACAGCCGTGGGATTGTTTGAAACCCAGAAGTGCCGGCCAGTAAATACCATGAATTGCCTGAGCGCCATTGAAGTACATCGTCCACGGGACGCTTTCAAGGTAATAGAAATCTGATTTGTCGCGGGCATACGAACCCTGCATAAAGCCCGTCTGGTGCACCTCATAAATTTGGTACACCCCCGGGTCGGTATAGAGCTCACCCGAACCGGTTGCGATCAGCGCGGCGAAGCGCAGTTCGCCGCCCTCATACACCGCCAAAGTCTGGTTGGACAAATCGATATTGATCCAGCGGTCGCCTTCCACACCCGCAGGTACACTGGTATCTACATGCAGCCGTCTGGCTTTGAGCGAGGGGACCCATTCCCCGGGTCCAATTTCATACCATTCATAATCATCAGCATATTGAGTCTGATAGACTTGAAAAACGGCGTATTTATCCAGCTCCCGCGCGGTTGTCGGATAAGCAAAACCCGGCCCGCTGTAGCTGGGGGTGGGGTTAACCGTCCATCCAAAGTCATTATTGGGCGTTGCTGAAAATTCCAGCCCCTGCCAGCGTGGCCAGGAATAAAAAGGCGCTGCTTCTACCCATCCCCCCGATTCAGTCAAAACGAACACACGCCCGCCGGATTCGCGCGAGCTGAGCATTGTGACATAACGGGAGGCACCGGCCGGGATAGTACCGATCACATTGGTCCCTGCGATGGCATCGTCAAGGCTGGCATAAATCGGAGCTTCACCTGAGCTATTGATGCGCGCCAGGTATGCCGGAAGCTCGGTTAGTTTGGGGTCCGGTGATGCGGCCGGAAGCTCGCGAATTGGATACGGAAACCCCTGCTCACTGAGCGCTTTCACCGACTGCGAAGGCCCAAGGGGCAAACAGCCAGCCGGCTGGTCAGAGTAGAGGCCGGGCTGACAGAGCGGCGGGTCGTAAACTGTTCCGCCCTCCAAGGCGTTGGCATTGGCCTGCACGCTGCTGAAGACAGCTGCGCTCACCAGCAGCGCGAGACAAAAGGCAAACCATTTGTTTCTCATTTCTTCATTATAAACGCGCCTGAAAGCGCTCGCTCTGCGCATACAAGCTGTACCCCCCAGCGCTATTGCCGGCTGCAGGAATTCGCTGCGGTCAGGCTCTCCGTAAACCAAATAAAAATAGTAAAATTCATACATATGTGTTGCCCGGAGGTGACAGATGAAATTCCCGATTTATCACGTTGATGCTTTCGCCGTGCAGCCGTTCCGGGGAAACCCCGCTGCAGTGTGCCTGCTGGAGAAACCCCGCGACCCGGCCTGGATGCAGGCAGTGGCTGCGGAGATGCGCCTCTCGGAGACCGCTTTTTTGTCCCCCGAATCCGATGGATATAGCCTGCGTTGGTTTACCCCCACCACTGAGGTGGAGCTTTGCGGGCATGCCACCCTGGCCAGCGCGCATATTCTCTATGAGTTTGGCTTCTTCGAACCGGAGGAGACCATTCATTTTTATACTGCCAGTGGCCCGATTACCTCCAGCTTTAACCATGGCACCATCGAGCTGGATATGCCGCGCCGCGACCCTCAGCCCTATCAGAGCAGCCCTTTGATCCAAGACATCCTGGGGATGGAACCAGCAAACGTTATGGAATTCGAAGGGAAGCAGCTTTTGGTCGAGCTGCCCAGCCAGGCAGATGTGGAGCACTTCGTCCCGGATTTTCGCAAGATCAGCCAACTGGAACACCCCGATTTTTTGATTACCGCGCCCGGGGATGGCGTGCGCTTTGATTTTGTTTCGCGCTTTTTCTCTCCGCGCAGCGGCATTTATGAAGATCCGGTGACTGGGATGGCGCATTGCATCCTGGGTCCATACTGGGCAGCCAGGCTGCAAAAATCTAAATTTCATGCCTATCAGGCTTCTGCGCGGGGCGGAGAAGTTTGGGTCCGGCTCGGTAGCAACCGGGTCTACCTGGGCGGCAAAGCCGTCACCGTGTTTGCCGGCGAATTGCTTCATCAGCGCGATTGATAGGGCTTAATCTCAAGGCGGTCAGCCCCATAACCAACCAGCCGCCTAATAATTCAGGTTTAAAGAAACTGGAGAAAACAGCGATGGAATTGCTCAAGGAAAGAATCCGGCAGGATGGACGCAACCTGGGGAATGGCATCCTCAAGGTGGACCGCTTCATTAATCACCAGGTGGACCCCAACCTGATGGATGCCTGCGGCGCTGAGTTGGCGCGCTTATTCAGCAACACCCCAGCTGACAAGATTTTGACCGCCGAAATCTCGGGCATTGCCCCGGCAATTTTCACCGGCAAGTACCTCCACCTGCCGGTGGTTTACGCCCGCAAGTCCAAACCAATCACCATGCCGAGCGAAGTTTACATCACCGTGGCACCCTCACATACCAAAGGACACAACACAGAACTGATCGTCTCCCCGGAATATCTTGGGCATGATGAGAAAATCTTGATCATTGATGACTTCCTGGCCTCTGGCGCAACAATCGCCGGACTGGTGCGCCTGGCACAAACAGCTGGCGCAAAGGTGACCGGCATTGGCACCCTGGTTGAGAAGACCTTTGAAGGCGGGCGGCAGCTGCTGGCATACCTGGATGTGCCCATCTTTTCACTGGTCACAATTACCTCGATGGATAATGGCCAGATCATCTTCAGCGAAGAACCGGTAGAATAAGCCCATTCATGACTTCCCGCATCCTCATCCTTGATTTTGGCTCTCAATACACGCAGCTTATTGCCCGCCAGGTGCGCGAGCTGAACGTTTTTTCGGAGCTGCTGCCTTGGGATGCCCCGCGCAGCCAGGCGCTGCAGCCCGAAACGCAAGGGATAATCCTCTCCGGCGGCCCCAGCTCGATCTACGCGCCTGGCGCTCCGCAGCTGCCTGATTTTGTTTTGGAGAGCGGGCTGCCCGTCTTGGGCATTTGCTACGGAATGCAGGCGCTGGCGGAAGCCCTTGGGGGCGCTGTCAGTGCCTCTGACCGCCAGGAATACGGACTGGCAGAAATTGAAACCGTGCTGCAAAACCCGCTGCTGGCCGAGACTGTAGGACCGGTCTGGATGTCACATGGTGACCGGGTTGAGGTGTTGCCCCCCGGGTGGGTCAACCTGGCCTCGTCGGCCAATACGCCAATTGCCGCGATGGCGGATGCTTCGATGCACCGCTTTGGGCTGCAGTTTCACCCGGAAGTGCGCCACACCCGCAGCGGTAAACAGATTTTGCAGCACTTTGTGATCGATATTTGCGGCTGTATACCAGATTGGACCCCGCGCTCCATCGTCAGCCGCGCCATCACCGAGATTCAGGGGTTGGTTGGCGATGCCCATGTGCTCTCGGCCCTCTCGGGCGGCGTGGATTCAGCGGTGGCCACCAGCCTCGTCAGCCGTGCTCTTCCGGGTCAGGTGCATGCCGTTTTTATCGATACTGGCCTGCTTCGTCAGGGCGAGGCGCGCCAGGTGGAAAGCGCCTTCCGCCCGCTTTTGGGCAATCACTTTGTGATCAGGGATGCGGCCCCGCGCTTTTTTGAAGCCCTGCGCGGCGTCACCGACCCGGAGAGCAAACGCAAGATTATTGGCGAAACCTTCATCCGCGAATTTGAGGATGCCGCCCGTGCTTTAGGCCAGATCGACTTTTTGGCCCAGGGGACGATTTACCCGGATGTGGTCGAATCGAGCGGCAGCGGTGCAGCAAAAGCCCAGCGCATTAAAGCTCACCACAACGTTGGTGGGCTGCCGCCCGACATGCAACTGCGCCTGGTTGAACCGCTGCGCCTATTGTTTAAGGATGAGGTTCGGGCGGTTGGAACCGAACTTGGTTTGCCACAGGAACTCATCTGGCGGCAGCCTTTCCCCGGGCCGGGCCTGGCGGTGCGCTGCCTGGGTGAGGTCACCCCCCAGCGCGTGGAAATACTGCGCGCTGCCGATCAGATTTTCACCGAAGAGCTGCGTCTGGCAGATTTGCTGCAAACCCATGAGGATCAAGCCAGCAAACTGAGTGGCACTTCTCAGGCTTTTGCAGTTCTGCTGCCGGTGCACAGTGTCGGCGTGATGGGCGACCAGCGGACCTATGCCGAAACTCTGGCCCTGCGAGCCGTCACCACAACCGATTTTATGACTGCCGATTGGGCGCGCCTGCCGCAGGAGCTTTTGGCACGGGTCTCCAACCGCATTGTCAACGAGGTGCCAGGCATTAACCGGGTGGTTTACGACATTACCTCCAAACCACCAGCGACCATTGAATGGGAATAAGCTGCTCACCTATATAAAAGCCTGCAGCCTATAACTAAATCACATTTTGCGGAGAATTATTATGGAAAATTTTTTCAGGGAATTTGGCGGTCTTTTTGGGGGAATCACATTGCTTTGTGTGCTCGCCACGGCGCTGCGGGCAGCCATGAAAAAGTATTACAAGGATCAAACCAAAAAAGGTCAGAAATTATCGGACTCATTCATGAAAGTTTATAACTGGGTTCGTAAAAACCACCGAACAATCGGCCTGGTCGGTTTGGGAGCCGTACTGCTGCACTTGACCTGGCAGGTTATTTTCGTGCGGCTGAGCTTCACCGGCGTTGCCGCGGCGGTTTTGCTGATTGCTCAAACCATCTTGGGCTTTTCGCTGCCCAAACATAAAGGCGAAGCGCACCATAAATGGGCCAACGCGCATCAAGTGTTGGGAATTGTGCTGGTCGTGACAGTCTTAAGTCACCTGGCGTTCAAGCTATAAAAAAGCAGCGCTCAGCCTCTGCAAACTGACAACAATACAATAGCGAGCGACCACTTTCCGCCGAAACTCATACGCCATTCCGGATATTTGGTCAGACTATTGCCTATGCGTTAACATAAAATGAATGTAAGGTCGTTATACTTTAAACTAAGCCGGGCGAGTCGAAAAGCGCCCTGCCAGAAAGGTCAAAATGGACTACAGTAAACTTTTTTCCAAAGCCTGGCATTTCTTGGGCCGACACAAAATCTTGTGGCTTTTCGGCCTGCTTGCCGGTACAGTGACCCTGGGGGGCGGCGGGCAAGGTTTGCGCGTGGTCATTCCCGGGCCAAACGGCAGCGGTCTGCAAGGCTTTTTGCCAGGGATGAGCGGGTCGAATCTTTTTGAGTCTGCCGGAAGCGTTCCGGTCTGGTTCTGGGTGCTGCTGGCCATGGGCTTGATCGCTTTCGTTTTTCTGGCGGCCATCGTCGGCTTTTTTGTCTCGGCTTTGGGTCAGGCTGGGCTCATTCGCGGGACGATCTTGGCCGATGAAAAGCAAGACAGCACGCCGCTTCAGTTTAAGCAGGTTTTTACCAGCCTGAAACCCTACTATTGGCGCTTACTGCTACTGCGGGCTCTGTTAACCGTCGCTGGGACCCTGGCAGCAGCTTTGCTGATGCTTCCGCTAATTTTGTTGATCATCTCCACCTTTGGCTTGGGGCTGCTGTGCCTGGTGCCACTTTCCATCGTCCTCATTCCGCTAGGCTGGCTGATTCAGTCATTTTTCACCAACATCGCTATCGCCATGCTGGACGAAAACCTCGGATTCATGGCAGCAGTTGAGCGTGCCTGGCAGGTGACCACAGCAAACATGGGCCCGATGCTGGCGATTTCAGCTGTTTTAGCCCTCATCAATCTGGTGAGCACCTTGCTTTTTATGGCGCCGTTATTCCTGGCAGCGCTGCCAGCCTTGTTGGCCCTCCTGGGGCGTTGGCAGGCACTTCAAGGCGCAGCCATCATGGTTAGCGTGATCGCGTTCATCCTCTGCACTGTACTCGCGATATTCGGCAGCGCCCTGCTGAGCGCATACAACTTCATCGTGCGCACATTGGCCTTCCGCGCTTTGAAAGACAAGCCGGCCGCAGAAACTCTGGTAGATGCAACAGAACCACTCGGGGAGGCAAGCGCGGCACAGCCGATGCCCCCCGCCCCGAGCTCCGATCAGCCCGTCGCAGGCTAACAGCGATCAACATTTAGGTCTGGCATTGTCACAGTCAGCTAAGAACCTGGCACGCTTTGCAAGCGCCCTGCTGGCAGTCATGCTGGCAGCAGGGGCGCTGCGCTCCAAAGCCTACGCGCAGCCCGAACCACCCCAACCTCAGCTGCTTTTAAGAGCGCCTGACACGCGCGATTTTCCGTTAATCCGCGCCTCGTTTCAAATCTCGGGCATTGCTGAAAATCCCTCGGGTTGGATCGACACAGAAGCGGTGCGCATTATTGAAAACGGAACCCCAATTGTGCCCGACGATGTCCGCGTCGATTACACCGGCCTGGATTTTGCCGTTGCGCTTAACCCCAGCCTCTCATTGGCTCTGCGTGACTCTCAAGGCATTTCTAACTTTGAAAACATGTTGGCGCGGCTCGGCCAACTTTCCACCCGCTTCACTGCTGGAGCGGGAGACCAATTCAGCCTCTTTATCAACGGGGAAGAACCAGCCCTAAACTTGAGCAGCTATGAATCATTTTTCAGCAGCCTGACCGATTACCCGGCCAACATGCGCCAGATGACCCCCAGCCTGGAAAGCCTGACCGCCGCAGTGAACATGCTCAGCGCACAGCAACCCGGGCGCGACCGCATATTGATCTACCAGACCGGCTATATCGGCCAGGATGATTGGACGCGCTTTGCTGAATTGCTCGCTCTGGCAGCCGAAAATCGCGTTTCAGTCTACGTCTGGATGGTGATGGATGCTGCCGTCTTGGGGTCCGGCTATTTTGAAGATATGCGCCTGCAGGTGGAAGCCACAGGCGGCAGCCTGGCTCCGTTGACCGGCAGGGAGGATGTGCCCGACCCGGCCGATTATTTGGCGGGGAAAGGCTACACGATCACAGCGAGCTATCAGTCTCAGGCCCGTTCCAGTGGCAGCCAGTCGCTTGTCATAGAAGTCAGCACACCAACCTCCGGCCTGGTGCGTTCCGACTCAACCACTTTTGACCTGCAGATCGAACCCCCCAGTCTCAGCTTCATCAACCTGCCGGCACAACTGACGCTGACTTTTTCCGAAAAGGACCAGCTGCTGACCGCCTCACCGCAAGAGCTTGCAATTGAAGTGCAGATCGCCTTCCCGGATAACCGCCCACGCGAACTGGCGCAGGCCAGCTTATGGGTCAACGGGGTAATGGTACAAAAAAACAGTCAGCCGCCTTATGGCAGTTTTTTGGTAGACCTGGCGGAATACCGCTATTCGCAGGAACTTACCCTGCAGGCCCGCCTGACCGACGAACTTGGGCTGGAAGGTCGCACGGAACTCACCACCATCCCATTGACCGTCACCGACCTGGTAAAGCCGAGCGGGAGCTGGCTTGCTTCTCCCTGGCTTTGGATTGGCGCAGCGGGCGTCCTGCTGGCTGCCGGGGTGGTCTTTTTGCTGCCAGTGCTCAAGAAACAGCGAGCCTCCGCCGGGGGAGAGAATCTGCCCAATCCGTCAGCGCCCGAGCTTCCGGCCGACTGTCTGGCCAACCTGGCACGCCTGGGGCCAGACAACCAGCCAGCGGCGGAAAAACCTCTCCAAATCTGCCATGAAGTGACCTTGATCGGCAGCGATCCCGAGCTGTCGGACCTGACGCTCAATGACCCGTCCATCGAGGCGGTACAAGCCCAGCTGCGAGTCAACCCGGATGGGAGCGCACGTCTGACGGACTTTAACAGCAAGAGCGGGACTTTTATCAATTTTGAGCCGGTTACCCCGCGCGGTGCGGAGCTGCATCATGCAGATATTGTTCAGTTTGGCCGGCTCACATTTCGCTTTTCGCTCAACCGGCACTATAGGGTCGGCCAGCCGGTGAAGTCAACTTCCTCCGCCAACGGAAAACCTCCCGCAGCCAGTGGCGGGCATTGAGCGTTCCCTCTGGGCGAGCAAGTACAACTACCGATGGGCCGCCGCACGCGAGTGATTCGCTGCGCCGGTCGCCAATATTAACCAGGCTACGCTGGAAGAAGACCTTTTTTCGTTTGCCTGCATACCGGTTCTATGATAAAATGTCTGCTCTACGGAGGGATGGCCGAGCGGCTCAAGGCGCCTGTCTTGAAAACAGGTATAGGGAAACCTATCGTGGGTTCGAATCCCACTTCCTCCGCCAGGCTTAACAACCAAAAATTGGGGAGGTGCCGGAGTGGACGATCGGGGCCGCCTGCTAAGTGGTTGTCGGAGTAAAATCCGACCCAGGGTTCGAATCCCTGCCTCCCCGCCTCTTAAATAAAACATCCTATCGGATGTTTTTTTTAATTTTGGTTGAAAATCCTGCTCTGTTAAACTTGGCAACACTCGTTTGAGTGATAATCGGCCGGCCCAGTATGGCTTTTCGAGTGCCTTAGCCCAAAGTTGGTCGTGGCTTCAGCATGGCTTCGTGGGCATATACCCTGCAGGCTGCTCACACCCGCGCGCATTGTGCCAATAAACCGCAGGGCTGAAATTCAGAAAAGATGATACGGTCGCCCTCGAGAAAGGGGTAATCTGCTGAATTGTTTGGTTTGGCTCTCGTAAAACACCAGTGGCTGTCATTCGATAGCCACTGGTGTTCAAAATGAGAGCCTCAGGCCGCATCCAAAATGCGGCGCTCACCCTGCAAAGCCCGGATGGAAGCTGCATCTTGCGTGACTTCAAGGGTGCCACGGTAGTTTCCCGCTTCGTCTCGCATGGCATAATAGCGGATCAGCACGAATTTAGGACCCATCTGAATCCAGAAATCAGCCTGATCGCGCCGGCCAGCGCGAAAGTCTTGCAGGATCTGCTCGACAACATGCACACTCTGCGGCGGATGGCAGTTTTGCACTTTGCGCCCGATGATGGCGGCGGTGCGGGTGAAAATGCGTTCCCGGGTTTGGGAGAAATAGCGCACTTCGTCGTTTTCATCGACAAAGGTGATGTCTACCGGCAGCCGCCGGAGCATCATGTCAATTTGTTCTGCGCTCAAGGCGCCGGTGTTCAGGCCAATCTGACCGGGGCGGGCCAGCGGAGGCTGAGTTGGCGCCGTGTTGGGCTGGGCCGTGCTTTCCACAGCAGAAGCTGGCGCTGCCTGCGTAGAGGGCTGCTGCGCTTTTTGGGCTGGCGTGGCACCGGTCATCCCTTCCCGTAGGCTTTCGCTGGAAATTTCCTGCCATTCGTCTTCAGTGAGCAGCGACAGCGCTTCAGGGATCAGGATCTTTTCTTCTTTGTACATCATTTCCCGCACCTGGCTGATGACTAAACCCGCCGCATTGCTGACGGCTGCAGCTTGCGGGGCTTGAGCCGACAATAAATCGCTCAGCTGTTTAATCTGGCTGCGGATTTGATTATGAACGCCCCACATCACTTTGGATGGGCCCTCAAAACCGTGTTTCTCAAGGTAAGGGAACAACAGGTTTTCTTCAAAACTGTATTGTTCTTCAACGATCGCCAGGCTGCCGGCAGTCTGGCGCAGCCCCTCCAGCGCCAGGCGCTCACCGGCATTGAGCGCCGCGTTTTGACTCTCCATTGCCTCCAAAACCCTGGCAATCACTTCATTTTTCAGCCGCATCGCGAAAACGGGATGACCAGGTTGTGACTCAGGTTCGGGCTGGTTTTCGAGGCCCTCTTGAAAGACTGCCACATGCAGATCGCACAGCTTTTGAATCTCGGCGACCGGCAAGCCTTCTTCGATCACTTCCCGCTCAGCTGCGGCGATGTCTGCGGCGCTGGCCTGAGCGATGATTTCCCCGAATTCGGAGCGCAGCGCTTCCATCGGCACGCCTTGGTGCAGCTTGCGGATGATGCCTTTCAGGGCTTC
>ERZ1645187.2561-NODE-2561-length-15903-cov-10.578622_pt1 | contig 15903 bp, 15 predicted proteins | sample MGYA00575352_ERZ1645187 | MGnify/ENA primary metagenome ERZ1645187 (study PRJEB40837, sample SAMN11349314) | freshwater sediment metagenome | isolation source: river sediment | host: Sediment | place: India: Wazaribad , New Delhi | collected 2017-02-21 ... | reverse complement strand
CCACCACCACTTCTCCGTTCCACGCCAACGACTGAATCACGTCGTAACGCTTCAGCGACTTCTCCCCCTCCAATTCCACTTGCAAAAGGTCGGACGACCCCATGCAAGCTGTCAGCAGTACGGCCGCCAGGAAGAGTAGGGCGGATTTCACCGTCGCCCGGTTGTGTCGAGAAACGGCAATGTCGCCAATTGCGACGTTCTCGCCGGCACAAGATTGCGTGAGTTGCGGGCAGGACGCCATTGAAGTCTCGGTTGATTGATGAGGCTGGCGGTGGCGCATTGCCTTGATCATGCTTGGCCTGAGTCGATATCGTGGTTGGGTTGGCGGTTGTACTGGCCGAGAATTCGCGGCAACTGACCAGTCACTGTCCGCAAGGCTCGTGCCAGGTTTCGTTGTGCGGCGCGACATCGTGGTCGCTCGACCGGAAGGCCGCGTGCGTGTCGATGGCCAAGAGCGCGTGGGGCTCAAGGGGCTTCGGCGGCTATTCTGGATATCCCGGCGGGAGCTTGCGATAACCGATCAATCATTGGAAGGCCAATGATTGATGATTTGATCAAATTCCCCGGTCAAGAACCCGGAATTTAACCAACCAAGCAAGAGGAGGAACGGGGCCGCCTACACATCGACATCGAGTTGCTCGCGGTGAGCAAACCCGAGCCTGTTGTCTATCAACCAGATGGCGCGAGGACGAAGGATGTACCAGCGGACGCGATCCAGGGCGCGCACGATCGCGGCCGGGGCTCTCGCGGAAAGGCCGACGATGGGGAAACGCTCGGCGTATCGCTGTCGTACCGCCGCCTCATCGCGTGCGGTAACGGGCTCGGCGCGGCCTTGCAACTGTAGCCCGCGAATGCCTGGCCAGTCGTCGTAGTCGCGTTGTATCGTGGCGGCCACTTCGGTGCCGGCGCCGATGTTCAGGGCATGGCGGCTGGTCGGGGAAGAGAGAAAGTAGAGGGACAGGCCATCATGCGCATAGAACACCGCCGCCGCCCACGGCCCTTCCGGCCCCGTCGTGGCCAGGGACAGGACGTGGTGATCCGCGAGTTGTTCGAGCACGCGCTCGCGAAGTGCGCTGGTCAAGAGAAGACACCGATCTCCGCGTCGAGTTCGGCTTCGGCCGCCCGCAGCCGTTTCAGCCGATAAGCGAGTTGCGCCCGAGTGATGCCGAGAAAGCGCGCGGCTGCCGACAAGTTGCCACGCGCCTTGTCGACGGCGGCGGTAAGCAACATCGCCTCCACTTGGTCGAGTGTCATGCTGCCATTGAAAACGGCGTCGCAGAGATCCTCGCCGGTCTCCCAGCGGGTGCCGGTGATGCCGCCATCGCTGGCAAGGCCGAACTCGAATTCGCTCGGTTGATCGCTGCCGTCGCAGTGAGACAGAAACAAATGGTTGACTTCGACTTGGCCACTGTTGGGAGCCAGTATCACCCCGCGTTCCACCATGTTCTGCAACTCGCGGATGTTGCCGGGCCATCGATATGCGAGCAGGGCGCGCTTGGCCTTGTCCGTGAAGCCGCGAAGTTTCTTCCCATTGATGGCGGCGTACTTGGCCAGAAAGTGCTTTGCCAGAACCGGAATATCCTGTTTGCGCTCGCGCAGGGGCGGAATCTTGACCTGATAGGCATTCAGCCGGTAGTAGAGGTCGGAGCGAAATCGCCCTTCCCTGACGAGGCCCTGGAGTCCGGCATTGGTCGCAGCGACGAGACGAACATTGATCTTGCGCGACTTTTGATCACCCAGCCGCTCCACTTCTCCATCCTGGAGAACGCGAAGCAGCTTGGCCTGGGCGGCCAAGGGCAGGTCGCCGATTTCGTCGAGAAACAAGGTGCCGCCATTGGCGCGCTCGAATCGGCCCGGGCGGGTGTGCTGCGCGCCCGTGAAGGCGCCTTTCTCCACGCCGAAGAGTTCCGATTCGACCAGCTCATGCGGAATCGCCGCGCAATTCACCGCGACGAACGGCGCGTCGCGGCGAGGCCCCATGTCATGCAGGCTTCGGGCAAACACTTCCTTGCCGACACCTGTTTCACCAAGCAGCAAGACGGTGATGCTGCAGCCGGCCGCCTGTTTCAGCAGTTCGAAGGCGGCCGTGAATCCAGGCGAAATGCCTCTCACATCGTCGCGATGCTGATAGCGGTCACCAATGGTCGAGCGCAGTTGGACGACCTCCGTCTGGAGATCGATTAGCTGCTCGGCAATCGAGTCGGGGCTGAAATACTTGGCGTGTTCCGCCGCATCCGGCCATTCCTCGATGGGCTTGCCCACGATCCGGCAATTGTTGCTGCCCATGCCGGTGCACTCGACTTCCTTGTAAAGGATCGTGCGGCCCATGAAGGCGGACGTGTACCCGCAGGCATAGCCGATCTGCGTCCAGCAGACAGGCTCTGAATGGGTGCCGTAGTAATGCCGATGCCATTGGCCTTCCCACGAGTCCTCCCATAGAAACTCGCCGTAGAAATGCCCGGCCGTGCGGTCGAGTTCGACCTTGATCGGCGTCACATGAACGATACCCTCGAGCGTATGCAGTTGGGGGCCGGTCATGAACGCGTCGATGTCGCTGGCATCGGCGAATCGCTCCCGCGCGATTTGCGCATCGCGCATCCCGGAGGCAAAGCCCATGCGCGTGAGTAGACCGCGAGCGCGCTCCATGCCCAGCGAATCGATGAGTTCCTTGCGCAGCAGGGCTTGCGCCTCGGCATGCACGAGAAGCATTCGGTGCTCGTCCAGCCAGATTTGGCCGCTTTCGGCACCGAAACGCAAGCGACCGCGCAGATCCTCGCTCTTCCACCGCGTCGCTTCGCGGGGCGCCGTCCTGATCTCGCCGGTCTTTGCCATGACGTTCGAGCCTTGCCTGGAAAAGGTGGATTGATAACTTCTGGTGACTACAAAGTCAAGTCGTGACCGGGGAATTCTCGCCCGGCTTTTTCGTGGCCTTCAGCCGTTGCTCGGCCATCGCTTGCTCCGTTGATCAATTCATGGCCGCCGACGCCGGAAAGTTGATCAATACAACAATCCGGGTTTTCCGCCACGCTCGGTCGTCGCATCGGTGGCGACGCGACGCTCCGAACGACGTTGCTGCGTGTGCACGCCGAAGGCTTTCATCTGATGGCCAAGACTCATCGGTGTCGGGCGGACTCGATCGGGCTGTTCCTTGTTGCGTCACAGCACGAGGCATGGCATGGGCCTTGCTGATTGGTGAGGCAGGAAAGTCAACCCAGTGTTCGTTCATTGGCTCGGACGAGCGATGTTCGCCAGGAGGAGGCAGACGATGCAATTCCCCAATCCGCATGACGTCAAGGCCGAGGTCATTCCCGGTACCGAGGGATGGGAGCGCATGTACCCCTACCAGTATCAGTTTGTCACCGACGACGAGGAGCGCAACCGCTACGAAAAGGAGACGTTCTGGTTCTACGACGGGTTGCACTATCCCGAGCCACTGTATCCATTCGACACGATATGGGACGAGGCGTGGTACTTGGCCTTGTCCCAGTTCAACAACCGCATCTTTCAGGTTCCCCCGGTGCGAGGGGTCGACCACCGGATCATCAACGGCTATGTCTACATTTCACCCGTGCCCGTGCGCGACCCCGAGGAAATCGGCGCGCGCGTGCCCAACTTCATGGAGCGGGCGGGTTACTACTACAAGAACTGGGACGACCTTGAGGCCAAGTGGAAGCTCAAGATGGAGGCGACCATCGCCGAACTCGAAGCGCTGGAGATTCCCCGCCTGCCTGAGGTCGAGGACTTGGGTGTCGTCACCGGCGGCGTCGGCGAGTCGCGGGGCTACCACCTGATCAAAAACTATGACGACCTGATCAACCTCGGCATCAAGTGCTGGCAGTACCACTTCGAGTTTCTCAACCTGGGCTATGCCGCGTACGTGTTTTTCATGGACTTTGCCCAGAAACTTTTCCCGAGCATTCCGCTCCAGCGCGTGACGCAGATGATATCGGGCATCGATGTCATCATGTACAAGCCGGATGATGAACTCAAGGGGCTTGCCAAGAAGGCCGTCCTGCTCGGCGTCGATCAGGCGGTGACCGACCATCGGGAGTGGGAGGACGTCAAGGCGGCCGTCGCCAAATCGCCCCGGGGCGACGAATGGTTGGCGGCATTCGAGAAGGCGCGTTACCCGTGGTTCAATATCTCGTCGGGCACCGGGTGGTTCCATACGGATCGGAGCTGGAACGACAATCTCGGCATTCCCCTTTCCGGCATCCAGACCTACATCAACAAGATTCGTTCCGGCGCGAACATCGACCGGCCCATGGAGCATGTCCGTGCCGAGCGCGATCGCATCACCGCCGAGTATCGGGAACTGATCGCCAACGAGACCGACCGACAGCAGTTCGATGAATTGCTCGGATGCGCGAAGACCGTGTTTCCCTACGTCGAGAACCATCTCTTCTATGTCGAGCACTGGTTCCATTCCGTTTTCTGGAACAAGATCCGGCAGGTGGCGGCGGTCATGAAGGAACACGGCATTCTCGACGATATCGAGGATATCTGGTACCTGCGTCGCGATGAAATCAAGCAGGCGCTTTGGGACATCGTGACGGCCTGGGCCACCGGCGTGAAGCCGCGGGGCGCCAAGACCTGGCCGGTCGAGATCGAGTGGCGCAAGGGCGTGATGCAAAAGTTTCGCGAATGGCGGGCGCCTCCCGCCATCGGCGTGGCCCCGGAAGTCATCCAGGAGCCTTTCACCATCGTCCTTTGGGGCGTCACCAACAAGTCGCTGTCGGATTGGGCGTCGGTGCAGGATGTCGGCGATCCCGACAGCATCACCGAGATGAAGGGTTTTGCCGCCAGCCCGGGAATCGTCGAGGGCAAGGCCAGGGTGTGCTTCGGCGCCGAGGAAATCCGCGATCTGATGGAGGACGAAATCCTCGTCGCGCCGACCACTTCTCCGTCATGGGCGCCGGCGTTTGCCAAGATCAAGGCCTGTATCACCGATGTCGGCGGTGTCATGAGCCACGCGGCCATCGTCTGCCGTGAGTACGGCATGCCGGCGGTGGTCGGCACCGGGTACGCGACCAAGGTGATCAAGTCCGGCATGTTGCTGCGTGTGGACGGTTCGTCCGGACACATCACGATCGTTCGCTGAGACCCCCAAACCGCGGAGGCATCGCATGAATACCGTCCTGGCCGCGAAGCCTGACGAAGCGGCGACGAAAATCCCCTTGCTCAGTTGGTTCGAGGAATGCACGAAGGACTCGATTCCGCTCGTTGGCGGCAAGTGCGCCTCGCTCGGTGAACTGATCAGTTCGGGCGCACGGGTCCCGCCGGGCTTTGCCCTGACCACCGCGGGCTTCGCCGAATTCATGCGCGCGGCCGGCATTCAGGCGGAGATCGCCGGGTTACTGCATGGGCTCGATCACGACGACCTCGACCGCCTGGAGAAGTCGTCGGCCGCCATCAGGGAAATGATCGAATCGCGGCCGATGTCGATCGAGCTGGAGGACCTGATCGGCGAGGCCTATCGCAAGCTCTCGGTCCGCTGTTGCCAAGCCTCGGTGCCGGTGGCGATCCGTTCGAGCGCCACCGCCGAGGATCTGCCGGGCGCCAGCTTCGCCGGGCAGCAGGACACCTATCTCTGGATCCGTGGCTTCGATGACGTGATTCATCATGTACGTCGATGCATCTCCAGTCTTTACACGGCGCGAGCGATCGCCTATCGACTGAAGATGGGTTTCCCCCATGATCAGGTGGCGATCAGCGTCGGCGTGCAGAAGATGGCCAATGCCTATGCGGCGGGCGTGATGTTCACGCTGCATCCGGCGACCGGCGATCGCTCGGTGATCGTCATCGACGCCAACTTCGGTTTCGGCGAGTCGGTCGTCTCGGGGGAAGTGACGCCCGACCATTTCGTGGTGAACAAGGTCACGCTGGACATCCTGGAGCGAACCATTTCCACCAAACTGATGTGTTACACGGTCGACCCCCGAATCCAGAAGTCGGTGGCGACGGAAGTGCCATTCGAGCGGCAGTCGATTCAATGTCTGATCGACGACGAAATTACCGAGCTCGCCTGGATGGCAAAGAAGATCGAGAAGCACTATGGCCGTCCGATGGACATCGAGTGGGCCATCGACAAGGCGCTGCCGGCCGGCGGCAACATCTACATTCTCCAGGCGCGCCCCGAGACGATCTGGAGCAATCGCCAGCCAGCCGCGACGGCCACGGCGACCGCTTCCGCGATGGACTACATCGTATCCAGCCTGCTGGCGGGCAAGCGCCTGACGTGAAGGGAGAGAACGGTGCTGGTACGCAACTGGATGCAACGGAACCCCATCGTGATCGGCAGCGACACCTTGGTACACGAGGCGAAGCAGATCATCACGGACAACAATCTGCACGGGCTGCCGGTGGTGGACGACGGTCGGCTGCGCGGACTGATCACGCGGGCCATCTGTCTGCGTGCCGCGCACTACGTCTTGCGAACGCAGGATGCCGACGAACTGAACTACTTCTCGACCCGGGTCAAGGTCAAGGACCTGATGGTGCGCGATCCGGTCACCATACAGGCGTCCGATACCATGGAGCACTGCTTGGAAGTCGGGATCGAACACGGCATCGGCCAGTTGCCCGTGATGGAGAACGGGCGGGTCGTCGGCATCATCTCGGCGAACGAAATGTTCGCGCTGGCGGCCCACTTCCTGAGTGCGTGGGAAAAGCGCAGCGGCGTCACCCTGGCGCCATTGGAGGTGAAGCCGGGCTTGATCGGACAGATCGCCGACATTGTCGAGGCGGCCGGCGCCGAGCTTCAGGCGATCTATCCCATCGGCAAGCCGACCGATGTCAATCCGCGGACGCATCCGCTCAAGCGCGTGGTGATCCGGTTTCACAGCGACGACACACCTCGGGTGGCGGCGGCGCTCGAGCAGGCCGGCTTCGCGGTGATCGAATCGGTGCAGGCCGCGCGACCGCCGGAAACCACGGACACCATACAGCACTAACCCGAGAAGGAGCATCGTCAATGGATTTGCGTTATTTCATCAATCAGTGTGCCGAGGCCAACGAGCTGAAGCGGATCAAGGCGGAAGTCGACTGGAACCTCGAAATATCGCATGTCTCCAAGTTGACCGAAGAGCGCAAGGGGCCGGCGTTGCTGTTCGAGAAAGTCAGTGGCTACGACACGCCGGTGTTCACCGGCGCCTTCGCCACCACCAAGCGCCTGGCCATCATGTTGGGCCTGCCGCACCACCTGTCGATGTGCGAGTCGGCGCAGGCCTGGATGAAGAAGACCATCACCTCCGAGGGCCTGATCAAGGCGAAGGAAGTCAAGGACGGCCCGGTGCTGGAAAACATCCTCGCCGGCGACAAGGTCGACCTCAACATGTTCCCGGTGCCGAAGTTCTTCCCGCTCGACGGCGGCCGCTACATCGGCACCATGGTGTTCGTCGTGCTGCGCGATCCCGAGACGGGCGAGACCAATCTCGGCACCTATCGCATGCAGATGCTCGACGACAAGACCTGCGGGGTGCAGATCCTGCCGGGCAAGCGCGGCGAGCGCATCATGAAAAAGTACGCCAAGATGGGGAAGAAGATGCCGGCCGCCGCGGTGATCGGCTGCGACCCGCTGATCTTCATGGCCGGCACGCTGATGCACAAGGGCGCCAACGATTTCGACATCACCGGCACGGTGCGCGGCCAGCCGGCCGAGTTCCTCATGGCGCCGCTCACCGGCCTGCCGGTGCCGGCCGGCGCCGAGATCGTGCTGGAAGGCGAGATCGACCCGAACAACTTTCGCCAGGAAGGTCCCTTCGCCGAGTACACCGGCTACTACACCGACGAGCTGCACAAGCCGATCCTCAAGCCGGCGCTGGAGGTGAAGCAGATCCTCCACCGCAATAACCCCGTCTTGTGGGCCACCGGCCAGGGTCGTCCGGTCACCGACGTGCACATGCTGCTCGCCTTCACGCGCACGGCGACGCTGTGGACCGAACTGGAGAAAATGAAGATCCCTGGCGTGCAGTCGGTCTGCGTGCTGCCCGAGTCGGCCGGCCGCTTCTGGGCCGTGGTCTCGATCAAGCAGTCCTACCCGGGCCACTCGCGCCAGGTCGCCGACGCGGTGATCGGCAGCAACACCGGCTCCTACGGTATCAAGGGCGTCATCACGGTGGACGAGGACATCATGGCCGACGACCTGCAGCGCGTGTTCTGGGCGCTGTCGTGCCGCTACGACCCGTTGCGCGGCACCGAGCTGATCAAGCGTGGCCGCTCGACGCCGCTCGACCCGGCGCTCGACCCGAACTCCGACAAGCTCACCACCTCACGCATCCTGATGGATGCCTGCATCCCCTACGAGTGGAAGCAGAAGCCGGTCGAGGCGCGCATGGACGAGGCAATGCTGGCGAAGATCAGGGACCGCTGGGCGGAATACGGAATCGACTGAGGACACAGCCATGGAGAAAGCAAGGGATATCAAGCTGGTCATCCTCGACGTCGACGGCGTCATGACCGACGGCCGCATCGTCATTGATGACAACGGCCTGGAGCAGCGCAACTTCGACATCAAGGACGGCTTCGGCGTGGTCGCGCTGCAGATGACCGGCGTCGACGTCGCCATCATCACCTCGAAGAAGTCGGGCGCCGTGCGCCACCGCGCCGAGGAGCTGAAGATCAAGCACTTTCACGAAGGCATCAAGAAAAAGACCGAGCCCTACGAGGAGATGCTGACGGCAATGAGCATCACCGACGCCCAGGTGGCCTATGTCGGCGACGACCTGGTCGACCTGTCGATGATGAAGCGGGTCGGTTTCCCGGTGGCGGTGGCCGACGCGGTGGATGAGGTGCGGGAGGCGGCCGTTTACGTCACCAAGGCGCGTGGCGGCCATGGCGCCGTGCGCGAGGTGGCCGAGCTGATCCTCAAGACCCAGGGCAAGTGGGACAAGATTCTTTCCAAGATATAAGGAGACGAGACGTGGCGGCACCCAGAAGTAACCGGGAGTTCATCGAGGCCTGCGTCAGGAGCGGCGACGCCGTGCGCATCAAGCAGGAAGTGGATTGGGAAAACGAGGCCGGGGCGATCGTCCGCCGCGCCTGCGAACTGGCGGCGCCGGCGCCCTTCATGGAGCAGATCAAGGGCTACCCCGGCTTCTCCTACTTCGGCGCGCCGCTGTCGACCTACCGGCGCATGGCCATCTCGCTCGGCATGGACCCCGCGTCGAGTCTGCCCGAGATCGGCCAAGAGTACCTCAAGCGCACCAACGGCGAGCCGGTCGCGCCGGTGCTGGTGGACAGGAAGGACGCACCCTGCAAGGAGAACATCCTCATGGGCGGGGACGTCGACCTGTGCAAGCTGCCGGTGCCGCTGGTGCACGACGGCGACGGCGGCCGCTACGTCGGCACCTGGCATGCCGTGGTGACGAAGCACCCGGTACGCGGCGACGTGAACTGGGGCATGTATCGCCAGATGATGTTCGACTCGCGCACCATGTCGGGCGCGGTGTTTCCCTTTTCCGACCTGGGCAAGGCGCTGAACGACTACTACCTGCCGCGCGGCGAGAGCTGCCCGTTCGCGACCGCCATCGGCCTGTCGCCGCTCGCCGCCATGGCGGCCTGCGCACCATCGCCGATTCCCGAGCCGGAGCTCACGGGCATGCTGGCCGGCGAAGCGGTGAAGCTGGTCAAGTGCGAGACCAACGACCTGGAAGTGCCGGCCGACGCGGAGATCATCCTCGAGGGAGAGATCTGCCCCGACTACAAGGTGGAGGAAGGGCCCTTCGGCGAATACACCGGCTACCGCACCAGCCCGCGCGACTTTCGCGTCACCTTTCGCGTCAACTGCATCACGTATCGCAACAATGCGACCATGACCATCTCCAATATGGGCGTGCCGCAGGACGAGGGACAGTTGCTGCGCTCCTTCTCGCTCGGCCTCGAACTGGAGAAGCTGCTGAAGAGCCAGGGCATCCCGGTCACCGGCGTGTACATGCACCCGCGCTCGACGCACCACATGATGATCGTCGGCGTCAAGCCGACGTACTCGGGGATTGCCCAGCAGATCGCGCAACTCGCTTTCGGCTCCAAGCTCGGCCCGTGGTTCCACATGGTGATGGTGGTCGATGACAAGACCGACATCTACAACTGGGACGAGGTGTATCACGCCTTCTGTACCCGCTGCCACCCGGCCAGCGGCATCCACATCTACAGGAACACCACGGGCACGCCGCTCTATCCATTCGCCACGCCTCACGAACGCAAGTATTCCATCGGCTCCAAGGTGCTGTTCGATTGCCTTTGGCCGGTCGATTGGGACCCGGTCAACGACGTGCCCACCCTGGTGTCGTTCAAGAACGTCTATCCGCGGGAGATACAGGACAAGGTGCTCGCCAACTGGACGGCTTACGGCTACCCGCCGGTCAAGTGAGGAGACAGGACAATGAATCAGTGGGAAGTTTTCGTCAGCAGCGAGAAGGAACTGGTCGAGGACACCGACCTCGAGCTGACCATCCGCACGCTCAACCCCGGCATGCACAAGTTCACCTACAAGCGCGTGAAGTGCCAGGTCTCCGCCGACTTGAAGAAGCACGCCGACCAGCTGCAAGTGCGCCTCGGTCGCGGCCAGTTGAGCAACAGCCGTTTTTCCATCCAGGTGCTGGACGAAGTGCGGCGCATGCCGGCGAAGTACCTGTAGCCCGGCATGGCCTATCCCGATCTGCGCGCCTTCCTGGGGGATCTCGGCGGCGACGTCATTCGCGTCGGCGCACCCCTGAACCCTCGCTTCGAGGTGGCCGCGCTGCTCGCGGAGGTGCAGGCCAGTGGCCGCGCGGTCGTCTGCGAGAACATCCAGGGATATCCTGGCCGGCGCATCGCCGGCAACCTGCTGGCCAGCCGGCGGCTGGGGGCCCGGGCGCTTGGCGTCGACGAGGACAAGCTGGTGGAAACTTACGTGGCGCGCAGTGCCCGGCGAGTGCCGCCCGTGCAGGCGCGGGAAGCGCCGGTGCGGGATGTGGTGCACCGGCAGCCCGCCGACGTTGGCGCCTTGTTGCCGTTGCTGACGCATTACGAGAAGGATGCGGCGCCGTTCCTGACCTGCGGCGTGGTGCTGGCGCGCGACCCCGCGACCGGCCAGCGCGGGATGGGCATCCACCGGATGATGTACAAGGGGGGCAATCGCTTCGGCATTCTGCTCGCCAATCCTCCCCTTTCGCAGTTCGTCGCCAACGCCGAGGACCGGGGCGAGCCGCTCGAGGTGGCGGTGGCGCTCGGGGTCGATCCGGCGCTGTTGATGGCGGCGGTGGTGAAGACCGGGCCGCTCGGCCCCGACAAGATGGAAATCGCCGGCTCGCTGCGCGGAGCGCCGGTCGAACTGGTGCGTGGCGTGACGGTCGACCTGGAAGTGCCGGCCCGCGCCGAGGTGGTTCTGGAGGGACACGTGCTCCCCGGCGTGCGCGAACCCGAGGGGCCGTTCGGCGAAAACACCGGCTGCTATTTCGCCAATGTCAGCCCGGTGGTCGAAGTGAGCGCGGTCTGCCATCGCGAGGATTTCATCTTTCCGGCGCTCGTGCCGTGGACGGCGGATGTCGATACCCTGCTTTCCCTCGCCGGTGGCGCCGAGCTGTTAGGGCAGCTCAAGACCCTGGCGCGCGGGGTCGTCGATCTGGAACTGGTGCCGGGCACCAGCAGCTTCGCCGGGGTGATCGCGGTGCGCCGCTGCCCTCCGCATGAGGTGCGCAGGATCATTCACCTGGCGCTGACCCTGGACAAGCGCTTGAAGAGCGTCACCGTCGTCGATGACGATGTCGACATCCGGAATCCGCGCGAAGTGGCCTGGGCCCTCGCCACCCGTTTCCAGGCGGCACGGGATCTGGTCGTCGTCGACGGGCTGGAAGGCTACGTCATCGACCCCTCGACCGCCGGAGGCAGCGGATCGAAAATGGGCTTCGACGCCACGCGCGGACCGGGTCCGGAGTTTGACAAGATCGCCCTTCCATTGGACGCTGTCGCCGTGGCACGGTCTGTCGTGGCGAATCTGGATTGGCGAGGAACCAAAACATGAAACTGGTGGTGGGTATTTCGGGCGCGAGCGGCGCCATCTACGGTGTGCGCATTCTCGAGGTATTGCGCCAGGCGGGTGTCGAGACGCATCTGGTGATGTCGGATTCCGGCAAGCGGACCATCGCCTACGAAACGGACTACAGCATCGAGCAGGTCAAGGATCTGGCCAGCCACGTGCATAGCATCAACGACGTCGGCGCGTGCATTTCCTCCGGCTCGTTCAGGCACAACGGCATGGTGATCGCGCCATGTTCGATCAAGACCCTGTCGGCGCTTGCCAATTCGTTCAATACCAACCTGCTGATCCGCGCCGCCGACGTCACGCTCAAGGAGCGGCGCAAACTGGTGCTGATGGTGCGCGAAACGCCGCTTCATCTCGGCCATCTGCGCTTGATGACCCAGGTGACGGAAATCGGCGCGGTGCTCGTGCCGCCGCTGCCGGCCTTCTATCATCGTCCGCAAACGCTCGAGGACGTGATCATCCAGTCCGTCAACAAGGCGCTCGACCAGTTCGATCTCGACCTGAACCTGTTCAGGCGCTGGACGGGCAACGAAGAGCGCGAGCGCGCCGGCAACGGGGGAGGCGACCCGGCATGACGCCGCTGGCGATGCGGGTGGACGGCACCGTGGCCTCGGGGCTCGGGGAGGGCGCCGGCTTCGCATCGCTGCCGTGGCTGGTCGAGCAGATGGTGGCCAAGCTGGGCTATGCGCCCTATCCGGGCACGTTCAATCTGCTGATGCACGGCGAGGACTGGCGGCTGGCGCGCGAGCGCATGGCCGGCGCCAAGGGCGTCGCCATCGAACCTCCGGCCGGTTATTGCCGCGCCAAATGTTTCGGCGCCGAGCTTCCCGGCGGCCTGCTGGCGACGGCGGTGGTCCCGGAAGTGAACGGATATCCGGCCGACAAGCTGGAATTGCTGGCGGCGGTGCCGGTGCGCGCCATGCTGGGCCTGCGCGACGGCGATCCGCTGCGGCTGACTTTGGCGGTGGCGTGAGCGTCGATGGCCCATCGCCGAATGTGCGGATCGCCGGTTCCCGTCAGTCATCGACGACGCCACGGCGACATGGCGTCGACCGCCTTCCCACCTAAAGGAACAGTGAAATGATCGGTAACGTGACTCCCAACCTCCCGGCCAACCTGCTTGGCTACCTGCGTCCGGGCGCGCCCGCCTTGCTGCTCACGGCCGGCGCCGATGGCTATGCGACTTCCGCCTACACCTGGGTGGTGGCCCTCGACGACAAGCACCTGCGCTTCGGCGTGGACGACGGCGGTTCGGCGATGGCCAATGCGCAGCGCACCGGCCTGGTTTCCCTGCAAGTCATCGGTCCCGACAATGTCAGCTTTCTGGTCAAAGGCAAGGCCCGGCAAGTCAAGCCGCGCATCGAGGCGGCCGCGCCCAACGTCATCATGCTGTGGGAGATGGAGGTCATGGGCGCCCGCGACCAAAGCTGGCGAGGCGTCAAGACCACGGCGCTGATATACGAGTGGCCGGCCGAACAACGGGAGGCGATGCTGCGCATGGAACAGGCCGTGTATGCCGAGATGCGCGCCGCGATCGCCTGAAGCCTGAACCCGCTTCCATTCATCGACACCGGGAACACGAACATCATGCCATTCTTCGATCAAGCCACCGAGACCATGTCGCGCGACGGGCTCGCCGCGCTCCAAGCGGGCAAGCTGCGCGCCATGACCGGGGAGCTTTGGGGGCGCAACCGCTTCTACACCCGCAAGTGGAAGGAAGCCGGCATCGAGCCGGGCGGGATCAGGACATTGGACGATCTGCGCCACCTGCCGCTGACCCGCAAGAGCGAGCTGATGGACGACCAGGCCGCCGAGGCGCCGTTCGGCAGCAATCTGACCTACCCGCTGGAAGCCTATGTGCGCATGCACCAGACCTCGGGGACGACCGGCGTGCCGCTCAAGGTTTTCGATACCGATGCCTCCTGGGACTGGTGGGGGCGTTGCTGGGGGCATGTGCTGGCCGGCGCCGGCGTGACGGCCTCCGACCGGCTGTTCCTGGCATTCGCCTTCGGTCCCTTCATCGGTTTCTGGGCCGCGGTCGAGGGCGCCCGCAAGATCGGCGCGGTGATGATCCCGGGTGGCGGTCGCGATTCGCAACAGCGCCTGGAGCTGATGAAGGAAGCCGGCGCCACCGCCCTCTGCTGCACGCCGACCTATGCCCTGCGTCTGGCCGAGGTGGGGCGCGAGACCGGCTTCGACCTGGGGCGGATTCCGATGCGGGCGACCATACACGCCGGAGAGCCGGGCGCCAATGTCCCGGCGACCAAGCGGCGCATCGAGGAATCGTGGTCGGCCCAGTGTTTCGACCATGCCGGCGCTTCCGAGGTCGGCGCCCATTCCTTCGAATGCCTGGAACAGCCCGGCGGCACCCACCTGATCGAGTCCGAATACATCGTCGAAGTGCTGGACCCCGAGACCGGCGCGCCGGTGGCCGAGGGCGAGCGCGGCGAGATGGTGATCACCAATCTCGGGCGCTGGGGCTTCCCGGTGATTCGCTACAAGACGGGCGACGTGGTCAGGATCGACACGCGTCCTTGCGCGTGCGGCAGGACCTTCCTGCGTTTCGCAGGCGGCATTCTCGGGCGCGCCGACGACATGGTCACCGTGCGTGGCGTGAACGTCTTCCCGGCCGGCGTGGAAAACATCCTGCGCAAGTTCACCGAGGTCGACGAATTTCGCGTCACGGTGCACAAGGAAAGGCAGATGGACGAGATGGATGTCGAGATCGAACTGTGCGAGGGCGCGCATCCCGATGTCGCGCATGCCATCGCCGACAAGCTCGACACCATGCTGGCTTTCCGGCCGAGGGTGCACCTGGTGGCCCGCAACGGGCTGCCCAGGTTCGAAATGAAGGCCAGGCGCTTCTTCGTCCGGCGCGACGACGACACGGCCTAGGCCGGCTTGGCGCTCACCTGGCTGCCGCCCGCCGCCCGCGGCGCCACGCCGGCGCCGGCGGGCCTGCTGCCGCCGGGCGTGCGCGTGTACGCGATCGGCGATATCCATGGCCGTCGCGATCTGCTCGAATCCATCGAACATGCCATCGTCGAGGATGGCGCGGGGCAACGCCGCCGACGGCGGGTGGCGGTCTTCCTCGGCGACTACCTGAGCCGGGGTCCGGATGCCTTCGGTGTCGTCGAGAATCTGCGGCAATGGCGGCCCGCCGGCCTGGAGGTCAGGCTGCTGCGCGGAAACCACGAGGAACTGGCGCTTCACTTCATCGAAGGCGACCTGGCGGCGGGGCGTCAATGGTTCGAGCATGGCGGCCTGGCGACGCTGGCCAGCTACGGGGTGGATGTCGCGGGTCGATACCCCGGCGGCGACGAGTCCGTGGATTCGCTGCGCCGGGATTTCCGGAGCGCCCTGCCCGCGGCGCACCGGGAGTTTCTCGCCGGTCTGGCGATCAGCCATGCCGAGGGCGGCTATTACTTCGTCCATGCCGGCGTGGCGCCGGGGGTGCCCCTGGCGAGGCAGACCCGGCACGATCAGCTCTGGGTCAGGCAGGCATTCCTGACGAGCGACGAGGACTTCGGCGCGGTGATCGTGCACGGCCATAGCATCGATGTCCGGCCGCAATTCCGCCGCAACCGGATCGGCATCGATACCGGCGCCCATGCCAGCGGGCTGCTGACTTGCCTCGTGATCGACGCGGACGGTTATGCGCTGCTGCATCCGGGGACGGACGGGCCCCGGGCGGCGTGCCGCCACGGCTGACTTTGCGGGCTGACCGGCCGCGGGCGGCGTGTCGCCACGGCTGACTTTGCCTGCGGCGTTTAGGCCCTACCTGAAGATACCCGACTTGCCCGGCGCCAGTATGCCGTTCGGGTCGAGCGCCCGCTTGATGCGGCGATTCACTTTCGCCTTGACCGGGCCGTAGAGCTTGG
>ERZ1645187.2560-NODE-2560-length-15910-cov-40.056071_pt1 | contig 15910 bp, 19 predicted proteins | sample MGYA00575352_ERZ1645187 | MGnify/ENA primary metagenome ERZ1645187 (study PRJEB40837, sample SAMN11349314) | freshwater sediment metagenome | isolation source: river sediment | host: Sediment | place: India: Wazaribad , New Delhi | collected 2017-02-21 ... | reverse complement strand
CGCTGCTCGCCCAGCAGCGGGTGCTGGCCGGCTTGGAGCGGCTGCACGCCATGATACCGCAACCGGTCGGGACCGCCCCCCACCAGGACGTGGGGTACGACAACGATTCCTTCATTTTCGTGAGCAGACCCCTGATAGGTCTCGGCAGCAAGCGGCGAGGTGAGCGACTTCGCACGCCAGCGGGTGGCGTCGAGGTGACGTCGTCCCTGGTCAGTTCAATCGGCGGCAGGCAGGCACAGCCACAGGCGCGCACCGCCCAGGGGCGAGGTCTGCGCCTGTACGCTGCCCCCGTAGGTGTGGGCCAGGGTGCGCACGATATCCAGCCCCAGGCCGGAGCCGGGGCGTTGCTCGTCGAGCTGTACGCCGCGCTCGAACAGGCGATCGCACTGCGCCTGGGGAATGCCGGGGCCGTCGTCGTCCACGGTGAAGCACAACTGGTCACCCTCGCGCCGCACATCGACCACGACGCGCGCGCGGGCCCATTTGCCGGCGTTGTCGATCAGATTGCCCAGCAGCTCGTACAGGTCCTGCTCCTCGCCGCGAAAGGCGCCGTCCTGGGCCTGAGGCGCCAGCTCAAAACGAAGCTGCCGTTCGGTGTGCAGGCGCTGCATGGTGCGCAAGAGGGCCTGCACGGGCGCCAGCGCCGGGGTGCGCAGTCCCGTGGCGCGCACGGCGGCGGCGGCGCGGGCGCGCGCGAGGTGGTAGTCCACCTGACGGCTGGCGCTGGCCACCTGCTCGCGTACCAGTTGCGCCAGCGGGCTGCTGTCCTGGGCAGCGGCGTTGGCGAGGATGGATAGCGGCGTGTGCACTGCGTGGGCCAGATTGCCGGCCTGGGTGCGGGCGCGCTGCACCATGTCGGCGTTTTGCGCCAGCACATGGTTGAACTCCTGCACCAACGGCTGTAGCTCCTGGGGAAAGCGGCCTTCCAACTGTGCGGCGCTGCCACTGTGCACAGCGGCCAGGCGCTGGCGCAGCCATTGCAGGGGGCGCAGCGCCAGTTGCAATTGCACGGCTACGGCCACAGCCAGGCCCAGCGCCAGCATGCCAAGGGCGGTCAGCAGCAGGCGGGTAAACCGTTCCATGGGTTCGGCGATCAAGGCCTTGTCCGCCGCCACGACCAGGCGCAGCGGCGGGGCATCGTCCTCGGGCAACTGCAGGGTGCGCGCCACGGCCAGCAGTTCATGCCCCTGCGCGTCGTGTAATACCAGGACGTGGTAGCCCTGAGCGGGGTAGGCAGCGGGCGCGGCGGGCAGCGACAGCACCTGGTCCCACAGCGAGCGCGAACGCGCCAGCGCCACCTGCGGCTTGCTGCCCAGCCGGTCGATCTGCCAGTACAGGCCCGACAACGGCGCCGCCAGGCGCGGGTCGGCTGCCATGGAGCCGACGATGAGGCGCCCGCCCGGCTCCCAATCCACGGCGGCGCTCAGGTGGTCCAGTTGCATGACCAACTGCACCTGGAGTTGCTGGGTGATGTGGTCCTGGAACAAAGCGCGCAGCCCCCAGCCTGCCAGGGCGATGGTGAGCAGCATCCAGGCCAGGGTGCCCGCGAGCAGGCGCCAGCGCAGCGAGCCCGCGAACGCTTGCGCTGTCATGTGGGCGCGCTGACGTCCACCAGCCGGTAGCCCAGACCGCGCACGGTCTCGATGCTGCCGGGCGGCAGCTTCTTGCGCAGGCGGCCCACGAACACCTCGATGGTGTTGGAGTCGCGGTCGCTGTCGTAGGGGTAGATGTGTTCGGCCAGCTCGGTGCGCGAGAGCACCTCGCCCTTGCGCTGCATCAAGAGCGACAGCAGCTTGAATTCATGGCTGGTCAGCGGCAAGGGCTGGCTATCGACCAGCACGCGCGCCTGGCGCGTATCGAGCCAGATCGGGCCGCATTGCCACTGCGCGCTGGCATGCTCACCCAGGCGGCGCAAAAGCGCACGCAAGCGCGCGAGCAACTCCTCCATGTGAAAGGGCTTGGCCAGGTAGTCGTCGGCGCCGGCGTCTATACCCTCAACCTTTTCCTGCCAGGCGCCGCGCGCGGTGAGGATGAGCACCGGCATGTTGCGTTCGGCCGTGCGCCAGCGGCGCAACACCGACAGGCCGTCGAGCACGGGCAGGCCCAGGTCGAGCACCACGGCGTCGAAATCCTCCACCTCGCCCAGGTAATGCGCCTCGGCGCCGTCGCTGGCGCTTTCCACCGTGTGGCCTGCGCCGCTGATGGCCTGCACCAACTGGGCGCACAGCGTGGGCTCGTCTTCCACGACGAGGATGCGCATCAAGGCTCCTTGCGTTTCATGCTGATGACCTGGCCGTCGACGGCATTGACCTTGAGCTTGGCCATGCGGCCGTCGTTTTGCAGCAGGCGGATTTCGTAGATGAAGCGCCCGTCGTCATGCTCGAACTCGACCTTGAGCACCTGGCCCTGGTAGTCGCGCTCCACCGTGTCGAGCACGCTGCGCAGCGGCAACGCCTGGCCTTGCTCCAGCGCCTGGCGCGCCAGGTCATAGTCACGCTCATCGGCCTGCAGGGTTCCGCCCGCGCCCAGGGCGTACACCCACAGGCTCAGCAGGGTCAGGCGGCGGAAGGGGGCGGTACGGCGGGTATTCATAAAAATTTTATACCTCGGCGGCGATGAACGGCGGATGAACACGGCCTTCAGCATGGGTTCAAGGCGGTTTTTCCAGAATTGTTCCCAAGCCAAATGCGGCGCCCGGTCACCCGCAACCACGACTGAAGCGCCACCCACCAAGCCAAAAAGGAAGACCGCATGCGTATCAAAATCGCCCTGGGAATCTGGTTGCTGGGAATCACCCTGGCCTGGCTGGCGGTGGCCCCGCCGGACCTGGGCCTGTGGCCGCTGGTTGATGCGCAGGGCGCGGCCTCGGGCTGGTGGCGGCTGCGCCAGCACGCCATCTACCTCACGGGTCTGTGGAGCATAGGCTTGATGAGTCTGGGCATGCTGCTGGCGCTGCGCCTGCCGCTGCTGGAGCGCCCGCTGGGCGGCATGGACCAGGTCTATCGCCTGCACAAATGGGCGGGCATCAGCGCCGCCATTACGACCATCGCCCACTGGGGCGCCAAGGAATCCAGCGGCTGGATCAAGGCCCTGTGGGGCCGCGCCGGCCACCCCGAGCGCGAGGCCGTGTGGGCCTGGTTGACCGATAGCCGGGGCCTGGCCAAGGACGTGGGCGAATGGGCATTCTACCTGCTGCTCGCGATGGTGCTCATCACCCTGTGGCAGCGCCTGCTGCCCTACAAGCGCTGGCGCATCACGCACCGCGCCATGCCGCTGCTGTATCTGGCGCTGGTGTTCCATGCCGTGGCGCTGATGCCACTCTCCTTCTGGGCCATGCCGCTGGGCCTGCTGATGGGCAGCCTGTTGGCGCTGGGCAGCCTCGCGGCGCTGTGGTCGCTGGCGGGCTGGATCGGCCTGCGGCGCAGCCACGCAGCCCGGATCCATGCTGTGCGGCTGTTGGGGGACGGTGCGCCGGACGCACCCGTGGAAGTGATCTGCGCCATGCCACCAAGCTGGCCGGGCCACCGCGCGGGGCAGTTCGCCTTTGTGCGCTTCGACCGCAGCGAAGGCGCCCACCCCTTCACCATTGCCAGCGCCCCTGGGGCGCTGGGCGTGGGCGAGCGGGGCGAGTCGCTGCTGCGCCTGGTCATCAAGCCCCTGGGCGACTATACCCGCACGCTGCACCAGCGCCTGCGCGCCGGGCAGAGCGTAACCATCGAAGGCCCCTACGGCCGCTTTGACGGCCGGGGTCAAGCCGAACGCCAGCAGGTCTGGGTGGCGGCGGGCGTGGGCGTCACCCCCTTCCTCGCGCTGCTGGAGGCACGCCAGCCCGGTGCTTCCGGCCCGGCCGCAGACCTGGCCCCTGTGCACATGCACTACTGCACCCGCGACGCCCGCCGCGACCCGCTGCTGGCGCGCGTGCAGGCGCTGTGCGCCCAGGCCCAGCCGCCGGTGCAGCTCACGGTGCACAGCGCGGCCCAGGGGCCGCTTCTGAAGCCCCAGGATCTGGAAGTCATCTCCGGACCGCTGGATATCTGGTTTTGCGGTCCGCAGGGCCTGGGCGATGCGCTGCACGCCCACGCCAGCGGCCCGCGGCCCTGGCGTCTGCACCGCGAATCGTTTGCCATGCGTTGATGTGGAGGCTTTCCCATGAAAACCCATCCCTCCCTTTTGTCCCTTTGTCTGGCCCTGGCGGCGGCGCCCGCCCTGGCCAGCGATGACTGCGACGCGCCGGTCGAACGCTGGCAATCGCGCGAGGCCGTGCGCCAGATGGCCGCGCAGCAGGGCTGGCAGGTGCAGCGCCTGAAGATCGACGACGGTTGCTACGAAATCCGTGGTGCCGACGCCCAGGGCCGATCCTTCAAGGCCAAGATCGACCCGGAGACGCTGCGACTGGTGAAGATGAAAGTGCGCGACCGCGACCATGACCAGGAGCGCGACCGCGACCGCGAGCGCCCGCGCAGCCCGGACGCGCCCCCGCGCAATGCCGATGGCGGGGCCAACGCCCCCGCCTCCGGCCCCTTGCTGACGCCCGGCGCCACGCCGGGCGGCCATAGTGAATGAGTTTGCAACGGAGAACGACCATGTCCAAACCCCTTCTGACCACCGTGGCCGTCGCCTGCGCGCTGGCCCTGCCCGCCGCCGCGCACAGCCGCCAGATCACGCTGTCCACTACCCTCAACAACTACGGGGGCGACGGCGCCTACCTCGCCGTATACCTGACCGACGCCAAGGGCGCCTACGCCAGTACGCTGTGGGTGGCCGGTGGCAAAGCCAAGTACTACAAGCACCTGGCGGACTGGAACCGGTTGTCCGCCGGCGACAGCAAGCGCCTGGATGGCGTGACCGGCGCCAGCGTGGGCGCGGGCCGCACGCTCAAGGTCACGGCAGAGCTGGCCGACGCGCTGATCGATGCCGGCTACGAAATCCGCGTCGACGCGGCGGTGGAAAACATGCGCGACAGCCCGTCGGAGGTGCGCGCGCCGCTGACGAGCGCCAACGCCGGCAAACCGCAGCCCGGCAAGCAGTACATTCAGGCGCTCACCTTCCAACTGCAATAAGCAAGAGCACATCATGGGCTGGAAATCGATCCACCGCTGGCTGGGCCTCATGGCGGGCACGCTGGCGCTGGTGCTGGGCCTGACCGGCGCCCTGCTCGCCATCGACCCGATTCAGCAGGCCTGGCAGGCCCCGGCGGCGGGCGAGCTGCCGGTGGCGACGCTAGTGGAGCGGGTCTCGCGCACCATCCCCGGCATCGAGGAAATCCGCCACCTGCCCTCGGGCGTGGTTGTGGTTCATTCCTTCGAGCAGGACCAGGCCCGCGCCGTCCGCGTCGATCCGGCCGATGGCCGCGTGCTGGGCCCCTACCAACCTTCGGTGCTCCCGCGCTGGGTGAAGAACCTGCACCGCACGCTGCTGCTGGGCGACGCTGGACGTTGGGGCGCGGCGGCGGCCGCCCTCGCCATGCTGGTGCTGAGCAGCTCGGGCCTGCTGCTGCTGCTGCGCCGCATGGGCGGCTGGCGGCGCCTCGCCGCGCGCGTGCGCGGCACGCTGGCGCAGCGCGTGCACGTACTCACCGGGCGCGTGGTGCTGGCGGTGCTGCTGCTGACTTCCGTCACGGCACTGTACATGAGCGCGACCACGCTCGGCTTCGTCGCGCTTGATCCACCCAGCGAACCCGAGGTGGTCTCGGTGGCCAACGGCCAACCGATGCTTGCCGGCGCGCAACTGCTCCTGCTGCAGAGCCTGCCCCTGCGGGACCTGCGCAAGCTCAATTTCCCGGACGCGAGCGATCCCGAGGACGCCTGGCAGGTGACGACCCGCACGGGCCAGGCCTGGATCGACCGCTACTCGGGCCAGCAGCTCGCCTGGCAGGACGCGACAACGGCCCAACGCCTGTACGACTGGGCCCTGATGCTGCACGCGGGCGAAGGCGCCTGGTGGCCGTGGGTGCTGGTGCTGGGCGCCACGGGAGCGAGCATCCCCCTGTTTTGGGTGACGGGTCTCATCCTCTGGTGGCAGGCGCGCCGCCACAGGCCCCGGGTGGCCCACAACAGCCCGCTGGCGCAGGCCGACATGCTGATCTTCGTCGCCAGCGAGGACGGCAGCACCTGGGGCTTCGCCCAGGCGCTGCACGATGCCCTGGTACGGGCGGGCCACCGCGTCCACAGCGCCGCGCTCGAACACTTCCAGAGCGGGCCGGCGGCGCGGCAGATCTTTGTGCTGGCCTCCACCTACGGCGAAGGACAGGCGCCGGCGCACGCCAGCCGGGCGCTAGAACGCATCCAGGCCCTGGACGCGGCGGCCGTGCCGGTCACGGTGCTGGGCTTTGGCGACCGGCAGTTTCCGGCCTTCTGTGCCTTTGCCGAAGCGCTGGATAGCACGCTGCGCCAGCGCGGCTGGCCCCAGTTGCTCCCGTTCGCGCGCATCCACCAGCAATCGGCCCAGGAATTTACCCGCTGGGGGGAAGCGCTGGCCCAGGCGCTGGACGAACCTCTGGCGCTGGACTACCGGCCGCACCGGCCGCCCACCACGACGCTGACGCTCGAGGCGCGCCAGGACTACCCCGGCCGCGCCGACCAGCCGACGGCGATCCTGCGCTTTCGCTGGCTCCCTCAGAGCGCCTGGGACCGCCTGCTGGGCCGGGGCCTGGCGCGCTTTGTCGCCGGCGACCTGCTGGGTGTGCTGCCGCCCGACTCGAGTATGCCGCGCTACTACTCGCTGGCCTCGGGCTGGCGCGACGGCTTCGTGGAAATCTGCGTGCGCCGCATGCCCGGCGGCGTTTGCTCCGGCTACCTGCACGCGCTGCAGCCCGGCGACACCCTCCAGGCCTTCGTCCGTCCCAACCCCGGCTTTGCGCTGGCAGGCGAACGGGGGCCTGTGGTGCTGATCGGTGCGGGCACGGGCGTGGCGCCGCTGGCGGGTTTCATTCGCGGCAACGCGCGGCGCACCCCCATGCACCTGTACTTCGGCACCCGCGACCCGGCGCGGGATTTCTACTTTGGCCCCGAACTTCAGCGCTGGCTGGGCGAGCGGCGCCTGGCCAGCCTGCGCACGGTGTTCTCGCGCACCGCTGGCGGCGGGGGTTATGTGCAGGACGCGCTGCGCCGCGATGCCAGCCGGTTGCAGGAGTTGCTGGCCCGGGGCGCCATCGTGCGCGTGTGCGGCAGCCGCCCCATGGCGCAGGGTGTGGCCCAAGTGCTCGACGGCATCCTGGCCGCGCGGCGCCTGAGCGTGGCGCAACTCAAGGCGAACGGACGCTATGCCGAAGACATCTTCTGAGCGGCCCCGGCGCGGCTGGCGCATCCACCGGCACGGGCCCACCATGGGCACGCGCTGGTCCGTCTCCTGCGACGTCGAACCGGAAATCGCCACCGACGCCCTGCACCAAGCCTTGGCCGCGGCGGTGGAGCAGGTGGATCGGCAGATGTCACCCTGGAAGCCGGACAGTGACCTGAACCGGCTGAACCAGGCGCCACCCGACCACTGGGTGGCCCTGCCCGCCCAAATCCTGCAGGTGCTGACTCGGGCGCTGGACATCAGCCGCCTGAGCAGCGGGGCCTTTGATCCGGCCGTTGGCGCGCTGGTCGATGCCTGGGGCTTTGGCGCCGTGCGCGACCGCCCCGATGCCGTCGCCATTCGCGCCGCCGCCCAGGCGACATACCAACCAGCCCATCAGGGGCTGGAACTGGACGCGCTTGCCGGCCGCGCCTGCAAGCGCGCCCCCGTGCAGCTCGACCTGTGCGGCATTGCCAAGGGCTACGCCGTCGATCAGATGGCGGCCGTGCTGCAGCGCCACGGCGTGCAGCATGCCCTGGTGGCTCTCGATGGCGAACTGCGCGCCGTGGGCAGCCAGGCCGACGGCCAGCCCTGGGCCGTGGCCGTGGAAAGCCCGCAGCCTGGACGCCGTGCCGCCCATGGCGTGATCGAACTGCAGGATCTGGCCATCGCCACCTCGGGTGACTACCGCCGTTGGGTGGAGGTGGGCGGCGTGCGCCTGTCGCACACCATGGATGCGCGCCGGGCCGCACCGGTCCACCACGCCGTGGCGTCGGTCACCGTGCTGGCGCGCGACTGCATGAGCGCCGATGCCTGGGCCACCGCGCTGCTGGTCGCAGGCCCGGGCGAAGGCCCGGCCCTGGCTCAGCGCATGGGGCTGGAGGCGCTGTTCCTGTTGCGCCACGAGGGGCGCTGGGTGGAGCTGGGGCTGGGGCGCTTTGCGGCCGCCCCAGCGGCAAACCCCATGGCACACCACCACGCCCCTACCGCATCGCCAGCCCCGCCGCATGCTCGATGACGGGGTTGCGCTCCACACGAAACGGCATGGCGCTTCAAAAACGACCGTGGCGATGCTGTGGTGCGTGAGGATGAGATCTACGACTGGTTTGCGGCCAAGGACAACGCGGCGCTGTGTTCCTGGGAGCACTTCTGTCGCCTGGCGCGGGAACCGGAGCGGCGCAAGGTCGGCGGCGATGCGCGGATCGTGGTCGGTGGCACCGTTTATGAAGTCGATCCCGGCCTGGCTCATGCGGACTGAAGTCATCGAGTATTACCGGCTGACCAAGCCGTTGAACCGGGCCGGCTATTATGAAACCGCACACCACAGCCAGATCATCAAGAACGTGCGCGGCGCCATCCTGGAAGGCCGCATCGTCGCCCTCTGTGGCGTGATCGGCAGCGGGAAGACCGTGATGCTGCGCCGGTTACAGCAACAATTGAAGGAGGAAAATCGCATCACCGTCTCCCGTTCCCTGACGGCGGAAAAGCACAGCGTCAAGCTCAGCACCCTGGTGGCGGCGCTGTTCTACGATCTTTCGCCAGAAAGAAGGTCCGCGTGCCCAGCCGAACTGAAGATCGCGAGCGGGAACTCCAGGAATGGGTGAAAAAGAGCAAGCGACCGGTCGCCTTGTTCATCGACGACGCCCACGCACTCAAGGATGATACGCTCACCGGACTCAAGCGACTGATGGAAGTCATCGAAAGCGATGGGGGTTGCCTGTCGGTGGTCCTGGCCGGTTGGCCCAAGCGGCGCAATGACTTGCGCCGCCCGAAGCTGGAGGAAATCGGTATGCGGACCGATACCTTCTCCCTCGACGGCATCACCGGCAGCCAGCGCGAATAGATCCAGTGGTTGCTGTCAACCTGCGCGGCGCATCCGCAGGGTCCCGATGCGATCATCCGTCCCGAAGCGGTCGATCTGCTGGCCAGCCGGTTGCGGACACCCCTCCAGATCGAATGGCATCTGACCCAAGCTTTGGAGGCTGCCTATCAGACCGGTGAATCCCCTATCGGTCCCGAACTGGTCGAGACCCTGCTGTACCGGCATCTGGATGATCTGGAATCGACCCTAACCCGGCAAGGCTACGGCCTCAAGGACCTGGTGCAGAACTTCGACGCCAAGCCGGCGGAAATTAAAGCCCTATTTGCCAATCAGCTCGATCCGATCCGGGCCAATGACCTGCGCGATCGGATGCGCCTCGCCGGACTGCCTATTTGAACGGGTCACGGTGACTGGCAATTAATGTGGTCCCGGACCGGATGATTGCAGTCTCAGTGGCAAATAATCCGGTCCCGACGGTGCCGATAGTTGCATTTAATTCGGTCCTGAAATCGCGATGATTTCAGTCCTGACCGTTTTCGATTTCAGTCCTCTACACCTATTTGCTTAGCGTAGGATATTGGGAAGATTCTGCGATAACCATTTGTAAAAAGAGACACTATATGATAAGAAAACCGATGGGTATTGAAGAACGCATGGTCGGAGTAGGCCAAATCCTGATCGAGTGTTTTTACGAGTTGCCGTTGAATGATAACGATATAAACGATCTCTTCGATGTGGTCGCCGAGATCATGGGGGCGGCGCTAGACGTAGACCAACTCGGCTATGACCGTGAAGATGTTATCGCTGGGCTGCGGAGCATGTGTAAGGAGTAGGTGTAGAGGACTGCAATCGAAAATCACCAAGACTGTAATCAGCGCAGTTTCGTAACCAGATTGCTCCACAAACTCATCAGCGGCGGCCAGACCGGCGTAGACCGGGCGACCCTCGATGTGGGGCTGGTTCTGGGCCTGGTAGTCGGCGGCGGGTGTCCGCCGGGCCGACGCGCCGAGGACGGGGTGATTCCCGACCGCTACCCGCTGGTGGAGACCCCGGAGCGCAACGACCCGGCCCGCACCCGGTGCAAGAACGCGGATGCGGACAGGAACCGCCGTCGGTGGATGCCCAGGCATGATCGATACCCAGAAAGGGGTCCATCGGGGCGGCCATCTCGCCACCCCGCAGGGAGCAAGCGCGAACGCCACTGCCGCTGTTCATGCGTTGCCGGTGGGTGATTTCACTCCTCCCAGCCTTCTTCAAGCGGCGCTCGTTCCGCTCAGGAACGGGTAGTCCGTATAGCCCTGAGCGCCGGGTGAATAGAACGTGCTCGGGTCCGGCGTGTTGAGCGGCGCGCCCCGGCGGAAGCGCTCCGGCAGATCGGGATTCGCCAGAAAGGCGCTACCGAAGACCGTCGCGTCGGCTCGGCCATCCGCCACAGCGGCTTCAGCGCTCTTCTGGTCGAGACCGCCGCCGATCAGGTAGGCGCCGTTGAAGCGCGGGCGCAACCGGGCGTGGTAATCGAATTTGGCCCCGAACAGGGCGACGTGCAGGTAAGCCGGATTGAGGCCACGAAGTTGCTCGACCAGGTAGGTGTAAGTTTCCTGGGGATTGGCGTCAACGCTGTCGTTGAAGTGCATTTCCGGCGCAATCTTCACCCCGACGCGATCTCCGCCAGCCTCGGCGACCATCGCCGCCAGCACCTCCAGCACAAAGCGGGCGCGATTCGCGACCGAGCCGCCGTATTGATCCTGACGCTGGTTGGCGCCGGACGCAAGAAATTGTTCCGGCAGGTAGCCCGAAGCCGCGTGCAGTTCCACCCCATCGCAGCCCGCTTCCAGCGCGCGGCGCGTCGCGATGCGAAAGTCCGCAATGATTGCAGCAATCTCGTCCACACTCAGCGCCCGCGGGGTGACGAAATCCTGTAGACCACTGGGGGTCCAGCTTTGGCCCGCCGGCTTGATCGCGGACGGCGCCACGGGTACCGCCCCTTCCGGCAATAAGGCGGGGTGAGAGATCCGCCCCGTGTGCCACAGTTGCATGAAAATCCGGCCCCCTTGGGCATGGACGGCCTCAGTGATTTTCTTCCAGGCGGCCACCTGGGCATCGGTCCCGATCCCCGGCGTGCGCACGTAACCCTTGCCCATCGGCGAAACATAGGCGCATTCAGTAATGATCAGCCCGGCGCTGGCGCGTTGGCTGTAATACGTGATCGCCAATTCACTCGGCACGCCATCGTCGCCGGCGCGGGAACGGGTCATCGGCGCCATGACCATACGGTTTGACAAGGTATAGCGACCGACGCGAACGGGGGTGAAAAGTGGGCTCATAGCGTGTTCCTCAGAGGTTATTGTTGGGGGTCGAAGCATGATCAACCAAAGCCGATGCAGGATAAAGCAGGTAAAATCGAAACCATTGGTCCGCTGATGGATCCCTGTGCGTGGAACTCCCGAACGATAGGGCTTTATTCGTGGAGGTCGTTAAAGCGCGCGGCTTCCGTCATGCCGCCGAAGCGGTCGGGATGCCGAATTCCACGGTGTCGCGCTGGATCAGCACCCTGGAAAAGGCCATGGGGTCGCGCCTGCTCCACCCCACCCCACGCCAGAGCGCGCTGGGTGTTCTTGGCCGTCCGCCCGTTCGCCGTCGATGAGGGAGGCGGCGATCAGCGGGAGCGCGGTGCGTGGTGGCCCGTGGGGCGCGGGATCGTGGGGCACGTCTGGCCTCCATTTTTCAGTCGGGCCGGATCATAAGGGCCAGTGACGGGTTGCGCCTGGCCGGAACGGACCCGGCAGCTCGGGCCGTCGGTTGGAGCCGGGCGGCCAGATCATGCCGATCTTCAGCGCGTGACGCCGGCGTTACGGCGCGGGAGGGAAGGGGCCGCATCATGACTATCGTTTACAAAGAAAATGCGCCGCTGCGCATCGAAGCCGCGCAGGATCTCTACCAGCGCTCCACCTTGGGGGCGCGGCGGCCGGTGGATCAACCGGACCGGTTCGCCGGGATGTTGAACAACGCCAATCTGATCATCACCGCCTGGTGCGGCGAACGCTGCGTGGGCATCGCCCGCACCTTGACCGATTTCACCTATGTGGCGTATCTCGCCGACCTGGCGGTCGATGCCGACTACCAACGGCAGGGCATTGGCCGGCAACTGATCGTGGAAACCCAACAGCGCCTGATGCCCGCGTGCATGATCGTATTGTTGGCGGCGCCTCAGGCCCACGCCTATTACGCTCGGCTGGGCTTTGCGCCCCATCCTCGCGCCTGGGTGCTCCGGGGAAATTGTTCATGAAAACCCTCGGCCTGCTCGGTGGCATGAGCTGGGAATCCACCATCCCGTACTATCGGATCATCAACGAAACCGTTCGGGAACGGCTGGGCGGCCTGCACTCCGCTCCGATCATCCTGTACAGCGTGGATTTCCACGCCATCGAGCGCCTGCAACAAGCCGGCGACTGGGCGCAAGCCGGCCACGTTCTGGCCCGCGCCGCCTGCGTTCTCGAAGCGGCGGGCGCGGACGGACTGGTGCTCTGCACCAACACCATGCACCGGATTGCGTCGGCCATCGAGGCGACGGTGACGATTCCGCTGCTGCACATCGCCGATCCCACGGCGGCAGCGGTGAAACCGGCCGGATTAACCACGGTGGGCCTGCTCGGCACCCGGTTTACGATGGAACAGGACTTCTATCGGCGCCGGCTGACCGACCGCCACGGCTTGACGGTGATCGTGCCCGACCCGGTGGATCGGGAGACCGTCCATCGGGTGATCTACGACGAACTGTGCCGGGGTCAAGTACGGGAAGACGCGCGGGCGCACTACTGCCGGATCATCGAGCAACTGGTCGAGGCCGGCGCGGAGGGCATCATCCTGGGCTGCACCGAGATTGCTCTGCTGGTCGGGCCGGGCGATGCGTCGGCGCCGCTGTTTGACACGACCGGCCTTCACGCCCGCGCGGCGGCGCTATGGGCGCTGGGCGATGCGGAGGAGCGACCGCTGCCGCCGCGCTGACCGCGACACCCCCCGAAAGCTTGGCAAGCCGTGCCTCGTGGTGGCGCTGGACGTGGCCGGGCGTTCGAAAACGCCCGAAATTGCCCCCGCGCATTCCCCTGACTGGGGGTGCCGATCGGTGTCAGGTTGTTGCCAATGGACGCGTGTGATCGGGTAAGCTTTCGCCCTCCTCCCTTCCCATCCTACCGACCCACCGAGGCCCCATGGTCAAGCCGCGTTCCGAATCGGTCCCGAAGGCCCTGCAAGCTCAGTATGCGGCTGTTGTGGAACTGACCGATACGTTCTGCCATCGCCTTTTGAACGAAGAATATGCCGCGCTGTGCCGGTCGGCGGCAGCGGCATTAGCCCGCAAACGCCCTTCGCCTCTGATGCGGGGCCGGCTGGAAATATGGGCGTGCGCCCTCGTCTACGCGCTGGGCACGGTCAATTTTCTCTTTGATCGCTCCCAACAACCCTCCCTGAGCGCGGAGGAATTGTGCGGCGCTTTCGGCGTCAGCAAGAGTAGTGGGGCGAACAAAGCCAAGCGGGTTCGCGACCTGCTGAACATGTCTCCGTTTGAGGCGACGTGGTTATTGCCCAGTCGAATTGCGGAGGACCCCATGGTGTGGCAGATTGAAGTCAATGGTTTCATTGTGGATGCACGCCACCTACCGCGCGAGTTTCAAGAAATGGCTTATCGGAAAGGATTGATCCCGTATATCCCCGCGGATCGGCAGGGCAAATAGAGACCATCCCGCCGCGCAGTGGTCGCTGAGGCCGTTCGCGAGCGGCCGAACCAACCACCGGCCGACTGGCCATCCCGCCGCGCGATGTCCGCGCCGAATCCGGCTTCGAAGGCCTGGCGGTAACGGTGATCGAGCGTTGGCGGGAAGAGGGGCGATCGTCGGTCGCCAGGACGCAAGACGCGGACGACCGACCCTGATTCGACCGAGGAGAGCAACCCCATGATCGGCGCCATCGCGGGAGACATCATCGGATCGGTGTACGAACCCGCCCCGATCAAGAGCACGGATTTTCCCCTGTTCCAGCCGCGCAGCCGGTTCACCGACGACAGCGTGCTGACGGTGGCCATCGCCGACGCCATCCTCACCGGCCGTCCCTACCAGGATGCGGTCCGGGACTGGGGCCGCCGCTATCCCCATGCGGGCTACGGCGGGGCATTCTTCGAGTGGCTGTGCGCCGCCGATCCCCAGCCGTACCACAGTTGGGGCAACGGGTCCGCGATGCGGGTCAGCCCGGTGGGCTGGGCATTCGACTCCGAGGACGAGGTGCTGCGCCAGGCCCGACTCAGCGCGGCAATCACCCACGACCACCCCGAGGGGATCAAGGGCGCGCAGGCGACCGCACTGGCGGTCTATCTGGCCCGGACCGGGGCGGAGAAAGCGACGATCCGCGCCCGGATTCAGACCCCGTTCGGCTACGACCTGGCGGGGACGGTCGACGCCCTCCGGCCCGGCTACATGTTCGACGTTTCCTGCCAGGGCAGCGTCCCGGCGGCCCTGATCGCCTTTCTCGACGCCGAATCCTACGAAGAGACGGTACGCAACGCCGTTTCGCTGGGCGGGGATAGCGACACCCTGGCCTGCATCGCTGGCGGTATCGCCGAGGCGTTTTACGGCGGTGTCCCGGACTCAATCCGAGCGGAGGTGGAAGCCCGCCTGACCCCCGATCTGTGGCGGGTGGTTGAGAAGTTTGAACGGCGCTATGGATCGTCTCAGGAAAAGCCGTGACGCGCCTCAAGATCGTCAGCGGCGGCCAAACCGGCGTAGACCAGGCAGCCCTCGATGTTGGGCTGGCCCTGGGCTTGGCGGTGGGTGGCTGGTGTCCGAAGGACCGGCGAGCCGAGGACGGGCGGATTCCCGACCGCTACCCCACCGTCGGCGAACGGAAGAAAAATGGATTGGTTTGAAGCGATTACCGGCTTCGCCGAAGGCTCGTATGCCGAGACGCACGCGCGCCTGACCACCGCAGGCGACCAGCTTGTCAACGTCAAGACCGGCCGCCGCTACGGTATGGGCCATCTGGAAGTGATCGCCCTGGCGACCTTGCGCGACCGCGTCGGACCCCTGCCCACCGCCGCAACGCCGGCGGTACTCGGTACGCTGCGCGGCGATATTCGCCAGCTCCACCGGGCGCCCGAACAGCGCGGCGCGCTGATCCAGGTGGCCTCCCAGTTCAACCTGCTCGAGATGATCAGCCCCCACGTCAGCCCCGAAGCCGGCGTCACCGGCTACGCCCACGATTGGACCCAGGGGCCGGCGTGCGCGATGGCGGCAGGCGCCGGCACGATCTACCGCAACTATCGGGTCCCGCTGCCGGGCGGTGCCGGCCAGACCGCCGAACGCCAGATCAATACCCTGGCCGCCCTCGGCGCGGCCCTGGGCCATGCGGAAGCGCCGCTGTGGGAGTACCGCAACGGCTATGCCCTGTGCACGCGCGATGGCCTGACCCGCATCAGCAACCGCCTGGCCGCCGCCGATGCCGCCGAGCGCGAGCGCCTGCGCAGCCTGCTGCGCATCGGTCTGCACTGGGATGTGGAAGTCACCGATGCCGAAACGTCTCCCGGCCCGTGCGTCACCCAAGCCTACTGCTCGGCCATGCCCGTCGCCTACGGCGTTCCACCAGCCCGTGCTTGGGAACCCATCGCGCGCCTGGTGCTGGAAGCGGCCTATGAAGCCACGCTGCTCGCCGGTATCCTGAACGCGCGCCGGGGCGTGTCCAACCGGGTGCTGCTCACTCGCCTGGGCGGCGGCGCCTTTGGCAATGATCCCACCTGGATCAATGATGCGATCAAACGCGCCCTGG
>ERZ1645187.2559-NODE-2559-length-15918-cov-18.689844_pt1 | contig 15918 bp, 13 predicted proteins | sample MGYA00575352_ERZ1645187 | MGnify/ENA primary metagenome ERZ1645187 (study PRJEB40837, sample SAMN11349314) | freshwater sediment metagenome | isolation source: river sediment | host: Sediment | place: India: Wazaribad , New Delhi | collected 2017-02-21 ... | reverse complement strand
ATGCTTTCCTTCATCTGGCTTGCGCTTATGTCTGGCTACTGTGAACAGCCCCTAGGTCAATCGTGCAGTTGAAGTGGTTAGATGGTTGCCGCCATACGGTGAATACACTGCGCCGCAGAAAAAATTCCGGGCGCGGGAAGAAGCCGAGGTCGTAGCGTCGATCCAGCGTACGGCCGAACGCTATGGCGATCAGGTACGACGGGTGTTTCTCGCCGATGGCGATGCGCTGGTGTTGCCGACGCGGCGCCTGTTGACCATCCTGGCGACGATCCGCGAGCACATGCCGGCCGTGCGCCGGATCTCCAGCTACTGCCTGCCGCGCAACCTGCGCAAGAAATCGCAGTCAGAAATTGACGAACTTGCCGCGGCTGGCCTGAGCATGGTGTATGTCGGTGCGGAGTCGGGCGATGATCAGGTGCTGGCCGCAGTGAGCAAGGGCGAGACCTACGCGACTACCGTGGATGCGCTGAACAAGCTGGGCGCCGCCGGCATCACGCGCTCGGTGATGATTCTCAACGGCCTCGGCGGCGACGTCTGGAGCGCGCAGCACGCCGAGCACTCCGCACAACTGGCCAACGAGACGCAGCCCGAGTATCTGGCGACGCTGGTGGTCAGTTTTCCACTCGGCGAGGCGCGTTTTCGGGCGGCCTTTCCGTCGTGGTCGCCGCTGGACCAGCATGGCCTGTTCGTCGAGATGGAACGCTTTCTGTCCGGGCTGGAACTGAAGCGAACGGTATTTCGCAGCGATCACGCCTCCAATTGGCTGGTGCTCAAGGGCACGCTCGGTGCCGACAAGGAACGCTTACTGGCGCAGGTGTGCCAGGCGATTACAGCGCCCGCATCGGCGCCGCTGCGTCCGGCCTGGGCGCGGGGCTTGTAGCCGGCTTGACCCGGCGCAGGATCATCACCTGATAGCCGGCGGTGTCGGCGCCGGGACCATCGACGACATAGCCGTCGGCGACCTTGCCGGCATAGCTGCCGTCGGGCTCGCGCTTGAGCATGGCGGTGTAGTAGACCTTGCGGCCGCTGCTGAGCGCGAGATAGAGATAGTTTCCGTTCAACGAGCCGTCGACGTAGTAGCTCCCCATCTGGCCGTAGAAGCGGGCGCCATCCTGGATGAAATGGGCTTCGCCCCAGTTGCCCCCCCAACTGCCGCCGGTATCCCAGCGGCCGGAAACATCGTAGTCGTTGCTGCCGGCACGGGCATCGAGCCAGGGGTTGGTGTCGATCTTGGTCAGTGTCGCAGCGCAACCGGTCAGAGTGAGGGCGAGCAGGGCGGTGGCGAGGAAGCGAAGGAGACGCATGGCGGATACTCCGGAAAGACAGTACTGACGGGACTTTCGCCGCAGGTGCACGGGCGGCTGGGCTACAATTGAAAAATCACCTTCAGGATAACGCAAATGAACCATAAACCGCTGACCGACGCCGACCTCGACCGCCTAGAAGAACTGCTCGAAGAGGCCATTTTCGATGGCGATTCGATGCGACTTGATGAAATCCAGGCCATGCTCTGCGCCGTGGTCAGCGGGCCGGTGCCGGTCGAGCCCTCGGTCTGGTTGCCGGAGGCCTTGGGCCAGGGCATGGAGGGGGCAGCTGGCAATCCCTTGCTCGACGAAACCATCGAACTCCTGATGCGCATGAACAATGATCTTGCTGCCGCGCTGCTGGCGGACGAGACGATCGCGCCGGTGCTCTACCCGATCGACGAAAGCGGTGAGGAATACGACTACGCCGCCTGGGCCGATACCTATGTCTATGGTGCCGGGCTGGCCGGCGACTGGTACGATCTGGCCGGCAAGCGGGCCGACGACCTGTCGGAACTGCTGGAGCCGATGTTCCTGCTCAATGGCATGCTCAAGGAGGATGTCGAACAGGCCGGCGAACGCTGGTTCTCGCCGGCCGAAGAAGCCCGTCTGGTGGCTGATATTCAGGAAAATCTGCCGGTCATCGTGCAGACACTCTACAACTTCTGGCGCAACAAGCGCAGCGGCCCGGTGATGCGCGACGAAGCCAAGACCGGCCGTAACGACCCGTGTTCCTGTGGCAGCGGCAAGAAATTCAAGCAATGCTGCGGTCGACCGGATAAACTGAATTAAATTACTACCATGGCATAGGCGGCAAGGGGGGCGCTTGAGCGGAGACCGCCGCAAACGCATTAATCTGGAATGGCTGGCACTCGGCGTCGGTTTGAGCCTGATGGCCGTGTTGCTGCTGGCCTGGTCCTCTTTTGAACAGCGCGTTGCGCTGACGCGGGAAGAAGCGCGTTTGGCGGTTCAGGCCCGCATCGTTCACGACTATGTCGTTCGCCAGCTGACAGTCACCAGCAATGCGCTGGAAGCGGTGCGCGATGTCGTACCCAGTTGGCTCAATATGCCCGATGGCGTTGCGCTGGGCAATCGTCGCCTGACCAGTATTGTCGATGCCATGGCCGGTGTCCGGACGATGCTCGTTCTCGATGCATCGGGCAAGGTCATCATCAGCAGCCGTCCGGAACTGATGGGCCGCGCATTCTTTGACCGCGAATTCTTCAGTGTCGCCAGGCAGCGTCCCGATCCGAAGCGCCTGTATGTCAGCGCGCCCTTCAAGACGACGCTGGATACCTGGGTGATCAATGTCGTTCGTACCCGCCACGACGCCGATGGCAGTTTTCAGGGCATTCTTTCGGCTTCGCTGGAGGCGGAGGATCTGGGACTGATGCTCAATTCGGTGCGTTACGCAGACGATATGTGGTCCGGCCTGGCGCATGGTGACGGCCGGGTGTTTGTCCTTAAGCCCGAGATGGCTGAAATTGCCGGCATCAATGTGCTGACCCGGCCTGATTCTCTGAGCGCGCGGCATCTGGCCACTGGAATGCCAGCGACGGTTCTGCGTGGTACCGCCATGACCCGTCAGGTTGATGTCCTGATGGCGCAACACACCATTCAGCCAGTAGCGTTGAACATGGACAAACCGTTGCTGGCGGCCGTTGCCCGCGAATACGACCAGATTCTTGCGCCGATGCGCGAGGAGGCAATGATCCGGGCTGGGCTGTTCGCGCTCATCGTGATCTACGCGATTTTGGGCGAATGGTGGCTGGGACGGCGCCGCACAGCCATGCAGAAGGTCGCCGGGGATGCCACCGAGGCGTTGCGCGAGAGCGAGCAGCATTTCCGTACGCTGGCCAATGGCGGTTCGGCCCTCATCTGGACCTCGGGCACCGACAAGCTTTGCAACTACTTCAACGAACCGTGGTTGCGCTTTACCGGCCGGACACTGGCACAGGAAATGGGTAATGGCTGGGCGGAGGGCGTCCATCCGGATGATTTCGACCGCTGTCTGAAGACCTACGTCGATGCGTTTGACGCGCGCCAGCCGTTCAGCATGGAGTATCGTTTGCGCCACGCTGACGGCAACTATCGCTGGCTCTCTGACGATGGCACGCCTCGTTACGACAGCCATGGCGAGTTCCTCGGCTACATCGGCTTCTGTTTTGACATTTCTGAGCGCAAGCGGCAGCAATCAGCGCTGGAGGCGGCGGAGCATAAATTCCGTGGTCTGGTCGAGCAATCGCTGGTCGGTGTCTACATCATCCAAAACGGGTATTTTGCCTACGTCAACCCGCGCTTCGCCGAAGTCTTCGGTTATCGTGCCCCGGACGAGATTGTCGGCATCGTGCCGGTTTGCGCACTGGTGGTGCCGGAGGACAGGGCGCGGGTCGCCGAGAATGTGCGGCGTCGCATCTCCGGCGAGATTGGGTCGCTGAATTACCGCTTTGGCGGGGTGCGCCGGGATGGTAGCGGAGTCGAGATTGAGGTCTACGGTTCGGTGGTTGAGTATGAAGATACGACGGCGGTGATCGGCGTCATGCTTGATGTTTCGCAGCGAGTCGCCGACGAGGTCGCTCTGGCTCGCTATCGCGACGAGCTGGAGGCTCTGGTTGAGGAGCGGACGCGCGAACTGGACAAGGCGCGGGGGGCTGCCGAAGCGGCCAGCCGGGCAAAAAGCGAGTTCCTGGCGAACATGAGTCATGAAATCCGTACGCCGCTGAATGCGATTACCGGTATGACTTACTTGGTCCGGCGTAGCGGTGTCAGCACACAACAGGGCGAGCAACTCGACAAGATCGATGCGGCCAGCCGCCATTTGCTTGAAATCATCAATGCCGTGCTCGATCTGGCAAAAATTGAGGCTGGAAAATTATCGATCGATGTCCAGCCACTGTCGTTGAGCGAGTTACTGGACAGTGCGGTGGCGATGCTGCAGCCGCGGGCGATGCAGAAGGGACTGCTCCTGCAATTCGATGCGCCGCCGGTCGAGCGTGTGGTAGGTGACCGGACGCGTCTGCAACAGGCGCTGCTCAACTACCTGAACAACGCCATCAAGTTCACCGAGCATGGCAGCATCCACCTGCATTGCGAATTGCTGGACGATGACGGCGAGACGTTCAAGCTACGTTTCGAGGTCATCGATACCGGGATCGGTATCCCCGCCGAGGCCCAGTCGCGATTGTTCGGCGATTTCGAACAGATCGACAATTCGACCACTCGCCAGTTCGGCGGCACCGGGCTGGGGCTGGCAATCAATCGCCGTCTTGCGCGCCTGATGGGCGGTGAGGTTGGCGTCAGTAGCGTGCCTGGCGAGGGCAGTACCTTCTGGTTCAGCGCACGTCTGCGGCGGGCTGCCGCTTTGCCGGACGTGTTGCCGGCTGGGGCCGACTACCAGCCGATGGCCGACGATGTTGAGAAGATCATGCGGCAAACCTGCGCCGGCAGTCGCATATTGTTAGTCGACGACGAACCGATCAACCTCGAAATCGCCCGCATGCTGCTGGAAGATGCCTTGTTGTCGGTAGATACAGCCGACGATGGCGATGAGGCCGTCGTCATGGTTGGCGCTGGTGATTATGATCTGGTGCTGATGGACATGCAGATGCCCCGCCTGGATGGCCTGGAGGCGACGCGCCGCATCCGCAACATTCCTGGGCGGGAAACCCTGCCGATCATTGCGATGACAGCCAATGCCTATGCCGAAGACCGCCAGCGTTGCCTGGACGCCGGCATGAACGATTTCGTGACCAAACCCTGGCAGCCGGCACAACTGTTTAACGTTCTACTGCACTGGCTGCAAGCGCACAAGGGCTGAACTGCCTGGTCAGTCCGTCGATGGCAGCAGTTCCGTATCGTCATGAGTGTAGGCCGGGGCGCAGCAACAAAGAATACGCAGCGGCATGTTGCCGATGTTGCTGACGCAGTGCGCGGTACCAGGTGGGATCAGGACGGTGTCGCCAGGCGCAATGGCAAAGGTTTCGTCCCCCAAGGTCATCATGCCCTGGCCTCGAGTGACGTGGTAAATCTCCTCGCTCAGCTGATGGCGATGAAGCAGTGTCGTCGAACCCGGTGGGACCACGGCCTCGGCGAGGCTCTGGTTGCGAACGGCGTGGGTTGACGGATGCAACAGTTCGCGGATTTCCGACCCGTCCTTGGTGATGTACGCGACGACGCCGCTCAGGTGGCTGCGTCCAGTCACGGCTTGCTCCACGGCTGGATCGGCACGGTCGAGATGGCGTTGGCCGGGGCGCCTTCGATGACACGACGGCTGATGGCGAGATAGATCAGCACATTGCGCTTGCGGTCGATCATCCGGTGGATCTTGGTTTCCTTGAACAGCAGCGAGGTGTCCTCGGTGAACACCACTTCATCGTCCGACAGCTTCGCCGGCAGTGTGATCGGGCCGATCTGGCGGCAGGCGATGGAAAACTGCGAGGGATCTTCCGCCAGCCCGAGGCTGCCTTTGACGCCGCCGGTGCGCGCCTGGCTGACGTGGCAGGTAACGCCTGGAATCTTCGGGTCGTCGTAGGCCGAGACGCAGACGCGGTGGTTGGCGCCGATCAGCTTCCAGGCCGTGGTCGCGCATTCGATTTCCTCGGCGCTGGCAGCAGGCGCCAAGGCAAGCGCAGCGAGGAGGGTGAGCAGGTGTTTCATGGTCTTCCTTTCAGCGGGCGCATGCGGCCGACGTGTTTGGCGAGAATCTTGTAGGTGTCACGGTCGAACTGCGGCCGGCCGCGTTCGAGCAGGCTGTGCAATTCGTCGTCGCTGCAGGCGGTGCCGAGGTAGCGCCAGCCGTCGATGAGGTGGACGTCGTCTTCTTCCTGTATCACCGCCGGGCCGGGGAAAGGCCAGGAGACGAGCTTGAGGCCGGTGAGGGCAGTCATCAGGCGCATGGTGTGCTTGGCAAACGGCTCCTTGCCGACGCAGACGCCCTTGCAGCGGCGGATCTGGTGGCCGAAGCAGGGTTTGCCCGGCTTGATTGGCTGCTGGCCGGTGAGCATGTCGCACAGGTGGTGGCTTTCGACCAGTTGGCGCATCGCCGTATTGGCTTCCTTGCTGTTCTTGAACAGGCCGTAGCAGGCTGTGGCGAGGCCGAAATCGAGTTCGTTGGCGACGACCAGTTCGGGGCGCAACCAGCCTTCGCCTTCATCGACCAGCGTCCAGGTACATACCTCGTCGTTCTTGCGCAGTTGCCGGTTCTGCGTGGGCAGCAGTTCCTTGACCAGCGCCGACTCACGCAGCAGGGCACCGATTTCGCCGGCGGTTTCGATCCAGTCGATGCGCCGCACCTGCTGCGCCAGCGCCATTTCCTTCGCCGAGCGGACATCGGCTGAGAAGTGTGACAGCACGCGCTTGCGGATGTCCTTGGCCTTGCCGACGTAGATCGGCAGGTTGTTTTCGCCGTAAAACAGGTAGACGCCGTGGCCGTCGGGCAGGTCGTCGAGCACGGCGGCGTCGAGATGGGGCGGCAGGCTGGGGCGGGCGTACTGTTTTTTGATCGCGGCGGCGATGTCTTCACTGCTGCGGTGAACCTGGATTTTTGCCCAAAATTGATGGATCAACTGCGCATCGGCCAATGCCCGGTGTCGGCCGTCGGCCTGCAGGCCGTGGCGCTGGATCAGGCTGTCAAGGTTGTGGCGGTGGTGCTCCGGGTACAGCGCCCGCGACAGCTTGACCGTGCACAGCACATTGGCGCGGAAATCGATGCCCAGCCGCTTGAACTCCTGCTTGAGGAAGCTGTAGTCAAAGCGGGCGTTGTGGGCGATGAACAGCCGGCCTTCCAGCCGGCGCAGGGCCTCCGCCGCCACTTCCTCGAAAGCCGGTGCATCCGCGACCATGGCGTTGCTGATGCCAGTGAGCTGCTCGATGAAGGGCGGGATGCGGGTGCCGGGATTCACCAGTTGCTGCCATTCGCGAACGCTGCCGTCTTCATCAACCTCGACGATGCCGATTTCGGTAATGCGATCGACGGTGGCCGTGGCTCCCGTGGTTTCAAGGTCAACGAAGGCGAGGGCGGGCATGGTGTTAGTGGCCCGCCGCGATGAAGCGGCCCTGGCTGCGGTCCTTGGCATAGGCGGTGTGGGGCAGCACCGCGCCGTGCATGGCGATATAGACGCCAGCCGGCAGCAGTTGCGCCGCAGCGTAGGCGATACCGACATTGAAGGCGGCATCGGAGCCTGCGACGCTGTACGGCACCATGGCGCCGGTCAGTACCACCGTCTTGTTCGGCGCGGCGGCGGCGATGACTTCGGCAGAGGCCCCCATGGTGTCGGTGCCGTGGGTGATCAGGATGCGCTCGGCCGGCGCGGCGGCGACGGCCGCGGCAAGCCGGCTGCGTTCTTCGTCGGTGATTTCCAGACTGTCCTTGCGCAGGATTTCCGCGACCGCGAGTTCGTCAGCCTCCAGACCCGCGGCGGCGAGAATGGCCGGCATGACTGGCGGCCCGACATCAAGCTGGCCGGTGAGCGGGTTATAGACTTTGTCGATGGTGCCGCCGGTGGCGATCAGGTAGGGGCGAGCGGGCATGTCGGTAACAGATAAATCGGGGCCAGCAGTCTACCCTGAGCAGAGCGCCTGTGGCATATCGGCCTCGCTCATCTGCCAGCCGGGCAGGAAACGGCTGATCAGGTTTTCGTAGGCCACCTTGTCCCAGAAACAGTGGCCCTGGGCGATGAAGGCATCGATTTCCGCACGATCCGGGAAGGAGCGATAGCGGCGGCTGTCACGGTTCTGAGGTGTCGCCAGCAACGTAGTACCTCGCTCCAGCGCCGCGATGGCATCCAGCAGCCAGGGAATGGCCAGCGGGTAGATGTCGGCGATCTGGTGCAGCAGGGCCTCGCCGCGACGGACGGGCAAGGTGGCGCTGTAGAGCAGGGGGCCGGTGTCGATGCCGCGGTCGACACTATGCACGGCGCAGGTAAATTCACGGCGGCCTTCGGCCAGTGTCCGCATCGGGCCGAACAGGCCGGCGAATTCCGGCAAGGCGGCGGGGTGGATGTTGATGATGCCGTGGCGGGTTGCGGTGATCATCGCCTCGGTGAAGATCAGGCTGAAGCGGGCGCTGATGACGAGGTCGGCCGGCTGTGTCGCCAGAGCATCGGCGAGCTCGTTCCGGTCAGCTACGGTGAACACGGAAAAGTGGTAAAAATCGGCCATTTCCCTGAATGTCCGCCAGCTGCCTTGTGTGGCGCGCGGCCTTGCCTGGCGGTCGATTTCCGGAAAAATGTGGTCGATCGGCAGCGTGCGCTCCAGCCAGGCCATTTCGGCCAGTGCCGGAATGCGCTCTTCGCCCGGACGGTGCTTGTCCGAGAGCAGCAGCGAAATCTCGTGCCCCTGCAAATGGTGCAGCAGCTGATTGAGGAAAATGCAACCGTGCAGGTCGCGTTTGACGCAGAGCGTTATTCGCATGATTTCGGGATGGATTGGGCGGGGGAAGCATTCACGATCTCGGCGTAATCCAGCAGCTTGAGCGGCGGATAGCGTTCGAGGCGGTGTGCGGAAGTGAGGTTGACCAGATAGGAAAAGCGCCGTGGCAGGGTAATCGGCAGACGGGCGGGATCGGCCTGCTCGAAGAGAATGCGCGCCGCCTGCTGCGCGGTGTGGCGGCCAACCTCGGTATAGCGGTTCACCACGCCCATCAGCGCGCCGGAATTGACCACCGGGCCTTCGGCCGAGGCGAATACCGGCAGCTTGCAGGCGAGCGCGCTGCCTGTCAGCAGGTCGCGTTGCTGGTTGAGGAAGCTGTCTGGCGGCTGGTAGAGCAGGTCGATGCCGGCGGCGGCAAGCTGCCGGACTTGTGCCGGAATGGCCTCCGCCAGCGGCCGCCCCTGGGCATCCAGCGGCAGCACCTGTTCGCTGAGGCGATAGCCGAGTTGCGGCGCCAGTTGCCGCAGCCGGTCGCGGGTGGTCAGCGCATTCGGTTCGGCCGGATTGACCAGTAGCCCGAGATGCCGGAAGTCGAAATAGCTGCGGGCGGCGCGCAGTTGAACGGCTTCGTCCAGCAGGTAGAGGGTGCCGGTCAGGGCGCGTGCCGGCTTGGCCAGATCACGCACCAGTCCTGCCTCCAGAGGATTGCTGACGAGCATGAAGACGACGGGAATGTCGACGATGTGCCGGGCCGGATCGGCATCCCGCCAACTGCCGGCCACCATCTGCGTCATCGTCGTGCCCCAGGTCAGGATCAGGTCCGGTTTCAGTCGCCGTGCCTCGGCGATGAAGCCGGGTATCCGGTTCTTGTCCTGCGCCGCATCGCGCAGCGTAAAGCGCACCGGCAGCTTCTGCTTTTTGAAATAGGCCTGAAAGCTCTGGCAGGCCTCTTCGCAGCCGCGGTAGAGCAGCATCAGCACGTGCATTTCCGTTGCCTGCGCGCTGTTGGACAGGAGCGTGCAGGCCGTCAGCAAGATGCCGGTGAGCAGCTTCTTCATGCTGCGGCCTCGCGTTGCTGGCGGGCGTTGATCAGCAGAATCAGGGTGCCGGCAAGGGCGATGGCGCCAATGGCGGTCATCGCCAGATGGTGCGGCAGCCAGACCAGCAGCCCGCCGGCGATCAGCGGGCCGATCACGCTGCCCAGCCGCTCCAGCGTGCGCAGGGCGACCAGTACGGGTGTCGGGCTGTCCTGCCCGGCCAGTTGTACCGCCAGCGTCTGCATTGGTGCCGCTGAGAGCGCAGTGCCGATGCCGAGGCTAACGATCCCGGCCCAGAGCGCAAGGTCGTCCGTCAGCGGCGGTACGGCAAGTGCCGCCAGCGTGCCGAGGCCGGTGAGCAACATGCCGGCAACCACCAGCGTCAGCGGTTGCCGCCAGCGGTCGGCCAGCAGCGAGGCCAGCGGATTGCCCAGCGTCAGCAGGATGTAATAAAGCATGATCGCGCGGCCGATGGCGGCGGGCGAGTAGCCGTCCGCCTGCAGGCCGAGTGGCGTCAGGTAGAACAGGAAGCCGGCAAGGGCGATCTTGGCCGGGATGGCGGCGCCGAGCATCAGCATCATGAAGCGGCGGTTACGCAGCAGGGGACCGAGGTCGCGCAGGTGGAAGGCCGCCTGTCCGGCAGGCATCTGTGCCGATTTTTCACGGCTCAGGGCAAAAATGGCAAAGCCGGCCAGCGCGCAGCCGGCGGCAATCAGCAGTACGCCTCGATAGCCCATGCGCTCGGCCAGTACACCGCCCACCGAGGCGCCGCAGATGGCGGCAATGCTGACCGCCGAGACGAAAAGCGCCAGCCCGCGGGTACGGTTGTCATCGGCGGTGCTGGCGATGATCTGCCGCTGGCAAGCCATGGTGCCCAGCGCATAGCCGGCGGCGCACAGCGCGCGGGCTATCAGCAGCGGCCAGTAGTCTTGGGAAAGCGCCATCCAGCCAAAACCGAGGGCGCAAAGCGCCGCCCCCAGCGCAAATACCCGCGTTGGCCCGAAGCGGTCGGCCCAGCCGCCGGCATAGGGTGTCGTGGCAGCAAAAAGGATCATGTACACCGAAATCGGCAGGCTGGCCGCCAGATCGGCGCTGAGCGCGTGCGCCATGCCCGCATCCCGGAAAAACAGCGGCAGGAAGGCGCGTGTCAGCTCCTCGGAAAGGATGAAGAGGAACAGCGGCAGGCGCAGCGACTGCACGGCGAGCAGGCCGCTGTTGCCTTCATCATGCGCCGGCACGACCACGGCTGCCAGCAATTCACGGAAGGCCAGCAGCGTCGCCAGCAGCACCACGGCAACGTCCGCCGCAATCGCCCACAAGGCGCGATAGGCGTAGTCGGCATCAGCCACCACCCACACCTCGCCGATCTGCCGGCCATCGGCCAGCACCGCGGCGCGGCTACTTGCGATGCCAGTGGCCGATGTCTCTGCCTGCTCGAAGACGATCGCGGCGATGTCCGGATTACGCTGGCGGATCTCGTCGAAGTACTCGGTAACGCCGGTCAGTTTGTCGGCCGGGATGCCGAGATTGATGGCATGGGCCAGGCGCTCGGCCAGCGACCCGGCGAGTGCCGAAGTCTTGGCTGTCAGCGCCGGTTGCAAGCTGCCGGAGATCTGTTGTGCACTATGGAGCGCGAGCAGCCCGGCGGCGATAAAGGTGGGGAGGATGATCAGCACGGGCAGCCAGCGAGCACCATTAAGCCGGCGCCGGGCCAGCATCAGCAGAAACAGCAGCGCCAGTGCGGAAATGCCCGCCAGAAGCAGCAGGTCGTTACGCAGCACCGCCGCAAAACGCGCTGCTTCCGCCTGCAGCGGCGCGGCGTCGAGCGTCAGCAGCAGGCCGCCGCTGTCGGGAACGATCAGGGCGAGTGCCGGGGCATCGGGGTTATTGCTCACCCGGCGGCCGGATTTCTGGCTGGCCAGTGTGTTCAGGATGCCTTCCATGGTCGCGGCATCGCTGCCGGCGGGTGCGTGATGAACAATGCGTCCGTGGCCATCGGCGGCCAGCGTGAACATGGCGGCGCCGGCGATGCCGTTGGCCGTGCCGGGCAGGCTGTCGATCTGTTCGTGCAGTCGTTGCATTTCTGCCGCTTCCAGCCCCGCCAGGCTGGCCCCGGACATCGCCGCCGCAAGGCTGCCAATGCCGATTTCGGCACGCGAGATGGCCAGTTCCACCAACAGGCTGCGCTGCTTGTGCGCCAGCAGATAACCCAGACAGGCCAGTGCCAGCATGTGCGCAACCAGCAGCAGGACGAGCGTCCGCAGCGAGTGGGGGCGGCTTGCCGCTTGGTTTTCGGTCTGGTGGCGCGACGTCATCAGGGGGGGATTGGATCGCCTCGAAAGACCCGCCGCGGGTCGGGTCGCTACTTATAATAGGAGCATTCTCGGGGGAAAACGTATGACCGCCAAATTTATATTCCGCGTTTTCAGACCATTCGTCGCTGCTGTACTGCTGGCTTGTCTGTGGGGCGGCAGCTGTCTTGCCGCAACGGAAAAGCGGGTGGCCCTGGTCATCGGCAACAACGACTACCGCAGCGTCACCCGGCTGGAAAAAGCCGGCAATGACGCGCGGGCCGTGGGTAACGAACTGCGCCGGCTGGGTTTCGAGGTCATTTCGGTGGCCAACGGCAACCAGAAACGCATGAATCAGGCGATCAACGAATTCGTGCAAAAGACCGCCGGCGGTGGCACCGGCGTCTTCTTCTTTGCCGGCCACGGCATGCAGATCAGCAACCAGAACTTCCTGCTGCCGGTCGATTTTGATTTGCCGCAGGACGCCAACGATGTTGCCGACCAGTCGGTGAGCCTGCAAAGCATTCAGGACAAGCTGGCCGATGCCAAGGTGCGCTTTTCCTTGCTGGTGATTGATGCCTGCCGCGACAACCCGCTGCCCAAGAAGGCTGGCCGCAGCCTGGCCGTGACCCGCGGGCTGGCGCCGCCGTCGGCGCCCAACGGCCAGATCGTGCTGTTCTCGGCGGGGGCGCACCAGCAGGCACTGGACAAACTTAGCGATGACGATACCAACCCGAACGGCTTGTTCACCCGCGAATTCATCCCGATGATTTCGACGCCGGGGCTGAGCGTTACCGATGCCCTGAAGCGCGTGCGCTCCTCGGTCACGCGCAAGGCCAAGGGCGTCGGCCACGAGCAGAACCCGGCGCTCTACGACCAGACCGACGGCGATTTCTTCTTCGTTGCCGCCACGGCCGGTTCCGGCAAGCCGGCGGTCGCGGCCGAAAGCGTGTCGCGCGTTGATCCCATGGCGGTCGAGCTGAGTTTCTGGGAGAGCATCAAGGGCAGTGACAACCCGGACGATTTTCAGGCCTATCTCAAGAAATACCCGGACGGCCAGTTTGCCGAACTGGCGCAGGGCCGGCTGCGTCGCGCCGGGAACGCCAAGGAGATCGTTGCCGGCGTGGCAGGTGCAGGGGCAATGCGCAGCCAGTCGGCAAAAGCCGACTGCCCGATGTGCCCGGAAATGGTTGATGTGCCTGCCGGCGAATTCCAGATGGGGGCGCCGCGAACCGAGGTCGACAGCGGCGACATCGAACGGCCGCGCCATCTCGTGCGTATCGGCCAGCCGTTTGCGGTCAGCCGCTATGAAATCACGGTGCGCCAGTACACCGCCTTTGTCGATGCCACCGGCTACAAGAGCGAGGGCAGTTGCCATCTCTGGGTCGATTCCAACTGGGAAAACCAGAGCGGCCGTAGTTGGCGCGATCCCGGCTTTTCGCAGTCGCTGGATCATCCCGTCGTCTGCGTCAGCTGGAACGATGCCCGCGCCTACACTGCCTGGCTGTCGCGTCAGAGCGGCAAGCACTACCGCCTGCCCACCGAGGCGGAATGGGAATACATGGCCCGTGGCGGTACGCGAACCTCGCGTTTCTGGGGCGACGATCCGGCGCTGGCCTGCGAATTTGGCAATGTCCATGACGCGACCACCCAGAAGTCCCGCCAATTCGCCTGGGAACCGCACGACTGCCGCGACGGCTTCGTCGAAACCGCACCGGTCGGCCGCTTCAAGCCCAACCCCTTCGGCATCCACGACACCGCCGGCAACGTCTGGGAATGGGTCGAGGACTGCATGAACAGCAACTACATCAATGCCCCCAACGACGGCTCGGCGCGCGTCACCGACGACTGCAGCCGGCGCGTCTATCGCGGCGGTGGCTGGAGCGGCCCGTCATCGGTCCGCTCATCCACACGCACCGGCAACCCGTCCAGCTACCGTTCCCAGTTGCTCGGCATCCGGGTGGTTAGGGGGGCGGATTGAGGCGCAAATGTCAGCTCCGCGTGGGCGGGAAATCATAAGAGTCTGCTATCTGGAATCTGGCGTGGAAAGAGCTGGGTAATCAGGTACGAATCAGCGGTCGAGAGAGAGTAGGGGTTGGGATGTTTCGGCGAAGTCGGCAATCGACCCAATCCCGACCTTCGTCTTTCAGGAAGCGACGGCTGCAATCGCCTCATAGCCGACCTATAAAAATATGGAGCATGTCGGTAGCGCCTCGATCCAAAGCCGACTGATGACATGGCCCCCATGCAATTCGCAGATCCATATAATAGGACGTAGCCATCCCCTATCGATCCGATCCTGAACTCCAAGGAGTACGTAATGCGTAGCGTGCTGATGCAAATCCTGACTGTTGTCGTGATGATTCCCCACGCCGCGTTTGCTGCCAGCCCTGATTTGCCAAACTGGCTGAACTTAGCACCGGGGATGACCGTGAAAGAAGTATTAGCTGATGAGCGCTACGGCGAAGCCCGCATCCCAACGGCCCAGGACCCTAAGCAGGTCATCCGTGGCCGACGCTGGGAAGCGTCCCTGAAAGTCAATGGCCTCAGCGCCGATACCGCGGGCAAGGCGGTATGGGAACGCTGGAAGCCTTCTCTGGTGCAAGGCGGCTGGACCGTGGCGGAGGAACGCAACAGCACCCCCTTCAGCGTTAGCCTGAAACTGACACAGGGGCGCCAAGGCTGGGCCAACGTCACTGTCTTCGGCGGCGACGACATCCGGCTCGATCTCGTGGAAGCCGGTGAAAACCGCCTGCGGCTCAAGCTACCAACACCTGCCGCCAAGCCGGAGGTCTTGAAGGCAGACAACAGCGCTTTCCCATTCCTGCCGCCTCCACCGGGCGCGAAGTTCACCAATGCCGATCAGAACGATAAGCCCATGCTGGTCATGATCCTTGAGAAGGACACTGAAACCCGCTTTCAGGTGGCATCAGGCAGCATAGCGAAGTACTACCAGACTCCCAAAGACCTGTCTAACCTCGATTTCGCGCTGGCCTACCGCGATGCGCTGCTGGCAGCCGGTTGGACTGTCCCGCGGTACTCGCAAGGGATCAACGCCGGAGACGCCCTGTTGGTGGCCCATTACGGCACCAATGGACGCGATCTTTGGGCAGTTCTGCGCCATGCTCCAGGCGAAGCCTCCATCGAAGTGGGCGATGCCGGACGCAATGACCTGGCACAAGCCTTGAAGAAAGACTGTCGGATAACGTTGGTTGGGGTACTGTTCGATTTCGACAAGGCGACCCTCAAGCGCGAATCGACCACGGTTCTGGCCCGCACCCAGGCGGCAATCGCTGCCAACCCGGGATTGGCATTTGAAGTGGAGGGCCATACAGATGCGGTTGGTAACGATGGCTACAACCAGAAGCTTTCGGAGGCCAGGGCGCAAGCGGTTATGGCATGGCTTATGTCAAATGGCACGTCGGCGACCCGGTTGGCCGCCCGAGGCTATGGAAAATCGCGTCCGGTGGCGACAAACGATACGGATGAAGGCCGCGCCCTCAACCGCAGGGTGGAGCTGGCCTGCCGGAAGTAACGGCAGAGAATTTCCGCCAAGTGGCGCGTCAATTTCTGACCGATTGGGATAATGAAGGGGAGATCCCTTAGTCTGAGAATTAGAAGCCCGTGTTATCCCGAAAATTCCAAGTCGTAGCCGTCAAACAAATGACAGCATCGAAAGGGAACGACCGCTTCAGGTTCATTGCTGACGTAGGTCGCTGATAGCCCAGCGGCAGGTTGTGGCCGAACCCTGACTGCCAACGCAGGCAAACTTTCAGCAACCAACAGATCAGGTGCGACGTTGGAATAGAGAATCAACGCGCGTTCCCTAGCCGCCGACCACGCTCAGCCGCGAATGCCCGACACCGCCGCCCTTGTCCACGCGGATCTGGGCGGGGATGCGTTCCTTGAGGCTTTCGA
>ERZ1645187.2558-NODE-2558-length-15919-cov-15.303896_pt1 | contig 15919 bp, 12 predicted proteins | sample MGYA00575352_ERZ1645187 | MGnify/ENA primary metagenome ERZ1645187 (study PRJEB40837, sample SAMN11349314) | freshwater sediment metagenome | isolation source: river sediment | host: Sediment | place: India: Wazaribad , New Delhi | collected 2017-02-21 ... | reverse complement strand
TGGATGGATTGAAATTTTTTGTAATCGGATCAACTTTCCGTGTGGCAATGTCCATAATAAATGCCTGCGTATCGTAGCTGTTGGCTGTCTGGCCGGGTTTTATGTTCAGTCCGATGCCCTCAAATGCTTCAGCTCCGCCGGTAAAGAGGAGTTGGCTTCCGTCGGGTGAGAAAGAGGCTCCGCTTGCAAACAGTTCATCTTTCCACAGCGTGTCGGTTTTCATGGTATGCAAATCGAGTCTGAAAAGCGAGTTTTTGCTGAAAGGACGAGTGCTTAAATCTTCTTTCCGGGTTGAAAAAAGCAGATAGCGCCCATCATCGCTTATATCGTTGATTGAAGCCGTATTCTGACCGAAAGTAAGCGGTTGAGAGAGGCCCGACCCGAGCTGGTACTGATACAGGTAGTATCTGTCGCGGTAGTACTCCTGGCGGTCATCAGGCGCCAGGATGCGTTTCAAGCCTTTGGGGCTTTTAGCACCGAGGGTTTCTTTTTTGGAGTAATACAATGTTTTTTCATCGGGCGAAAAAGTAAAATTTTCTTTCGGTAAATTTCCGGCCAGCATGCGTGTTTGGTTGGTCAGCGGATCAAGTGTCATCAGACTCCAGCCTTCGTCCGTTTCGGTAAAATAACGAAGTAAATCAGACTTTGGCATCCATCCAAGCTGGTTTCGGTTGTCGTTCTCGGCCAGCACGGTTTTTTTCTCTTTGGTGTCATACACTTCAATGGAGTTTTGGGTTTTGCCTTCGTCGTTGGTGGTGGAGAAGCGCATCAACACCAGTCTGCCTCCCGGCGATACCGAAGCGCTGTTCACCCTTTTTCCCACGATGATATCCTGGATGGTAATTCTTCTCCTTTCGTCGCCGTTGATGGTGTAAGCTGCCCTGGTAGCCGTATCCGGATGAATTTCAATTTTGAAAGCCGGATCCACTTTGCCGGCTGCTGTGGCCAGGTATTTGATGATCACACGCGATGAATTTACACGTCCCACGAGGTTGGCTTCGGCCGATTTTGCATTTTTCAGCGAATCTTCCACCGTCTTTTTGTCGGCTTCTTTCTTGCCGTTGATATACAGCTCAAAGCGGTCCGGCGAGATGACTTTTATTTTGGCTTTGCCGTAACTGTCGTTGTTTACAAAAAACGAAACGAGGTAAATTACAGCTCCATTTTCCGGTTTTTGTATCCTGAAATAATCGTTGTTGTCGGTAGTCAGTATTGTGGTGAAGCGGCTTTGCGACGGAAAACTGACCGGAGAAGCCAGCAGACTTTCGGGCCTGAATTTTTCTCCTTTCAAATCTACGCTGTCAATCATGAGCGGTTGGACTAAATTGATTGGACCGTACATCCAAACTTTTTCCGGTTTTACGATTTTTACATTTGCTGAAAGCGAGAAGGCGCAAATAGTTAATAAAGCAAATAACGACTTGATTTTCATGTGTATGTGTTTTTTGTTTTTTATATGTTAAGTTTACTGACTGAAAATTTGTAACTCACGTAGCAGAGTTTCGTTTTCTTCCTTTGTTCCAATGGTAATTCTAAGGCAGCCGAGGCAAAGCGAAACGGTATTCCGGTTGCGCACGATAATCCCTTTCTGCACCAAATAAAGATATGCAGCATTGGCGTCGTCCACTTTTACCAGAACAAAATTGGCATCGGTAGGGTAGATGTGCTTCACCATTTTCAGCTTACCGAGTTCATCCATCAGATTTGCCCTTTCACGGAGTGTAATTGCAACCCTTTCTTTCACTAACTGCTCATTTTCGAGCATTTCCAGTGCTTTTCCCTGCGTAAGCAAATTGATGTTATAGGGATATTTTATTTTGTTGAAAACAGAGATAATTTCCTGCGATGCAAATGCCATCCCAAGCCGTATAGCAGCGCTTCCCCATGCTTTGGAGAAAGTCTGCAGAATGATGAGATTCGGATAGTCATTTATCTGTGATGTAAAGCTTTGCTGTGCGGCAAAGTCGATGTAGGCTTCATCGAGCACCACAATTCCATGAAATGAATTTAAGATCTCAAGGATAGTTTCTTTGTCAATCAGGTTTCCGGTCGGATTGTTTGGCGAACAAATCCAAATGACCTTGGTGTTATCATCTGCTGCTTCTATTACTAACTTTGCATCAGCCTGAAAATCATCATTTAAAAGTACTTTTCGATATTCTACGTCATTGATATTTGCACAGACTTTGTACATGCCATAGGTGGGTTCAATGGCCACTACATTATCTGTCCGGGGTTCGCAGAAGGCTCTGTAAACCAGATCAATAGCTTCGTCGCTTCCATTGCCCAGAAAGATGTTTCCGGCAGGTACGTGCTTTATCTCACTGATTTTTTCTTTCAGTTTCCATTGCAGCGGATCTGGGTAGCGGTTATAGGGAGCGTTGTACGGACTTTCGTTGGCATCCAGATACACCGATGCTTCACCTTTAAACTCGTCGCGCGCACAGGAATACGGCTCCAGCGTTTGGATGTTTTTACGGAGAAGTCTTTCCAGTCCTCCGAATGGGGACGTATTTAAGCGGTTTTCAGCATCTTTGCTGTTTTCAGTTATTTTATTCATACATATCAAATTCATCCTAAAATCAGGAATAATCACAGTTCAGGCTTTTCCGTTCTCACTTTCACTGCGTTGGCATGTGCCTGAAGTCCTTCATTTTCAGCCATCAGAATTATGGCATTGCTGAGGTTGGTCAGTCCGTCGGGAGTGAGCTGCTGAAAGGTAATTTTCTTCAGAAAACTGTCCAGATTTACGCCGCTGTACGCTTTCGCAAAACCGTGTGTAGGCAGTGTGTGGTTTGTTCCGGAAACATAATCACCGGCACTTTCCGGACTCATATTACCTAAAAAGACTGAACCCGCATTGATAATGTGTTCAGCTACAACCATATAACTGCGAGTAGAAATAATCAAATGCTCCGGTGCATACTCGTTGGTGATGGCAATGGCTTCATCCAGCGATTTTACAAGGATTATTTTGCTGTTTTCGAGCGCTTTGCGGGCTGTTTCTTTTCTCGGAAGTTTTTCTATCTGTATTTCTATCTGCCGGAGTACTTCGTCCATCAGATTTTCGGACGTGGTGACCAGTATGGCCTGACTGTCGGCGCCGTGTTCTGCCTGTGAGAGCAGGTCTGAAGCCACATAGGCTGCACTGGCAGTTTCGTCGGCAATAATTTCCACTTCCGAAGGTCCTGCCGGCATATCGATGGCGGTATCGGTGAGCGAAACGAGCTGCTTGGCTGCCGTGACATACTGATTGCCCGGACCGAAGATTTTATACACTTTCGGAATGCTTTCGGTGCCGTAAGCCATGGCTGCAATAGCCTGAGCACCCCCTGCCTTGAAGATGCGGTGAATACCGGCCACCTGAGCGGCATAAAGTACGGCAGGATGAATTTTTCCATCCATACCCGGAGGTGTACAGAGGATAACTTCTTTGCATTCAGCTATCTGAGCGGGTATGCCCAGCATGAGCACAGTAGAAAACAACGGCGCACTGCCACCCGGTACATAAAGACCTACTTTTTCGATGGGAACTGCTTTCTGCCAGCAGTAAACGCCTGGCGAGGTCTGTATCTCGGTATATTCGCGCTGCTGCTCGGAGTGGAATTTCCAGATGTTTCGGCGTGCCATTTCGATGGCTTGTTTCAGTTCTACCGAAACAGCTTTTACCCCTTCAGCTATTTCTTCTTTCGTAACTTCAGGTACTTTCACGTCCACTTTGTCGAATTTCAGGGTGAAATTTCGCAGCGCGGTATCGCCCTGCTCCCGGACTTCGTCGAGCGTAATTTTAACCTGGTCATAGAGCGATGCTACATCCAGCGATGGCCTTTTGAGTAGCTCTGCCCACTGTTCTCTGGCGGGATATTTGATAAGTTGCATACAGTTAATTTTAAAAATGAATTAGAAACGAACTACAAATTCGAGCACCAGTTTATCATCGCTGTTCACATGATTTGCAGCATAGTAATATTTTTCGTAGTTGAGCCGGATATCATTCTGAAACGGTTTGCCCAGGCTGAAGGTGATGCCGCCGGTCAGACGTTTGCTTGCCACATCGTCTGTTTGATATACATTGCCTTCGGAGGGCTTCCCCTTGTTGTTATCGGTCATGGAGTCGAAACGGACAAGCGGTGTGATTTTTTTCAGAAAGCGTTTGTTAGTCCATATATCGTAAACGGCAAATACAGAATATGATTTGGTAGCCGGAAAAACCTCACCCTGATAGGTTTTATAAATGTATTCTCCCTCCAGATGCAGGTTGGAGAAATTGGCGTATGCTCCTACGTCGTACAGGTTCATCCGGAGATTATCCGGCATGACCGAATTGTAGTTCAGACTGATTTCCATATATTCTGTCGGGAAAATCTCCATCCTGAATGCGTAATTCATCGATTTCTGCCAGTCTTGCTGGTTGTAGAGTCCGTCGCCGTTGTACACTCCGGCCTGAAAATCAAAAGGAAGGGCTTTCCGGTTCGAAAACATCAGTGTAGCTCCCACATCGCGCAGTCCGCTGACCAACTGTTTACCCACAAACGAACGGTTGGCAAAGTAAAGCTGATGAGGAGAACGCAGATTATCCGTTCCGAAGGGAATTTTTTGCTGTCCGATAGTAAAATTGAACCAATCCACAGGTTTCAGCCGAACATAGGCGTCGAGCATTTTGGTTTCTCCCTCGTCCGAAAGATCAATTTCAGCTTTGTAGGAAGTAACGGGGCTCAAACTGCCGTTGATGCTGAAGCGGGCACTCCGGATCTGAAAGCGGGAAGCATCCAGGCTGGTGTTGTATTCATATTTTGCCCGTATTGTTCCTTCAATGCGTGGCAGGTACTTTTTCAGCGAATCCGTTTCGGAGGCTGTGAGGCCTGCTACAATCATCAGAAGTGATATAGCCGTGATTATACGTTTGATAAACATAGAGTTTCAGCGTTTTTTTCAGAATCCGAAATCACTCCATTTTTCGTAGAGTTCCTGCATACTATGGAGTACCAGATCGGCACCGTTTTCAGTCAGCACATTACTGTCAAGCGGGCCTGTATTGACCCCGATAGTGAAAATACGCGCGGCTACAGCTGCCTGTACGCCCATCGGAGCATTCTCTATCACCACGGCTTCCCAGGGTTTGACGCCCGCTTTCTGCAGTGCTTTGAGGTACGGCTCGGGGTGAGGTTTGCCTTGCGTTACGTCAAAAGCCGAAATAATGTTCTCTTTTTCAAAAATGCCGGGAAAATGATCCTTCAGACTGTCGAGCAGGGTGGGCTGAGCCGAGCCCGTGACTACGAAGATGCGGTATCCTTTTTCCTTGATTTTCTTCAACATTTCCAGTGCATACGGCATAGTGCCTATAGCTCCGAGCTCTTCGAAATACTGCGCTTTGAGTCGGTAAATGTCTTGTTTCTCTGCTTCGGTGGCTTCGCGGCCATTGAGGCGCACGAATACGCCGTTGATGGTTGCAGTGCCCGTCTTTCCTTCGTTCATATAAGCCTCTTGCTCCGAAAATTCCAGCCCAGATTCGTTCATGGCTTTGACCCAGGCTACGGAGTGGTGGGGCATGGAATCGAACAGCACGCCGTCCATATCGAAGAAAACAGCTTTCAGACTGAGTTCACTGAAATGATTTTTGCTCAGGTAATTGTCAATGGCTTTTTCAATCATCATTTTTTTTGTTTTTGCAAAGATACAAAAAATCTTTTTTCAGACAGTTGTATGTCTGATGCTTATAGCACAAAGTATAATTTATCTGAAAGAAATTGCCTTTACTGTTTTGTTTTCAGCAAAAAAGCAGTAAATTTGCACCCACAAAATGTGAACGGGATGTGGCGCAGTTGGTAGCGCGCTACGTTCGGGACGTAGAGGTCGCAGGTTCGAGTCTTGTCATCCCGACTGAAAAGAGAATCATTCCGTTGGTTCTCTTTTTTTTATTTTTTTAAATCAATTTCAACTAAAATGAACCTCTTACGGCCCGGTTTTTGATGCTGTTCGGGTGATTTTTTTCCAAATAAAAGAAAATGCATTATGAAACGTAAATTGTTTTTTCCGGTTTTACTGATAGCACTCGTTGTTGCCATGAACAGCTGCAAACTGGGCAACGACTCCAATTATTCTCCCCGTCTTACACTGATGAACCCTGCTCTGATCAATACCGACAGTACCCTTCGGATGAGCTATACGAACGAGGGCAATATCAAGTTTGATTCCCTGCATGTAAATGATACAGTGACAATCAGTGTTATCGGTGAGGGTTTTACGAATAACCTCACCGCATTCGAATATGAAGTGACCAATCCGGGAGATATTGAAGTGATCATTCCCGATTCTATCAAAACTTTCTTCGAATCCCGCTCCGACTTTGTAAAAGGAACTCTTTACTTTACACCGAAAATCGTATGGATGAACATTCCGTTTAAATTTGTGGCAAAAAAAACCAGCGATAAGGTGAAACTCAACTTTCTGCTTGAGTCTGATGCAAAAAATGTTAGCAACCTTTACGGATTGCAGATTGAATTTCCCGTTAAACCCTGATTTTGTGAAATCAGGAATAAAAAAACCATTTGGAGTGATTCAAATGGTTTTTTTTATTCTTTTAAAAACAACTGACCTGTAAGCATGTCATCCGGAATAAATTACGGGTTTCAGAATGATACGGAAGTGACTGTTCCCGAAGAACTTAAAGTACCTGATTTTTTTGATGTTCCCGGAGTATAAGTTCCTCCGGTGTAAAGTCCCGCGGTGTTAGTTGCAGATGAATACGAACCTCCTGTGTAGATGGTGTATGATGCTTCTTTGGTCATTTTCGGAGTGGATAACAGGAATTTGTAGGCACCATATTTCGGTTTGAAGGTAATCACGTCGGTAGAATTTATTCTGATATCAATCAACGTAGCTGATGAAATCATTGAACCGGATGAAACATACATGTTCGGTTGTGTGGAGGTTACGCTCATCGATTTTGTCATGCTGGAGTTCGAACCGGCTCCGATGAAAACCCCTCCGTTCATGTTGAAATTGTCATTGTAGTCCACAGCTTCTTCCACTCCTGTAGAAGGACCGTTGACTATTGCGGTTCCTCCGGTCATTATTATACTGCCGTTACTGTCAATGCCATCACCGTTGGTACAGGTGGCTATCAGTGTGCCTGAGTTAATGTATAAGCAACTTCCATCGGGTGTTTCCACACCTCCGCTTCTTGTTCCTTTAGTTGTGTTGATGGCGTCGTTACTGGCCAATACATCTGCATATGCTCCGCTAAGGTAAATGTATGGCGCTTCAATGCCTTCGTATGATTTATTTACATTAATATTTCCTCCGTAAAGATACACGTTTGATTCCGATTTTATCCCGTCGTCCGATGACCAGATGGTTGTAGTGCCGTTATTGAACGTGATGTCACCGTCAGCTTTCATAGTTTTGGGTGAGGCATACGTCGTGATTGTACGTCCCGAAGTTACCGAAATTTCCTTACCTGTGGTAGTGAGTGAAACGACAGGATTTCCCTCGCTACTGCCAACAATGATATTTCCCCCTGCACTAATTCCCTTGCCTCCTGTTCCCGAAGCTGAGCAGGTGATGTCTCCCGCAATCAGGCGTAAGTCTGAATTAGTGGTTATGCAGGTTGCGTTGTACCCATCCATTAATCCGGATGAGTTGGTGTAAGTATTTCCGTTGCCGGAAGTATTTGAAGTAATTCTGCCTCCGCTTATTTCCAGGTTTCCGTCGGCGGAAATTCCTTTTCCGGCTTCTCCCGAATGATTGATATTGACATCGCCGCCCGAAATGAGTATGTTTTTATCGCTTTTTATGGCTGTGCAATATGATGGATCGGATCCTGAACCCGATGCCTGAAGAACAACTCCACCCGAACAGGTAATGTTTGTTATACCTCCTGTAATTGTGATGTTTCCGCCTGATTTCAGTCCTTTTGCCTGTTTTCCGGATACGGTGAAGTCAATAATTCCTCCTGAAATGAATATTGTACTGTCGGATTTAAGTCCTTTGGTGTCGTTCGTAGCAATGGTTGATGTGATGGATCCACCCGAAACCTTTATATTTCCCTCTTCGCAATCCACAGCATCGCCAGTGGCTGCTACGGTTACCGTGCCGGCTTCGAGATTGAAGTGATCGTTGGCATGAAAACCGTCTTTTGCCGCTGAAGTTACGTGGATAGTGCCCCCTTCAATTTCGATGTAATCATCGCTGCAGATTGCGTGTTTTGACCGGCTCAAAATGTTGAGCGTACCGCCTCCTTTTATAATGAGTTGACCTTCGGAAAAAAGGGTAGATTTCTGGTCTTCGGGATCTGAAGCATAGGTAATTCCGTCAGCAAGCGAGTTGGTAGTGCCGTCGGTCAGAAGAAAGGTACATTTTTTTCTGGATTGAATATTGATGGCAGGTCCGCGTGTGTTAGTAATGTCAGCGCCGTTCAGTGCCAGGGTGTGCCTGAAGTTGCTGTATATTTTCAGCGAGCCGTCGGTAGTGGTTCCGGATACGCTGCAGGTGATTTCCTTATCGGATAAATTCGAATTAATAGTGACATCAGCACCTGAAACAGCCACATCAACACCTCTGCAGGTAAATGGATTGATGATGGAAACGTTTGTGCCGTAGTAAATGATCCGAATGGTCTCGTCGGTCATGGAAGCGAATGTAATGCTGTCGATTGCAGCTATCGGATATACGTTTGCAGATTGTGTATTTCTGTAAACAGCCAGTTCTGACTGTCCGGAAGTGAAAGCGATGCTGTCCAGGGAAGTCATATCCAAGGCAACGACGGTATTATTTTTCAGGTGAATAAAAAGATAATCGGCAGCCACCAATGAAATAACCGAAAATATCAGGGCGGTAAGTATGATAATTGTTTTCTTCATAGTTTAATGAGACGGATGCTGAAGTTTTGCGTTTTCACTACATATGCACCTTTATTCAACATGCTGATATCCAGAATGTTTGAAGAAGAACTTATTCGTGATGTGAGTATAATTGCCCCTGTGATACTGTATACCGAAACGATTTCTTCCTTAGCTGGTAAATTGCTGAATATCACATAATCTTTGGCAGGATTCGGACTCAAAACAGGGTGGGGTAGAAGTGCTGTAATTTCTTTGGCTTCTGTAGGGGTATTAAAGGTGATTTTACGGATTTGTTGAATAGGAGTGGTGCTTATGTTCTTGAATATCAAGCTGCCATTCAGAAATTGAATTTTTGATGCAGACGTAAGCTGATAGTTTTGCGAATCTCCGTTTGTGAGCCAAAAATTAATGGTCTGTGAATCAGTACTGATGACAATTCCTGCCATGAGAAATACAGTAACAAAAAACCTGTAAATTCCTGATAATTTAGTAAATTGCATTTTGTAAAACATCATTCAGATTATCAAACGTTTTGAAATAAATCATTGGATGAATAGTGTATTGTTACACAAAAACAAGAAAAACCGGATACAAATGTAATAATTTTTTGTTCGGTTGTTAATAAAAGTGGTGATTTATATTGAATCATTGACTTCGGTTTGACTTTTTTTATTTGTGGTAATGAAATTCAGGTGATGTCTGTAATTGCAATTCATTTATTTACCCTTCGGGCCTTTGTTATTTTATCTTTGGTTTTTCTCCGGTTGCTGATTTCGTATAATACCTTTCCTGTGGTGTTTTAGGGCTACAGAAGGCTTCTCCTGGTATAATACAATATTCGTATAAAAAAATGTAAAAAAATGTTGCGGAATCAATTATTAATGAATAATATTGCGCTTCCTTTCTTTTCGTTTATTTCATTTGATTCTGCAACGTTTTCATCGAAAAATTACGACTATGTTTACACTTAAAAAAACCTCCGTTTTCCTTTTTACTATTCTGTTTTCAATCACTTTATTTGCTCGTCCGATAGATAAAGAAGAGGCACAAAACATTGCGAAAAAGTACTTTTCATCGGGAATTTCTTCCTCTTTGCGCATGAAATCCGCCATGAATTTCGAACTGGCGTATACGTGTACCGATATTGCCGATGTTAAGAATTTACCACAATCCAGTTATTATTATGTATTTAATATTGGTCAGAACAACGGATTTGTAATCGTTTCGGCCGATTCGCGCACCAAAAAAGTACTGGGTTACTCCTTAACCGGTTCATTTGACATCTTGCGGATTCCGGTGAACCTGAAAGCGTGGCTGAATGAGTATGCCAATCAAATCAGGTTTGCTATCGGTAATCTTCCGGATGTGGATTCGGAAACAAGCAGCCCGCTCCGGACTATCCGGAAAACTGCACGTCAAAATCTGACCGTGGAGCCTCTGCTCGGAAACATCTCATACGATCAGGGTAAGCCCTACAACGATTCGTGCCCGGCGCTGGCCGACGTAAGAACAGTAACCGGATGCGGAGCAACAGCTGTGGCTCAGGTAATGAAATACTACAACTGGCCTGTGAAAGGTACCGGCATAAAAGCATATACATCGGCTACCAACCATTTTAATTTATCTGCCGACTTTGGAAATACCACCTACGACTGGACAAATACTCTCCCATATTACAGTTCTTCCGGAACTGAAAACAGCCTGCAAAAAGCTGCCATAGCCAAATTGATGCTACACGTGGGTATTTCCATCAAAATGGATTACAACACTTCTGCAAATGGAGGCAGCAGTTCCTACACCACCGATATTCCGCCGGCTCTTTACAATAATTTCGGATACGACGCCGGAATTCAGATTTATCAGCGTAAATATTTACAGTACGAAGCCTGGGAAAACATTCTGATTACCGAACTCGATGCCCGAAGGCCTGTACTCTACCGCGGAAGCACAGCCGATAATGCCGGGCACATTTTTGTATGTGATGGTTATGATGCCAATGGATTGTTTCATTTAAACTGGGGCTGGGGCGGCTCATCCAACGGTTATTTCGAGATTTCAGCAATGAATCCCGACGGTCCGGGAATCGGCTCCGGAAACGATGGCTATAATTTAGGTCATTATATAGTTACCGGAATTCAAAAACCGGTGTCGGGCTCGGTTCACGCTTCCCTTGTTGCCATTGACAGTATAAGTCCTTCGCAAAGAACAATTCCCAGAACGGGAAGCGTAACTTTGAGTATAAAGAAGTTAATGAATGTAGGAGCTTTTGACTATCTGAGCAGCATCATGGGAACAGCGCTGATACTTTCGCAGAACGGAGTGACGATTGATACGCTGTTGGTAGATAAAGAGTGGAGTAATAACCTGCCTCCAAATTATTATTACTCCGCATTGAATTACGATGTTAATTTCAAGCCCTCAATACCAAACGGAGATTATGAAATTTCAGCATTTTACAGAAACGAACATAACCTGTTTGTTCCGGTACTGGTAAATAATTCGGGCAGAAAATACCTGTATGCAAAAATAACCAGTACCACTATCGATTTCATTTCAGATAACTCAAAGCCGGAATTAAGCCTTGTCGCCGCACCTACGGTGTTGTTAAACCTGTATGAAAACAAAAACGGAAGATTTGAAATGAAAATTAAAAACAACGGAGCCAAAGATTACTATGCACAGATTGGAGTCCGAATTACCAAAACCGACGATGATGAAATTTATCAGGATGTAATTCATTCGATTACGACCATTCCGGCAGGTGAAACCATCACTCTGCAGATGGGCGACTCCATCAAAACCACACCCGGTAATTACTACCTGAATGTATATTACAACGAGGCGAACAATGTAGGAGATGTTTCTTTTCCTACCGATTTGATGGGACCATCGCAATACACAACTACTGTGACCGTAAATCCCACTCCAACTACGGCTCCTGTGATGTCGGTAGTCAGCGGCACGTACATTGTGCCTGCTACCATTACCAAGGGCCAGTCTTTTACCGTGAAAGCTAACGTATCCAATACCGGAGGGCTTTTTGACAACAGGATGATTGCCTTTATTTTCCTCATGACTCCGGGTACATCGGTAGGTTATTATGGGCATCAGAATCAGCTTATTGACAACAATCAAACCCGTTCTCTGGATTTTACTGGAGAAATTACCGATCTTGATCCCGGAAGTTACCGTACTGCTTTGTATTATCACACTGGAACTTCGTGGAGCCGGATTTCTGATATTAAAACGTTTACGCTGGTTGATAATCCAACCTCTGTTTACAACCTGAAATCAGACCAGCTCCGGATTTTGGAAACGCCCGTGGCATCCGAACTGAAAATAACAACTCCAGCAGATGCAACATCCTTAGCTATTTTCACTTTGCAGGGTAGGGCAGTTCAATCTGTTGAAACACGCGGAGAAGTTCAACATTCCATTCCGGTTATCCATTTAATGCCGGGAATTTACATTTTGAAAATGGCTGTATCGGACGGTAAAATCATTAGCAGAAAATTCATAAAAAAATAGATATGATAATCCGTAAACAATTCCTGAAAACTGCTGGAATAAGCTTAATCATACTTTCTGTAATGTTTGGTTGTGGCTGCTTCAAAAGGAATCTGTCCACCGTTTCTAATGATGCCGGGCCGGTGAAAATAAATGACGACACAGGCAGTAAAGGCAATAAAGGTCAGGTGCTTGCTCAGGCTGTAGTTTACAAAACCTCGAAAGATTATTCTGCTTTTGTTCCCGTAATTCTCTCGGCCGATAAAAAGGAAATAGTTTCGTACCCTGCACCCACCGATGTGTATTACAGGGGCAAACTGGCTTATCCAGTAGCACTGAAAAACGGGTATTGCCTGGATATCCGCGGAATAAACGAGTATGCAGCATTTACCGACTTTACCTATCAGGAATATGCCGCCTTAAAAACGGCTCCGACAAAGGAGGAACTTATGAAAAGAATCATTGATAAGCATCCGTTTCAGGAGATAATCTATTGCGGACCGCGCGCGAATTACAGGAATGAAACAGAGGAGTTAAACCGGCTGATAGACGAGGATTTTAAGGGCATGAAGGTGGTAAAATTCCCTAAAATGGAGGTAGTGCTTTAATCCACCAGATAATTTTATTAATACAGATTTAAGCAGTTTGTCCCGCTTTGCCGGAATGAATTTTCATTCCGACTGATCGGGACAAATTGTTTCATATGTCAAATGATTTTTTTTTATATCAGGCAATCCACTTATGGCATTTGATAAAATCATTCCTTTTGATACGAAGTTTATTGCTTTCTCATCTTTCCGTAAAATTTATAGGATAATCCAAATTTTACAACAGGATAGAACCCGCTCCAGCTTATGGTCTTAAGTGTTTCATTCAGTTTATCCAGGGCTTCCTGATTTCCGGGCCCATTTTCTGATAATAAATTTGTTCCTGAAAGCCCAACCAGGTATGATCTCATATAATATGTACCCAGTTCGAAACTCAGAGCCAAACGTTTATCGCGTGAAACGTTACTTCCAAAACCTAACGCTCCATAAGGCGAAAGCCTGTTAAGAGGTTCGATTGTCAGGTTGAGATTACCTATTTCGTCGGGCTCAAATGTAATATCACCCATTTTGATAGAGTTCCCTGAATTTACAGTACACGCCAGATTCATGTTGGAATAGATGGCACCTCCCGAAATGTATAGTCCTTTAAACAAATAGAAGTCAGCTAATGCCGAAATGCCTCCGCTTTGCCATGTTGGCGAAAATGTAAGCGACTGATCCTGAATGCTGTATGTGTAAACGTTGTTAAATGTTTTATTTATCGACTCATATCCGATACGAAATGAAAGGTTTTTCGTAATGGCAGTATTAATATTTATTCCCAGTCCGTTTGTGGAAGCACTTACTCCCAAAGCAACTCCGAAATAAGGTAATTTTTCATTTGATCTATCATCAGCATATAACGTTAAACCATTATTTTCTGCTAAAAGTGATAAAGAAAATATAGAAAAAAAGAAAACCAGAAAATTTATTTTCATTTATAAATTGATTATGGATTCAACAAATTCATTTCATCCTGGCTTACCGAGATATCATATTTTGCTTCAATTTTATTATCGGCAGGCTTGGGTACTGTATAATAATATGGTTTTGTGGGTTCTGAGTTTTGTATTGCGGTTAATTTCAGATTCGAACCTTCTTCTTCTATTTTTATTGTACCATCTAAGGTTACAGTACCGATAGATATATTTAATGCATATTCAGTTCCTAAATTCAGGTTTAAATGACCTACACCCGATACAAAAGGAATGGTGGTGAAAAGATCCGTTGCGGCAGAATTCTTTGGTTTAATATTTAAATTGAAACTGGGTGATATGCTGGCACCGGGAGTTCCGTTAGCGGATTTTTGTACGCTTGCTGAGAATTTTAATTTAAGTTCCAAAACACTTGGTTTCCTGCTTATGATGACATTGAAATTGCTGGTCTGATTAACGGCATTTATCAAAATGCTTGAAGGACTAAAGGTACTTACATCCATCGGACTTGAAAATTTTAGTAATACCGTTTTACCGGTTCCGGTCACGTCGGCAAAATTTCGCAACTGATATATACCGTCATTTGCATCATTGGGTTTTGCATACGTTATTACAGATCCCGTTTCGTTGCTCACTTTTACCGATTCGCCCATTGATTCACCTTTCCAGGTGATTTTTGGTCCTTCGGCCAGTATCGTTCCTGTCCAGGCCCAGTTCCAATAACTTAGGTGAGTCACTGTTTCTTCCAGTATCAGTTCTCCACCTTCATTTTTGATGATATCCATTTTTTCAAAAATCCATCTGCCGGTATTTTCTTGTTTACTCCACAATGCAATTTCATCACCTGCTTTAATGGTTTGTTTGGTTATGGGATTGATAAGGGAAGGTGAAAGGACGGTTTTGATCTTCAAGCCTCCGTTGCTGAATTTTTTCACATGGGCATCTCCGGCTTTCAGCGATATATCAAACAGACCGGCTGATTCGAGTTTTGTTTCCTGAGTTTTACCGTTTTCCAATGTGGCGGTTACGCTCGTTCCACCAGGTATTGCATTCTGAGCAGCAGTGGATGTGGGATCGTAAAATATTACCTGAGACTGGATTACTCCCGTAACAGGTTTTCCCGACTCATCCTGTAAAACTACATTCTGCTGAACCTCAACGGTTTGATTACCTGAATTTAATGTTTCCACACTCGTTGTCTGAACTGCTCCGGTTGATGAAGATGATGCAAAAGAAGTGTTTTCAATGACGGTTACACCCTCCGGTGTGTCATCAAGTTTTACTAAGGGAACGATAATATTAATGGTCTTGTATTCCTGTATCGTAATGCTTCTTGTGACACCGGCATATCCAGGCAGAGATACGATGATATCGAACTTTACAGGATTTTTACCGATGGTGAATGCATCCACTTTGTGAGGGTCAACAATTAGACTCAGCATTCCATTCATAGTCTGGTGCTCTGAGTTCCTTGCTTCTCCCAGGTTGTTATAAATGATTGATGCATCTTTTCCAGATATTTTAACAAGAGCTTTACCGGTGATGTAGGCGTTGGTTTTTGCATCAATGAAATCAAGATGTACACCTGTTTTGAACTCTGGTGTACCTATGAAAAGTTTGAGATCACTGACGGAAGATTTTAAATTTGTCAAATCTTCATTCAGCGTGCATTCCGAAAACAGCAGCGAAGTAACTATTACTGTAATGTAAGCCATTAATTTGTTATACCCCTTCATAAAATCGTTTTTTATTTCAAAATCACAATGTTCGTTTATGTTTTTTTGTGGATTCGGGTATCCACTGTTTTTTACTTTTTCTGAAATCCCAATTTATATGCGTGTAAATTGATAACGGTTTGGCGGTATGTTTTTGTTGCCGATTTCGAAGCACTGACCTGTCAAGTTACACGAAAGTTTATTAGATGAAGAAACGCTGAAACCCGCACTGTCTCGGCAATAAAATGTATTAGCTAAGACTTCATCTGACAGTCGAGCATTTTTTTAATGATTCAACATTGGGTTTTTTAAGTCATACATGCCAGGAATAG
>ERZ1645187.2556-NODE-2556-length-15921-cov-110.401614_pt1 | contig 15921 bp, 11 predicted proteins | sample MGYA00575352_ERZ1645187 | MGnify/ENA primary metagenome ERZ1645187 (study PRJEB40837, sample SAMN11349314) | freshwater sediment metagenome | isolation source: river sediment | host: Sediment | place: India: Wazaribad , New Delhi | collected 2017-02-21 ... | reverse complement strand
CGGGCTCCCTTCCGCAACCTCACACTCTCACAGTTCCGACAGACAGGGGGGGGCGGCCGCACACGCTCCAATCCGTCATCCCCGGGCTCGACCCGGGGATCCATCCGAGCGTCGACACCCCGATGCCGGTGCGCGTCGTTCGGCGCCGCCGCTGGGTTGCCGGGTCGAGCCCACGGCTGTCCAGTTCGTTCGGCGCGTGACAGCGCGCACTTCCTTCTCCCGCGAGGGGAGAAGGGGGCTCCATGCTCGACCCGATCGTCGAAAGTGGTCGAGATACGCTTTGTTCTCATACGGTTGCATCAGCCGAGGCGCTCGTGGACCGGACAGCCGTGGGTCGAGCCCGGCAAAGACGAGCCGAGAGGTCGTGATCGGCGTGCCGCTCCGCAATCGCCGCCCCCCCCGAAACGCGAAACGGCGCGGGAGGATCGCTCCTCCCGCGCCGCGGATGTCCTTCCGATGCGTCGCCGATCAGGCGCGCAGACAGGCGTTCTGCGGATCGAAGGGGCTCTCTTCGACCACCACCGCCTCGTGCAGCTTGCCGAGGATGACGACGCCCAGCTTCTGCCCGACCTCGCCCAGCGCCGGCGGCACCATGGCGAGCGCGATCGACTTGCCCGTCCGCCAGCCGTAGCCACCGGTGGTGACGCGGCCGACCTGTTTGCCGTCGTGATGGACCGGCTCGGAGCCACGGGCGTCGGACCAGTCCGGGGTGACGCCGAGCACCTCGAGGGTGACGAAGCGGTTCTCGTAGCCCGCCGCCTTGCCGGCGATCAGCGCGTCGCGGCCGATGAACTCGCCCTTGTCGAGATGGACGAAGCGGTCGAGCGCCGACTCGTAGGCCGAATACTCGATCGACATCTCACGGCCGACGAGCCGATAGGACTTCTCGATCGCCATCGACATCATGGCGCGGATGCCGAAGGGCTTGATGCCGAATTCGGCGCCCGCAGCCATGATCGCGTCGAAGAGGGCGTTCTGCATCTCGATCGGGTGATGGAACTCCCAGCCGAGCTCGCCGACGAAGTTGACGCGCAGCGCTTCCGTCACCACCGGGCCGACCGAGATCTTCTTGCCGGACAGCCACGGGAAGGCGGCGTTGGAGAGATCCGCGTCGGTGAGCTTGGCCAACACCTCACGCGACTTCGGGCCGGCGAGCACGAGCACGCCCATCATCTGGGTGATCGGTTGCAGGATCACCGAACCGTCGCTCGGCGCCAGCTTCTTCAAGGTATCGTGGTCCATGCGCTCCAGCGCGCCGGCCGAGACCAGATAGAAGACGTTCCTGTCTTTCTCGTAGACGGTGAACTCGGCGCGCACCCCGCCCGACTTGGTCAAGAGGTGGCAGAGCGCGATGCGGCCGCGCTTCTTGGGGATCTTGTTGGCGAAGATGCTCTCCAGCCACGCCCGCGCCCCCGGCCCGGAGACCAGCATCTTGGCGAAGGGCGTCATGTCCTGCAGGCCGACGCCGGTGGTCACCGCCTTCACTTCGTTGCCGACGTGCTCGAAATAGTTCGAGCGACGGAACGACCAGATCTCCTTGACCTTGCCGTCGGCGTCCGGCGCCGGATGGTTGTGGTTGGTGATGACGTCCGGCTTGTCGATCGCCCCGGGCTCGAAGCCGTAGCCTGCCGGCGCGAACCAGTTCGGCCGCTCCCAGCCGTAGACCGAGCCGAACACCGCGCCGAGCGCCTTCATCCGCGAATAGCAGGGCGAGGTCTTCAGCGGCCGGCAGGCGGCGCGCTCCTCGTCCGGATAGTGCGGGGTGAAGACGTTGGCATAGGCCTCCTCGTTCTTGGTCTTGAGGTAGCCGCGCGAGGCGTAGGGGCCGAAGCGGCGCGGATCGACGCCCATCATGTCGACCGAGGGCTCGCCCTCGACGATCCACTCGGCGAGCTGCCACCCCGCCCCGCCGGCGGCGGTGATGCCGAAGGAGTGGCCCTCGTTCAGCCAGAAGTTCGGCAGGTCCCAGGCCGGGCCGACGATCGGGTTGCCGTCCGGCGTATAGGCGATGGCGCCGTTGTAGACCTTCTTCACGCCCACTTCGCCGAAGGCCGGGACGCGGGTGATGGCGGTCTCGATATAGGGGCCGAGGCGGTCGAGGTCCTCCTGGAACAGCTCGTACTCGCTCTCCTTGTCCGGCCCGTCGACGTAGCAGCACGGCGCGCCGACCTCGTAGGGGCCGAGCAGCAGGCCGCCGCCCTCCTCGCGCATGTACCACGAGCTGTCGCTCTCGCGCAGCACGCCCATCTCGGGCAGGCCCGCCTTCTTGCGCTCCAGGATCGCCGGATGCGGCTCGGTGACGATGTACTGGTGCTCGACCGGGATGACCGGGATGTCGAGCCCGACCATCTCGCCGGTCTTGCGCACGAAGTTGCCGGTACACGACACGACGTGCTCGCAGGTGATGTCGCCCTTGTCGGTCTTCACCACCCACTTGTCCCCGACCCGCTCGATCGCCGTGACGGTGGTGTAGCGGTGGATCTCGGCGCCCATCGCGCGGGCGCCCTTGGCCAGCGCCTGGGTCAGGTCGGCCGGCTGGATGTAGCCGTCGTCCGGATGCTGGATGGCGCCGACGATGCCGTCGGTCTCCATCAGCGGCCAGATCTCCTTGACTTCGTCGGCGGTCAGCACGTTGACCTTGACCCCGATCGTCTCGGCGATGCCCTTGTAGTACATGAACTCGTCGTAGCGGTCCTTGGTGCGGGCGAGGCGGATGTTCGACACCTTGGAGAAGCCGACCGGCTGACCGGTCTCGGCCTCGAGGCTGTCGTAGAGCTTGACCGAGTATTTGTGGATCTGGCCGACCGAGTAGCTGAGATTGAACAGCGGCAACAGGCCGGCGGCGTGCCAGGTCGAGCCGGAGGTCAGTTCCTTGCGCTCGATCAGGCAGACGTCCGTCCAGCCCTTCTTGGCGAGGTGATAGAGCGTCGATACGCCCACCACGCCGCCGCCGATCACCACCACCCGTACTTCGCTCTTCATCGTGCCCCGCCGTTCGTTCGAGGGTCGCGACCGCGTGACCCGGTCCGACCGATCTGAATATCGTGGCATAGTTTCGGCGCGACCGGGATCGACCCTCTGGCCTGCTTGCGACAAGGCGTATCGTGCCGTCGACGCCGCGACGATGGCGCCGCCGTCGTTGCGGTGTCGACACGTCCTTCGCCCGTCCTGCAACCCCGCCGCTCACCGACAGGGCGATCGCTCGAAGAGGCTCGGTGCGCCCGAGACCTCGGGAGGCCCCCCTCTTCCTTCTCCCCTCGCGGGAGAAGGGCATCCCCCGGGGCTGATGCTCGTCGTTTCGATGGGGCTCCACCGTTTCGAGCGATCGCCCCGGCTCCCCCGATTGCCGATTGAAGGGCGGCGGCGCGTCGGACTATGCTCATTGATATTCTTGTGAGGACCGACGCGGCGCCACCGGTGAGGCCGGAAACGCCGCGTCGGTCGTTCGATTGCCGAGGCCCCCTGCCATGTCCAGACCCGCCGTCGCCGGCCGAATCACGGCCGCACTCGGAACCAGCGCCGTCGCCGCGGCGGTCATCGCCGTGACCTTCGCGGTCATGCTCGCCTTGCAGTTCTCCACCCAGGAGGAGGTGTTGCGGCGCGATCGCGAGGCGCAGATGCGCGGCGTCGGTCAGATGCTCGGCTCCGCCTTCGACGAGGCCTCGCGCTTCGCGCTCTCCCACGCCGAGGCGATCGGCCGCCGCGCCGCCGTCCGCAAAGCCTTCGCCGAGGCCGACCGCGACGAGCTCCTCGCCCTCTCGAAGCCGACTTGGGACTATCTCAAAGCCCAGGCCGGCGTGCAGATCTTCGGCTACCACAGCGCCGATCTGAAATACTTCCTCCGCGTCCACCGCCCCGACGGACCGATCGACGACATCTCGCGCAGTCGGCCGATGGTCCTCGCCGCCAACCGCACCGGCCGCGCCCAGTCGGGCCTCGAGATCGGCGTCACCGGCATCGTCGGCGCCCGCGGCATCGCGGTGCTGCGCGAGGGTGACGGACTGATCGGCACCATGGAGGTCGGGCTCGACCTCGACCCGATCCTCGAGCGCATCAAGACCCTGACCAATGCCGAGATCGCCGTCGTCCTCGGCCGGTCGCTCACCGGACTTCCCGAACAGGGGAGGGCGCCCGGCTCCGGGCCGGCGGTCGGCGATCTGATCGTCGCCGCCGCCACCGACGAGGGCCGCTTCGTCGCCATGGCCCGAGAAGGCCGTCTGGCGCTCTCCCGCGATCCCGTCGTCCGCGACACCGTGGTCGACGGCCGGATGACCACCGTGCTGGTCCAGCCGTTGGTCGACTTCTCCGGCCGCCTGATCGGCGACGTCGTCGCCACCCGCGCCTTTCCCGAGCATCAGGCCGAAATCCGTCGCATCCGCACCGAGCTGACGGTCACCGCCGTCGTCGGAGCGATCCTCGCCTTCGTCGCGCTCGCCGTGCTGGTCGGCGCCCGCCGCGGCCGATCGGAGGGGGGCGAATGATCGGCCTCCTGCGCGCCCTCCTGGTCGCCGTCCTCGTCCTCGTCGCGGCCCCCTTCGCCGGCGCCGAGGAGACCGACAAGGATCGCCTGCCCGACGGGATCGAACTGCCGGTCCGCGTCCGCGTCGCCTTCCGCGTCCTCAACGTCACCGAGGTGAAGGAGGTCGCCGGTCTGGCGCGCCTCCACGTCGAGGTGACCCATCGCTGGAACGACCCGCGCATCCGCTTCGACCCGGTCGCCGCCGGAACCGCCCGCATCGACCGCGTCGGCAAGGAGGCCGAAGCCTTTCTCGACCGCATCTGGACGCCGGGCCTCACCGCCGACAATCAGACCGGCGAGGTGAAGTCGCGCACCGTCGCCGTCTCCGCCCATGCCGACGGCGACGTCGTCGTGGTGGAGCGCTGGGAGGCCGATTTCCGCGTCGCCATGAACATGACCGCCTTCCCCTTCGATCGGCAGGAGATGAAGGTCTCCTTCTCGCTGCCGCGCTGGTCGAAGCAGGAGGTGATCCTGCTCACCACCGAAGCGGATCGGCGCTTCTCCTCGGTCGAGCCCGAGATCTCGGTGGTCGACTGGCAACCGACCGGGCTGACCTTCGCCAACACCGAGACCGCCGGCTGGAACGCCCGCAGCTATTCGCGTCTCGACGTCGGCATCGGCCTCGAACGCCTGTCGGCGCGCTACATCCTGCGCATCTTCGTGCCGATCGTCGCCGTGCTCGCCGTGTCGGTCTACGTGCTGTGGGCGCCCGGCCTCCAGTCCACCGACAAGGGCAACATGATCTTCTCCGCCCTGTTGGCGCTGGCCGCGGTGAGCTTCACCTTCGAAGCGAGCTTTCCCGGCTCGATCTCGCTCAACACCCCGGTCGCCCAGATCATCTCGCTCGGCTACCTCTATCTGATCCTCGTGCTGCTCTGCGACAGCGTCCTCGCCGTGCCCTGCGCCGATGCGGCGTCGCGCTTCCATGGCCTCGCCGTCGAGATCCGCCGTCAGGCGAGTTGGGCGCTGCCGGCGATCATGACGGCGATCTCGGCCGGGGTGGTCATCCGCGTCTTGCCCGTCTGACCGGGGTTGCACGAGACGGCGCGCGGAACATCCGCGACGCCCCGACCGTCGCATCGCGGCCATCCATGTCGCCAATCGACGAGACCGTGACGCGGAAAGAGAAATCGGCGGCTCGCCACCCGGCTAGCCTCCGCTGACGATTGCGTGCGGCGAGCGCTTCGCCGCTCTTGGAGGATCCCCGATGACCGACGCCCAGGAAACGCCCCGCGAAGGCCGCCGCGGCCGCGACGCCCGCCGCGCCGCCCGCTCCGCCCGCTCGGCACTGTCGATCCCCTACATCACCCGCGGCATCGCGCCGTTCGACGTGCTGTCGGAGGAGGGCCTGTCGATCATCGAGGCCAATGCCGAGACGCTCCTCCAGGAGGTCGGCATCGAGTTCCGCGACTATCCGAGCGCACTCGCCCGCCTGAAGGACGCCGGCTGCGACATCCGGGGCGAACGCGTCCGCTTCCCCAAGGGGCTGGCCCGCAAGCTGATCGCGACGGTCCCCGAGACCTATACCCAGCACGCCCGCAACCCCGAGCGCTCGGTGGAGATCGGCGGCAAGAACACCGTCTTCGCCCCGGTCTACGGCTCGCCCTTCGTCCACGACCTCGACGGCGGCCGCCGCTACGGCACCATCGAGGACTTCCGCAATTTCGTGAAGATGGCCTACCAGAGCCCCTTCATGCATCACTCCGGCGGCACCGTCTGCGAGCCGGTCGACCTGCCGGTCAACAAGCGCCATCTCGACATGCTGATGGCCCACATGACCCTGTCGGACAAGCCGTTCATGGGCTCGGTCACTCACCCCGACCGCGCCCGCGACACCGTCGCCATGGCCGACATCCTGTTCGGCGGCCTCGACGGCCGCACCGTGGTCACCTCGCTGATCAACGCCAACTCGCCGCTGGTGTGGGACAACACCATGCTCGGCGCGGCCGAGGTCTATGCCGCCGCCAATCAGGCCTGCATCATCACGCCCTTCATTCTGTCGGGCGCCATGAGCCCGGTGACGGTGGCGGGAACGCTGACGCAGGTTCTGGCCGAAGTCTGGGCCGGCACGTCGTTCTGCCAGCTCGTCCGCCCCGGCGCGCCGGTGATCTTCGGCACCTTCGTCTCGACGCTGTCGATGCAGTCGGGCGCTCCGACCTTCGGCACGCCCGAGGCGACGCTCGCCATCTACGGCGCCGCCCAGCTCGCCCGCCGCATGAAGATGCCCTTCCGCACCGGCGGGTCGCTGACCGCCTCCAAGGTGGCGGACGCGCAGGCGGCCTACGAGAGCGCCAACACCCTGCTGCCGACCCTCCAGGCCGGCACCAACTTCGTGCTCCACGCCGCCGGCTGGCTCGAGGGCGGCCTCGCCTCGTCTTACGAGAAGTTCGTCATGGACTGCGACCAGCTCGGCATGATGCACGTGCTGGCCAAGGGCATCGACCTCACCGAGAACGGTCAGGCGATGGACGCCTTCCATCAGGTCGGCCCCGGCGGCCACTTCCTCGGCTGCGCCCACACCCAGGCGAATTTCGAGACCGCCTTCTATCGCTCCTATGTCGCCGACAACAATTCGGTCGAACAGTGGATGGCGGAGGGCTCCAAGGACGCCGTCACCCGCGCCAACGCCACCTGGAAGAAGTGGCTCGCCGACTATCAGGCCCCCGCCGTCGATCCCGGCATCGAAGAGGCGCTGAACGCCTACGTCGCCGCCAAGAAGGCGTCGATGCCCGACGCCAGTCACTGAGCGTCGACGCGCCGCCGGCCCGTCCGATCGGTCGGCGGGCCGGTCCGTCCCGCGCCTTTCTCCACCATCGTCCCCGATGCGCCCGTCGCCCACCGCGACGGGCGCATCGGCGTCTCGGCATGCCGCCCGAGCCGCGCCGCGACCGTCTTTGCAGCGCAACGATCGACGCCGTATCGAAGCATCCCCCGATCTTTCGAGCGAAATTTCATCTGCCACCGAAGCATCGTCACTCTCGCGGGGGGCAATGCTCTCGCAGGTGCGAGATGGTCGCGTTTCAGATTGTATCCGGCAAGAAACGTGTTAGTATTTACCCTAGTCCTCCTCCAAGGGGAGTAGGCGATTTTTCTCGGATCGCAAGCGGAGAGGATGTTTCCATGTCTAGATTCATCGGTAATTATACCAATCACACCCTGAAGGTCGCGGCGGGCGTCGCTCTGTTGCTCGCCACCACCACCCTGACGGCGACCGCGGACAGTTTCGTCCTGAAGCCGGAGCGAGCCTCCGACGTCGCCTCGGCCAAGGCGCCGCAACTGACGGCGGCCGACAAGGAACAGCTCCTCCAGCGCTTCCTGGAGAAGCGGGAGCGCGCCGCGGCGACCGCGGTGCCCGCCGCCGAGGCCTCCGATCTCGGGGCGGCTCCGGCGCTCTCCGACGTCGGCGCGACCGATCCGGTCGATGCCGCCTCCGAAGTGCCGAACACGCTGAGGATCGGGCGCAATCTGCGCAACACCCGAGCTCAATCCGCCGCCAATTCGACGCTGGCCGAACCGGCGGCGATCAACAACCGCGCCCAGGTCTTCTACGCCGGCAACTTCTCGCACATCGAAGTGTCGACCAACCACGGCTCGACCTATTCGGCGCTGACCCTGCCGGCCGGCCCGTCCGATGCGCCGATCTCGTGTTGTGACAACGACATGGCGGTGGACGAAGCGACCAGGACCGGGTTCCACGCCTATCTCTACATCAACTCGGCGACCGACAACGGTGTGGTCCGCATCTTCGTCAAGAACCCGTCGAGCCTCGGCAGCACCAAGTGCTCCTACCTGATCGATCCCGGCGGCGCCAACAACGACATCCTGCCGGACTATCCGCACATCGCCGTGTCGAAGAACAAGCTCTACCTGACCATCAACGGTCTGAAGAAGACGGGGGGCAGCTTCGCCCGCATCTACCGTTTCGACATGGCGCAGATGCGCAGCTGCGTCACCACCTCGACGCAGTCCTTCACCCAGAACGAGGGTGCCATCGGTCAGCGCGTCTGGGTTCCCGCCGGTGGCGGCTACACCCAGACCCGGATGATGTGGGTGCAGAACGAGAGTTCCTCGTCGATGCGCGTCTTCAACTGGAACGAGGCCGACGCCGCACCGACTTCGGTTGTGCGCACCGTCGCCTCGTCGAACTTCTCCAACCCGGACTGCCGCGGCGGCATCGGCAACTTCGACTTCATCGAGCGCGGCACCGCTTGGGGCATCGGCGGCTTCCGCACCCGCTGCACCATGGCGTCGGGCGTCGATCAGACCACCCCGGTGCTCGCCTGCTACAACCATTCGGCGCCGCAGACGAACCGCCCGAACTCCTATCTGCGCGGCACCGTCTTCCGCATCTCCGATCGAGTGTTGTTGTCGCAGCCGGACCTCTTCAGCACCTCGGCCTGCTGGGGTTATCCGGCGATGGACAGCAACAACCGCGGCAACATCGGCATGTCGGTGGCCTATGGCGGCAAGAACGGCGGCGGCGGTGCGGCGGTTCGCGGCGTCGTCCGGCTGAGCACGCCGACCGGCTCCAGCTCGACCTACGTCTCCGCGGGCGTCGCCAACCGCTCCGACGGACGCTACGGCGACTATTCGACCATCCATCGCTACATGGGCTGCTCGGCCTGGTTCGGGGCGACCGCCTACTCGTGGATGACCTCGCCGGTCGATGCCGCGGCGGACGTCGATGCTCGCTGGGTCGAGTTCGGCCGTGAGGGCGATCTCGCCTGCTACAACGCCAACCAGTGAGGGTCCGCGGAGCGCCGGTCCTCGGCCCTCCGCATCTCCCGCTGATGGCTCGGACCGGGACCCCCGCGTCGATCCGCGAGATCGCCGCGGGGGTCGTCCGTTTCGGCCACGGGCGATCGGCGCGCGCCACCCCGCGCTCCGCCGACGGCCGGACGCCGTTCCGCCGTCAGCCGACGTCGCACCCGGGATGGTCGGCCGTTCGGCCTTCCTCGACCATGGCCGTGGTGCCCTTCGTCCCGACGGAGACGCCGCTCCCGCGCCGAGGACCTCCGCCCATGCCCACGCCCTTCGCCTTCGAACCGCCCGGCAGACCGCCCCGCCGAGCCGACCGTTTCGCTCTGCGCTTCTGGTCGGTCGCCCACTCTCGCGTCCTGGAACGGGCCTACGCTCTCCTCGAGCGGACGCTCGTCCGCCTCGCCCCGCTCGCCGCCCGCCTCGGCCTCGCCCGGCTGGAGCGACCGGTGACCTCGATCGAGCGCGGCCTCAAGGGCGCGCTCTTCGACTGCCGCATGTGCGGCCAGTGCCTCTTGTCCTCGACCGGCATGTCCTGCCCGATGAACTGCCCGAAGTCGCTCAGGAACGGCCCCTGCGGCGGCGTCAGGGCGAACGGCAATTGCGAGGTCCACGCCGAGATGCCCTGCGTCTGGGTCAAGGCCTGGGAGGGCAGCCGCGACATGGCCGGCGGCGATGCCATCAAAGTGCCCGCCCCGCCGATCGATCACCGCCTCAAGGGCAGCTCGACCTGGATGACGGTGATCCGCGCCGCGCTGCCCGCCGCCGCCGAAACGCCGAAAAAGAAGACCGGAGCCTGAGCCGATGATCCTGCCCCACGCCCACGACTTCGGCCAGAACCCCTGGGATCCGCTGCCCGATCTCCCCGGCCATTCCTCGCGCGGCCGGCTCGAGCGGGTGCTCCGCCGCGGCGAATTCGCGGTGACCGCCGAATTGAACCCGCCCGACAGCGCCGACCCGGAAGACGTCTACAAGCGCGTCGCCGTCTTCGAGGGCTGGGTCGACGGCATCAACGCCACCGACGGTTCCGGCGCCAATTGCCACATGTCGTCGGTCGCCATCTGCGCGCTGCTCACCCGCATCGGCTACTCGCCGGTGCTGCAGATCTCCTGCCGCGACTACAACCGCATCGCCATCCAGGGCAACGTCCTCGGCGCCGCCGCGCTCGGCGTCTGCAACGTCCTCTGCCTCTCCGGCGACGGGGTGCAGTCCGGCGACCAGCCCGGCGCCAAGCCGGTGTTCGATCTCGATTCGACCTCGCTGCTCCAGACCATCCGCACCATGCGCGACGAGCAGAAGTTCCTCTCCGGCCGCAAGATCACCGCGCCGCCGCGCCTCTTCATGGGCGCCGCCGAGAACCCCTTCGCCCCGCCCTACGACTTCCGCCCCGAACGGTTGGCCAAGAAGGTCGCCGCCGGCGCCCAGTTCATCCAGACGCAATACTGCTACGACATCCCGCTGCTCGAGCGCTTCATGACCCGGGTGCGCGACATGGGCCTCGACGAAAAGGTCTTCATCCTGGTCGGCGTCGGCCCGCTCGCCTCGGCCAAGACGGCGCGCTGGATGCGGGCGAACGTCGCCGGCGTCCACATCCCCGACGCGGTCATCGCCCGGCTCGAGGGCGCCCAGGATCAGAAGGCCGAGGGCAAGTGCCTCTGCGTCGACCTGATCCAGCAGATCCGAGAGATCAAGGGGGTCTCCGGCGTCCATGTCATGGCGTATCGGCAGGAAGAATACGTCGCCGAGATGGTCCACGACTCCGGCGTCCTCAAGGGCCGCAAGCCCTGGAGCCGAGATCTCGAGCCGCCGATCGACCTCGACGCGACGCTCACCCACAATCTCGAAGAAGCCGCCGAAGCCCACGCCCGCGAGGCCGCTGGGGTCTGAGCCGAACGTCGATCCGTACCGTCACGAGGCGCGTCCGACCCGGTCGGGCGCGCCTCGCCGTATCGCCGAACCGCCCCGGCGATCTCGGCGGAAAGCGAGGACGGGCGTGACGCTCTGGGTGTCGTTTCGAGGATAGTCCCCATCCCGCGCCGCCCCTAACCTCGACGTCGATCCCACCCTCGCGCCCGCGCTCAGCGTTCCGGAGACCCCCATGACCGAGACCGTCATCACCTCCGCCAAGAAGAAGGTCGTCCTAGGCTTCGACCAGCGTTTCGTCATGATCGGCGAGCGCATCAACCCGACCGGGCGCAAGCTGCTCGCCGAGGAGATGGCGCGCGGCGATTATTCCCGCGTCGTCTCCGATGCGCTGGCCCAGGTCGCCGCCGGCGCCCAGATGCTCGACGTCAACGCCGGCATCCCGCTCGCCGACGAGCCGAAGATCCTCGCCGAATGCATCAAGCTGGTGCAGGAGACCGTCGACGTGCCGCTGTCGATCGACTCGTCGATCGTCGCCGCGCTCGAGGCCGGCCTCGCCGTCTATCAGGGCAAGGCGCTGGTCAATTCGGTGACCGGCGAGGAGGAGCGGCTGGAGCAGGTGCTGCCGCTGGTGAAGAAGTACGGCGCGGCGGTGGTCGCCATCTCCAACGACGAGAGCGGCATCTCCGAGGATCCGGACGTCCGCTTCGAAGTGGCCAAGAAGATCGTCGAGCGCGCCGCGGACTACGGCATCCCGCGCGAGGACATCGTCGTCGACCCGCTGGTGATGCCGGTCGGCGCCATCAACGACGCCGGCCGCAAGCTGATGCACCTGCTGCGCCGCCTCCAGGGTGAGCTGAAGGTCAACACCACCTGCGGCGCCTCCAACTTCTCCTTCGGCCTGCCCAACCGCCGCGGCCTCAACGCCGCCTTCCTGCCGATGATGATCGGCGCCGGCATGACTTCGGCGATCATGAACCCATTGCATGCGGAAGACATCCAGGCGGTGGTCGGCGCCGACGTGGTGATGGGCCACGATCCCAACTGCATGGCCTGGATCAAGCGCTATCGCGAACCCGCCCCGGAAGGCCAGGGCGCCGGCGAAGGCACCCGCGGCGGCCGCGAGGGCCGCCGTCGGCGTGGGTGAGGAGCGGTCTACGACCGTCGGAGACGGTCGTAGACGCGAAGGTCCGGTGGACTTTCGGGAGCGCCGAACGCCCGGAGCGCGAGCGCAGGGCCGGAGGAGGAGCGGTCCCCGCTCCGATCACACGCATCGTGCCGGTCGCCGTCCATCCCGGCGAGCGACCGGCTCCGAGCCCTCAAGCGGCGAAGGCGGCGCATACGGTTCCCAGGCCCTCGATGCGGACGTCGAAGACGTCGCCGGGGGCGGCCGCCACCATCGGGCCGAGGGCGCCCGAGAGGATGGTGTCGCCCGCCCGCATCGGGTGGCCCGCCCGCGCCATCACCCGCGCCAGCCACAGAGTGGCGTTGAGCGGCGAACCCATGCAGGCCGCCCCGGCGCCGACCGACACCGCCTCGCCCGCCTTCTCCATCACCATGCCGCACTGCCGCATGTCGAAGTCGGTGAGCCGGACCGGCCGCGAGCCCAGCACGTAGAGGCCGGAGGAGGCATTGTCGGCGATGGTGTCGGTCAGCCGGATGTCCCAGTTCGCGATGCGGCTGTCGACGATCTCGACCGCCGGCACGGCGTAGTCGATCGCCCGGAAGAGGTCGGCGACCGTCAATTGGTCGCCGTCGAGGTCGCGACCGAGGATGAAGGCGATCTCCGCCTCGGCCTTCGGCTGAATCATGTCGCCGAACGGGATGTCGACCGCTTCGGGACGGGCCATGTCGGCGAAGAGCATGCCGTAATCGGGCTGATCGACGCCGAGTTGGCGCTGCACGGCGAGCGAGGTCAGCCCGATCTTGCGGCCGACCAGACGCCGGCCGCTCGCCAGCGCCCGTTCGGTGTTGATCGCCTGCACCGCATAGGCGGCTTCGACGTCGCCGGGCGCGAGGAGATCTCGGATCGGCGCGATCGGCGTGCGGGAGGTCGCGGCGGCATGGAGGCGATCGGCGGCCTCGCGGATCGTTTGCGGCGAAGTGGTCATGGGTTCGGTTCCGGCTTGGAAGCGTGATGCGGACGGTGGTGGTCGGATCGGAGCGCGAGGCCGTGGGCGTCCACCCTCGCGTTCCGATGCCCGAGACCTCGGAGCGGTAGAAGGGGGTTGAGGAACCTCGCGTTCGACCGACCGATTCCCATCCGCATCTTGGCCGGGTCGCGGCCCGGGCGCGACGCATCTTTCGTTTCCGTCATCGCCAAGGGGCCGCAGGGGAGGCGCGTGCCGGAGGGGTACGCATTCGCCGCGGGAGCCTGCCCGCTCACGGTCGTCACCCGAGTGCCCGCGGACCACACCGTCACGACGGAAAGCGCTTCGACACGGACCCTCACTCGCCCGGAGCGGTCGCCCCGACGGGATGGAACTCACCGATTCGATGGCCTTGGGGAGATCGTGGCGCGCCCTACGGGACGGGATTTTTGGTGGCAGCTAAGTTGTTATCATATTAAGCAATAACGACTTTTTGCCTTGATTTTGGGTACTGGCGCTGGGTACTAACTGGGTACGACCCCCCCCTGGGTACCGCCGGCCATGCCCAAGAAGCCCCGCCTCGGACCACACCTCGAATGGCACGGGAACGACATCCGAGTAACGGTCTCGGTGCCGCCGTCCATGGTCAAGCTGGTCGGGTCGACGAAGCTGAAGGCGTCGCTCGGAACGTCGTCCCCCCAAGAGGCCGACATCCTGAAATGGCCGGTCATCGCGCGACTGAAGCAGCTCGCGCGCGGCGGTGAGAGCATCCCCGCATCGGGAAAGTCCAAGCTCCTGGTGGAGAAGGCCATGAGATGGCGCGAGGCCATCGCCACTGATCCGAACGCAGGGGACGAGCGGGCCGTCACCGTGCGCGAGAGCCTGATCGAAACGGTCCTCCCGCAGATCGCCGCAGAGCACGGCGAAGAGAAAGCAGTGGAGCTTTTGGCGATTGCCGATGGTCGCGCCACGCCGCTGACGCAGCTCGCGGAGGATATGGCGAGCTTCAAGACGTACCCGACAAGGACCAAGCAGAAGCTCGACAGCGCCCTTAGAATTCTCGGCGACTGGTGCGCAGCGAGGGGACGCGCGGCGACACTGGAGAGCTTCGACGTGCTGACGGCGCGCACGTTCCTCGGCGAGGCGTTCAAAGACATGAACCCCGCCACAGCCCGCGACATCGCCGCTTGGTACGGGCGGTATTGGCGCTGGTGTGGCGAGGACTCGGGGCATTTTCCGCAGGGGCTGAAGAACCCGTGGGAGAGGCTGGCCACCAAATTCTTCCCGAAGGATCACAAGCGCCGCCGCGCCCTCGGCTATGACAAGCAGCCGTTCACCGACGATGAAGTCGGGAAGCTCTTCGCCAACGTGACGGACGAACCATTCCCCGACTTCATGCGCGTGGCGGCGTTCTCCGGCATGCGAGCGGGAGAGATCGCCCGCATAACCGTGGGGGAGTGCGCCGACAGCCAGTTCTTCGTCAGCAAGGGAAAGACGGTCAGCTCTATTCGACGCTTGCCGATCCACCCGGCACTCAATGGAATTGTTGCACGGCGATGCGAGGGCAAGGAGCCCGGCGATTTCCTGTTCGAAGACCTTCCCGGGAACGCTTCGGAGGAACGCGGGAGATACGCGGTGCTATCCCAGCGCTTCACCCGTCGTCGCCGAGAACTCGGGATCGGAGAGACGGTGCCCGACAGTCAGCAGGACACGAAGGACTTCCACTCCTTCCGGCGCTGGTTCATCAAGAAGGCAGTGGAGGCCTTGCTCAAGGGTGCGGTCGGGTTCTCGCCGTGGACCATCGCGCGCGTCGTTGGGCACGAGGCGGAAGACGGCGACCTGCCGCTCGGCATGACCATGTCTAGATATCCGGGAGATGCGACGGAGGACGCGAAGAAGGCGTGTGTGGCGGCGGTGAGGCTGCCATGTATAGGTGAAAGTTCAGTCGACGCTAGCTAAGGCGCCACTTTTTCTTGAGTAGTGGAATCGCGTCGAAAGCTGCTAGCTTCGCTTCAATGGCGTCTTTATGCTTCTTCTTCGACCAGTGCTTTTTGCTGGTCACAGAGTCGCTGATCACGCCACCCCATGTACCGTCGTCGTTTACTTTCACAACGACGTGGAAGCCGTCACTGGTGCTCTTGAATTGGTTCCCTCGCCGTGAGTGTTTCCAGCCCGACTCGGTCCAGCGCTCTCGACGTTGCGTTTTGCTTCGCCGGAGTCGCTCCCGTGTGCGGGCGGCGGCGGGGTCCTCTTCCATCTTCCCGGCACAGACGCACCCAACGCGGAGGACACTCGGGTAGTTCCCGTGGGCCATGGTTTGTACATATCTGACTTCCTGGCGCTCACACATTTCGCAGGTCAGTTCTGGATTTCCGAGGTCTTCGACGTCCCCAACGGGATACCACCCCTTATGCGGGACACCTGCTTCAGCCCATTTTCCGTAGTTCACATGTGACAGCGAAGGCATGCGACCTCCTACACGATGTGCGGCTCATGATCGTGGGTGTGACGGGTGGCTTCTGCAAGGGGTACTTGCTCATTTCCTGCATGCGACGGCTTCCTGTGCGGAGATCCCGAATGTTCGGCGTAAAATTCTGAGCGGGTATCGATAATCCGGCCGGCGGGTATCCCCCCCTTGTCTGTCGGAACTGTGAGAGTGTGAGGTTGCGGAAGGGAGCCCGTCCCCCCCGA
>ERZ1645187.2555-NODE-2555-length-15922-cov-25.088233_pt1 | contig 15922 bp, 13 predicted proteins | sample MGYA00575352_ERZ1645187 | MGnify/ENA primary metagenome ERZ1645187 (study PRJEB40837, sample SAMN11349314) | freshwater sediment metagenome | isolation source: river sediment | host: Sediment | place: India: Wazaribad , New Delhi | collected 2017-02-21 ... | reverse complement strand
ATCGTGGCACGAGGTAGAAGCTACTTCCCGATCGCTTCATAAATCACCTGCTGGATTTTCGGGCGGATATTCTGTTTTGCCAGTTGATTGACTTCCGAATCTGGATACACGCGATTGGACAGGAAAATAAAAATCAGCTGATGTTCCGGATCGGCCCAGGCCATCGTGCCCGTAAATCCGGTATGTCCGAACGACAACGGGGAAGCCGCGTCGCAGGTCGGGCCGTCCTGTCCTTTCGGAGCAGGCTTGTCGAAGCCCATGGCGCGGCGGTTGCCGGCAAAAGGTGGCGTAGTGAATTTTTTCACCGTTTTCGCATCGTAATAACGATAGCCGCCGTAAACACCTTCATTCAGCAACAACTGGAAATATTTCGCCAGATCATTGGCATTGGAAAACAATCCTGCATGACCGGCCACACCGCCCAACAGTGCCGCGCCCTGATCATGTACCGTTCCCCACAACAGCGATTGACGGAAATTCTTTTCCAGTTCAGTAGGCACAATATTGCGCAGCGGAATGCCATTCCACTTCGGATTGTACAACGTATTATGCATGCCCAATGGAGCATACACGTAGCGAGTCGCGAGTCGCTGCAAGGAATCCTTATAGCTGTGTTCTATGATTTCCTGCAGCAGATAATAGCCCAGATCGCTGTATTTATAGGATTTCGGACCGAGCTCGCAAGTATAAATCCGGTTTTTCACCGAATCCTGGAAGGATTTTTTCAGGAAAAGGCTGTCTCCGATTCTGACGGAGAAAATACTGTCCTGCACTTTTGCATACCAACTCGAATCCGGCTTTCCTGTCACATCCAGCGTGCTTTTGTAAAATGGAATCCACGCAGGCAATCCGGCTTGATGACACAGCAAATCTTTGATACGGATGCCTTTTTTATTGCTGTTTTCCGGATACTGAAAATAATCTCCCAGCTTATGATCGACGTCCAGTCGGCCCTGTTCCTCCATCTTCATCACCAGCGGCAGCGTGGCGGTGACTTTCGTCACGGAAGCGATGTCAAACAAATCCGTTGTCAGCACCGGCAGACTGTCGCCGTAGGTATGCATTCCGAATGCCTTTTCATAAATGATGTTGCCGTCTTTTGCCACAAGGATCTGGCAGCCCGGAAACACCTTATCCTTGATTGCTTTTAACGCGATAGAATCAATTTTCTGCAACACCTGTGGGTTCATGCCCACCTCGAGCGGACTGCCGTATTTGAGTCGCATGGTGGAGTTGGTGCATTCCCCATCGCCATATTGAAATCTGCCGACAGTAACCGGCAAGGTGCCTTCCGCGCCGCGTGCGCCAAAAATAACCTGCGCCGCGATAGACTGCGCTTCCGGTTCGGGTCCGTACGCCACGAGTATGCTGGCAATATCCTGGAAATTTTTAAGACTGTAGGGTGTTCCGAACACCGTTAGAATCGTCGGATTCTGCTTATTCAGTTGTTTGACAAAGGCCACCGACTGGTCGGTAATTCCGTATTCTTTAGAAGCGAAGCGACTCATATCCTGGAAATCCACCAACACCAAATTATATGCTTTTAACTTGGGCAGCAATGCCATGAACGTCGTGTAGCTACTGTTCTTCGGAAGATAAAAATGATCCATCGCCGCGTATTTATCGAGCGTTCGGGAGAACTCCGTCGTGCCGTTGCTGCCAATGCCCACATGGGCAATACGCTTTTGCAGGTTTATCACCGGAATCTGATAAGCGGAATCGCGCACCACGGTGACCGCATTTTCCAACAAGGTAAACTTCAACAGTTTCGCGGTATCATTATTGACAAAATCGTCTATTCCATTCAAATCGATAGGCTGAAAACGGTGTACGTTCAGCCAGTATTTCGCCGCCAGTATTTTGCGCACTTTGCTGTTTATCAGGGAATCGCTGATAATGCTATCCAACACAGCGCGACGAACGCCCTGAATAGCACTATCGACATTTTCGGAAAAAAGCATCACATCGCAGCCTGCCAGCAATGCCTTCACTTCGGCCTTGCCGGAAGGGTAATATTTGGTGACGCCTTTCATGTTCAACGCATCGGTAAATACGAGTCCCTGAAAGCCCATTTCATCTTTCAGCTTTTGCTGCACCACTTTCGGTGACAAAGTGGATGGTAGGTTCGGTGTATTATCGAGTGCTTGTACATTCATGTGTGCGACCATGACGCTTCCGACTCCGTAACGAATGAGCTGACGGAACGGATACAACTCCACGGATTCCAGCCTTTCCTTGCTGTGCTTCAACACCGGCATATCTTTGTGCGAATCTACATCGGTATCACCGTGTCCGGGAAAATGTTTGCCGCTCGCGAGTATGCCATTCTCCTGCATACCCATCATATATGCCAGCGCGCGGCGTGTCACTCCAAATTTATTATCTCCGAAGGAGCGGTCGTTGATAACGGGATTGTTGGGGTTGTTATTGACATCAATATCCGGCGCGAAGTTGATATGAATGCCGATGCGTTTCATCTGCCGGGCAAACTCCTTGCCCATATCATAGATCAACTGCGTATTGTCAATGGCGCCCAGCGTCAGCTGACGCGGATATGAAATGGTATTATCCAGGCGCATTCCAAGTCCCCATTCTCCATCGAAGCCGATCCACAAAGGTGTTTTGGCGGCAGCCTGATAGCGGTTGGTGAGTTCCGCCTGTTTAACGGCAGTTCCCTGAAAAAAAATCAGTCCGCCGACTTTATAATCGCGTATGTATTTTTCTACCGACTGGTAATGTGTTTCATCTTTATTGGAATAAGCCGCCACCATGAATAGCTGGCCGATTTTTTCTTCCAGCGTAAGGCTGTTCAATACGCTGTCCACCCAGGCTGCGCTGGTATCTTTGAGGTAAGGAGGCTGCGCTGCGTTGGCGGAAAAGGTCAGCAAAAGCAGCAGCAGGACGATGAAGATATCTTGTTTCTTATTCCACATAAACCGCATTTAAACAGGTCAGAATGGCACTACACTATAACACAAAATAGGATAAATATATTGTTTTTACCAGCCGTAATTATTGTTATTTGAACAAGGGCAAATGAATCAGGTCGATGGATTCCTGATAGAAAAGCTGGGTTGTTTTTTCAAAGCTTTCGGTATAGTCGGATACATAAAAAGCATTCTTGCCTTTTTTCTCAAAATTGACCAATCCGTTTTCAATCATGAAGCGTTTGATATGGCGGGCAACAATTTCATTGGTGGCGAGAACATCCACTTTTCTGTTGCGTTCTGCATAGAAATTTTCGATTTCCTTTTTTATCAGCGGATAATGGGTGCAGGCCAGAATCAGGCAGTCGATATCCTGCAACGCCGGGTCCTGCAAATATTCCTCCACTACCAGCTGAGAAATTTGTCCGTGTGCGAATCCGGATTCAATCATCGGCGCGAGTAACGGAGTGGCCAATTGTTTTACGGCAACTGCCGGATCCCGGTCGACGATTTTCCGGTGATACACATCAGAACCGATGGTGCCTTTAGTGCCGATGACGCCTACTTTTGCATATTTCTTTTCAATGATTTCATCGACAACGGGATCAATCACATTAAAGACATGCGCTTTATTGCCGGCCATATCGCGCAATAAATCATACGCGACCGAAGAAGCGGTATTGCAGGCGATGACCAGGATTTTACAGTCCTTGGACAACAGGAAAGCACCGATAGTTTTGGTGAAATATCGGATGGTATCCGCAGATTTATCGCCATAGGGCATATGAGCGGTATCGCCGAAATAAATCAGGGATTCATTGGGCAATTGCGCTAAAATAGCATTGGCGACCGTTAGGCCGCCAATACCTGAATCAAATAATCCGATAGCTTGTTGAGCTTGTATCATGTCCCGAAGGTTACATTGTTATTATTTTGGAGCCACCGGAGCTGTAGCCGGTTTTGGTGCCGGTTTCGGATCCGGCAGTTTCAGGTGTGCTTTCACCAAAGGTAAAATATTGTCTGACTCATCGGCGAAGAGCAACATGCCTGCACCACTATCGAACACATAAGTATATCCGTTGGCTTTTGCCACTGCCTGAATGCCTTCATTTGCTTTCGCGATGATAGGTGCATACAGTTTATCTCTTTTAGCTTCGATTTTCTGTTGTGCAGATTCCTGAAATTCTGTGATGCGTTTTTCCAGATCGCTCAATTCTTTAATTACGAGTTCTTCCATTTCCGCAGACAAGAGGTTTTTCTCTTTTTTAGTTTGCGCGTCTGTCGCTTTCTTTTGGTATTCGCCATACATCTGCTGTCCTAAAGCATCCAACTCTATGGCATATTTATCTATAGCGGAGTCCGCTTTTACCATTTCCGGCATCAGGCTGATTAATTCCGTCGAATTAAGGTATCCGAATTTGTTTACTTTCTGTGCGTTGATAGTTGCAACAAAGGCAATCATCAGGATAATAACGGTCGTTACTTTTTTCATTTGTATTTGTTTGTTTAAAAATTTCGGGTGGTTGGCAAAATTAGGTTTATTTTTTAAAAATCTTTTGGTCTGCCTAACACCGTTTGTATTAAAAATTGATAGTTACAGGTGATAAATCAAATTACATGCCTAATTTTTTGAGAACTTCTTCGCTGACATCGTATTGCGGATTTGTGTAGAGCATGCCGGTACTGCCGGATGCTTTATCGAAGATGAAGTCGTAGGAACGAGCCTGGGCCAGTTTCTGTACGGCATCAAACACTTTATCCTGAATCGGCTGTACGAGTTCCTGGCGTTTTTTAAACAAATCGCCGTTGTAGCCAAATCTGTTTTTCTGCAGCGTCTGCAATTCCTCTTCGGCTTTTACAATTTCCTCTTCGCGCTGCTTTTTCAGGTCAGCGGTCAGCAGGAACTCTTCGGCCTGATACTTGGTGTACATTTTTTTGAGTGCCTCATTCTTCTGGTCAATTTCCTTTTGCCAGGTAGCTGCCTGTTCGTCGAGCTTGTCCTGTGCTGTTTTGTACTCAGGCAGTTTTTCCAGTATGTATTTGGTATCTACATACGCAAAACGTTGTGCATATGCGGCAGACATAGCTACCAGCAGTGCGACCGTGAGAAAGATTGATTTTTTCATACCATTTATCTTTTAAGTTTCCTTATTCCGGTTCGAATCCTAATATGAACGAGATATTTCCATTCTTACCGATATAATCAAAGAATCCGTTGTATTGTTTTAGCGGACTACCATTAGCACTATCAAAACGTATGCCATAGTCGATACCAATCAGACCAAACATCGGGAGAATAGCTCTCACGCCCAATCCCACACTCTTTTTGAGTTTGAACGGATTGTAATCCTTGAATGTCGTGTATGTATTGGCAGCCTCAAAGAACGCGATACCGTAGATGGTAGCGGAAGGATTGAGAGAGAACGGATAGCGGAGCTCCAGCAAGAACTTATTGTAGACCGGATCGCCGCCCGAAGTGGAGTAAGCGCCTTCATAACCACGATGCGCGATAATATCTGTACCGAACAGCGTCACGTTGGAAGGAATACCGTTTCCACCCACCTCAAATCGCTCGAATGGAGTGATACCAAGTCGTTTGTTATACGTACCGAGGAAACCGAATTTAGCCGCAGCACGGAGCACCAGTTTGGATTTACCCAGCGACTGATACCAGTCTACCGAGAATTTCCATTTGTGGTATTCAATCAGTTTGTATTTTTCCGCGATGGTTTGTCCGTCAAAATTATTGTCTTTGCGGAACAATGAGTAAGGCGGTGTAAACTGCAATGACAATTCCACTTTTGCGCCTCCGGTTGGGAATACCGGCTGATTGATGGAATTTCTGGAAAGCGCCAATTTAAAGTTCAGGTTGCTGAACTTACCGGTGGACAGCGGTGTATTGTTTACGAAATAACGATTGGAGAAATTATCCAGTTGGTAGCCGTAATAGTTGGCGGCTGCCTGTATGATGAAGAAGTCATCCGGTTTTTTCAGACGTGTACCTAAGGAAACCGAAAAACCATTGGTAATCTGTTTTCCTAACACCTGACGGTCATACACGTCCTGAATTCTGGAACGGAATGCCGCCACCGTGAACGCATTTGGTTTTTTACCACCCAACCACGGCTCCGTGAAGGAGAAGTTGTAGTTCTGATAGCGTTTACCATTACTTTCCACGCGTACTGTCAACTGCTGACCGTCACCGCTTGGCAGTGGCGACCACGCTTTTTTGTTAACGATATTGCGCAGGGAGAAGTTGTTGAATTTCAGGCCGAGTGTACCAATTAAACCACCGCTCTGACCACCCCAACCGGCGGATAATTCCACTTGGTCGGCAGATTTTTCTTTCACCACATATTTGATGTCTACCGTTCCGTCCGAAGGATTTGGAATTGGTTCCACACGTGTCTCCTGCGGATCAAAGAAGCCTAAATTGGCAATCTCGCGCTGTGAGCGGATGAGATCTGAGCGACTGAATTTATCGCCCGGATAGGTTCTGATTTCACGTCGGATAACGTGCTCATTGGTTTTATCGTTGCCTTCGATGATGATATTTTTAATCGTCGCCTGAGGTCCTTCGTTGATTCTGATTTCAATGTCAATAGAATCATTTTCTACCGCAATTTCCACCGGATTGATACTGAAGAACAGGTATCCGTCGTCATAATATAGAGAACTGATATCGCCGCCTTCCGGATCCATGCTGAGTCTTTTCTGCAACAATTCTGCATTATAGACATCTCCTTTTTTGATATTGAGGACTTTGTTCAGTGTTTCATCCGGGAACTTCGCATTGCCTTTGTAGGTGATGTTTCTGAAATAATATCTCGGACCTTCATTCAGTTCAATGCGGATGCTGACATTGCCATTATCATTATTAACAACCGTATCTGTAACGATTTTTGCATCGCGGTAACCGTTGTTGTTATAGTAGCTGATAAGGCTTTGTTTGTCTGCTTCGTATTTGCGTTCATTAAATTTGGAACCTTTAAACGTGAGCCGGAATCTCTCCTGGAAGAAAGATTTTACGGAATTGGAATTGAGATTTACCAAAGAATAAATACCGTCTTTCGCTTTCTGTTTGCGGCTTCTGCCATCCTTGATGCGCAGTTCCACTTTGGAACGCTCACGCGTATCCTTCATGGCCTTTCTCATTTTGCTGAGTTCGCCGTTGACGCGTCCCACAAATTCGATATCGTCAATTTTTACTTTAGACCCTTTGTCCACGACTACCAGCAACGAACTGCTGTTCACGAGTCCTTCATCTTTTTTCTCGGTGATATCGATAATCGGATTCAGGAAGGATTTATCTTCATACTGATCGATAACGGTGTTGCGGATATTTGTTTTCAACGCGTCGGTGAGCGGTTTTCCGCGCAGCACTTCCAGCTTTTTCTTGATTTCATCTGCGTCCCCTTTCTTGATGCCCTTGATGGTGATATCATTCAGCCTTGGTTTTTCCAAAACACTGACTGTCAGAAAAATGCTGTCGCCTTCCACTTTGCTGGCATATACTTTAATATCGCCGAAAAGGCCCTGTTTCCAGAGATTTTTGATACACTTGGTGATATCATCCCCCGGAACGGTAATACTTTCCCCTACTTTGATACCCGTAAGTGAACGGATAATACTTTTGTCGAGGAATTGCGTTCCCACAATATCCATGGCGGCCACCTTGAATTTTTTAGGCTCCTTGTAATTCATTAAAACGGAATCCGCGGTTTGAGCCATTGCCGGTCTGGCAACGAACCAGCATCCTATCAACCAGAGCAGCGTATATTTTTTTAGCGTCATGTTCATGTTAATCGTTCGTAGTTTCTTGTTCTTTTAATTGTTCGCTGATCATACCAAATCTTCTCTCTCTGTGTTGAAAATCGTATATAGCTTTGAATAAATCATTTCTTTCAAACTCCGGCCAGAATTTCTCGGTGAAATACAATTCCGTGTAGGCCATCTGCCACAGCAGGAAGTTGCTGATGCGATGCTCGCCGCTGGTGCGGATCATCAATTCCGGATCCGGCATATCGTGTGTGTAGAGATGTGCACCGATGGTCTGCTGTGTAATCTCTTGCATACTGATCTTGCCGTCTTTATAATCCGCCGCCATCTTGCGCACCGCTTCCGCGATTTCTTCGCGCGAGCCATAGCTGAGTGCCAGCGTGAGGGTCATGCGCGTATTGTTTTTGGTGGCTTCCATCACTTCCTGCAAGGCTTTTCTGTTGCTTTCCGGCAGGTCGTTGATGTGTCCGATAACGTTGAGGCGGATATTGTTTTTCTGGAGTGTCTTAATTTCTTTTCCGATGGTGAGGAACAACAGTTGCATCAGTGCGGACACCTCTGTTTTGGGGCGATTCCAGTTTTCTGTGGAGAAGGCATATAGCGTGAGGTATTTCACCCCTATCTCAGCGCAACCTTCCGTCACTTCCCGCACTGCCTTCACGCCATTCTTATGTCCGAAGATGCGGTGTTTGCCCTGTGCTTTTGCCCAACGGCCATTGCCATCCATGATAATAGCAATATGCTGCGGCAATCTCGTGCTGTCAATCTTTTCCTTATACGCTATTATTTCCGTGGTTTTCAAGTTGGTGATGGTCAATTTAAAATGATACAATAGTTTTTAAAATACTTTAGGACATTTCGATAGCTGATTGATGGTATATGACAAGGTCAGTCCCACGAATATAAAACGATCCTTATCCTTGCTGGTACCCCGCTGTTTTCCTGGAATGCCGATGCCCGTTGCCGAACGGTCGTGCAAATCCAGCGCGATGTTCTGTCCGTCCACAAAGAAGTTGATGTCATCAGGTTCCGCATATACACCGCTTACGTCATCCAGATAATCGGAAAATGAAATGCGGCTGCTGGCTTCGATGCCTATCGCCCAATTATTAGTCAATCCCACTTTGATGCCCACCCCATAAGGAATGCTGATGGCATAGTTGTCATATCCTTTGTTTTTAGTCGGCCTGTTCGCTGTTTTCTGCCCTTCGGTGCCAATCGTTTCCAGACGATACTTATCACTTCCGAGGTAGGTGTAGGGATTGTAATAAAAAATACTCGCACCCATAAAAAGGTAAGGCGTCCAGCGCTTGGTATCTTTAGATTCCACCAATGAGTAACGGAAAAAATTGACTTCAAAAGTGGTAGCAAACTCCGCGATGTGCGATTTAAAATTGAGGTTTCTGGCCTGCAGATACGGCAAGCGTTTTATTCTGCTGTCATTACCTTCGATAAAACCGTAATTCATCGCGGCTCTGACAGCCATGCGGTCGTTCAGATTGTGGCGGTAAAAAATTCCGGTGGCCCAGCGGGCATTTTTGAAGGAAAAAGTGGGATTCAGGTCGCCGACATATACGGACGAGCCGCCCCAACAGCCAAACTCACTTTCCTGAGAAAATGCAGTCACGGCACCGAACTGGAGCGTTACGAACAGGCAAACCATTTTTAGTCCCTTCATCAAAAAGAGTGTGTTATAAGGACAACAAAGATACAGAATTAAGGAACAAAAGCACCTATTCCGGTGTTGTAAATGGTTTTAATTTGCACGTAAGTGGCTAAAATTCACATTTTTTAAGCCAATGAGGCTTATCCAAATATTTTTTTGAAATATTCTATCGTCAGCGGCAGTCCCTGCTCAAATGAATATTGCGGCTGATATCCCAGCAACTGCCGGGCTTTAGAGATATCTGCCAGCGAGTCGCGGATATCACCGGCGCGCGGTTCGCGATAGATGGGCTGTATCTCTTTCTGCAGATACTGACGGATAGCTTCAAACATCTGGTTGATGGTGAATCGTTCGCCGAATGCCACGTTATACGCCTGATTGCAGGCATCGGGATTTTCCGTCGTCAGTCCGAGAATATTTGCCTGCACGGCATTGTGCACAAAAGTAAAATCGCGGGTCTGCTCCCCGTCGCCGTTGATATATGGCGACTGATTATTCAGCAAATCCCGGATAAACAAGGGCATGACCGCCGCGTACTCGCCATATGGGTCCTGTTTGGGCCCGAATACATTGAAATAGCGCAGTCCGATAATTTCCATCTGATAGCAGCGCGCAAACACACCGGCATATACTTCATTGGTGTATTTTGTAACTGCATAAGGGGACAACGGGTTGCCGATGCGTTCTTCCTTTTTGGGAAGATTCGGCTCGTCGCCATACACGGACGAAGAGGATGCATACACAAAACGGCGGATACCCTCGTCTTTGGCGGCCGTCAGCATATTGACAAATCCGCCGACATTGACATCATTGGATGTAATCGGATCTTTAATGGAACGCGGCACAGAACCGATGGCCGCCTGATGGCAAACCGCCTGCATCCCTTCACAGGCTTTTTTACAGTCGTCCGGATTTCTCAAATCGCCTTCCATAAACTGAAAATGAGGATGCGCCTCAAACGGCTTCAGGTTGTCGTAATTGCCTGTCGCCAGATTATCCATCACACGTACTTTTGCGCCGTGGGCGAGCAGGTATTCGGTGATATTGGAACCGATAAATCCGGCGCCGCCGGTGACTAAAAAAGACTTATTTTCAATTGGAGAAAGGTGAAGTGGCTGACTGTACATAAAATTGCTGGTTGTGTGGTCGTGTTTTAGGACACGCACAAAAATACTGTATTCTGTTTAATTTTCAGAAAAAATGCGTTTGCCCTAATTCGGGGATAACTGCAACTTGCCTTCGGCAAGGAAAATGGCGTGCAGACCGTCACTCTCAATTGTCATGCGTTCCAAATCCAGTTCATGGATGGTGCCGCTGATCCAACTGGATTGATTTTGCAGCGTGTGCAGTTGCTGTTGTGCCTCCACTTTCGCATGAAACAACTCTTCTCTGAAATTATACTGCAGAAACTCTCCGAGAAAGGCGATGAGGTCTTTGTGGTAAAACCGGTCTATCCATCGCAAGATGGTGCTTTCCGTTTCCAGTGTATATTGCAGATTGCGCGTTTTTATAAAATATCTGGGCTGATGGAAATTGATGGAACCTTTCAGGCTGGCAGTGCCTTTGAACGTTTTCCGGAAAATCCACCACTTTGCATCCAGCGTAAATGGGAAATCCACCACTGCTTTCGTACCCTGATTACTGAAGGCAAACTCCTGAATATGTAACCGATAGCGGTTTTTCTCAATATCATAGGATTGATTGCCGAAATGAAAATTGAAGAATTTGGAAATCTCCTCGTAGTTCATCCTGGCTTTGATGATGATATCAAAATTGTAATTAGAACCGGTATCTTCGGTCAGACTTCGGGTGAGAAGGTTTAATGTTCTGTCGATGCGCCGCTGCATCAGATTTTCGACCTGACACCTGATATCCAGTGTCACGTGTGCGGTATCAATTTCCATAGAGGTGGTATCCTTGTAGACTTCTATGGGCTTGAGGGTGATGAGCTGCATAAAACGCCCTTCGGAAAATACATATTGCTGCACCTTCGTCCAGAAATTATAAAAGAGGGTACCCCCCAAAACGCGCTCGAAAATGGTCATCTAACCTTTGTTAAAACAAATATACTGATTTCCATATCTTTGCGGCGGAAAAAATGGGATTACAAGCCTAATTTTTTTAAATAAAATTCCAGCTGCCCTTTTTCCATCGGCGTTTCAAAGAAAGCCTTTACCTTTTTTTTCGAATTAACTATCATCGTGGCCGGAATGCTGCCCTGCCAGCGCTTGTCGACATAGGGCAACCAGGAAAAATCCTGGCTTTCATTCAGCAGGTAGACCGGCGCTTCCATCTTGGCTTTTTTTATTTTCGCGGGCAATTTTTTCAGTGTCTGCGCGGCATCCAGACTCACATATATCAGCTGCACATTAGTGTTTTTGTGATCCTGATAAAACTGATTCAACACCGGAATCTCCATCATACATGGCCCGCACCAGGTGGCAAAGAAATTGACGACATACGTCGTATCATTCGGTGCGTTGTATATCTTTTGCAGTTCTTCCAGCTTCACAACGGTAATCGGTTTATCCTGCGCGCGTATTGCTGTTCCGCCAAAAGCCACAAGCACAACTGCCAGAAGTATTATTTTTTGCATGGGTTTATTTTGATGCTCTGAATTAATTAAAGGTCGTTATTTTGATTTGGAACAACAAATAGAATGCCATAAAATAGTAATTTTGTTGTGTGTCGACATCCAAACCCATTCAGCAAACAGACTGGATAAATTTCTTCAGCCTTTCTATTATCTGGGGCTTTTCCTTCTTTTTTATCAAAAAAGGACTCGAAGTTTACAGCGCCCTGCAGGTGGCTGCCTTCCGCATGTCCATCGCATTTGTCGCGCTGCTGCCATTTATCATTTACAACTTCCGGAAACTGAAAATTCCGGCCAGAAAATGGCGATATATTCCATTACTGGGTATTTTCGGCAATTTACTGCCGGCTGTACTTTTTTGCACGGCGGAGACAAAAATCGACAGCGGGATTGTAGGGATTATGAACGCAACTACGCCACTGTTCGCGTTATTCCTGGGAGCCATGTTTTTTGGTGTGCAGTTAACCGGCAAAAAAATCATCGGCGTGCTGATTGGTTTCATCGGCGCCTCGCTGATTATCTGGTCAAAAATAAATGGTCTGCAGCCTGACACCATCAACGCCTATATCTTTATGCCGTTGGTAGCCACCATCAGCTATGGCATCAACGCCAATTTATTCAAACGCCATTTCCAGCAGGAAGATCCTTTGATTATTGCCTTGCTGCAATATTCAGCCGTGGCTGTTGTGACCGTGCCTTTTCTATTTCTATCAGGCGCCATACGCCATACGATGGAGGCACCGGCCACAAGCTGGGAAAGCCTGAAATATCTGATAGTGCTGGGCACTTTGGGAACGGGATTTGCCCAAGTGGGCTTTAATGTGCTGACGCAGCGAGTATCAGCTTTGTTTGCAACGATGACCACTTTTGTCATACCGGTGGTATCTGTGATGATTGCCGTATTTATAGGAGAAGAGATACTACCCATACACCTGGGCGGACTGGCAGTTATTTTGCTGGGTGTATATGTCGGCAGCCGAACTTAGACACGCGGTCCTTTGTGTGTGGTACCGGATGGCTGTTCCACCGGATTTTGTCCGAATGTCGGGCACTGACACTTCTTCGCTTTCATGGACGCACACGAAGAAAACAGGAGAACGCAGGCCAAAAGCACGGATATTTTTCGGAATGACAATTTCATTTTATAAATTTACAAAAACGGAACGAGAAAAACATGGCTTTAATACTAGATTGCAGAGGCTTTACCCCGAAATTTGGAAATAATAACTATTTGGCGCCGAATGCCACCATCGTCGGAGATGTGGAAATCGGAGACGAATGCAGCATCTGGTTTAATGCTGTCATCCGCGGCGACGTGAATTCGATCCGCATCGGCAACCGGGTGAACATCCAGGACAATGCGGTGCTGCACTGCACGTATGAGAAGACGAAAGTACAGATTGGAGATAATGTGTCAATCGGGCATAACGCGCTCGTACACGGATGCACGATTGAAGACAATGTATTGATTGGCATGGGCGCCATTGTGATGGACAACTGCTATATAGAAAAGAATGCGCTGATTGCCGCCGGCGCGGTGGTGCTGGAAAATACGCGCGTGGAAGCGGGCAGCATCTATGCAGGTGTTCCGGCAAAGAAAGTAAAACAACTCTCGGAAGAAGTTTTTAAGGACCAGAATGAACGGATTGCCAGAAATTATCTGATGTATTCGGGGTGGTTTAAGTAGAAAATAGAATAAAATGGAACAAATTAAGATAATATTCGTTTACAACCTGTTCGTGCTGCTGATGTATTTTTTAGGCAGTATATTAGTGAATAACTTCACACAAAAGAAAGAAATATACACAAATATTTTTTTCTCCTTACTCACAGGATGGATTTGCGTAATTTTGGCGGGCTCACTCGCCTTTTCTCATTTTAAAACCATTCATATCGGGTGGTTATTGCTAATCTTGATAGCATTAATAAAAAAACGATTTAATATCCAATTCTCATGGAAGATAAGACCCACAGAAATCCTAATGGTTAGTTTATTTTCAAACTCTATATTATTATATGCATTCTACATAAATTACGGATTTGATTTAAACTATTTCCAGACTCCCTTTAAGGACTTTGTCTTCTATGCAAATATGTCTCGCAGTATTGTGGAAAGCGGATACGAGAATTACAATATTTTCAATGAATTGATTCCACTCAAAGGCGCCACACCTTATCACTATTCAGAGATATGGTTCAATGGCATCGTCAGTTATCTAAGCAAGTTACCCAATGTCAAGGTTATGGTTCTGATTACCTATCCTATTGGTAGGCTGATTGCTTTCTTTGGTATATGGGCTATCTTAAATAAAATTTATACATCCCGATTCAATTTTCTGGTTGCATTTATGTTTCTGCATTTTTGTGGTATATGTAAAAATGAATTGGGATTCTCACACTGGATAGAAAATTTAGGAATATTCTATTATGATGTCTTCTATTTCATGAAATTATTTCCAATAACGCTATTCTTTATTGCGGCGCTACTCACTTACCTCGAATTCGGGAAAGTCACTTTTAAGACGTTTTTATTTTTATCTTTTATTGCTTTCTCTTACTTTTTAGCGATCATCGGCATTGGCATACTACTGTCATTATTATTGTTGGAGAAGATGATTAGAGAAAAGAAGCCTGATTACTACTCTATTGCTTTGGTCACCTGTTTTTTATACATTCCTTTATTCTATTTTTTATATCGTGTACCCATGGCAAACAACCTATCTTTAGATTTGGAATACCTGACATCGCTCCAATTCCTGAAGTTCTGTATTGGAGAAATAATTAGCGTGACACTTAGAAATTTTGTGAATTATATACTTTTTATTCCGTTATTATTTTTCATTCCTTACAAGAAGCCATACATCTACATCATCTGTTTGAGTATTCTAGGCTGTATCATATCTTCTTCTATATTAAGATATACAGATGACCATTTTCAGATTGTAACCAACTATGGCGTTCCCTTACTTAATCTGGTTATTTTTGTATTTGCATTTTACGTATCGAGAAACTCATCTAATCAAATCCTCCGCTACTACATTACTGGTGTATTAATATTTCATTTTTTATTGAAAATTTATGACTTCAATTCATATAAAGAAATGGTTAGCAGACAACAAATAGTGTATGAACAGAAGGTAACGGAAACAATGCAGAACAAAGTAAAAATGGCTGCTATCTTTCTCCATCTTCCAGATAGTTCACATCAAAGTAAAAAGACATACGTTACTTTCCCAGCATCTTTTATATTCAATACCTATCCTGACTATATGCCCGTAAACCTGTCTGTTTTAGACTGGCCACTAATAACAACTTTAGACAGTATTGTTGTACAATCCAGTGTTTTCTATCAGTTCCATATTAAACACCCGGAGTTATCTAATGAAGACCTAAAATTAAAATTCATTCGAGATTATGATATTCGTACCATCATATTGGATAATTATGCCGAAGAAGACCTACCAGAGACATTGCGAAAAATAGAATATAAAAAATATTCTTATAAAAATGAAAGTGTGCTGTTTTTTGAAAAACAAATACCATCTGAGAAGTAAGTACCAATTAATAAAATCTATTCGGGCGTTCCTGCAAAAAAAGTAAACAACTCTCGAAAGAAGTTTTTAAGGACCAGAATGAACGGATTGCCAGAAATTATCTGATGTATTCGGGGTGGTTTAAGTAGGGTTTGGTGGATATGTTTAACCTACCAATAACATCCGTTTTCTACAGATTTAAAATCATCAGGTGTTTCTTCTTGTAAAGGTCTAATCCAATATTCGTTGTAAAATCTATTAACATTGGGCATGTTATCCCAACGCTGCCCTTTTATTCCAAATAATACCTGTAGAGAACCCCCAAAATGTATCGCCTGTTTGCCTATCATCTTAACATGTGCTGCTAATGGAAGCCCATAAGCACCGGCACCAATAAGTGCTACATCAAAATCAGTTTTATTAA
>ERZ1645187.2554-NODE-2554-length-15928-cov-263.467334_pt1 | contig 15928 bp, 15 predicted proteins | sample MGYA00575352_ERZ1645187 | MGnify/ENA primary metagenome ERZ1645187 (study PRJEB40837, sample SAMN11349314) | freshwater sediment metagenome | isolation source: river sediment | host: Sediment | place: India: Wazaribad , New Delhi | collected 2017-02-21 ... | reverse complement strand
TGCTGCCCTACCAACTCGCCTACAATCTCGGTCGGATCAGCGGCTATGGGGTGGCCGGCGCCCTGCTGGGCGGCCTCGGGCAGGCGGCCTTCCAGGCCCTGCCGCTGCAGCGCGTCCTCTACCTGATCGCGGCTCTCTTCATGCTGCTGCTCGGGCTGTATCTGGCCGGCTGGTGGCCGGGATTCGCCCGCCTGGAGGCCCTGGGCACGGGGCTCTGGCGCCGCGTCGAGCCCCTGGGTCGGCGCTTGCTGCCCATCCAGTCCCTGGGCCAGGCCGTGGGGGTCGGTTTCGTCTGGGCCTGGATCCCCTGTGGTCTGGTCTACAGCGTCCTGATCTGGGCCCTGGCCGCCGGCAGCGCCGTCCAGGGTGCCCTGCTGATGCTCGCCTTCGGCCTGGGCACCTTGCCGACCCTGCTGGGCATGGGCATGCTGGCGGGCCTGGCGGCGCGCTTCACGGAACAGGTCTGGTTACGCCGCCTGGCCGGGCTGCTGGTACTTGGCTTTGGGCTCCATGCCCTGTGGCAATTCTTCCAGGGCTGAAGCGGTAAAGGTTCCGATTGAGCGCTGGCGTTGGGTTGCGATAGTCCCAGGTCAACTGGTATGGGTGATCACAGAGCTGGCGGTGGCTGAGTACGGAACCGCGGGTAAGCGGTTCACCAGCCTTCTGATAAGCCGATAAGACTTCAGAAGAACCAGGCAGTCCTCAGCCCGTGACCTACCAGCGCGCCAAGGCGCAAGGGTTGGTTCACTCGGTGAAGAACTCCTGCTCCATGCGGATCTGCACCGGCTTATCGCTACCCTGGGGTTTGACCTCGATGGCGAAGTCGAGGGTCTGGGCATTCTGGACCAGGAATTCCCCAATGTAATAGATGGCCTGACCCTCGCGGATCTCGCGCATGACGATGGGCGCCTTCTGGCCGGTTTCCGTGACGATGTCCGCGCTGACCAGGGCCGGTACCGGGGTGCCGGTGGTGCCGGCCGCCTCCCGGATCACGGCGACATTGAGCAGGCCCCGGTATTTACTGCGCTGGAAACCGTAGGTGGTCGCGATCTGGGGCGAGAGGGTGTCGGCGGAAATGGCGTTGTGATGGATGGTGAAGCCGTCCACCCGGGTGCTGTTCTCGGCGAAGGACCAGGTGGGCAGGAGCAGGGCGGCGGCGCAGAGCAGGCCAAGGAATGACGGGCGTTTCATGAGGTGTTCTCCAACGGGATGATCAGGATGCGCGGTCGCGCGCCTGATGGATGGATTTCGAAAAGCGGAACAAGGGGCGGCGCGCAAGCCCGGTCGACAATGGCGCCCCTCCACGATGTGGGGCCTGATCTGATGGCGGGACCGCCGCTTTGAAAGGGCTTCGGCGCGGGGAAGCCTTCAGGCCCTCTGCCGCCGGGCCTGGCACCGATAGCGCAAGCCGCTGATTCTCAAGCTCCCTCTCCCCTGGCGGGAGAGGGTGGGGGAGAGGGGGGTCAAGACGGCTAGCTACGCGGGGGCAGGAAGGAGGGGAGTTGTTCCGGCTGGCGGATGCGAACCCGCTTGTGCCGCCCCAGGGCGCCGCTAATTACCTCGACCCGGGAGGGGGGCACGCCAAAGCATTTGGCGAGAAAGCGCCCCAGATGGGCATTGGCCTTACCGTCCACCGGCGGGGCGGTAATCCGCACCCTGAGCTGATCCCCTGCCGGTGCCTCGATGGCGTCGCCGCTGGCCCGGGGCTGGACCTTGAGGTTGAGCACCAGATCCTCGCCTTCCCACCGGTACCAATCGGCGTTATTCATGCTGATCGCCTCTGATAGCGGCTGATCGCCCTGATTGGCTTTGATCGTCGTTGATCACCGATGGGCGCCGGTATAGCGAACCTTCGCTTCCAGGGGCGACGCCGGCGCTGCGCTTGAGATCAGAAGGGGCTGCCGGTGAGCAGCTTCAAGGGCGGCAGGAGTAGCATCTGCAGCAAGATCAGACCGATGGTGACCGCGATGGGTGACAGGTCCAGGCCGCCGATCGGCGGCAGGCGCCGCTGCACCGGACGCATGACCGGGTCGGTGAGGGTGTAGAGTAGATGGACCATGGGGTTGGAGGGGTCGGTGATGACCCAGCTCAGGATCACCCGGATGATGACGGCGTAGAGGAAGACGTCGATGGTCAGCTCCACCAGGGCGGGCAGGGACCAGAGGACGGCGCCCAGGGCGGCCAGGCCCAGGCCCGCCAGGACCCCGACCAGGAAGAGCACCAGGGTCTGCACCAGCCAGGCGAGGACCAGGGAGGAGATGTCCATGCCCCGGAAACCCGGAATGTACCGCCGCAGGGGGCGCAGGACCGGGCTGGTGACCTTGACCACGAACTGGGAGAGGGGGTTGTAGAAATCGGCCTTGGTCAGTTGCAACAGAAAGCGCAGCATGACCACGAAGGCATAGAGCCCGCCCAGGGTCTGAATCAGGAAGATCAGGGGATTGGTGAGATAGTTACCGCTCATCAGCTTTTGGCCAGCAGGGTGGAGAGTTCCGCGGAACGGGCCTGGGCGGCGCGCACCGCCTCATCGATCAGGCGGGAAAAATCGCCCGCCATCAGCACCCGCAGGGCGCTTTCGGTGGTTCCGCCGGGGGAGGTCACCCGCCGGCGCAGTTCCGCCGGATCATGGCTGCTTTCCATCGCCATGCGGGCGGCGCCCAGGGCGGTCTGGATGGTCAGCAGGCGGGCGCTCTCGGTGTCCAGGCCCAGGTCGATGGCGACCTTTTCCAGTTCTTCCATGAGCAGAAAGAAATAGGCCGGGCCGCTGCCGGAGACGGCGGTGACGGCATCCAGGAGTTCCTCCCGCTCCACCCAGCGGGTCAGACCCCCGGCGCGCATGATGGTCTCGGCGCGGTTGCGCTGGCCGGGGCTGACCTCGGGGCTGGCGTGCAACACGATGGCCCCAGCCTGGATCATGGCCGGGGTGTTGGGCATGGTGCGCACCAGGGGGCGATGCCCCCCGCCCAGCCAGGCCTGGATGCTCTGCTCGCGGATGCCGGCCATCACCGAGATATAGAGCGGGACCTTGGTGGTCAGGGCCTGGCCCAGGCCGGTGCAGACCGCATGGGCCATCTGCGGCTTGACGCACAGCAGCACCACGTCGGCCTCGCTCTGGGCCAGGGCATTGTCGGCGGTGACGCGGACGCCGTAGTGGCTGGCGAGCTGGTCCCGCTTGTCGGCCTCGGGTTCGCTGACGAGGAGATGGGTCGGATCGTAGCCATCGCTGACCAAACCGGCGATCAGGCTGCTGGCCATGTGGCCACCCCCGATGAAGGCGATCGTCTCGCGTGTCATGTCTCTCAAGTTCCTGGTCTATTCGGTGAAGAGGCGTAGCTGTCGCCAGCGCACATCAGTTTGTGAGTTCCGCGCCTCCTTGGGCGGTTGCAAACGGTCATGCGGGGGCATCCTAAGTGACGGCGAGCGCCGGACCCAACCTCGCCCTGAAGCAGGGGAGCGCGAGGTCCGCGAGGGGCGCGATTCTGAGGGGGGCATTTTACTGCCGCTGACCCTAGTGACGCGGCCCAAAGATCGCCGTGCCTACCCGCACCAGGGTCGTGCCCTCGGCGATGGCCGCCTCCAGATCGTCCGACATGCCCATGGACAGGACGGGCAGGGGGCAGTCGGGGCTGGCGAGGAGGTCGCGCAGCTCCCGCAGGGCGCGAAAGGGCTGGCGCTGGGCGGCCTCGCCCACCGCCGGGGCGGGCAGACACATGAGACCGACCAGCTCCAGGTGAGGCAACTGGCGGCAGGCGGCCAGCAGTTCGGCGGCCTGGGCCGGCGGGACCCCGCCCTTGCTGTCCTCCCCGCTGATGTTGATCTCCAGGCACACCTTCAGCGGGGGCAGGTCGGGGGGACGCTGCCGGGACAGGCGCTCGGCGTGGTGAGCGGAGGTCAGGCCGTGGACCCAGGCGAAGTGCTCGGCGATCGGACGGGTCTTGTTGGTCTGGAGCTGGCCGATGAAGTGCCATTCCAGGGGCAGGTCGGCCAGGTCGGCCTGCTTGGCGAGGGCCTCCTGCAGGTAGTTTTCGCCGAAGGCGAGCTGACCGGCGCCATGGGCGGCGCGAATGGCCGCGGCCTCCTGTTTCTTGCTGACCGCCAGCAGCCGGACGCTGCCCGGGGTCCGACTGAACCGGGTCTCCGCGGCCCCGATGCGCGCCCGGACCGCCGCCAGGCGCTCCGGAACGGAGAGGGACATGTCGGGGTTCATCAAGCTTCGCCCTTGAGGAAGCGGACCAGTTTGCTCAGCGCCTGGCCCCGGTGGCTGAGCCGGTTCTTGGTCGCCGGGTCCAGTTCGGCCGAGGTGCAACCCTCGCTGGGGACCAGGAAGATGGGATCGTAGCCGAAGCCATTATCGCCCCGGGGGGCGTCGAGGAGCAGGCCCTCCCAGGTGCCCTGACAGATCACCGGCGTCGGGTCCTCGGCATGGCGCAGATAGACCATGAGGCACTGGAAGCGGGCGGTGCGCTGCTCGGGAGGGACCTCGCGGATCATCTCGATCAGCTTGTTGAGGTTGTCCAGGTCCGAGGCCCCCGGGCCGGCGTAGCGGGCGGAGTAGATGCCCGGCGCCCCGGCCAGGGCGTCGACCTCGATGCCGGAATCGTCGGCGATGGCCGCCAGGCCGCTGTGGGCGGCGGCGTTGCGGGCCTTGAGGATGGCATTCTCGACGAAGCTCAGCCCCGTCTCCGCCGCCTCCGGAACCCCCAGGGCACTCTGGGGAATGACATGGATCTCCTCGTCCGCGAGGAGGGCGTTGATCTCCCGCACCTTGCCGGCGTTGCTGCTGGCCAGGACGATGGATTCGCCGTGATGGGTCTTGGACATGGGCTACTTCTCGGTTATCCGTGGATGCGGTTCATCCGCGGGAGATATCAATATCACTGAGCCGTTTTCGGCTTTCTGGTCCGAATAGGCTTGCCGGGCCTGCCTCGTCCGCGCTGGGATCGAGCCAGGCGCGCCTGGTCCCTGCGGGTTTGGCAAGAACCTCAGGGGAGTCGGGCGTCACGCTGGGCGAGCAGGATGTCCCGGATGCCGGCCTCGGCCAGGTCCAGCAGGGCGTTCATCTCGGCGCGGCTGAACCGGGCGCCCTCGGCGGTGCCCTGGACCTCGACGAAACGGCCCTCGCCGTCCATCACCACGTTCATGTCGGTATGGGCGGTACAGTCCTCGGCATAGTCCAGGTCGAGGACGGGCACCCCCTGGTAGACGCCGACGGAGACGGCGGCGATCTGGGCGGTCAGGGGGTCACGCTCCAGCTTACCCCCATCCATGAGCTTCTGCAGCGCATCCCGCAGGGCCACCCAGGCACCACTGATGGCCGCGGTGCGGGTGCCGCCATCGGCCTGGATGACGTCGCAATCCAGGGTCAGGGTGCGCTCCCCCAGGGCCTTGAGGTCCACTGCCTGGCGCAGGGAGCGGCCGATGAGGCGCTGGATCTCCAGGGTGCGACCCCCCTGCTTGCCCTTGGCCGCCTCGCGGGGGGTGCGCTCGCCGGTGGAGCGGGGCAGCATGCCGTATTCCGCCGTGATCCAGCCGCTGCCCTTGCCCTTGAGAAAGGGCGGGACCCGCTCCTCGATGCTGGCGGTGCATAGCACGCGGGTATCGCCGAACTCAGCGAGGACCGAACCCTCGGCGTGACGGGTGAAACCCCGGGTAAAGCGCAGGTCGCGCATCTGGTCGGGGCGGCGCAGGGATGGACGCATGGTGGTGACTCGGCTGGCGGCGGAATGGGATGAAAGACGAAAAGCGAAAAGCGGTAAGACGGTAAGACGATCAGGAGATGGGGCGATAGGGCGTAAAGGCTAACAGGCGGAAAGATGGAGTTGTTGACCCCGAAACAGCTCAGGGCGGCATCTTCAATCCTGTCAGGACCCAGGTCAAATACCTGGTCTGGGTTATCATCAACCTCACGAACATGCTGACTGGGCTCCTGCGTCGGCAAGGGGGCAGGAGCTTCATCGCTGGCAGGAAAGACACCGCCCTGGGTGACAGCACCTTCGTAGAACTCCCTTCATCCAGGTTCTTTAATCACCAGGGGTGTGGACAGCCCCCCTGAGAAAAGGCAGCCGAAAAACTTTCACCCCCTCTCTTCCACCCGCGCCCTCGGTAGGAGCTACCCAGCCCATGTCCAAAAGTATGACCGCCTTCGCCCGCGAGACCCTGACCGGGGAACTGGGCGAACTGACCTGGGAGCTGCGCTCCGTCAATCACCGCTTCCTGGAGACCTTCGTCCGCCTGCCAGAGGATCTGCGCGCCCTGGAGATGGCGGTGCGCGAGCGCATCGGCGCCCGACTCGACCGCGGCAAGGTGGACGCCAGCCTGCGCTTCGCCCCGGCCACCGCCGTCGCGGGCGAGTTGCGCATCAACCGCCGCTACCTGGAACTGCTGCTCGCGGCGGGCGCCGAGGTGGGCGCGCGGCTCGGGCGGCCGCCGGCCCCCGAACCCTTCGACCTGTTGCGTTGGCCCGGGGTCCTGGAAGAGCAAAAACCGGATCTGGGACCCGTCCAAGAACAGGCCCTGGCCTTACTCGACCAGACCCTGAGCACCCTAGTCGCCTCCCGCGCCCGGGAGGGTGAGCGCCTGGCGGGCCTCATCCGCGAGCGCTGCGACCGCCTGTTGGCCTGCGTCGCCACGGTCCGCGAGCGGATGCCCCAGGTCATGGCGGAGGTGCGCCAGCGCATCCTCGATCGGCTGGATGAGGTCCGTGCCGAGCTGGACCCCAATCGCCTGGAGCAGGAGTTGGCCCTGCTCGCCCAGCGCATGGATGTGGATGAAGAGATGGACCGTCTCCAGGCCCATGTCCAGGAGGTGCGTGCGGTGGTCGCCAGCGATAAGCCGGTGGGTCGCCGCCTCGACTTCCTCATGCAGGAGCTGAACCGCGAGGCGAATACCCTGGGCTCCAAGTCCTCGGACCTGGAGGTCACTCGCCTGGCCGTGGATATGAAGGTGTTGATCGAGCAGATGCGTGAACAGATCCAAAACCTGGAGTAGCCATCCCCTTCGACGCTAACCCGAGCCGTCGCGTTTTCCGCTGATCTGGCAAGCCCCCAGGCTAGCGGGCGGACACCGGCCTATTATATTGAGGCCATCACGGTTTTTTCTTCACGCCCTGGTCCTGAGCCTGAGTACCCCTTTAGAGGCCGTGAAAAAATCTTCTTCTTCACCAGCGCTGAGTGCTGACGCCCATGGACCCCCCATCCACTGACCTTTCCCGGACCCGGCTCGACATCAGCCTGGAGCCGCGTTACCTGCATCTCTTGACCGGATTCGTGGAGGAGGCCGCCCGGGCCCAGGGGTTGGGGACCGGCGAGGCCCTGGCGCTGACGCTGGCGGCGGAGGAGATCTTTTCCTATCTCACCGGCGGCCCGGCTCGCGGGCGCGAATTGCGGGTGGAATGTCGTGGCTGTCTCTACCAGGTGACCCTGGATATCCTCTTTGCCACCACCGACCTGGATCTCCGTCTCTTCAACCTGACCTCCCGGGTCGAGGTTACCGGGGAGGAATTACCGCCAGCGATCGGGTTGCTGATCGCCGCACGCCAGGTCGATCATCTGCGCCTGCGCCATGAGAGCGGCCTCTTCCGCCTGACCCTGAGCAAGGACAAGGTCTATCCCCCGCTGGAGGCGGGTCCGCCACCGCCCCCGGCGCGGCCGGCCATCGCTTGTCGCGTGCCGGATGCCGCGGAGCTGTATCTGCTGCTCCAGGGCGTTAACGCGAACTCCCCCGGCATGCTGCCCGCGGACTTCGACCGCCCCGCCAAGGTCGCGGACATGCTGGCGGCGGGGGCCTGCCGGGCCCTCATCGCCGTCGATGCCGCGGGGCGGATCGGCGGTGGCCTGCTCTGGCAGGGGCGCGGCGAGCGCCTGGTGGAGTGTTTCGGCCCCTACCTGTTCGGCCAGCCGGCGACGACGGCCCAGCTCCTCCTCGATCATCTTCTGGCCGCCCTGGCGCGCCAACCCGGCCATGGCCTGCTCAACCGCTATCCCACCAGCTTGCTGCCCCCGGGTTATTTCGAGGTCCTTGGCGCCCGCAAGCACTATTACGGGGGCGACCGGATCGCGGATATCCCGGTCTACTATCGGCATTTGCTGGAGGACCTGGGTGCCCTGACCTGGACGCACCCCGCCCTGCGGCCCTACCTGGAGGCTGAATACCGGCGGCTGGCCTTCGCCCGGGACCTGGTCGCGGTGGGCGAGGGGGTGCTGAGCCAGTCCCCCTATTCGGTGCTGACCGTCGCCTTCAACCGCCTGGCGGATGAGGTCACCCTGACGCCCGTCTGGTGGGGGCGGGATGCCCCGGAGAACCTGGCCAGGCATCTGGAGATGCTGCGTGGCGAGGGCCTGAACAATCTCTTTTTCCAGATGGACCTGGGCCACGCCTGGCAGACCCTCTTTACCCCGGCCGTGTTGGCCGCCGGTTTTCGCCCCACCGTCCTGCTGCCCCATGCCGGCAAGGGGGATCTGCTGCTGTTCCAGTACGAGCCTGCGGCGGCGGTTGGGGAGCATCCGGCTGGTGCCCCTTCTGGCGTCTTACCAGTAGGCGAGCAGCCGGGCCAAAGGGTGGTGTGGGGAGAGGGTCGTGAGGATGGGTCAGCGGTCGCTGGCCAGCCGCCCAGCGGTCAGTCCGCGGGCGGGGAGGTTCGGGCAGGGTGAACGGCCTGAACCTGGCTGCCCTCCAGCCAGCCTACGTCCGCGGCTTCGAGCCCTACATCCCCAGCAAGCCCGACGCGGAATTGATGCGGCTCTATGGCTGCGCGCGGCTTCACCGGCTCAACAACAACGAGAACGCCCTCGGGGCGCCGCCCGCCGCCCAGGCCGCCCTGCGCGCCTTCGACCCCAGCCGGGCCGCCATCTACCCCAGCGGCGATGCCTATTACCTGCGCCAGCGGCTGGGCGCCCGCTTTGGCAAGGACCCGGATCAGTTCCTGGTCGGCAACGGCGCCAACGAGGTCATCGCCTTCGTCATCAAGGCTTTCTGCGAGCAGGGCGACAATATCGTGACCGCCGACCGTACCTTCGCCGTCTACGAATGGGTGGCGACCTTCTCCGGCATCGAGCCGCGCCTCATCCCCCTGCGGGATTTCGCTTTCGACGACGAGGGCATGCTGGCGGCCATGGATGGGCGGACCAAGGTGCTGTTCGTCTGCAACCCCAACAATCCCACTGGCCAGTACTGGGACCGGGAGCGGCTGGGGCGTTTTCTGCAACGGGTGGCGGGCCGCTGCGTCGTGGTCATTGACGAGGCCTATCGCGAGTTCGTCGAGGCCGAGGACTTTCCCGACGGCATGGCGCTCATCGATGAGCATCCCAACCTGGTCGTCTTTCGCACCTTTTCCAAGGCCTATGGCCTGGCCGGCCTGCGGATCGGCTATCTCGCCGGCCAGCGGGAGCTGGTCGATGCCATCCGCCGCACCTGTATCGTTTATTCCGTCAATGCCCTGGGGCAACTGGCGGCGGAGGCGGCCCTTGACGATGACGACCACCTGGCGCGTACCCGGGCTCTGGTCCGGGAGAGCAAGGCCCTGCTGCGGGAGGAGTTACGCCGCCTGGGCCTGCCCTATGTCACGGGGGAGGGCAACTTCGTCATGATCCAACTTCCCTTCAGCGACACCCTGGCCTATCGCCGGCTGATGGGGCTGGGTTTCATGATCCGGTCCATGACCAGCTTCCGCTTTCCCAACTGGATCCGGGTCAGCCTGGACCGGGTGGCGGTCATGGATGGCCTGCTGGCCGCCTTGCGGACGCTGGTGCGCTAGACGGTGACGCGGCAAGGGTCCCCGTGCCATGCATGACGAGACCAGTCCCCGCCCCCTCCTCAGCCTAGAATTCAGCCTGCTGGCGGGGATCTCCTTCTTCGCCTTCTGCAACCTGGCGGTCTTCTACGGCTTTCATGCCTACCTGGGCCAGATCGGCATCGCCCCGGAGTGGCGGGGTTTTCTGCTGGGCCTGGAACCCTTCACCGCCTTCGTGCTGCGACTGGTGCTCATCCCCCTCATCGGCGTCGGCAACGCGACCCGGGTGCTGTTGGCGGGCCTGCTGCTGCTGGTTCTGGTGCTGGTCAGTTATCGCTGGGCCCTGACCGTCCCCAGCCTCGCCCTGCTGCGCATCTTCCATGGGGCTGCCTTCGTGGTGCTGGTCTCGGCGTGCATCAACCTGGTGGTGCGCTTCATTCCGGAGGACCGGAGCGCTCAGGGCTTCAGCCTCTTCAGCCTGACGACCCTCCTGCCCTACGCCATCATGCCGCCGCTGGCGGAACGGCTGCTGCCCTGGTTCGGCGGCGCGGCCAACCTCTATGCGGGGGTGGCGCTGCTGGCGATCCCGGCCCTCCTGCTGCTGGCCTGGGGGGGTCCCCGGCTGGAGGCGGCCCTGGCGGGTCTGGGCCAGGGCCTGACCCGCCGTCCCAGCTGCGCCGAGCTGGTGGCGGACCTGCGGGAACCGGCGGTGCGGGCCCTGCTGGCCTTCAACCTGTGCTTTTATCTCAGCTATAGCGCGGTCTTTTATTTTCTGAAGGACTTTGGCGGTCACCTGGAGGGTCATGCCGTCGGAGATTTCTTCCTGTTCTCCACCGCGATGATCCTCGCCCTGCGCCTGGCCAGCGGTCTGGTCCTTGACCGCCTCCCCAAGCTGCTCTTCCTGATCCTTGCCACCGCCGTGCTGGTGGTGACGGTCCCGTCCCTGGCCCTGGCCACCAGCGAGGCGGGCCTGGAGGCGCTGGGCCTGTGTTATGGCCTCGGCGTCGGCCTGGCCCTGCCGCTGCTCAACGCCCTCCTCTTCCAGCGGTCGCCACCGGCCTTGCGTGGCGTCAACACCAATCTGTCCCTGTTCATGATGGACGCCGGCTTCTTTCTCACCCCCTGGCTGGGAGGGCTCTTCCTGGCCGGGGGTGGCGCGGTCGGGACCCTCTTCGTCGCCAATGCCGCCATCCTTGCCCTGGGGCTGGGCTTCCTGACCGCGGTCCGCACACCCACCGGAGAATCATCGCCATGATGCTGGAGATAGGCCAGGCCGCGCCCCGCGCCGATGCCCGTGCCAAGGTCACCGGGGCCGAACGCTTTGCCAGCGACCATTACCCGCCGGGGCTGGTGTGGGCCGGCGTCCGCCGCGCCGGGGTGCCCCATGCCCGGTTGCGGGGGGTGGAGAGCCAAGCGGCCCGGGCGGTTCCCGGCGTCCTGGCGGTGCTCATCGCCCGCGACGTGCCCGGTACCAACCGCCAGGGTATCGTCCACAAGGATCAGCCAGTGCTGGCCGAGGATTTGGTGCGCCATGCCGGGGAGGCGGTGGCCCTGATCCTGGCGGAGGATCGGGCAGCCCTGCGCCGCGCCCTGGCGCTGATCGAGCTGGACCTGGAACCCTTGCCGCCGCTCCTGGATGTGGATGCCGCCCTGGACCCGGCGGCACCGTCACTTCACGACCGGGGCAACTGCCTGCTGGCGGCGGAGATCGTCGCCGGCCAGGTCGATGCGGCCTGGGCGGACTGCGCCGTCGTCGTCGAGGGGGAGTTTCACCTCCCCTTCCAGGACCACGCCTTCCTGGAGACCCAGAACGGCGTGGCGCAACTGCTGCCGGATGGGGTCCTGACCCTCACCGTCTCCACCCAGGCCCCCTTCCGTGACCGCTTCGAGATCGCCCACGCCCTGGGGCTGGACGTGCTGCGCATCCGGGTCATCTGCCCCTACCTGGGCGGCGGCTTTGGTGGCAAGGACGGGGCCACGGTGCAATGTCTGCTGGCGCTGGCGGCGCTGCACGCCGGGGGCCGGCCGGTGAAGATGGTCTGGGAGCGCGAGGAGGCCATGATCGCCGGCTACAAGCGCCACGCAGCGCGGCTGCGCTATCGCCTGGGCGCCCTGGCCGACGGCTCCCTCCACGCCCTCGACTGCCAGCTCCACTTCGACACCGGCGCCTACGCCCACCTGGGCGGCGAGGTCATGGAACTGGGCCTGGAGCATGCCGGCGGCCCCTACCGCATCCCCCACACCCGCATGCGCGGCTGGGCGGTCTATACCAACCATCCCATCGGCGGGGCCATGCGCGGTTTCGGCGTCTGCCAGGCCAGCTTCGCCTTCGAGGGCATGATGGACCGGCTAGCCGCGGCCCTGGGCCGCGACCCCCTGGACCTGCGCCGCCAGAATGCCCTGCGGCGGGGGGACCGCAACTGCGCTGGGGTGACCCAGGTCCACTCCACCGGCCTGGTCGCCTGTCTGGAGACCCTGAGCCGCCAGCCCCTCTGGCGGGAGCGACGCGCCTGGCAGGCAGCGGCCCCGCCCTTCAAGCGGCGCGGGGTCGGGATCGCCGCGGTCTTCAACGCCATGGGCTATGGTCGCGGCCTGCCGGACGCCGCCATCGCCAAGGTCGAGCTGACCTCCGCCGGCACCTTCCGCGTCTATAACGCCGTCGCCGACATGGGCCAGGGCAACGCCAGCGCCTTCGCCCAGATCGCCGGCCAGGTCCTGTGCCAGACGGCGGCGGCCATCGAGCTGGTGCAGCCCGATACCGCCCTGGCCTTGCCCTCTGGTTCCTCCTCCGCCGGTCGCACCACCTATACCTACGGCAATGCCCTGATCCGCGCTTGCGAGGCGATGAAGGCCAAGCTGCTGCAGCGCGCCAGCCTCTTCCTGTTCGTGGATGAGCTCGCCAGCCTGGCCCTGCTGCCGGGCAAGGTGCGGCACATGCCGACCGGCCGCGACCTGCCCCTGGGGAGGATCGCCGCCCTGCTGCCGGAGGCGGATCGCGTCAGCATCGAGCAGTTCGTCATGCCGGTGGCCCAGGATGTCCCCGCCACGGGCAAGGCCTTCCTCATCGGCTTCCCCCACGTCTTCTTCGCCTACGCCGCCCATCTGGCCCGCGTCGAGATCGACGAGCTGACCGGTAAGGTAGACGTCACGGACTACCTGGCGGTCACCGAGGCCGGCCGGGTGCTGAACCCGCGCAACTTCGCCCAGCAGGTTCAGGGCGCCGTCGCCCAGGGCATCGGCTATGCCCTGAGCGAGGAGCTGCGCCTGCGGGAGGGCCAGATCCTCAACCCCGACTTTGCCCGCTACCTGATTCCCACCAGCCTGGACCTGCCGGCGATCCAGTCCCTGGCGGTGGAGACGGTGGAGGAGACCGGACCCTTCGGCATGAAGGGCGTCGGCGAGGTGGGCGTCAACGGCCCCCTGCCCGCCATCGCCGGGGCGATCGAGGATGCCTTGGGCCTGCGTCTGCACCAGGGGCCTTTCAAGCCGCAGAGGGTGCTGGCGGGTGTTGGCCAGCCAGGTCCTGTACCGGGAGAAAGACCATGAAAATCCAGTTAAAGGTGAACGGCCAGGACCTGGAGCTGGAGGCCCCCCCCGACCGCCGGGCGGTGGACCTGCTGCGCGAGGAGCTGGGCCTGACCGGGGTCAAAGAGGCCTGCGGCTCCGGCGAGTGCGGCAGTTGCACCATCCTGGTGGACGGTGAGGCGCGGCTGGCCTGCCTGCTGCTGGCCGCCCAGCTCGAAGGCCAGGCGATCACCACCATCGAGGGCCTGGCCCAGGGGGAGGAACTCCACCCCGTGCAGCAGGCCTTCGTCGAGCTGGGCGCGGTCCAGTGCGGCTACTGCACGCCGGGCATGATCCTCGCCGCCGTGGACCTGCTGCGCGCCAATCCCGACCCCAGCCCCGAGGAGATCCGTGTCGGCCTAAGCGGCAACCTCTGTCGCTGTACCGGCTACCAGATGATCGTCGAGGCGGTGGCGGCCGCGGCGCGCGCCCTGCGTGACCAGGGGCGGTCCGCATGACCGCAGTCTTCACCCCCACCAGCCTGGACGCGCTCTGGCAAGTCCTCGCCGCCCATCCCAACGCCCTGCCCTACGCCGGCGGCACCGACCTGTTGGTCAAGCGCCGCGCCGGCCTGATCGACCCCCCGGCCCTGGTCCACCTTGGCCGGATCCCGGCCCTGCGCGGGATTCGCGCGGAGGGCGACTGGCTGCGCCTGGGCGCGGGCTGCACGCACCGCGAGTTGCTGGCCGAGCCGCGCATCCGCCAGGCCCTGCCCGTCCTGGCCCAGGCCCTGGCCACCCTGGGCTCGCCGCCGATCCGCGCCATGGGCACCCTGGGCGGCAACCTGTGCACGGCGTCCCCGGCGGGGGATGCCCTGCCACCCCTCTATGTGCTGGATGCCGACACCGAAATCCTCGGCGCGGGGGGCAGTCGCCGGCTGCCGATCCGAGACTTCATCCGGGGTCCCGGCCAGACGGCTCTGGGGGCCGGTGAGATCCTGAGCGCGGTGTATGTCAGAACCCCCCCGCCTGGCTCCTGGCACCACTTCGAGAAGGTCGGGCTGCGCAACGCCCTGGCCTGTTCCCTGGTGAGTCTGGCGGCCCTGATCCGCTTCGATGCCGAACGGCGGGTGGCGGAGGCGCGCCTGGCCTGGGGCAGCGTCGGGCCGACCGTCATCCGCTGCCCGGCGGTGGAAGGGCGGCTCTTGGGGGAGCGGCTGACGCCTGCCGTGCTGGCCGAGGCCGCCCAGCTCGCGCGCCAGGCCGTCCAACCGATCGACGACCTGCGCGCCGAGGCCGATTACCGGCGGCAGGTGGCGGGGAATCTGCTGCTGCGGCTGGCCGGTGATACCCAGGTGGAGCGGTTTAGCTGAGATCTGAGAGGCTGGGAAAAATACCCTGATTCTTCGTAAGCCTTGAGGTAACCGCTCAGACCCCCTCTCCCCAACCCTCCCCCACCAGGGGGGAGGGGGCAAGAGAATCATCGGCTCGTTCTGGCTATGCCAGCCCAAACCCACCCAGCTCCAGCAGACGCGCGTAATCCGCGGTCGTATCGCAGTCCTGCAAAATGGCGGGGTCATCGACCGCCAACTCCCGGGCCTGGGAGTCCCAGGCCCGCAAAATCGTCCGCAGACCGCCAGGGGTATCCGCGGGCATCGTGACCGGGACGCAGTAGGTGGCTATCAGGGGGGGGTGGCCACGCTTCCCCCGGTAGAGGGGATAAAGCACGGGCGGCGGGGGCTGGTGGCGGCGCCACTCGGCGAGGAGGGCGGCGATAGTGGCCGGACGGACCAGGGGGATATCCGCCGGGAGCAGCAGGAAGGCGTCCCGTTCCGCCCGCAGGGTCGCGACGCCCGCCACAACCGACGACAGCATGCCCCGGTCAGGGTCGGGGTTGGTGATCCAGCGCACGGGCAGGTCCGGTAGTGCAGCCCGCAGGGTGGCGCCACCATGGCCAACGACCACCCGGATATCGCTCACCCCACCCTCCTGGAGGCGCCGCACCGCCTGTTCCAGGGCGGTCAGGTCTCCAAAGGGCAACAGGGGCTTCAAGGTCCCCATCCGCGTGGAACGACCCGCGGCGAGTACCAGGGCGGCCAGGGGTTCCCTCATGGGGGGGATAGCCTATATGGGGGAAATACCCGGCATGAGTGGGCTGCCTTAGATGACGGAGATGCGGGAGATGAAGGGGACATCTCTGATGTGGGGGACAACTCAGATGAGGCGGGTACCGCAGATGAGTCGGCTAACTGGCTCGCTCGAAACTGGATCAATTCCGCCAGGATGCTCACGGCAATCTCCAGGGGGGTTTCCGCGCCGATGGCCAGGCCGATCGGGCAGCGCACCCGCTCCAGGTCGGCGGCGCTGAAGCCCTCCGCCCGCAGGCGGGCATAGAGGGTATCCCGTTTGCGGTGACTGCCGATCATGCCGATGTAACCCGCCGCCGTGCCCATGGCCTGTCGCAGGATGTGCCAATCGCTCGCATGCCCCTGGGTGAGAATCACCAGCAGGCTGTGACCGTCGAGGGTCCTGCCGGTCAGGGCCTGGTCATAGGAGGCCAGGGTCAGGACCTCTTCGACCGCTGCGGGAAAGCGCTCCCGCCGGGCGAACTCGGGCCGGTCATCCAGGACCTGGACCTGGAAATCGGCCTGGCTTGCCAGTAGCGCCAACTGCTGACCGACATGGCCGGCACCGCAAA